>Ga0163217_1109637_pt1 | contig 15769 bp, 30 predicted proteins | sample SynspAceP_FD_185933 | JGI IMG/M metagenome (GOLD analysis project Ga0163217, IMG submission 185933) | Saline lake microbial communities from Ace Lake in Antarctica - Synechococcus sp. Ace-P (PacBio error correction) | ecosystem: Environmental > Aquatic > Non-marine Saline and Alkaline > Saline ...
AAAAAAAGAAAAGAGAGGAAACTTCTCTCTCTCTAATATATATTTGGGGGGAAACCCCCTAAACCGCGGGGGTGTGGGAGAGGAAAAAAATCTATCCTCTCACACACACCACCCCACCGCGCCCTCGGGCCCGGACGCCTCCCCGGAGAGCGCCAGCACAACACGAGAACACCCGACACCATCGAGCCACACACCGAAAGAAGGAAAAACTTCATCGCCTCCTCAGATCAACACAACCCATGCGCGGAGCCAAGAGCACACCGGGCAAAGACAGCGCCCACCGCGAGCCAGCCCTCCACTCCAAGCGATCGGAAAAACCTGAACAGCCCAACCACCAGCTCGCAAATCGCACACGCCTCAGGCCGCGACAGGGCACACACCTGCCCCTGGCAAGAGAAACAACCAGGGGAGACAAAAACAGACTCGCGCACACACGAACCAAGCGCCGGTACCCCTCGAACACAGCCTTCCCCGCGCGCAACGCGGGGAACACATCCACGTCCCATGCGCTGAAGCCGCCTGTACCCATCCACCAAGCCGGCCGCCGGACCCGAGCAAACACCACGCTCCGCGTCCACGCGGCAAAGGCCTGAACTCCAGCCCCACGCACCCAGGACCACACGCCCCCCCCGACGTAGCGCGCCGCGGGCATCACCATGCGAGGCCGCCTCTGCGCCAAATCCAATACAACTGAACCCCAGCCAGGGTGTAGAACCCCACCCGCGGAAGCCATCCTCTGCATCCACACGAGCGCCAGGATCCGACCACTCTATGCTGGCCCACGCACCCGATCAACTCTCGACCCAGCGCGCCCATCCAGGGCAAACGACCGATCGACCCCAGCGTCATACACAAACACCTCGCTGCACCAACACAAACCCAAAAGGCACTCCCAAGCTCGCAAACTGCGCGGCGAGCGGCCGCAGCCACGCCCAATCTCACGAACCACGATCTTCAATATACCACGTCGGGTTCCCTTGCCGTCACCTTTGCAAGAGGGATCGTCCCCTCCTCCGCCAGACCACACCACCAAGCCGTCAACGAATCATACCACAACCACACAACGCGTTGTCTACACCCAAGAAGAGCCAAGAGGCCGAACCCAACCGCCGCGGCATGACCCGCCCCTGCAACGGTCTATCCTACCGCCCGCATCCCACCGGCCCAACCACTGTAACGCGTGCCCGAGCAATCGCACGAGTGGCCGAACCCCAATGAGCTCTCCACCAACATAAAAAGCCCCGCAACTCGGGGTCACCCCAAACAACCTCACCCGCAAAAGCCGAGCAGCACAGCCACTCTGAGCGCGCCCGGTTAGCTCGCCGCCAGACCGCCCGCGCAAGGGCGGCCGCATCAACCAAAGCCAGAGCCTTTCGAGAGACTCCCGCTCTCCGCATTAGCGAGGCGGAGCACAATAAAAGGAACCCAACCGCTTTCCACCACTGCTATCGCCTCAAAGGTCGTCCCTCATCGAAACAACGGCCGCGCCAGACACAGCACAGAGGGAGGCGCAATGGGAGCGCCGCCAGCAACAACTACGACTCCGTATAATCAAAGCAACCCAGCGCAACGCCAAAACGCCAGTCAACAAGTTCGCTCTGGGTAACGGTGTTAAAGCCTGTGCAACATCTTGAACCTCTGCGCACACAAGGAAACACACGCTCAACCAGCCTACCCGAAAACCACCCACTTGCAGAAACCCACTCACCCAAGCGAACGTCGGCCGAGGTATCCTCACCCTACGGCACAGTCAAATTTCCTAGGGTTTATTCAACATTCTCGAATTAAGAAAACGGACAAGAAAGACAATAATCCATCGCCGAACTGGCCCGGCAACAACCTCAGCGCACCTGCACAACTTTCGATCGCGCGAGGCCGGGAAACGCCGTCACCCCAGCCAATACCGTTTCGCACTACCCAGAGCTAGCCCCACCGGTCCCTCTAAAGCCCCAACTGACTATAATCCTACACTGACAGCGGCTCCACCGCCATCCGAAAATCAAGACTTCCAGTCACTCGTCCCCAAACGCGCGCAGTTTCCAGAGAGCAACCCACCTCCGACAATCCAAACTTCACGCTTCCAGGCTTAGCAAAACTCCTTGCGCGAGCGCACTGTCCAATAGAGCTGGCCGCTCACTGCACCAATTCACCTATCCACACGGCAATTCTTGGGCACCCGAAACTGCCACATGTCCCAGTCTCTTCCCAACAACACGCTGGAGGGCAAATCCCATCCCACCGGCTAACACCCTTCACCAGAGACACAACTCTATCGCCCGCGAATCACCACCCAATTCCACCACCATCTCACACACCCAAAAATACCCAAGCAAAGCGACCGCTACAGCCGAGAAGAGCCGCGCGTGAGCAACGGTTGGGTTTCCTCGCCACCCGCACAAAAATCGCCCGAGACCAACCCCGTTCAAAACCAGCCAGACCGGGCAGCTGGCCAAATCAAGGCCACACGACCCTGCTCTCAAACCCACATCTCACACTACCCCAAATACCACAAAACCCCCCCCCACACCAAGTCCACCGCAATAGCCCTCAATTGCCCTCAACACACAGTGAACAGCTTTGGAACATGCGCGAAATGACACCGATCACAGTCGAACGAACGCTTGACAAAAGCCCGAAGAGGTCAGAAAGCCGTCCGATGTCAGTGGTGACACCTATCGCCGCCGGCTAAACGACACGCTGTTCCATCAAGACATACGCCACCGCACTCAAAACCGCCCGGGCCCGCATGACCCCACAGAGTCAAGAACCACACCCGCTGCAGCCAACGGCATCCAAACGAGAGCCCCAAGGAACAACCCGACACCGCAAGCCCGGAGCTTTATCCCAGGCACCCGAGCGCGCATGGCCGGCACCAAGCCTACGCGCGCACAAACACAAACTCACCGACAAGACCCCGTCCCACCGATCCCGCCTGAAAAACGACTCTGGCACCCACACACCCCCAAGACCGCAAACTAACATTCGCGCCATGGTGGTGACACAAAACCGTTGGGGCAACAAAAATCCCCGCCACACGCAGATCCCGGGCAAAGCGCGCCTGCACCCATCAACCACTACCCCCGTCCGGCCGACTCGCGCCGTGCGACTCTCCGATCGCCAAGGACCAGAACTGAGGATGGCAACCAATGATTCAATGCGCCCTCCGAACGCGAACTTGGCCGAACGCAAGAAAACTAGCGTGAACAAATCCCTCTCACAGACCCACTCGAAAAATCCCCGCGCCCAAAGAAATCGCCGCCGCCGGACTCGCGTCGCCCAGAACTCGCCCGCCGCAGTGCGGCAACTGAGCCTAACAATGCGACAGGGCACGGCCAGCACACTCACACCGCCGCCGAGGTGCGGGGGGCGTGGCAAAGCCTTACAACAAAACGGGCCACACAGAGAAGGATCTGCGCCCACACGCGACCCAAGGGTCATAACCGAACACACCAACTCCCCAAAACCAAAAAAACCCGCGCCGGTGGTGGCCAGCGTCTGCATCTCTAGCAGTCCCCACAAAAGCCCGTCGCCCAACAATGCCGGGCCCAATACAACCCAAGCAAGAAAGAGCACGCGTTCCGCGAGACTCGCGCGCAGCTCTTCACAGCCCTGATCCCAGCCGGGCGCTGACACCTCGCTCGTAAGCGGTCAAGACCGCAGTTCGCCGCCGACCTGAGCACCACCGCAATTAAACCGCCCCGCAGACTATCCCTGAACAGCCCCTGCAAATCGCTCGCCCCAATCTTGACCCACAACCCAAGCAGGAGCCCGCAAAAGCGCAGTAGTACTTGCCAGATAAATGCCCAATCCGAAGAAGCCCGTCCCTCTGAAAACAAGGATGAGCGTCCTCCTCGTTCGCAATATCCATCGAAACGAGTGAAATTGATCCGCGTATCTCTGCCCCGCGAGACCGTAGCCTCCTATCGACCGTATTCAGACGTCACTCAATAGCCACAGCCCCAACATTTGCTGCCTCCGAGAATCAGTCGAGAGAGAAGCGCACTCGGCCACACAAAAAGATCCAAAAAAGGTCTAACACATAAGATGAACTGAACGTTTTGCAGGCCGATCTATATTGCGCCGACCCTGCTACTCCCCGCCGCCACTGAAGATAACCACAAACGCGAGACAGGCAACCCGAGGCCTGATGCACACATCAGTCACAATTCCGCCTCTCTGGAATGCGGATCCGAGCTGGCACGGCCAACCACAGACTATCAAGGCAAGCCGTCGACAGTTGTCTTCAACGTAAGGTGATCGGCCCCGAGAGCACCATGAACCTCACCGCGCCTCGAACTTCCCGCGAAAATCCGGATCGGTTTCTCCGCACGAGCGCAAACGCAGCCCAAGTCAAAACAAACACCCCCGCCGGTGGTGCGACCCCTTGCACCAAGAAGAAAAGCCACAAAGCATCCAGCACCCCCCTCTCACACCAACAGACCGGCAGACGGAGACATCTAAACACGTCTATCGGCCAACTCCTCGCAGTAAACCCAGAGCCCCCGCAATCAGCACCCCGCGCCACCCCGCGGTCCCCAAGCGCCCGCGTCACGACTCTCCAGCCGAATATACAACTGAAGAGCCGCACCGAGCCCGCAGCTCTGGCCGTAACCGCCAAGCCACCCAATGCGCGCGCAGCCCACAGGCGCAAGCACCGCAAGTCGATGATCACCCCCTGCCCAAGCGACCACCACACGCGAGGCGGCCCGCGCCATAACGAACTCGCAACTCGATGGTTGCACCATCCACGCGACGTGCACAAGCACAAACGATAAGCTCCTCGCACCACCCAAGCAAACAAGCGCCACCGTGCCCCCACGGCACCAGAATACCCACTACAGACTCCCGTCGCACACGAACTCCGCAACGCCCGGATTGGACGCGAATGCAACGGTTGACAACCACCGAACGGCGAAAAGACTTACACACAAAATTCCCCCGCGCCCTAACCCCCACCGCGACGGATTCCTGCGAGCTGGCAACAAACCCCACAAACGGCTGTCGCGCCCCGGTCGCTCAGGTGCCGCATCGAAACCCCGGCAACTCGCCTTGCCCCTAAACCCTCGACCAAAATCCCCCCTGGTTCGAGCGTTCACACCAAACGTCCCGACAACTCTCCCTACAGCCGACGCCCGGGTGGCCAGCCTGGTTCCCCCGACCACACCGCACAAGCAGGCAGAGATTGCACACAGTGCGCCCCAGCGTGATCGACCATAGAAGGTGACTTAACGACCGCCGGAGCCATGCCCCCTCCCACGTGTCGTCCATCCCCACAGCCTCGAAGTGTGGCCAATGCCCCCACCCGCCGAGACTTCACACACCACGAACCCAACTTGTGAAACGCCATACATGATGGGCAGTAAAATGCCAGCTCGACCGACTCTCTCGCCCGCGACGAGACATGGAGACCGAAGCAACGCTGCGCACACTAAATCACCTCCCACAACCCACTCCCCCGCAACCACTCCACCCCCCCGAATATCTCTCAGCGTATCTCTACACACCCACCGCGAAACACACATCTATAGAAACTAACCGACGATCTCTAATCACAACACCCATCACCATCACACACACACAGCTCTGGCCAGATCCTCAATCGACTCACTACAGATCCATACAGCGAGAAATACTTTGGCACGACGCGCGCGATATGGACAACACACGTGCCACGAGACGACCAAGCGCATATACAATTGGCGGAGCTATCACACAATCCAATCCCTAACACCTCACCAATCAACCATCTCCATAACCGCCATGCCCCCCACGCGCTATACGCCCTTCACCCTCCTGCCACACCAACCCCCGCTCAATCACTAACCACACCCCCGTCCTACGGTTACTCAAGCCAACCGAACCCCAACCCAACACTAGCACCCGCCAATCCCACCACCCTTGACCCTGCCCCGAACAACCACCCTGACACCCAATCCACCCATCACCTCAACCAAACAACCCCTCACGCCCTTGAGTCCTGCCCCACCACCACTCAAACGATCAACAACCTGGCCTCCATCCCCGGACACCAACCCCCAAACCCGCAAAACTCATCACGTTTAGACCCCCAAACTCCATCCCCCAGCACCAATCTTCAGACATCGAACCCAACGCCCACAATCACCTCGAAATCGAACCAAGACGCACCCCAACCCCTCAACACAAACACCCCCCCCAAACGACGTGCACCGCCACACTCCTGCTCCATCCCCAAAACCTTACCACACATTCACCCCCGAACACGCCTTACCAGCGGACCACCCCGCCAGCCACCAAACACCTACCGAAATCACCCACCACGCAGGCGAAACCCCACCACCCTTGCCTGGCTTAAGCCGCGGCCACCTGCTCCGTCACTTCCGCGGCGTTATCGTCCTCCCTTCGGCAGCATCCGCACACACTTCGCGATGGCCAGCCCCGACATTCTTCGCACTTCATCGAGAACCACCACTCCTCTGCCTATCCGCGAACACGCAGAATCATGCCACCCATCGCTCCCTCGCAACCACACCAAGCCCACGATTAGCGGGCCCCCCAACCAACCCACTCCACCACAAATCCTCGGCCACCTCAAATCTCACCCCCCCCCCGACCCCCACCCACCATAAAACCCGCCCCTTCCCACCGGCGACCCTTTCAACCTCAGCCCGCAACCCGTCCTAAACACTGAACCCCGAGTCACCAAACACACGACCTCACCGCCACAACGCCACGGTGACGTCACCCAATCCAAAACCTTCAAACGAACGAACGTGAGAACCCACAGCTCCCTACCCAGCCCCCACCACACCCAACCCGCCAAAACCAAACCCACCACCCGCCTTATTTACGCAAGGACCTCTCTCAACCGAGAGCCCCCGCAATAACACATGCCCAGTCCCAACAACCGACCATAAAAAACCACAAGACAGCCCAACCAACCGAAACGAACGACACGCAACCCGAGACCAAACGAACATCCGTCTCACTGAAAATCACAAACCTGCACGTAGCAAACAGCAGCGACTCCCCCACGAAACACACAGTCCCGCACCAATCTCTCTCCTTCAAAGATAAAAAACCTATACGGCCATAACCTCACCACACTAGGCCGCAATTGCGACCCCAGCTAGCGCCCAAAATTCAAGCACAGCTTAAACCAACCCACACCACCGGTTTACCCCAATCACCACGACCTCCCAGCCCCTCTCACCCTGCGCTCCGGGACACCTAACAACAACCCTTTAATGCCCCCCTAACACCAAACCCCTGACCCCCTCCCGCGCACCCCCCAGAGAACCCCCGAGGACCCGACCTCATAGCTCAACGTCCACCCACCACCACAGCCCATGCCAACTTCACCACCCGTTGCCCCTGTCGAGCCAACCACGAGCCCAGTCCCCAAACACCTCCAACCCTTGACCCCAGAACCAAAAAACTGCGAACCTCGCCAGTCCGGAGCCCTTACAGTCACCCTACAGCCCTCCGTCCCTGCAATACCGCACAACAACCCAGAACCGCGACACACCCCTCATTAGATTCCCAACCCCCATCCGCACCGCTCGGCCAACCCTTGACACCACCCCGACACGCCCCCTCCCACACCCCAGCGAAGCATCCCCCACTCCCAACCTCACCCCCCCAACATGCCCCCCCCACATCCCCCCCCAGCAACGAACCAGCCACCACCTACGCCCCCCGCCCCACATACACACAATCCCTCGCCCATCCCCCTCCCTCCCCTAAACAACACACCCCCACTTCCTCAACAACACAAACAAAGAAAAAAAAGATACACCCAACCGTCAAATCCCACCCCTCCACCCCACACCCCACCTACAAGCCGTAAACCCCCAACACCCACGACCGCAACAGCGGGCCCATGCCAATAACACACACGACACACACCACTCAACCCAGCACAACCTCGCAAGAACCAACACGGCACAACCAGCCGAACCACTTCAAGACGCCCCAATCCAGCGCCACAAACCAGGGCGACCTCACCGCCGCCATCCCTACAAAGCCCCACCACCCCACACGCGCCAACACGCCGCCCACATTCAAAAAAAACCCACCAAACCCGCAAATTCCTCATCCAAGGCCTATCCCCCCAAAACAACTAAACCCACACCACGCAACCCCAGCCACACACGCCAAACCCCCCACCAACTCCCGACCCCCACCCCCACAACTCAACCCTCCAGCAGAGATCCCCCGGCCAACAAACACCTCCCAAACAAACCACAACAACACGCTACCGACCAAGAACAACCCAACCCAACGTCCTACCCCCACACCCCAACACGGCCGATACAAACCCCAAACCAAAAAAACCTCTCACCCAAACCCCGCGCCATCATCGCCCTACCGCAACCCAGCCGCACACATCGCCCCCTCACTCAAATAAAGCCAACCCCTCTCCAAGCTCCACACCCCACCAAACAACCCCAAACAACACTGAACTACAACCGAACCAAACCCCAAAAAGCGGGGGTAGTAAAGCCCCAATGAATCTGCGCCCCGGAACCGCACCCCTCCCGACCAATTCAGGACCTCACCCGCGATCCACCTAGCTCACCATTCCCAGTTTCACTTCCGATAAACGACAGAAACAAATCACACGGAAACCCCCACACCGTAACCCACCGGCTCCCCTACCCGGCAGCCCAACCGTCCCTAATTCATCAGCCCGAACAACTCCACTCCACCTCCCCAACACTCAACCCAGCGCAAACTGACCCCTTGCCACCCTCCTACCACGCACGAAAACTCATGTCCACTCACCGACAATCCATTCCCGCACTTACACAGTCTCTCGTCATCACCCAACCAAAACCACCCACACACCTACCCACTCCGTCAGGTTTGCGAGATCCAGACAAACCGCAACCACCTCCCACCTCGGCACTCCAAATCAGCAGCACCCTATCTCACAATACCGCCTCAACACACGGTTAAGGTTGAATGGTAACCATCACACCGCTGGAACCGGCAAACATCATAACACCATCGCCGCGGCTCATGTTTAAAACCCACCTCACCGCCCCATACCCACGGTTCCAAACCACCGGCCACCCGCCACCTCCGGGCACCACCGGGCCGTATCCCCAAGGCGGACCGCCCTACGGCCAAGCAAACAACCAACAGGGCTGACGACCGAAGTGGACACGGACGCAATTTCTGGTAAGCGGCCGGCAACCGCGCCCTGGCTCAACACCGACCGGGCGCGCGTCGTCGGAAGGGGACCGAACTGAATGGCAAACCATATCAATGCGTCGCGCGACGCAAGAAGGAACTGTAACTCCCTCACCGAAAGCGCCAAAAATCGCCGCCCGACGGCCATCGCCCCGGTTCCAAAACGGCAAGCCCACGGCACCCAGCACACCACCCGCGCCAGTCGGGCTGCCCGCAATCCACAACAAAAAGGGAAACGCCCTCGCCACCCAATCCGCACACCACCCCCCCCGCTACTCGCCCAAGCCATCGGTGCCCTATCCCGGGGGTCCATACAAACCCAATAGCGTCTCTCGCCCGCACGCCCGACAGCCGCCGCGACATCCGTCAAGGTTCGGCCGCCACCTTTTGAAGCCCCCAAAACCCCAAATCGGCAGCCCGCAAACCCCTCAATTTGCCGCAGGCAAAGTCGACCTCGGGAACGCCCAACGTGCCCCTCTCGCAAATCTCGAACCCCGTAAAGATCGCCCACCTAGGAACGTCGACCTTGGCCAATGCCAACATTCTGACGGGAGATCACGCCAAATGCAAGCTATCAACGAACGGAACGCAAGCCGTGCGAAGTATCCCAGGCCCTGATCACGGAGAAGGCGCCACCCAGCCTTAAAAACAGACACCTGGAATGGATCCGGGCTCGGCCAAGGCCGGACATCAAAGGCCGGGGCCGTCGGAGATGTCTCTAAGGACGGGTCTGCACATGAACCCACCGCTCCTCCCCGGACGGTCGATCCGGGCAAACGCCACAAAGTCAAAAAACGTCCCGCCGAGCAAGGCATCCACTTTCCCAAACCAGCGGATCTAAACTTACCATCGCATACCGGGACCTACACCCCCCCCGCACCCCGGCCCACGACTCACCCAATTCAGTACCAAACCCAGCCACTTCCCCAACAACCGCATCAATCCCAACAACCGCTATCACCCCGCCACGGTCCCCAAACCTCTACAAACCCATGTACTCCCCTGCAACACGAATTGTCGCCGCGTGCCGCACCAACACCCCACCCAACGCCCGTGCTTCTCTACACCACCAACCACTCCTTGCCCCTGATGGACGCCAAACGTTCGGCGCCCAGGGCCGACAAACCCAACCCTGCCTCGCCATCCCCTGTCGAGGCTTCACAACGCACTCAACCCGGCGGCGTGCCAATTCCACCCAGGCCAGGCCATGATGCCAAAAAGATACGTCCCTCAATGCCGACCACCGAAGCGGCCTGCGCGCGATCCAACCCACCCCGAAGCAACGAAACCAACACCACCAAACCGGACAACCCCGCCCTCCCACGCGCCAGGAAACCCCGTCACCCCACGGGGCGACCCGCGCCGACCCCGCCGTCTCACCCCTGCAGCCTCCCCCCCAAAACCCAAACAACATCCGGAGCAACCTGGCGGCGGAACTCCCACCTCCAAACGACCGGCTGACGACGTGACACAACCCCTTGCTACCCTTAAACCGCCATACTTCACTCAAAAGGACCATTCCATCGCCATCACCTCTCCAAGCAACCCAAAACACTCGCAAAATCCACAAAACCTTCACGCTCACGATCCTCCAAAACGCCACACCCATGCCGCACAAACGCAAACCAGTGCCGGCACGACCGGACAATGGCCACAAGCTGGGAACGCCCCCACACGCACCTCCCGGCCACATCAAACAAAAAGTCCGAAGGTCAACCCCAGGTGCAATCAACCCCACCCAGCACAGAACCCGCGCCCACCCGGCTACACCCGATCCGGCCAAGGCCGCCGGATGCCGGATCAATTCCCGCGCCCTCATCCAGCCTGGGACCTCTTGATAGCCCATCCGGCCCACAGACCGTGATCAACCAAGTCGCCCCAGCATGCCACAACGACAAAAACAATCCGCTAACCCCGCCTCCGGATCATCACAAGTCACCCGACATGACCTCCCTAAGCGATTCCGGCCGCCGCCCACGCCTTCGCCATCAAAAAACAAACCGCTCTAATCTATCAACAGGCTTCACCCCATCATCCTGAACCCGAACACCGGCTGACTGGATGACACAGATCCATCCAACCCGGGCCACGGAACCAGGACACCCCCCTGAACGCCAATCAAGACTCTATCCCCCCTGCCCCAAACCATCAGCACCAAATCAACACAAAATAAACAGGCCGGCATCACCAGCGGCGCCCCAAGGGCCGACCAACTGGAAGGTAACCAAACCGGCACGCCCGCCGGGCTCCCAAGGCACCACGTGAAGAATTCGGACCATCCAAACCAACCCCTCGCACGCAACCGGTCAGTCCACAACGAATCGAAAGCGACCCTACCCTTTTGTGCCGAGACATCCCCAAACAACAAAAGGCTGCTTCTGGCGTTGAGCACAACCGCCAAACCCCAACGCTTCTCCCAAGATCCAGGTACGGCGCCTCAACGGTGCAATTCGCCCGGACCAAGAACCCGAAGTCGTCCCCTCACACTTGCCCCCGACATGAACCCACCAAGGTCGCCACCACCACCCTACCGACAACGGTTTCAAATCTTCCCTGCAAAACAAACGCCCCCCAGCACCACCCCAAACCCTCCCCGAATAAACCGGCCCAACAAAGGCAGAGCCCTACCATCTGATCACACCCAAATCCGCAAACAGGCAACATCCGACAGTGCTCCAACCCGAGCAACACCAGCCTTGGTCGCACGTCAGCCCAAATCTGACACATCCCGCCAACAACCACCGCCCCCATGACCCCTACCAAGCCAAATCACCACCCCGACAAACGCACCACCCCGCCAAAACACGGACTCCCAAGGGCACCCGAGCGGTGCCACAACCCCGGCATCCTGAAGACCAGAATCACCGAAGCCACCAACAACGATCCCTCGCATACAATCCCCAAAACCAAGTTCACGCAACAAAGCAACCAACTATCCCCGCCACCACTCGACCCGGCCCGCTAGACCACCATCCCCGACACCGGAATGCTCCTCAAACCCCTGACAATCGATCAAACAACCCGCCGAATTCATTCCCCCACGGGCCCACCCGCCCGACACCCACCGCAACAAAGCCCGCACAAACCCCACCAACGTCAGAGGGACGCAGCCTCCGCCACCGCCCTCCTACCCCCAACCCACCAGCAAACCAAGAAAGGGCGCACCGGCGGCACGACAAGAGGAAAAAACGTTACCGAAAACCGCTCCCCATCCACACAAAAACCGCCACCCCCAACCCACAAAGCCCACGACAAAACAACCGCCAACGCACCATCCATCACCGGAACCCGTCCCTCACCCACCAAGCTGGCTCCGCCACCACCCACCGCCACAGTCACCCCATACAGCAGAAAACTACCGCAATTCGCTGATACACGCGCCAAACCATCCATCACCCTCGGCACCAACCCCCCGCCACCGAGTTAGCCGCCTCAAGAAACCCATGCCCAACAGATTCAAAATCGGATTTTAGCGTCGACACGCCCCACCAGCGCCGCACACCGGCAACACTCGGGCTTGGAACAACGGCCGGTGATCCTCCGCGACCCAACAACCCGAAAGCACACGTCTTCCCTCCGGCTCCCGAACTGCCGAAAAGATCACCAATAGCGCCGCCCCGGGATACCTAAAACCACGCCATCGCTTAAAAAAACACAACGCAAACAAATCGACCAAACACACTCAAATACGGAAACAACAAAACCAGGCTGCCACCCCCCGACTGGAACCGGCTTCAATCAACCGGCCACACGCACACAAACCCGCCAAAAAAAGCACCACCCACCCGAAAACCTCCTGCATCCCCAACGAGTCTTCTCCACCACAAGCTCCAGCCCGCATCGAATCCAGCCACCCGCAAAACAAAACCGGCAAGAAAAACCATGACACCTTGGAATCACCCCCTCACCACCTACCCACACCCTTCCCCCCTTCCCCCGACCACGTCAAACGCAAACCCCACCCCCATCAACTCAAACACGCACCGGACCCTCACACACAAAAAAAAATAAAACTAGCCTACACGCTTGCCCGCGACTCAAAAACAAAGAAAGAAAGACCTTCTCGCCCCAAAGGAAGCTACACATCAACTCACCGGTCTGACCCTGCTCACGCCCTGGATCCGGAGCCACCCCGCCACGGACTCCAGGAAACCAATCAATTGAGCACACCGAAGCTCCTCAGAGACTCCTCTCCCCTCCACTTGTTGCTCCAAGACCCCCAACAACACCCGTTCAAGTCAACTGCCAGAACCTCGCCTCCCTTGCCTACCGGCCAATCACCTTACGGTTCCTACATCGCAACTGGACGTCCGGCTCACGACAAGCCATCAACACCTCCCACGGAACACAACTTCATTCTTCCCGCAGTCCACACCGGACCGAACATCCCCTTTACGGGTCCGCGCCGAATCACCGGCCGGCGTGTCACAAAGGCACGGAATGCCGTGCGCCCATGGCGCCCCAAGTTCACCACCGGGGCCCCAACACATCCACTTCCCTTGGACTCCCATCACCCCACCCAACACACACACGGGACGTCGCGTACGCGGCTTTGCCCAGAACGCGATCACTACTTTGCGCCGCGTAACACGGACATGATAACTCTAATCAGTACCTCAATGCGCCGGACACCTCGCACAGCCCAACGCCTCCTGAGCGACGTTCTCGGTATAGACCGGCGCCACTCAACGGTGCTCGCGGCTTACGGAGTCGCGACGCTTGAAGATGAGGAAAACTTCACCGCACCACACCGTATCCACTGCGACGACGGGCCGACCCTTTCCATGCCACGAATCAGGAGCTGAAGCGAACGCTGGGCCCCCTCGCACGTCCCACCACCTGCCAGGCGGACGCCGCTTGAACTGCCGTGCTCCAAACGCGGCCCCTGAACGCAATCGAACAACACCGCAACCGGTGATCGACGATCAATCGTCCAAGAACTCGTCGCGATCAACCCATTTTAGTGGACTCCCACGAAGCCGCGAAGCCCGGACCGAAATCACCCACCCGGCATCTGCTCCATTAACTGGTTTTAACCCGGACAACTTACGGCCCAACCATCCGCGCATCCGGGATCTCAGGTCCACCCACTCAAAGAGACAACCGGTTAACACCGCCACCCAAACCCGTGCCCTTACCGAACCCATCCGTGTCGGCAACCACTGACCTGTCGGAAACCTATCCAATCGGCCCCCCCCGCTGACGTACGGGTCCCCCCCTCTCGATCGCGGGAATCCCACCACACCGGCCCGCAGTCAAAACACCAAAGGCAAATTTCCTCGACACCCGCACAACGCCGCCTGTCTGAATTTGACGCGTCGACTCACAGTCAGCCCTGAATCCTCTTGACGTCCAACTCGCCGTGTGCGCAACTTGGGCTCCAGCGCGCAATGCCCTCCCCAACCACCTCCCCTTAACATTCCCAAACCACCCAAGCAACCCAGGTTGCCACCGTAATCAATCGCGGCCAAGCAGGGCAATCCCACCCCCTCCATTCGTCCGGCACTCCACCGAGCCCCGCCACCTACATCACCGAGAACACCGCACGCTGCCGTTGACCATCCACCACCGCCGAAAAGCCACACCTTCCCAGGGTGGGCAGTACCCCAACAAAAAGCTTCGGGCGCGACCCCCGATTTCCAACCACTGATGGCCACCACGTCGACGCCGGGATTGGATCCGCCGCAAATCCATTCCCAGACGCCTTGCACACGGACAGCACGGCCCTCGTTATTCCACCCAAATGGCGGACCCTCGCGATCACACACCGAACCCACTCCATACTCTCAAATTTGCAAATCCGGAAGATCCACTGACAGAAATGCTCGTACCACGACCTGCCCGGTAACCCATCGCAGCCGTGATGACTTCCCATCAACCGGACATAGCTCCACAGCAATTAGCATTGTTGATGCGAGCCCGCCCCGGGGCCACGGATCGGCCTCAAACCCATTCGCACCCCGACAGCGGACTCAAGCCGGAAATGGTCGGGCATGACCACTCGACCACACCTGGACGTCTGTGGAGCGAAGGCAAACCAAGCAGACCAGCGCCTTCGCGAAGACCCGCATCTATTCGACACCCGCCACCTGGGAACGATCCGCGATAGCCGCGCCTCGCTTTATGACCAGGTTTCGCTCCTAACCACCTTTCCCTAGCCCGAAGCGGCAATTTCCCCCAGCTGTGCCCAGCCATCTCCCAGAACGCACAGCCGCCGGTAACCAATCCGATCATCACCAATCCAAGCCCGACCAGGTGAACCCTCACGGAATATCCCGACCTCCACCTTCGCAAAGTAACGCGATGAATGGGCCTTTAGTAACGCCAGGCGGATAACAAGCAAAACGTAACCACACAATCCCGTCCCCACGCCCGCTTATCGGCACCCCACACAAACCTCCTGCTGTCCTCGTTACCGGGCAGCTGCCCCACCACAAAGACGCCGATCGAACCCCCTCGCCACCACCCACAGCACACACGCCCAGCCACACTGACCCCACCAGCGGCTTCCCCGCGGCCCACGTGCTATCCCTTCCCACCCCCGCGTAGCACCGCGACGCACCAGCCCGCACTTCGACAAACTTAGCACGAA
>Ga0163217_1003216_pt1 | contig 15764 bp, 21 predicted proteins | sample SynspAceP_FD_185933 | JGI IMG/M metagenome (GOLD analysis project Ga0163217, IMG submission 185933) | Saline lake microbial communities from Ace Lake in Antarctica - Synechococcus sp. Ace-P (PacBio error correction) | ecosystem: Environmental > Aquatic > Non-marine Saline and Alkaline > Saline ...
TAAAAAGAGGGGGGGGGGAAAATTTTGAAAGCCCCCCCAAAGGTTTTTTTTTTTTTTTTTTTTTTTCCAAATAAATCCCACAAAACCTTGTAAAAGCGGCGGGAAAATGGAAAAACGGTGGGGTTCCTTAAAAACATGAAAACCGAGGGGTTGGCGGCCACGCCGCTAAAAAAATAAAATTTTGATCAAAAAATAGATTACTACCGGAATCAGAAATTTAAGACGCCAAGCCGAAATTTTTTCCGCACCGAATGAACTGGGCAGGGTGGCGGTTTTAAAGACGGCGAATTGGATCAGCCCGAAGACCAGAGATGAAAATCAACAAGTTTGGGGTCAGCAATGAAAAAAATAGCCCCGGCGAGGAATGGGAAATAAGGGGACCGGAAACGGGGTTGAAGGTTTTTTGTCCGCAAAATAGCTGGGGCAATAATAAAGCGCATCGGCCGCGTTGTTTTTTGCTAGCCGCCGGAAAACCGGTGAAAAGACCCAGCGTTTGTCGCATGAAAACAAGAAAGAATTGCCCCTCGTTGGTATAGGCGGGGCGCAGGCAACCGCAGCAATGGTCGGCCCAGACGATGCGCTTGAAAAACGCGGGCCAGCCCCGAAATGCCATAGGCATCAGCGGCTTCGGTGTTTTCGCCTTTGGGGAATGGATTTTTGCAGCGCGCCATAGAATCTCGGCCCGAGTAAAGGCGGAGTATTGAAGAATAAAACGATCAACGCCCCGAGCCACGCAGAGGTGACATATTCAAAGAACGGATGACAGAATTTAGGGCTTAAGGGAACAAGAAAATAGCCGAAAAAGAACTGGGGAATGAACAAAAAGGCGAGCCCGCGGAAAACAGAAAAAATAAACCATTCTGACGTTTGCGCAGCCAAGGGCTTTGGGTGCGCCTTGCCCCAACGGACCAGAACCCGTTGCCAGCAAGAAAAGCCCGCTGATCAGGGCGAAAAAATCCCGTGTAAGACTTCAGATCATGCCCCGACCCGATCAAAAAGGGTGAATTGGACAACATCAGCGTAAAGTCCCTGCGGCGGCAGCAGCGCCCGTTCACCATAGCCAAGAGAGCGCAGCCCCGTAGGATTGGATCGGTGTCCCCAACAGGTCAATTACGCCCGGCCCTTTCCGCTGTGCTTTCACCACCGCAGTGGCCCTGAACCCTTGTTGTCAGTCGGCCCGCATCAGCCGGTCAAGCACGATTTCCGGAACACAACGGGTAAAGCAAAGGTAAAAGACCAGCAGCGCCAGAAAATAACCACATGCGCCAGGTCGGGGTGGGTAATCGGTAAAGCCGCGGCGTCTTGGCCCGCCAAGATCACGCGGCCCAGTACAACGATGGTCTTCCGATGCCCAGCAAAGAACAGCAAGCGGGGTCGCTTGATCGCACCATCCACTAAGATTGCCCAAGCCCCGGCAAAGCCGCATAGACCCACAATCTGTGGCCACAAGGATACCCAGAAAGGTCTGGCGCGGAAGACATGCCGTAAGGCCTTCGCGGTTTTCGATCTGACGCCCCGCGCACGGCGCCGCCATCGCACCATAAAGCCACATTGGCCCGCAAAAGGCGCAGAACACGATCGCAAAGGTCAGTACGGCGAGGGAAAAAGCCCATAGGCCCGTGGACCCAATTGCGCCGAATTCCCAACGGCATCTTGGCGGCCTGACAGACCAAGAAAGTCACTGCCCCCCTGACGGAATCGGTTTTGATCCCAGTCCCCGGGGCATTCACCTTGTGGCGCAAGGTAATTCAAATGCCCTGATCCAAGGCGATGACGAAAACAAAAAAACGCGAATGTTCCGGCACGCGCGCCAAACAGCGATAATAGGTGCGGCCAGCCCATGTCAGCGGTGCAAAAGGGTGACCGTGCGCCATTGCGCCCCAAAGCCAAAGGCAAAGCGGCTGCGGGGGCGGTGATGCAGCAACAGCAATACAGTGCCGAATGCGCCAATAGAATGCCAATGCTTTGCCCGTGTCCAGTAGCACGTCAGCCAGACAGGCCGGAAAAGCGTTTCATGGGTCAGTGCAACAAAAATAGCGAAATGTCCCGGTGGTATGCGCCCTTTGCGGGCGTCTGTAATTGGGTCCTTTAGTCCAGATCGGCAGTAAAGGAGAAAAGGGGGCGGCAGATGCGCCGCCGACGATCATAAGAAATCAGAAATGTTTTGGCGCCTTCGCCCGAACCATTTGATGATCAGCTTGTTCAGGCGCCGTCCATCCTTCATCGACTGGATGGCGGTGTCCGAACTTTGCTTTCAGCTCTGTGTCGCTTTCGCGACAGCCAAGGGCCGGATGCGTCGCCCCAGTGGCACGTCGTCCACCGAACAAATATCACTCGCCGCCGGATTCCTCGACCGGTGGGACCAGTGCGTCCTATCGGCGAAACCGCGTCTGCCTTCCCGTTGTTCACGGCTGCGACGGTTTCGTCAATAGGTGGGCAAAATCCAGCAAGGTGGCAACCCGGATTCGCGACGTGACCCGCTTGGATCGTGCTGGTTTTGTGCGAACGACGCCGCCTGTGATGTTCGCATCAGCCGATTTCGCCAGATAGGCCAGAGGCCGCTGGCGGGAAGTAGTTTCTGTGGTGAAATCAATCACTTCTTCGCGCTTCGTCGGTGATGCTCATGCCGCGATGATGGTGTCGTAAGTTGCCCGACGGTCAGGTTTCCGAAAGATGCTGTCCCTTCGGTGGGACCCCATTCGCCCAAGGTCAGCTCGGCCGCGGGCCGCACAGCTCGTCGCCGACTTCCCGCGCTCAAAAAGCCGTCTACTTCGCCAGCATCGTTCCCAGGAAGTTAATAAGGGAGGGTAGGCCCCTTCGGTCCCCAATGCGGATGGTTTGCCGTGGGCCGTCTGCCAATGGCGAAACCTGTTGCGAGCGCCAGGTGCGGCAGTGGCAAGAACGAGTGTTTCCATTTTGAGTCCCTCCCCAGTTTATTGTTTATAGGTCCGTTTTTTTAGTCTGGCGTTGGGTGGCCGAGAGGAACCCGCGCAAGACGTTTCCGATTAGGGGCACCGAACATACGTAGGGGCCCCTTGTTCTTCGAATCAAAAACCCTGATGCAGGAAAAACGACGTGTTCCGACACTCGGCCGCAGTTTTCATATCATGGTTTTACGATCATCATGGGTCCGCCCTTCGGCGGCCAGAATCCTTGATGACTTTTGGACGACCCTCTTTGTTCACTCCGGGAATAAGCGCCGAGGGTCCGGTTCGTCAAAATAGCAAAGCTTGCTTCGGGTTCCATACACAACCCGCGCGCGATGGCCGGCGCGTTGCGTTGGCCGCCCGAACAGCTGCGCGGAAAAGACATCGCATTGTCCCGATGCCCACCTTGTCGAGGTACGCACCCCGTGCCGCGGCCTCTCGCCTCGGCGCGGTTCGCGGCGCACACGGTGAGGGGGCCTCCACACGTTTTGCAGAAATCGTCATATGGGTCCCACAGGTTGAACTGCTGAACAACACCAATCGGACAGGTTCGTTGCGGATGCGCAGCACTTTGCTTGGGATCGGCGGGCGGCGGTTTGGTGGCCCGTGCCTTCCCATGTCACCGCCTCGCGTAAAGCGCAAATCGCCCTGCTGGCTGTCCTTCGAGCAGATTACAGCAGCCGCAGCATACGTGGAATTTACCAGAGCCCGAGAACCCGAATCAGCGAATGACAATGCCCCCGAGGGGCTTGGCCGACACCCTTTGAAGCAACCTCCAGAGGCCATAGGCCTTTGGTGCAGGTTGTTGATCTCGATAACACCGGGGGGGCTGTTCTGTCACTGGTGCTGCCTTATTGTGCATTCCGCAGCAAGTTAAGGTGATTTCACAGGGATTTGCAATCTTGAAACTTGGGTTTCGCCCATAATTCAAAGGTGACCCCGCGTAAAGATCGCCCACCTGCGCGTAAACCTAGTCTTTTGTCTTCCAATCTGTTTGCGTACGAATGGCGCGTCGGTGTCCGAGACCCCCAGCAAATTGGTCACCAAGGCGAAGCAGGGGCGTTCTCTGTTCGTCCAGAGCGGCATGCCGTCAGCCCCCAGCAACGACTTCCCACAGGCGCTTTGGATCACCGCAAGGCGGGCCGTCATAGGGCAACAGCCATCCCCATTGATCGCGCGGTAAAGCGTTTACGGTATTGGGGCTTCGGGCCCTCAGCCCGCTTTTCGGCGTCGGCCAACGCAAGGGAGGCGGTGGTCGTCACCCATCCAGCGCATAGCGGTTTTTGGGCGATGATCTTGGTCGATGCGCGCGCCGCTCAGAAAACGGGGCCGTATTCCAATTGTCCGACATTGGCGATGCGCAACAAATAAAGCGCGGGTCAGGCGCAAAGGCGGGCATCCCCTCGGAAAGCCTGGGCGGGGATCAGGCTTGGGTCCAGCCGTTGATGAATTCCTGAAAACATGGGGCGTGATAATAGAGCGGTTGCGGCGCAAGGCCAAGGTCCACAAAAGCTTTCACGCTTTTTTTCGCGGCGCGGACGATATCTTTGTCACTGAGCCCAAGCGCGGTTTCCGATTGCCAGCAGCTGGATTTTCAATGTCGTTCCCCCGTCCCGCGCCCCATCGGCCAGCCGCCACAGACCACATCGCCATCGCCCAAGCGCCCTTGCGGGTCGTCATAGGCGACTTACCTCGCGCAGAGTTTGCGCAAATTCAGGCGTGCCCGGGGGCATGGCGTTCTAAAGGCTTCGCAGGTGGGGCGCGCAGTTTTCGCGGCCCTTCGATCGGTTTTCAAACCAAAGGTCTGCGACCAGAATGCGGGTTCGATCCTGTCCGACTTCGGCAGCACGGTAGGTGCGATCGGCCGCGCCAAAACACCGCACCAGCAACCGCACCAGGCAAGCTGAAGGGGTCGGCTTGTGGCAGCGGCTTGGGGTCCGGCTTGCGCGGGAATAGAACGTTCAAACATGGCAACTCTTTAATATCGGTTCGGGGCGTTTCTAGGCCTAATCAAATCAAAGCCCGACGGTTCCAATCGGCCCATATTCGCAAAGGGGTGATGTTATAAAAAGCGCATTCTAAAAAACGCGCGGCGCAACTGCTGTTGTGGCCTCAGGCGTCATAGCCTTGCGACGATGCAAGATTGCAATCCGAAAACCGACAGATCCGGATGTCTTTTGGCCGCCTGATAAACCCGTCGCTTTCATAGCAGGCCACGGCATCAAGCAAAAAGAGGAAAGGTAAATTCGATCACAACGATGCGCGGGTGTGACCGTACCTTCGCGATGTCCAGGCGTGGCCCCACGGCCACAGAACTTTTGCCCCGAAATCGGCAAAGGCTTGGCATTTGCAGCGCGGTTATTTTGTCGTAGACCTCGGCGTCACGGACGTCGACATTTTGCGATCCAGTAACCTTGGCATCGGTAAGCTCCTTATCTGGGGAGAGTTTTGAAACTTGGCCGTCAGACGGGCTGCTTTTTTTTCTGAGACGCGTATGGCGGGTTTCAACACGACATGCCCGAATCCGACCATTCCGTGACCAGGGCGGGCAGGAGGCAAAGCTGACCTCGTGGCGCAAAGTTGCTCGGGGTGGGCCCCATCAGCGGGCGCCTCAGCAATCGGGCTTGGTGCGCCTTGCCTGGTCAAGATCGAATACCACAAGCGCAATGATGCCGACGTTTCCAGGCGCCGGCGAGCTTGCCAAAATGTGGCGCGGGATAACGACGTATCGGTTTGACTCGAAGCTGGGGTCGATCAGCATCAGGCCCACGGCGCGGGTGGGCAGCGTCAGGGCAAAAAAGCCATGTCGAACCGTCGCGGTAGTGACAACTTGGCCAATTATAGGGCGACATCGCCAGAATTCAAGGGGCGGCAATGTTCACCGGGAATGGCCAGCTCGGCCAGTTTGTTATGCCGTCGCTGTCGCGAAGCAAGCTTGGGCGGCCCCAAGAAGCGGCGACCGGGATAGGCATGGCCCCTTGCTCAAACGCGTGATCTGATCGAGCACCTAGCGCGTAAGGGATGCGTATTGCCCAACCAGCCACGGGGCACGGCCCAATGCCCCTGCGCCGCCTCCGCCGGTTTTCAGGGGGCAGGGTGTCGGACAGGTCATACAACGCGGCGACCCGCCATGGGTTCCAAGATAGGACAGGAGCGGTTGTCCTTGGCGCGTCAGGATACCCCCAACATCCCACGCCAGCAAGGCTGTGTTTGTGAACATCGCAGATTGCCGGCGGTGGTAGATATGTTGGTAAGCTGAGCATGCCCGAAAGGGCCGCCTTTCGCGAAGGTCAGACCAGCCGCGACATTTCCTTGGCGGCGCGGATGAATGTCCTTGAACAAGGGGTGCGGATCAAAGGGTTTTTGGAATTTCAAGTTCGGGGTGGAACTTGGACGCCAATGAACCACGGGTGATCGGACCCTTAACACGATCTCGGCAGCATCGTCGGGCGACATGCCCCCGAGAAGTCAGACCGGCTTTTTCGCAATTTCTCTGCGGTAGGCGTGGTCCCGACTCATAGCGGGTGACGGTGACGCTCCTCGATGGACGTGGTGCCCATAAATAGGCCACGGATTCTGCGATCCTTCTTTGAGCGTCGCATCATAGGCACCAAGACCGCATTGTGGCCGCTTTTTGTTCGTCGTCCAGCTTGCGTTTCCGACCTTGTGGTTTGCCCCTGCACCACCATTTCCTTGAGGTGGTAGACGAACGGGTTCAAAAACGCCATTTTTTGCCGCTGGATTCGTGGTTCGAAATTCATCGAGCCCGCATGTCGTCCAGGCCCGCCACGGTTACGCGCGGCTTCGATGACGGCCCATCTGCATGCCCAGACAGATTTCCCAGAATAGGGGACTTTCCTGGTTCGCGGCATATTGTGCGGCCTTGATCTTGCCCTTCGTACCCGGTTCGCCAAACCCCGCGGGCACGAGGATCGCGTGGAACCCTTCGAGGTGCGAGGACAGGTCGTCCGCTTTGATCAAAGACCTCGGCATCGACCCATTCAATCTGACCTTGAACCCGATTGGCCATGCCACCGTGGGTCAGCGCTCTGCGATGGATTTTATAGGAGGCCGTCATCAAGGCTGGGTATACTTGCCGACGATGGGCGACTTTGACTTCGCCTTCGGGGTTGTGCACGCGGTCCAGAGACATCGCGCCGACCGACCAGTTCAGGCTGGGTGCGGGGGAGAATATCGAAGGCATCCAGCACGGCCTGATCCAGCCCTTGCCGCGTGAAAGGCCAGCGGCGCGTCATGATGTTTTTCAGGTCATAAGCCGCACGCACGGCCCTCCTTTGCGGACGTTTACCCAGAAAAGGGCGATTTCTTCTTCGCGCATCTTTCTCGGGGATTGGGTGTTTCGGAACGGCGACCAGAATGTCGGGCGCGATCCCCGATGCTTTCGCAATTCCTTGACGGAGTGTTTTGGCGTCGGTTTGGATCTTTAGCTCGCCGCTGGCTGCCAGATAGGGCAGAAGGGTGAGGGTTGCATAAAGATTACAACTGGCCGCGGCGGGTTTTGTCGTGCTGAAAACTGGCGGATTCGCCTCAAAGAAGGGCAGTGCCTTCGATGTCCGCCGACCGTGCCCGCCGATTTCGCACAGCAATAAAGTCCCGACCCTCGTCATCGCCGATATGCAAGGAAATCCTTGATCTCGGTTGGTGACGGTGGGGAATCACCTGAATGTCTTGCCCAGATAGTCCACCGCGCGCTTCTTTCTCGAGCAACGGTGGAAATAGACCCCGACCAGAGCTGATCGAATCCGTCTTGCGTGGCCGCGACGCCGGTAAAGGCGTTGTAGTGGGGCCCAGATCCCGGAGAATCGGTTTCGGCAACCATCGTCGGTCAACAAAAAAACTTCGCCATGTTCCAAAGGGCGAACATCGTGCCGGGATCGACGTTCAGGTAAGGGTTCCCAGTTTGCGCAGACGGACGGAAAAAGCCACGCGCTGCAAGCAAGGCCCCAAAGCCGCCAGAGGCCAAGACCTTTGCCAAGGCTGGCAAACCACACCGCCGGTTGATAAAATTAGCGTGCCAAATGTGATAAAGGCCCCCGTGAGTTCAGATTTTTTTTTGATGTGGCAAAACCAAGCATTGAGCTTGCGGAAAACCGCAGCATCACGGAACTTTATACCTAACAGGATTCGGATGGAAAAGCAAAAGGCCAAGCGCACAGTCATAGTGCGGTCATCTTGGCGCTAACCGTTCAAAGCTCGTTGTAGTGTCTTGGATTAATCCGCGAGTCGACTTTGCGGTAGTCGGTGCCGCAGGCTAGTTCGGCAAGCGGACGCAGGAATTGGTGGAAATTGGCCGCGTCAATCCTGGGGACCACCCGCTTGGGCGATCACCTTACACTGAATATTGGTCATCAGCCGCTGGTGGCGTGCCGCTGAACAAACCAGACGCCGACGTTTCCTCGTCGATTAACCGAGGAACCGCGGATTTTTTTCAGCCGCGATGGATGGTCCCAGTGTAATCGAGGTCCACGATAAAGGCCCGCGCCAAAATCCCAGGTCAGTTTGGCCCATGGCAGTGGCTGCGAAGCGGACCCGGGAACGGCACCGCCCGCCCCCACCGCCCAATGCCAAGGCCGCCCCCCTTCCGGACCGTTGCAGGCAAACACGACTGGCAATCAGGCCAGGGCCAGAATGAGAAGATGGACAAATCAGGACTACATTTCCAATTGTACCTACGGGCCTGCGTTTTGACTTTGGGCGTGTCTAGGCAAGTTTTTTGGCCTCAATGGGGCAAGGGGGTTGGCCCGCCGTTGCCGCCTTGGGCAGAAAGCCCCGGTTCAGGTTTCCACATCATCCACAATCTGCCTGCCCCGACGGCGCGGCCGAAAAGATGCTGCCAGCCTGAGGCCGATGCCCAGTACAAAGCTCAGTCGCGACAAGGCCGAGCCACAGTTAAACTGCCGTTATCCAGCCGCAGGACCCCCAGATCAATAGAGCACCCAGAGGCTTGGCCCCGACCAGTTCCAGCACCAGCAACATCCCAACCCGCCAAAGAGCGCAGCGTTCCCGCAAACGCAGAATAGACAACGTAGCCGAATGAGCAGCAGCGCCCCAGCAGAACGGCGATGGACAGATTCATATGGCCGTAGCGCAATGAACCTGTTAACATAGTTATAGACGTCGGATTAAAGGTCGCGCCAACCGCACAAGGCGCAGGCCAACGTAATGAAAAAACCCATCTGTTGGTACTTCCTTGTTTGGTCTGGCTTGGAACTATCGGCGCTATCCGCGCAAAAGTCTATGGGGACGGGTTCAAGTTTTACCGCTCGAGGCCGATAAATGCGAGAAATGTGACGCCGCGGCGTTTTGGCTGCATTTTTACAGTTCGGAACCTTGGCGGTCGTCGCTATAACTCCAACGGGTTTCGCCACGTTATTTGAACTGTTAAAGGAATATCCTTCATGGCCACGTCGTAGTCGTAGGCGCCCAGTGGGGCGACGAAGGAAAAGGCAAAATCGTTGACTGGCTCAAGCGAACGGGCCGATGTCATCGCCCGCTTTCAAGGGTGGCCATCAACGCGGGCCACACGCTGGTTCAATCGACGGCAAGGTCTACAAAGCTGCACGCGCTGCCCTGGGTGTTGTACGCGGCGGCAAGCTTTTTCGGTTATCGGCAACGGTGTTGTGCCTTGACCCGTGGCCAACCTGCTGAAAGAAATCGAAACGATCCGCGCCCAAGGCGTCCCGAGAATCACGCGAACGCTGATGATCGCGGAAAAACACGCCGCTGATCAATGCCCTACCACCGGCGAGTTTGGACCGCGCTCCGCGAAGAGGCCGCGTCAAAAGTACCAAAATCGGGACACGCGGTCGCGGCATCGGGCCGTGCTACGAAAGGATAAAAGTCGGTCGCCGCGCCCAACAAATCCGCGTTTGCCGATCTGCCCGACCCTGCACGCTCGAGGCCCGGCGTCGACCGCCGCGTTGCAGCACCAAGCGATCCGCTGCGTAAGGTCTTGGCGTCGAAGCGATTGACCGCGACGGGACTGGTTTTGAACTGCTCAAAGAGATTCGCGCCGAGATCCTTGAATATGCGGCACCTGTCTGGAAGGGTGATGAACGGAAAAGCGCAAAGCCGGTAAGCGTAATCCTGTTTCCGAAGGTGCCCAAAGGCGCAGCTGCTCGACATGCGATTTGGTACCTTCCTTTCCGTCACCGTCCTCTAACGTGATTTGCAGGGCAGGCGGCGACGGTGTGGGCATCCGGTCCGGGCGCGATCGACTATGTGCTGGGATCCGTCAAAGCCTATACCACGCCGCCGTCGGCGAAGGCCCGTTCCCCGACTGAACTGGACGATGCCGACGTGTCAAGTTCTGGGCGAACGCGGCCACGAAATTCGGCACCAACCACCGGGCGCAGCGGTCCGCGTGGCTGGTTCGATGCAGCCTTGTGCGCCAGACCTGTGGTCACCAAGTGGCGTGAACCGGCATCTCGCTTACCAAGCTTGACGTGCTTGACGGGTTGAGACGCTCAAGATCTGCACCGGCTATGATCTTGGACGGTCAGAGTGTTGGGATTACCTGCCCCACGGCAGCCCGATCAACAGCCCGCTGCACCCGATCTACGAGGGAAGTGCCGGGGTGGTCCGAAAGCATCCGAAGGCGCGCGCAAGCTGGGCTGTATCTGCCCGCGAACGGCGATTAAAATATGTGCGCCGCATCCGAAGAGTATGATCCCAGTGGCCCCGTCGCGAATGCCTGTCGCCTCGCCAGAGCGAAGATACCGATTCTGGTCCTGACCCCTTCGCCGATTGATCTATATCGCCGGGGCCCTGCGGGCCCTTTGGCACCTGGATGAAAAGGACACTACGAATGCCCTTGGTTAATAAGCACGACGCCGTTGGCGCTGGTCATTCTTCTGGTCGTCCCTGCCCGCTCTATATCATTGCGGCTGTCGGTCGCGTGTCGCCCTGGTTTGAACCGGCCCGCCGTTCTGGGTCGAACTGCTGATCTATATTGGCGCTTGGCGTGGTCCTGGGCGATCCCGCTTCAAGTTTCGTGTTCAAGGCATCGGTCCAGGCCGATCCGAACGCGCGCGACGACAGCTGAATAGAACCGCTTTGTCGGCCCGCCTGCGGATACAAACGACCTTGCATCAAAAATAATAAAAAACGGCCCCCGAGGGGGCCGTTTTGCGTTCCGAACCTTCTGCTTGGCCAGCTTAGCCGGCCGGCGCGGGTTCATCTGGCTGAAGCTCCGATTTTGCCTCTGACGCTTTGACCGGCCACGTCCAGCTTTTGAAGCTTGCCGTGCGCAGCAGTAGACCAAACGACCGCAGCTTCCTCGCGGCTAAAGTCATCGCACCGCCTTGGCGGCACCTGTGTTTCATCAACTGCGGGCGCGAAAGAATTCTGTCCCATCCCTTCTGACAAAGGCCCCATTATAGGCCGCTTGCGGCTTCCAGCAGGTCGGGGCCAGTTTTGGTCGCACCCATCTCTTCGGCAAATTTCGGCGAACCCACCGCCTGTTGGGAACTGGCGCGGGGCCTGGCGCGACTGCGGCCACGCGACGGGGGCGTAACAGGTGACGTTGCGCGGCTGGTGGGTGTCGATCCGGCGTGCCGCCAACCAGCCCTTGAGCCGGTGGCAGGGCGTGGCTCAGCCGGACGCTCGGTACGGCGGTGGTCGTCGCGGGAACGGCGGGGTTTTAACCAACTTCTGCCAGATCGCTACGGTAGGCGTTAATTCGTTTGCTCGGTCGTGGCGGGCGCGCCAGGGCGAATGTCGGCCTTTTCGCGCAACTGCTGCACGCAGATGGGTGATCGCGTCGCGGGCGGGTGGCGGCTTCGGGTCGTCCATTTGGTTGTCGGTTTCGGCAAGCAGGCGTTCAATGTCCGGTCCGGTATCCGCGGTCGAGCGTTGGCAGGCTGCGACGCTGGGCTTGCATCTTTGCGCGCTTCGGCTTCGGGCTCTGCGCCCGTTTCGGTGTCTCTTTCGACAATTCGGCATCGCTGAACTTCCCTGACACGTCTTCCGCGGTGGTTCGTCTCCGCAGTGATGCTGTCTTCCACCGCAAGTGTCCGCATCCTCTTCGGGGCGCGTCGGCCAGCGTGTCGGCGGAGGCAGAGGCAAATGTCGCCTCAAGCTCGGCCGCTCGCGGGCCAAAATCTTCCTTCGTTCCTCGTCCCGAAGAGCGTCGATTCGGGATCACGCGCACGGCGCTGCCCCCGGCGGGCTTGTCAGCCTCTTTTCCAGCACGGCGGGGGCGTCTTCTTTCGACTTCTCCAGCTCGCCGCGGCGATGGCGCGGTCGAATGTCGGCGCGCTTCACCTTGAGCACGCGACCACGGCCGCGGTGTCTTCGACGGCTTCAAACCTCTCGCTATTCAGCTGTGTCCGTCGGTCCCTGCGCATCAATCTTCGTCGGACCGTTGTACTTGCGCCGTCCGCGTCAGGCTGCTTGTTTCTGGAGTGTCGTAAGTGTCTTGGTCGCCAGTTTCGGCCGGCCGGCTGCGGATTCCTCTGCTTGCGTATCGGATGAAGGCGCGTGGCGATGTCTTCCGACGGTATCATCGCAATTCAACGCCTCCCTCGAATGTCCGTGAATGCGCTGGGCGATGATATTCATCGATGGTCTGCTTTGGTGTCGGTTGCGGCGTCATCCTCAGAGATTCTGGGGTGTTTGCGTAAGGGGGGGGGGGCCGGAAGCAGCGGGCACATCCTGATTGGCGACCACGCGCGCGGAATAGCGCTGCAGTTTGGCCGCGATGCCCTATCGACGGCGGGTGCCGCTAACCGCTGGAATTTCAGGCGTCCTGGTCCGTCGGAGTGTCACGGTGTTGCCGTGGGCTATCGGCGAAGAACGCTCGACGTCCTCGTCCGGGCTGGCCGGAAACGATATCCACCTCGGCCGGCCGGCGCTTTGGGGGCTTCGGCTGCGGGAGCAGGGGCTTGGTAGGCAGGCGCGGTGTTCAACGGCGCGGCCTGACCGCATCAACGCCGCTGCGTACAGTTTCGAGCTGCGCTGCAGGGGCGGTCCTCAGCTGTGTCGGCTTTCAAAGGCCGTTACGCTGTAGCGTCGTAATAGGCGAAAATTTTCCTGAGGCCCCGCGGGGCGCCAAAAGAGTCGATACGACCCGACGGGCTCGCAACAGGTGCAGGGGCAGGCTTTGCTGCGCCTTGCGCTGCCGCCCTTTTTCGGGCGTTTGTGGCGCTCAGGAACAATCTGTCCGTCTTGCTGAAGCGCCTCGACGCGGCGCGAAATCTCTTTTTGCGCGACATATGTGCCAGCATCTCCGCATCGGGCCTGTGCGGGTTCTGCACCGAAATACCGAATCCTCCGACGACAAATCGCGAAAAATATTCCGCGAATGGCTTCCCATGGTGCCGAATGAATCGTCCCAAAGCCTTCCAACGTGCACGAGAAAGTGCCGTATGAGACCCGTCAGAAAATTTTTGTTATTTATCAATTTCATCGGAATGGTCCGTCCCTCTGGCCTAATTTGCAGCTTTACTTGTTTACCATAAGGTTCAAGAACAATTCGGCTGAATCTGTGCCCCCTGAACGTATCATTTAATGTCAAAATTTGCGGCAATTGTTTCCAATTTGAGGTAAATCGCCGTGGAAAACAACGAATTTTGCAAGCAACAGCCCCTAATAACGTCGTTGGGGGCGGCAGGTGGGTCCGGATGACCTGAATCGACGGCGCTGCAGCTTGCGCCGATGTGCGTGCGGTCGAACGGGCGGGGGCAAATCTGGCCGTTGCCCAGGGGTAAAAGGTTCGCGGCGCTGTCGCGACTTTTGATTCCGTAACGTCCGAAACCCTGTCCCGCATCCCGTCTGGCGCGTCATTTCAAAAAACTGGCCAAGAGCAGAGAACGACGACTTTGACAAAGCGCCTCCGGTCGGTGGCTGCCCCTTGATCGTGCGGTCGGTTTTTTCGGGAGGCGCGTGGACCATCAAGCTGCGGCCCTGAAGCAGTCTGGCGCGCCCATCCCCACCAACGCTGCCCTGCCTGATCGCTGGCACGCGCCCTAATTCTTTCCTCGCACCGCCGGAACTAACCCTGCGACGCGGGCAGGCCGAATATTGTGGGTCGGTAATATTCCGCTGCCGCAGTGCGGGGGCAAAGCCGCGGTGGGAGTGCCGCTTTGACGGCTAGAGCTGTCGCCGCTTGGCGTTTGGGGCAACATCGAACCGGGCCACAAGGTGCCCTGACGCTTTTTCGATGGACCGCCCCGCCCCGCGCTGCTTGATGGGCCACGGGACCTCATGCAGCAGGTTTTGCCACAAGCGTTGCGCAGCCAGACGCCGCTGGGTGGCCTGCTTCGCAGAATAATAATAAAGTCCCGCCGTCATAAGTGATCCCATGCCGAGCCCCGACAGCGCATTGGGGAAAATCGCAAATACGATCACCGACCAGCGTCGCCACGGGAATTTCGAGGATATTGCATAGGGGCCAGCCGTTGCCGAGGGGGCGTAGCGAAAGGGAACCATGTCATCAGCAGATGCGCGATGCTTCCCAGTAACGCCCATGGCGATCAGAGCAGCGAACCAATCTGTTGTGTCCAGGGCCGGATCCATCCCAAGGGCGGGGCAGCGCCCGCCCTGACCCAAGCCGCCAGGAACGGCAAGCAGATCACCAAGGCCATAAACACGCTGACCGTTTGCAGGTGATCGGGTCCCGGTGGTGTTTCCGCAAAATCTGCGGTTTCACCAGCATGAACAGGGCAAAGTTCAGCGCACGCCAACCGGCAGCAGGGCGGGCAGCCGACCCTCGAACAAGCTGGGTTGTCACGCACCAGCAGCGGTGCCCGCAAAAGCCGACGATACACGCGATTAGCCGGGGACCGGGCCCGACCTTTCCTTCAGGACATATTTGCCGAGCAAGAGGCATGAAGAAGGCATGACAAAGATAATCGGCCAACCGCAATCGCAAAGGGCAGGTATTTCAGCGCGGAGAAACATCATGCGCGATCCCGATGACATGCAGCACCGTGCCGCCAAACAAAAGTCAAGCGCACAGCGTTTTTGGCCCCGCAAGGATCCAGGGCCGACCGTTCCCCAATATCACGATTGGCAGCAATATCGCAGCTTGGACCGGCGAGCGGAGGAGACCACCTGGCCCGCGGCACCGATGCCCGAGCAGTTTTGGCGATCCGCATCCACCACAGGGCGATGATGCATAAAAGCCCAAGCATCATGCAATACCGGTCAATCGGTTTATCCGGCAGCATGGCGAGGCTTTGGGTTGTGGATCTGGGATACGCGTCCGGCAAGCCCTGAAACACGCAAGCATCTGAGAGTGCGCCGTTTTTTCGCCGCATTGCAAATACCCCGCGTGGCACAATCATGCGGCCGACCGATCAGCCCCCACGTTCCGCGCCCGCCGTGTTTTCGCGCTGTACGTGTTGTTTTTTTTTTTTTTTTTTCTTGATCCGCACGGGTCGATCAACGGGCGGGCGAGAGCCCTGTCGCTTTGCGATGTGCCCAGGCGGGCTGTCTTCCCGGCCTGCGCGATGGCCACAAGCCCGATGCTTGATGGTGGTATGGATCGGCTGCATCGCTTTGCGGGAATGGTAAAGGGCGTGGGCGTAGGCGCGGCAAAATACGCCTTGCCTCTGGGCCGCCTTCGTCCCCTCGTTATTCGCGGCAGCACAAAGTAAGAATTCTCCCCTCCGATGCGGGCCAAGGCCGACATCCAGCGGCGAGACATGAATTTTCAGCCGGCGGCGCTGTTTTTCGACAGCACCCGCGTCGCGGATGCATGGCCCGAAAGCATCGTTCACGCCGTTTGACAAGTGGTCTATATCCACCAGCATATCACCGCAGCGGCAGTCCCTTTGTTGGCGCATGCGCAAACAGGCAAGACGTGCCACCAGG
>Ga0163217_1108877_pt1 | contig 15763 bp, 17 predicted proteins | sample SynspAceP_FD_185933 | JGI IMG/M metagenome (GOLD analysis project Ga0163217, IMG submission 185933) | Saline lake microbial communities from Ace Lake in Antarctica - Synechococcus sp. Ace-P (PacBio error correction) | ecosystem: Environmental > Aquatic > Non-marine Saline and Alkaline > Saline ...
CAGAGGAAGAGATTCGGCTTCATGCTGCTACTCCCTGCTAGTGGAGGCCAAGCTTTTTCCAACGAGTGGCAAACTGGAGCCCCCAAAACGCCCAACCGTATCCAGCGCCGGGTCCACCGGCCAATCGCCTTTCGTTCCGGGGCCCCAGGCGGTTGCAGCCCCGCCCTCATACGGCGCCGCCGGGCGTTTTTTTTTCCCCAATGCCTCCGACCCATCGCCTGGCAGCGCTGAAGCGGCCCGTTTGGCCTTCGGTTTTTCGGCCATTCAACGGTCCCTTGAACCAAAAATTCGCAATCGACCTCCAGCGAACGTCCCTTCCCCTTTGGACCATGTTCCGCTGCAATTGAACTTCAGTGGAAGCATTGGACACATCGGGCTGCCGCTGCTCATATCTTCCAGGCCACCTGAATCGAACGCCCCTCATTACAATCAAGCGGTACATCAGGCCGTCCGATGATCAGGTTCTGCGTCAGCGCCTTATGTCGACAGTTCCTTGATCACACGGTGTCTTACAGGCGACGGCATGGTTTCCACAGCCATCAATATCAGTAGGTTTTGGAGCGGTCGAGCGCCGTCGCGGTACCACGCCACCGGATATATCAGCTGCGATTAATCGCCGAGAAGGATACTTGACCAGCACCAGACGGTCCATGGCCTGGTGATATGCATTCTGGGCTGACGGTGCCAGGCGATGCAATCGACGCGACACCGCTGTTTATTCGATGTTCGCAACCCAGCTCCACAATGCCGCGGCCGGCACGGAGAAAGCGCAACAGCGTCTCTTGCAGGTCTTCACGGCAAGCGCTGTAATCAAATCCCACGCCTTGTCGCAAAAGCTGTAACTGTGTTCCGTGGCTTTCCATGCATCTTGGCGCCGGTTCTGCACGTAGGCCCGTAATAGAATGCGGGGATCGGTCACGCGTGCCAATCGGCCATGCGTAATGCAGGTGCGGGTTTGGGGTCATTGAGCATGTCGCTCCGGAATCCCACAAACGGCTTGTAGTGGAAGCTTGCGTCACCCGCTTCGGATATCGAAGCTGGCTTCCTGATACCGGGTCGCCGGTTTTATCACCCAAAAACGCGTTTGAATATTGCATAAATAGGTGTTTTCGAATCGGTTCGACCGATGGTAGTCTTGATTTCGATCTGCTCACTATCAACGCTACCGTATTGTTGTTGTAAGGGGGTTTGATCAGCTGCAATCAGCGCTCATGTCACCAATCGCATCTTGATCATATTACTATACATCCAACCGGCCCGACCAATCTCTTCCTCATTGCCCTGAAGGCCACGGTTGTGCCTGACAAATAATTGCTCGAAGGCAGCACTGGGAACGAACCAGTTCTACAACAGATCGGGATGGCCGATGGCGAAGTCGAACTCGGACCAGGCCGAGCCCCAGGCCCACTGGCGGCACCATCGGACATAACGTGGGCATCTGAATCAAAGTTTGTGCGGGCTGGCTCATAAGGTCGTGACCGTGTGACTTAGGTGTTGTGTAGCACAACAATACCGTGTCCAAGAACCAAAAGCATGCGTAACATTTGATATATTACCTAAATTTGATTTGGTATTTAGATATTATGCCATTTTCACAAAATACATGAGCCCGTCTTGGACTAGAAGTAAAGCAACAGGGGGGTTGGCTTTTTCTTGCTCATCTTGGAATCAAAGTTGCTACCCCTGTTCAAACTCAATGCCTCAGAGGCGCCCCTGGCTGCAGCGGCCACTTTTTCATCAATCTGGTTGATTTTTTGGTGGAATAGAGTAGCAAGAATACAGAGATAATCCGCCACGGCTCCTGATCACTAATGGAGACACGCCAAGCCGGACCGCCCGCTAACTAAATTATACTAGGCAGACGCATGGCGATCAGCTACAAGACCCCAGTCCAAATACTCGGAATTAAACCTTTGATCTGAGGCGAACAAAATTCGACTTTCAAGTGGACTGAAGGAAAACATCTGGTTTGGCGAACAGCGGATGCTTACTGGATGCAGGTAGTCCATGCCAGCGGCTAATTGCGGCGCGCGCTAGCGTCAATGACTGGCGGATTGACCAGAACGTGGCCAAGTGGACATTCATACGCACGCAGCCGACACTCGGCGTTAGACCAGCGCATCAGTGTGTACTAAGCGACCCGACACTGTAATCTTGCGCGCGAGCACGCGCGCGAGTCGGGTCATCTCGACGACGTACTCAGTATGCGTGCTTTCAGACGTATGCCTCTGGTATACACACTTCTTCCGCCAATGCGTCGACTTCTGCACACTGCGCGCGTTCACATAGCGCTACAAGAAAGTGGCAACATAGGCTATAGTGCCGGCAGGCCAGAGTTTGTCGAGATACGACCTCTGCCGGATCAGCAATCTGCCGCTCCACTTTTAACGTTTTGAGTGTTGGCCCAAGATCGTGGAGTTGTGATGTTCGAGCGCTCTTGAAGATTGCGCGACGAGTATCTGGGCAGAGAGCTCGCATCAGTGTGCAGCACTGATGAAGATTCCTGCGTGTTGGGCGAAGGTTAAGCCCGCTGCCTTCGGGATAATGCATGCGCCTATATCTTACCTTTGTATGGACCCGAGACACCACATCAATCCGTGGCTACTGTTCTGTGAGACCACTTGCAGTGCCGAGTGTCCGGCCTGCCGAGACGCACTCCATAACAACTAGCACGCGAGTCGGTGATTACCTTCATCCGGCCCGTGAGCCGGGACACGCCGCATGCGCTCACGGATGGTACGGAGCCAACGCATGAGAGTTCAAGCAGTAACTTTCGCAAGGCGACCTTCTTATTTAGTAGACGCAGCTTTACGAACCTGTGGCGAGAAGCCAGGCGTGTATTGGTTCAGAACGTGCGTTACCGAGGCGAGAGGAAGCAGCAGGAGGCAGTACTGAAGTACTCCAGCCAGTCACGACCGCCTCACAAGAGACGCGTGTGTCAGATCGATCGACAGGCCGCCAAAAGGTTCAAGGTTTGTATGCGCGATGTAACTGTTTGCATGAAGAGAAACCGGCGTCCTGGCAGGAAGTTATCGCAACGGTGCATTGTAACAGCGCTGCACCAGCAGATAGAAGACGGTCCTGAGGCAAACCTATCGTAGCACGTCGAACTGCGGCCGCTATCATGCACCCGCCGCCCCGACGCCTGATTGAGGCAGAACTGTTTGGCGTGGAAAACGGGCTACACGGCGCAACAGTCCTCGCCAAGGCCGTTTTAGAACGAGCGCACGGCGGTACCGATTGTTCCCCTCGATGAGGTGGTTGAAGCTGTCCCAACCGCGCCGCAAGCGACCTTTGTGGCTTGGGTTCTGCAGGATACCGGCCGACCGCTCGAAACGGGTCGGCGATAATCGCACCCGCAGCATTGACGATTCGCGTCATTGGGCCGCCACCAAGGCAACGAATCAACTTGCCGAAGCAGTGGCAGAACGGCCGCGCTTCCGTGGCAGACCTGTACTACGATTGAATGTGTTTCCCGGTCAAGATTCCGTGCCCTTGCGCGAAGCGCTTGGAAGACTCCCGCTATTGGCAAGAACGACTTTATCTGAAACCATAACGAATACAACAAAGCATCGTTGGGCCCTTTCAGACAAGCACTGGAGCTATGCCTCCGTTTCGTTGGTCCGGGTAATATTGTGAGCCTCGAGAATGTGATCGAGCGCGGAGTGATCCTGACCGACAGCAACGAAACATCAGCCAGGGACTCGTTAATTTGCGGTATTCCCGACGATCCGGACAGCCAAACACGAGGAACGCTTAACGCCACGGGCAGCATTGTCGACGTGCGCAAGTCACGGGCCGTGGGCGACGGCGATTTTGGGGGGCCAGCCGATATCTCGCGGAAGGCCATCCAGCATTGAGTACTAGAGCACGCAACTGACTGCCCAACAGCATGCAGATGGCCGAACAGAACGTATCAAAGCTCGCCCCAGGCTGCTTGGCCTGAGCGCCGCACCGCTCCACGCTCTACCGCACTGAAAAAAACGCGACGTTTCCACACCTTCTCGAACCGCATGCACGCAGTTCCTCTTCCCTAGAACCTGCTCCGTACTCGAACGAGTCGGTTCCATATTTGCGCTTTTTGAATCAAAAGGAAGAAACCAGCTTTCAGCAGAGTTGATCACATTGATCAAAAACGTTCCTCTGGAACGTTTCAGGCTCTCCGAAGCCGACTCCTCAGCACGCAAACAAACAATAAAATTCATCCATTGTTACATAAATTCAATCAGAAATCGGGCGCGCGCCAAGCTATCTCGGCATGGGCCGTTGCTACATGCTGTCGTAGTCCTTTCCACTTATACAACACACACAAACAGTGTGACGTAACATGTTAACATCATGACCCTAACGGCGCTTGATGAGCTGCCCTCCATTAATATCTTTTCCGTTCGTATCGCCCTTAGTAGCCTTAGTGGGTATTTGCGTGCGAAGCGCACTGGACCTGCGCATGCCTGTTACCCACCAGCGCAAAACACGCCAAATACGCGTAACCGCATATTCATATCAGGCAATGGCAGCAATGCAGCAGGCTCAACACCTGTTGGTTTGGTATCAAGGTGTGGCCGTAAGCAAGAAATTTAACGGGCCAGCATGGCACGCGCCAACAGCTCCCTACCGATATGATCTGGCATCGAGTCTGGATCGTCTGGCCCCCGACTGGCATTGTCTTTACTTGCTGAGCTTCGACTCAACCCAGAGCTCTGGCATGCCGATCCGCCTAGGCACAGACTGGACTGTCTCACCGGCACTGCCCAGCAGTGGAAACAGACTGATGGCAAGCGGACTCTGCGCGCCCGATGGCAGCTGTGGGCGCAGGGCGCCATTCAGCACTTGCAAGCAGTGCGACGCAAGGTCCAGACCTGGGATGAGGTGAGCTCCGACGAGGATGCCAATTTTTACTACCTATCGCAGTTCGTCAATGACGAGCAAGCCTTATCGGTCACCGGGAGTAACGGCTTGCGGTTTCGTCACGTAGACGGGTGGGCCGCAATTGGGAAGCCTTCACCGGCAGCCTGCCGGATGAGCTTTTCTACCGCACGCCAGTCACACCCTACACCCTCTCTGGCAGCACAGGGCTGGGTCCGGCGGACTGAATGGTCTTTATCCTGCACCACCAGCCGGATGCCGGACGTTGACCTGGCAACGTCAGCCGTCCGGGCACCTCGCAACGCTCCCATTTTGGCTTGGTAATTGCAACTGGGGCCCGCAAGCGGACTCTATCGGTCGGCCTGAAAACGCCACCGCTGCTGCAGAACTGGGGGAAACCAAAAAAACAACTTTTTTTTTTGGCGGCCAGCGCTGGACGCCTGCCCAGCGCCTGATCAACCCCTTTATCTGCGCGCCAGGGACGTCTGTTCCAATCACACCTTCTTGCGCGGCCTGGGTGGCCGAGGACTCCTAGCTGAAATATTCCACTCGCAAGGCCTAGCGGCCCAATACTAAGCTGAAGAAACCGACAATGCCTGGAAATGCCATGATTTACCATCCCATCACGGCCCTCGAAGTGGTGGAGTTCAACACCCACGAAGCGTTCTCGGCCGCCATCGCACTAACTCACACACTGTATGTAGATACGCATCTGCGCCATACCTGGTCTCGAAGATATACACGACTTTTGCCGAATCTGCTGCCACCAGCAAGCAATCCCTACATAAGTTTGCAGTAACAAGCATCAAGCATTCGCCCCCGCGCCGCGCCGCCCCCCCCGCCAAAATCGGTTTTTGCCCCCCCCCCCCCTCTGGCGTGGTCGCGTTGCCCATTTGCGAAGAAGCGACCTATCTTCAGCGATCGAGAATTTGGACGACGCATCGACCGTACATCACCACGAGCCAGGTCGATACTTGCCCCGGGGTAAAAACATACCTGGTCATAGCGTCACCCATCGCACTCCGCGCAAGATCTGGCTGACTGAAGTGGTTCAGTCAATTCCAACCTATTCGACGTCCACAAAGCGCATCGAGTAATGGCTGACAGAGCAACTGCCAGCCATGCGCGCTGATGCTGGCCAGCCAATACCGGATCCTCGGGCCGCTAGGAGTCTCGCCAGATGTCAAGTATGGCACTTCAGGTCCAAGCGCAGTTGAGTCGAGGGCCAGGCTGGACTACGGAAAACACCTTTGCCCAGCCTGTCAATTGCGTCGGCGCGATAACGGAAGCCCGCGCGACGGAATGAACCATCTACGCCACCGGGACAACCGGTGCCGGTCCGGGTCTGGGCCTACACCTATATTTGGCCACCCAGATCCTGCAGATCTTCCATCTTCACCGTGCTGATCATGCTCCCGTCCCCTGCTATTTTTCCATTTCCGCAAGGGCCTATGGCGTGTTGATCCCGCTGGCGGGGTGATGGTCGTCGAACAATCTGGGGCCTTGGGAATTATCAGTCTGCTGGGATTTAATCTCGACCCGCTGGGCCTGGTTATTCCTTTCTGATTGGGCCGCTCGCCGCCTGAGTCACCGGCGTGGCAGCTAGTTGAAGCGGTATTACGCTAGTACGCGTTGGTCGGGGCAACCGGTCAGGCAGCCCTCGTGCCACCTTTGAAAGTCCTGTCTCGGCCGGGCTCGCTGGGCGTGGTATCGGCATGCGGTCGCTTATTGCTATATTGGCCATCGGTTCTCACTCCGCACATGAACACCAGTGGGAATCTAATGTCGCTCTGGGCCTCGACTTGTGACTCCTGACGGTACTGATCGGGGTGGCCTTTGCTGCTCTCGATCCTGCCGACACCGAAAAATCCAGAACTTCGTGAAACCGCTTTAACGTTAATATCGGCGGTGCCTGTTCGGGCCATGGTCTCACGGCCAGGCGCAGCACCGGTTGGTGCTCGGTATCGCCCGGCACTGGCAATCGTTGGGCTGGGCTGTTTCTCCGCCTTCCAACGTGCGCATAAGGGATTCGGAGCCTAGGCTCCCCAATCCTCTAATCCAGAACATGATTACAACGCTACTCCTCGAAGGAAGTTAATGATCGCTTCCCCCCGGTTCGGAGGAGGCTGTTACATCATCGCTTGAGCAACGAAGCAAGGTCGGTCCGGCTTGAAGCCAAGCCAGAGGTTCTGCGTGCTCCGCTAGGCGATTTGCAGGCGCATATGCTTGGCGGACCCGGGCGTGGGAGACAGAGGGTTTTGCCGATCGTCAAGCAGGTCAAACCGCTGACTCGCATTAACGTACTGATCCGCGCATTGATATTGCGCAGCATCCCACCGCACGATGCGGACTATGGATCCGGTCATTGATGTGTTACCTTCATGCCTCCATGCCCCATCCCCGGTGCGCTGAAATCTGGTTCAATGACCACCGCACCGACCGCCATCGCCTATACCTGGTTTTCTATACATAGGATCCTGTCCAGGGCAGCATCGCCCGCCAGCACTCCATATGGCCAACAATGGATTGACGGTAATGAAGGAGGTCGATGGCTGAGCATCTCCCTGGCTGTGGCAACCAAAGTGGGTGTCCGGCGGCGGCCATGACGAGTCCGCGTTCGAGACCAACCTGAATCTGTGCTGCCACTTGGTGTTCCCTGATGTACTATTGGTTTACGTGTGACTGTTCTATCACACTCCTCGGCACGCCGGCCTGATAGATGACTAGCTGGTAATGCTTTTTCGCCACAGCTCTGAACCTACGCCTATAGGCATCAGGACTGGGCATTGACATCAATACGGTGATGTTGATACGCAAGTATGGTCATGGCGTAGGCATCGACTACTCCAGATCTCACACTCGATGGATCGCATCCGCGAAGCAATGGCTAAAATCCCCGCGCATCTGCGCGCAACTGCGGCCTGCGGCGCCGCATTGCTACCAACGGGTATGAGCGATCAGCTAATCAACCAGCGATCAAGCTGCATGCCGGGCCATCATCATTGATCATCTCTCCGATATGCGTTTTCAGGCGATGCGCGCGCATCCGCTGCTCGCTGCGTGACTGCCATCATCCATCACGGCATTGCCGCCATGCCGCTGGGCTACCCACTACATCAGGCTATGGGCTGGACTAGGTCACATGCCGTCGCGCTTCAATTAACGATGTTAACGATTGGATGAACCGAGTGCGTTCCTCGCTGCCATGCCCAGATCTTTCCATCCGACCAAGCATTCCCGCAGTCTCTTCCCGGCATGGGGTGGAATAGACGGGCTGATACAAGGGTTGCCTCCTGAACGGCACCCCCGGCCGCTAGCTTCGCCTCCTTCCTACTCCTGTCAATAGCAGGAACCCCTGCCACTGCAAACAACAATAAAAGGCCTGAAGCAGCTGGAGCCTACTCTGGCTTAGCGCCGGTCCTGGCTCTGACCTCCCCTCGCCATCCCCACTACCAGCACAGAAGGGTTGCACTGATGAGGAGATCAGAATAAACTCCGGCTACTACGAGAAAATGCCACTTCGTTCGGATAGCGTCGGGGTTCGTCTCCAAATTCCGCACCACACCTGCAATTGAATGCGGAGCGCACCAATCGGCGAGCGTTTGCGATGCTTCCACCAGTCTCCTGAAACGTCCGTCCATGACGCGCGATACTTAAGAAACGAGCTTGTACTCTCGACCCTAAACAAGAACGAATACGGACGCAAACTGCCGGCGGATCCGGCTAATCGAATCGAAAATATCGGCGGGTAATAGGCGTCCCATCGGCCAGCGGCCTCGGCCGCCTTGCCCACCTCCTCTTCTCGACCCGAGGCCAACCCACACCCCAACGAGGCATGGATAGCTGCTCCGGCCGCCGAAAAAGCTGCGCACATGAACACCGAATCCGGCGCGCCGTCCGTTCCAGGCGATACACCCACGTGTTCCTCCTCGTGAAGTAGAAGCCGTCGCGCTCGTCATCACGGCTTACCACTCGACAGCCACTCAACGATACTGCACGTAACCGCCGCGAAGTTACCAACACGGCCCTGACTCTCATCCGCACGCTGTCACGTGGACCTCTCCGACTTACGCGGTGGACAATTCGGCCATATCCTTCTTAGCTACCCGCTTGGTAATGCAGCAACCGCTGGTCCTGCGGGACGCGCCACCGCATCCTACTCTCCGCGTGCCTTTGCACGATATCAATTCGCCGGTGGAGTTTTCTGCACGCACACACATCCCTATCCCGACGCAGCTGAGGCAATCCGCCATCCATCGTGGATTCTGAATGTTACGAGCTACCGATGGACCTCTCGGCGAGATTTTTTGACGAACTTGAACCTGTCCTTCGTCTGGAACTTCGACCCGGCTTCCGCCCAATGACATTGGACAGTGCGGTTCGCCGAACAATATCCTTGTTATGCAGCCTTCTTCTTCCGCGGCCATCCGAACCCAACTCGTGGGTCAACCGGCGTACCATGTCCGCCAACTCTCGCAGGCGGGAGTGTTCGCGCACTGACTTCGGTCTTGGTCAGATTTCTGGCTCCGCGAGCGCATCAGCATGCCCGTGCTCTTGGAGTCGTGTCAGATCCGGCCACGTTGGCCTTAAGCTGGCAGGTGTGTACTGGCCGATATCCGGCTTTCTCATTGAACGCCTCACACTACCGTCGCAATTGCCTTCATTGGCGCGGCGGGCTTCCGGGCCCAGAATGCTCCTCACTGGCTGACCCGCGGTACTGCGCACGGCATGAATCGCTTATCGAATCACAGGAATACCTGATCGCTGGATCATGCCGATTTATACGCTCAGAGGTATCGAATAACCGAGTATTTCGCATGGGCAAGTACGCCCCACCCGACGCGCGGAATGTAGTTCGCCAATACCTTAGCAAGTCACGCACCGCTGTATTAGCAGTCGGACGCTAACCCCGCGTTTCGTGGTCGTGCCGCACCAAGAACACATACTTTCCTAGCCAGTATCATCAAACAGCAAGAAGCGTTCCTGTATCTCCGGCCAATAGTCGCTATGGGCAGACAAGACATCGACCCGAGCCACCAGCTCGAAAGATCGTCCCCGCCCTCGCGGCAAGGCGATGCCTGACTGGGCACGCACACGACATTCAACGAGCACAAGCTGCTGATCAACGGGCTAGGTGAATGAACGATACAGTTTTTAGAGCCGACAACATCTCCTCGGCAAGCCGCACGACTTCAAGCGCAGAACGCCACCGCAGTCCTGCCCAGCATTGCATGGTTGGTCAGTCGACAACGGAAAACTCTCGTCGTGGCGCCAAATATCAAGTAGGGCCGTGAGACGGCCTCGCGAAGTTCGCAATGAATTGCAGTAGTGTAATACTTGAGGCCACTTAACAACGCCCGCGCGCATTTCTTCCTGCACGCAGCGCCGAACGGACAACTCTCTCGGACTGGGTGGCTATGAGCCTTTGACGTTTCCGCGCAGGCCCTATCGGCACTGCGACCCACAAAGAAACGAACTCCAGTTGACACGTATAGTTACACGCCTTCTTGATTACTGCAGGCAATACATATGACGATAACGACTCAAAGCATTTCACCCGTTCCGTCGCCGCTGGCACGCACTCCGCCAGCCCTGTTCAGAGACTAGCGTTGCATGGACCTAACGATGCCCTCGCATCCACATAATAGTCTTTTTCCACCCCTACAAAACGACGCTTCCTCCATCGCATGGATTGCAGGCGGGAATGTCATCACCACCGGACACACCTCTCGCGCCAGTCTCCAGGACATATACATTGAATCCAGCTTACGAGGCCATTTACATCGAGCAAGCGCGCCTCGGTCTGCGAGCGTTACTGTACGGCGCACCCACTTCCTTGATCTGCACCCGAACGCGCCTATAATCGAGGACACTAGCCAGCCAATTCTCGACAGGTCTCACTGGGATAGCGTCCCGAGTGAAATAAACGGTTGGGTCGCTGGACGGCCATTTCTTGAAGAGCCCGACTACTAAACTCGCATACCACAAGAGCAGGTAGAAGAAGCTCGCACATCGGAACACACAACTACCGCGCTACAACTGGGGAGACAGGCCGCGATTCGCAACCATTTTTATCTCGGACCCAATCACTCCCGAGACATGACCTCGACGGAAAAGCCTGGAACGATAACTGATCACACAAGTCAACCTTCTCTCATCTTCTCGACAGCTTAACTGGTCGCGATCAACCATGAGCCTGTTTTCTCCGAACCAATAACCCAAACCCTCACAGATGAGTTTTCGCCTGTAATCTACGTGCCAGCCTATCTTTCGATGCCAACTAAGCAGCGTGGTTCCGCAATACCATACAGCTCGTTGATCTCACCGTGCGCAGGATCGACTCACGCCGAAGACAATTCCTCGGCTGTATCTGCCGATTTTCACCGGCGGTCGTTCCGCCCCTTGCGCCACTGGCCAGGTCACCTCGACGCTTTTCTTGGGTTCCGTCTTGAATGAATTCGATAGAATGTTTGAAGGATACACATGGCCGTATCTCCGACGACTGAACACTGGAACACTATAACAGGGAACGCGCAGAATGACTGATGCCCTTCCCAACACAATGACCTGACCACTCGGACGCAGAAACTCATAGCAGACAGCGATGGCTATCAGGTGGTGGGCCTTTGGAGGCAAAGGCGGCTGTTTCCGAACATCACCTGGCAAGTTACGCAAGGTCCTACTGAAGTGGAGGCTTCTCCGGTTGATCGACCCAGCCCATCCCTCTTCCAAGCGCGCCTCGACATTCATCATCGATGCGCAGACCCTTCACCATTCCACGCCCAACCGTACATACTTATGATCGCATGCGCGACAAGCTTAGTGGAACAGACCATTTAACACACCGAGACACAGCGCCCGACATCCGGACCACCACCTCCTGCCAACAAAGAGCAACAGGCGATGTCCATTGAATGAACAAGCTTCAGCATGCACTCGACGCTACAGGCGACTGCACATTGACACGGTCAGCTTCAACCGGGTCAGGCTTGATCTACAGCTTACGCAACCGAAATGTTCAGCGTTCACATATCCGCTTATTCGGGCAACTGATTTTCGCTTCGTCGAACCGTAACGCTTGCTCACCAAACTTTAAGCCTCTGCATTATGTCGTGGACTTTTGTCTTTTGCCCCAGAATCTCTTCAAGGCAATGGCGGGCTACACTTCTCAGTACTAAGATATAATCAAGCTTTGACTTCCCCGTATAAGGGATACCAATGCTCTCGCCAGTTTCAACTGTATACTTAAAAGACATACGACGAGAAAAGGCTGAGAGCCGCAGGCTTCGCCCACGCGGGTCAGGGCGGCCCGGCTGAGACGAAGCGGGAAAACACATGAAACAACGCGCTTCGGCTCGGCGGAGACTGGATCGAACCAGCGACCTTCTGTCCCGAACGAGACGCCGCCAACCACTGCCTACACCCCGATCTGTGGCAGCAATTTAAAACACGCAACGAACATGATTTCTGCAAGTATCTGGGTTTCCAACAATTTTCAGGCCTCAGCCAGGCAGTTACGCTCGCTTAGCTAGCCAATATCACATCAGATGTTGGCGTTGTGAACTCTGCGGGTCCATAGCGGGCGACCTTGGGAATTACAATAACTGCCTTCCAGAACTCAGTCCTGCACGGGCTGCCCGCTGGCCTCCGCTCAGGCGTCGCTGCACAACTCCGCAACGCAGCAATGCGCTGCGGGATAACCGAGTACCAGCGTTGAACGCGCCTCGCCGGCCCTTGATCCAGCAACGGCAACTACTGAGCCTTTGGCTTGACTGGCAACCTGTATACACGACAACCTGCAGCAGCGCCGTCCATGACAAGGCTGCGGCACGGTCGCAGGGTATCACCAAAGCAGGTGTGACGTATCTGCACTACAGCCAGACCGGCGAGAACTGCCCACGCAAGGGGCCAGGGTAATCAGCTCTGCTGAGTCACTCACAATGGCGGAATCCGCCCGCCATCCTGATAGATCTGATGAATGTCCGATTGCAACTCGATAGATCACTTCACAGCCAAAGGCCTGAACCATCTCGACCAGAATGCTCTGCGATCGGCTGGCCTTAGCCAAGGCATAAGCGCGCCTTGTCACGGCCACCCAGGCCGCGCCTGCCTGTCCGCCCGCCAGCAGCAAGACGGTCAGCTGTGCTCTCTTATCAATTGCGTTCTCACCGGCCGCATCGCTCCGATTCTCCTTGGCGCTGTGTTTATACACTGGGCGCACCCTCTGCCTACCCTATTGTATGCCTTGGTATTGCCTGTAAACAGGACCCTCTCACGCATCGCACTCATAACGCCGCGCCTTTCGCCATTGACCATATCGCTGTCATTGAACCCGCTCGAGCGACACCCCGCACAATGGACACCGAATACCTCTGGGCAGGTGCTGTTGCATAGCGCTTCTGAAGCCGGCCACCCGCATCGCGACCGTCAAACTCCAGCCGCACCGAATATCTTACCGTTACGGGCTGTGTTTTCCGCAGTCGGATTTTGCCCAGCCCGAGCGTGCAAGTCATCCCTTACTAACCGGTCGGGCCGGGCTTTCAACTGGCCGTGAACCCAAGTACGCCCGGAAGCAATTACCCCGCTTGCTTGGACAACGATGGTTGACGGCTTTCGGCGAGCTGTTTTCGCCATGTGGTCCTGGGAAGAGATCGGCACATCCGCCTGCCAATCCCCGCGCACTGCCGCCCTGGCCCAACCGCACGCTGGGTTGTCTGTAATGCCGGGCTCTACGGGGCATGCCGCACCGCATGGCGGACGCGATCCTGAAGGAGCAGCTCGATTTTTACGCCGCCACGCGACCCTGTTAACTTCGTGCAGCATCTGGCTAATCGAGGCCAACACCGGTCCAACCTGCGACAGCCGCTCAATGACCTGATGGCCGGTTGCCGATGCGCTTGAAGCTATTGCTACGAGCCGCCTCGGCCGAGGCACCCGCATCCGGCGAACAGGTGCCCCTGCCAGCGCAACCTTGAACCCGCATCCTCCCAGAACCTTTGCACTGCGCCCATGACGTCCCTCCGTGGGACCAACAGTGCAATGGACGGCTAATGCGCTGAGCAGTGCGGATATGCACACAGCACTTGAAACCGGCTTGCCGGTCAAGCCAGGCGCAATCTTACCCGACCGGCATGGCCCGGGCGCGCCGCTTCTGAAATCAGGTACCTGCGCGCGCCATCCTTTTCCGGCGCCCCCCTTTTCCGGCCGGGGCTCGACTGTGGGTTGAGAATGCAGGAAAATCGTCACGCTGGATAAGCCCCGGTACAGCCAACGCTTTAGCCAGAAGCTCCAGCCCGAATCAGAACGTCCCGGCATGGCCGGTCAGGCACATTCCGCCGAGGCGCCGAGATCATGGCCGGGCGGGAACGCGCTACCGCGCGCAGGATCTGGGCGTGATTGCTTCGGCGGGCAATAGCGCAGGTCAAAGCGTGCGTCCGCGCGCTGCGTGTCGCTATCGTTTCCAACCGGCGAATCGAGCCTGATAGAGCCTGGGCAAGCCACTCGCGCGCCGGGCAGATCTTCAAACAGCAATCGCCTTAACCTTGGATTCGCTGCCCTCGCAGCGCCAATCGGGCCCAACACATTCATCCGACGGCGGCATTCCTCCCGGATGATCCGGCTCTGACCGCAGAGCGGTTGAAAAGCTGCGCTGGCCGCACAGGCTGATGGTGATCATCAGCTCCGGCGGTGTCTCGGTGGGCGAGGCAGATCCTGGGCCTGGCCTTGCCGAGCAGGCGCGAGCTGAACCTGTGGAACCTGCGACTCCAAGGCCCTGGGCAAGCCCCTTTTACCCTGGCACGTCTATGCGGGAAACCCCCGGTACCTGCCTCCCCGGCAAAGCCCTGCCGCCAACCCTGGTGACCTTTCCTGCTATTCCGGTTCGCACCTTACCTGCTGCGTCCGCCTGGCGTGGCTCTACCGAGCACTGGGCTTTGCCGTGCCGGCCGGCTTTACCCTGGAGCAAACCGGGCAATTCGGCGATGAATACCTGCGCGCGTGCCTGCACAACGGCCAGGTGATACGCTGCCGGCAATCAAAGTTCTGGCGTGCGCTCAGCAGCGCCAGTGAGGCGACGGGGCTGTTACCTTGATTCCGGCCGCCACTGTGGTGACCAGCGGCCAGCCGTTAACCTCTTCTGCCCTTCGACGGGCTTTTTTCTCTCAAGGCATCGAGTAGGGTGAGGCGTTGCCGCCCAATCCCTCTGCACAGAAACCCCGTACGTACGGGCCTCCGTATAACGGCTCATGTAAACATTTATCCCGCTAAATTACGCACGGACACCAGAGTCCTACTCCTCTGCAGCTGCTTAGGTCGATCAGGCCCAGTTCGTGCGGCAACCAGCGGATCTGGGCATCGGCGCTAGCTTGCCAGTTGGACTCGCGCGCATTGCGCCAACTTTGCATTCGATAAACTCGAACGGCGGGCGCAGGCCCAGTTGTTTCAGTCGCCGGTGCAAGGCTGCGAATCGGCGTCTTTCCACTGTTTCAGCTGTACGAGCGTAACGCCCTGCGTAGCCACGCCCATCAACTGCTTCATTACGCCGCGTACAGTTGGTGACTGAAGTAGTTGATGAAGCCACGCAGCACCGGGTTGAGCTCGGCGAGATCGCTGCCCAGATCCTTGCCCGAGCTTGCGGCGGGTCATCCAACTTCAGCTGGCCTTTCAGTCCCTCTCAGCTTCTTCTTCATCTGGATTCGCGTATAGAGGCCACGATGAATGACTACCCGAAGGCAGCTGGATACCCTTCCCGGCCTGTGTCGGCCAATTGGGTCCTTTGCTGGCGGTTGACTGTCAGCTTCAAGCGTCCACCTTCAAAGGTAACCCCGTGGCTACGTCAGCGCAAATTTTTTCCGATGGCCGCCCGTGGAGCCACACAGGATCAGGATATCATCCCGCG
>Ga0163217_1053891_pt1 | contig 15762 bp, 10 predicted proteins | sample SynspAceP_FD_185933 | JGI IMG/M metagenome (GOLD analysis project Ga0163217, IMG submission 185933) | Saline lake microbial communities from Ace Lake in Antarctica - Synechococcus sp. Ace-P (PacBio error correction) | ecosystem: Environmental > Aquatic > Non-marine Saline and Alkaline > Saline ...
AGAGAGAATATTGTATATAATGACCACACTAATTGGTTGACCAACATCAAGAACAGACGCCAGATATCGATTGCCGTTATGTCATTACCCCCAAACAACGATCGCAACAAATCAGTGATAGGGTAAAGCCCAGACGGGGAAAGACAGCGCTAATTTGTGAAAAAGCCCATAGTGGTATCTAAGTTGCCCAAGAGGGTCAAGAAAATCGGTGTAGAATGCCCATGTAGAACTGGCCAAGCGTAAAATTAAGTGGGTGGGTATCTGGCCATCATCTATAAAAAGCCCTGGAAAAGCAGGAGGATTCGAAATGCGCAAGGGCAGGGTCGAATTGGAAAGCTCAAGTTCCTTAGCAGCGATTAGCGCGGAATTTAACATGCGGGACAGGACCCGACCACGAAGGACGGCGAGTTGAGAACAAAAAAACGGCCGGTTGGCCGGTGGCTAATGATAGAGATATTGGTAGTTTTGTATGTCCTATTAGGAGGCCCCGCATAGGCTATGCTGGGGATGAAGAACGCGTATCTTGGGTAACGCACAAGGAAACCAAAAACCGATCTGTTATTAAAATTTAAAGGAAGCCGGAATGAAACATGACAAATTTCAGAGGGGGCCTTCCCAGTGGGAAGAAGCGGCCTCAACGCCTTTCTACATAATGCTATGGGCCAGGTGGGACCGACGGCTTGCCGAACGGAAGAAAGGAGCCGGGAGAGGGCGAGGCCGGCCAACACCTAGGTCCTATAAGGGCAGAACACATGTAGGTGAATTACCCATCCTGCAATATAACCCATCAAACCTTCACATGGAGGACGCTCAACTTATTTTTGAGGGGGGTACACCAATTGCCTATAGAGGTGAGCGAAGCCTAAAGATTAAAAATCATAGATCCATTACAAAGCGCCAAAAACGGGCCATAAGGTGAGTGTAAAGTTAGTACTGCATCAAAGGAACACCTCCAAGCATCTAGTAATCAAAAAACGTAATTGGATTCTATGTATCACGCTATATGAGATTTCCCTGTTTGAGATCTAATTACTCTTCATCGCATACTGAACCAAAAGACCGTAGCACACAATACCGACCACTAGTTCCCCGAGAGTAACCTCCCCAAAGCAACCTTCACTTCGGGCACGTGGGAACTGAAAATTAAAATTTGCCGGACCTTGACTGCCCATACTTTTAGACGCTCGCGCCGACGCCTGAATCCAGAAAGGAACGGTCAACATCAAGGCCGGATTTCCAAAAAAGAATCCGAACGTTCCGCTATTCCAAGACAAATTCCTGAACGTAACTCTACTCAATCCTCAAGCACCTTTCCTCCTATATGGATAGACAAACAAAAACAAAAGCAAGCTTTATAGCTTTGAATGTCGCTCATACCCACAAAAATACATATCATATCGCTATCTATACCCGCACAAGGCCCGGGAACTATATAAATCCAATAAGTAATTATTAAATTATTTAAAACACCTACCTATCACTCGGCAATTAAATAACCAAGACGGACATTCAGGTGATTGGTAAATTCCCAGTCCGACTGTTGGATACCTCTCGCCCAAAACTGTTCATGATCATCAATAAGCACCGCCAAACACGGGAGGATCTAACCTCACGCGAATAGCAACCAAGCGGATAATTCTTTAACCCCGATCCAGATCATTTAACAAGCAATTCCTTATTGGCAATGGTTTGGCGGTGATTGCTCATTTAATGGGACTCACAAGTCAATCCCGTAATATCCAGTCGCCCCCAGCCCTACCATAACCAAAAACAGGCCAATCCCCATCCGTGCAGAGAGGACGGCAGAGAAGGAGGATAATACAATGCAAGACATAACTCCCTACCCCTCATTTTTTTTAGCGTGCTGGTGGATTTTTTTTTTTTTTTTTTTTTTTTTTGGCTATCTGGGTACACAACCAAACCTAAGCCTTCAATGGCTATTTCGTTTTGGGAATCTAACTAATAATTTATACCGTTACCAAAGAATTCCCAGATTCTGTGCATTTCATGCGACTTAAGTTTGCACGTAAATCCAATAAAGGGTAGTCAACGAATCAAATTCCCTCGTCCAACAATTGCTAGCATGATTTAAATGTCGTCGCTTCTATCTCCATTATACATGAGCGTGTACATAATCCCAAGCAAATTACGCCTCTTATGATTTTAGCAAATTAGGATTGCGCACAAGTTACTACACCCCGTAATAAAAGCTATACGTCCCTAATGATATTCGAGTGCTCATTCCCCAATAACCTCCAAATCGCACAAACACCAAATAAGACGCTGGGATAATAGTCCCGATTTTCCCAATCCTCGGCTTAGAATGGTGAATTAAGCAACAAAATCGCCCCGAAATCTAACAACCATTTTATAACAAACTTCTTCACGAGACCTGGGTTGGCTATACGAGTAGCTAACCTCTGCAAACTCGAGTGGCTATACGACCACTCCACCACCCCTGCAAGTATCATATATCAGATTCCCTGTCTTCTCCCATCTATTCAATCGAGAGAAAAAGCCCTCATAGCCGAGGCTTGTACGCATTGGCCCTCGGCCAATACTATATTTTGGTAGCCAACCAACGCTCAATCGGATCAAATGGGATTCTCCGCATGCTCCCACTCGGTATTCACCGCAAAATACGACCTACCACACTCCAAAATTCGAAGGTGCGTATCGCCACAGCCTCTACACCCACAGCACCCAACCAATTAGAGCGGTCCAACACGATCCTTTGCCGGCATTGCCTAATCTATAATCACCGGTTTACCGGGAAATTGCCTCATCTTAACCATAGAATCATCCGTTGGGCGGTAATTCCTCGAAAGCAAAAACTATCTTTTCAGAAATGGGTTATGATCGTAAATCCTATCGGCTCATATTTTCATTTTTATTATTGGTTGTCGCTGGTAACACCTGTATCGCTAAATACTATCCACAACGGAGGCCCTATTTCAGTAAAATTAATGGTAATATGGGACATATAACAAAACAAAAAAAAACTGAAAACCCCAATATATCGTACCGAAAAATACTGATTGAATCATGGATATCGAAAACCTTGAACAATTTGGCAAAAGTAACAACAATCCAATACCGTAGCGGTGCAATTAAAATGGTTGCCAACTAACGGATACATTTCAAATATGGACTCGTAATGATTAGAGAGAGCAGCAGCGACGATTAGCAAAAACTCTTAATTTATAGTATAAGCAATACGCGTTTAAATGAATATATTTAAAGAAAATATAGGTAAGATTTACACCGCAGATCAACTCCAATGACGGGAACAATTACCGCCGATAAATCGTTCCTATGAAAACCGCTTTACCATTCTGCAAAAAGCATCCTATTAGAGCAAGGAACTTACAGGATAGCGAGCTACACAAACAAAACATCATTAGAGACCCCATATATATAGAAGAAGCGAGCCGAGAGAACAAAGGAATATAAAATAGCCCACATCGGGAAACAGGGAATACATCCCTTAATCTAACAAGTCACATCTGTTCTAGCCAAGCACAAAACCAGGCCCCTATGCCAAACTCAGAGGGTACTAAACCTATAATTCGAGGAAATTATACATTCAAAAGTACCCCTAACCGAACCACCAAAGTAAGAGTGGCCGACAATTAAAAGGAGGAAAGGACTGGAAAATCAAAGAACAACCATCCTATAGGCTCACCATTTGACCACCCATTTCTAACCGAGACTGCATAAAAAGAATAAACAACCCGGAATCACGAACACCAATAGCACTACTGCAAAAAACCTATTTAATAGTAACCCCGACCATTATTAAAATATAATAACAATACCTCAGGCAAGCTCAACGATGCATCCGGAAAGGGAATCCACTTAATTATAGACCCCCGCTATGAACGGCAGGGCCCCCGCCCGCCGGTAGGCGGGCAACTCGGGGAACATCCAAATCTCACTATCACAAAACCTTCATGAAGGTTGGTGATTAGCTGAAAATAAGAAGGTTTTTAGCCAACCAACAAATAGTTAGCGCTAACATACTATAGTAAACTTCCATATTCAAATCCAAACCCAAAGAAGCCAACAAATAGCATAAAAAAAGCAAAGCAATACATAAATAAGTCCTACCCACGAACCTTTCAAGAATAACGTACAAATTGATTCTCACCAACACAAGAAAAAGTAAAGTAAGGCCAAGTAATCTGAAATAAATAAATAACAGCATTTCCAAAAACCTCGAAAAGTACTACCTCCTTACAGGCCTTTAATAAAATCTATACGAGAGATCATATGCAACACAATTAAATCAACGCCAAGGTTAAATCAAAACAACAAAAAAAAAAAAAAAAAAAAAACTCGTCCCAAATAAAAAATGAATTCCATTAAAAAAATCAGGAAACTTAAATCCCAAAAAAGCGGCGGGGCCAATAACCAGCTCCTACCATGAACATTTTGCTAACTCTCACTGATCCCTGATAGACAAATTCCATAGGAGAAGTCCCGCAATACGCATTGCAAATCGCGCGGATTACTCAGTAAACCCTCAGGTCAACAAGAACCCATCGAACCTCGCGATAAATGACACCAAGAAGACAGCGCCGTCAGGTTTCTAACAGTTCCCCCAAGTAATTCCCACAAACCACTAACACCCCTCCAAACCCCAGTAGGATAAGAACAGGAACATACATTAGCTGACGGTCTAAAGAAAAAATCATAGGGCCCAATAAAATCAACAAATCGCTATGCCTGTAACACCCCAACGATCCCGTTCGCTAAAGAGCGAAGCAAATCACCAGTCGCAATACAAAGGAAAACCAGTACATATAGACCCTGAGTAAAGATAGAGAAGAAGTCCTTAAGTAATCTTGAAAAACAGGAGAGGGTTACATTCCAACCGTTTTCACAAATGCCAAAGCATCAACCGGGCAAAAAAAAAGAAGAAATACCAGTCCCCGAGGAAAAACCATGCCAATGCATGAACAAAGGTGAATAAGTAAGCCATCTCCAGTTGAATCTACATTACAACAGCCAAATAGTCCAACCCCCGAAACACATCAAGTGCTGGGAATCCTTTCAATAAATAAATTTGGCAACTAAGTAAACACTATCCATACTACCAAATAATCTCTCTTTCTTTGAATCCCCTGATAAATCTATTGCCTTAGCCACTATAAGACCATATACCGTACCCGTACTTCCCCCAAAATCTTTGGCAGAAATACCGTAAAAAACATCTACATGGATATCATTGCCAATTGTTCAATTCGCAGTAATATCACAATCCCCAAAATCGAACAATCATTTTAAATTCCTAAAAGATCCAAAAATGTCTTACCTCAGATCCTTCCTGAAACCTATATCTGTCCTAAAAATGTTATCACCTATAGAATAAATTTCACCATCTTGGGGGAAGCTTTTGTTATCATATACATGGGCCCCCCTATCTGTTGTGATAAACCCAGCATCCTAGCCCTTTTTTAGAAAGACTTCCCATTCTTCCAAGGACATGCCAATAAAGGGCTCCCCGTGATGGGGCATATCTCGTCTGCCCGTACATCAGACCCGCCTGGTCCCCGAACAATGAAAATCGGGCCACATCCATAACCTGCACATTCAACATTGGGCAAAATCGAACGACCCATATGTCCCTATTCCTTAAAATTGCCCAAAACCCTACGCACAAAAAGAAAATATAGCGATTTCGGGGATTTAAATCCAAGACTCCATAGTGTATGGCCCGTCGAAAATCCCCTCCAAAAATGCGACGGGAGTACATCGAATATAAACCGCTGACTAACTTCCGCCACAATCCAGTTCCACAAACCTTTCACCCCCATTTGCATGCGCCCCAAGACCGCCCAAAGGAGGTATAAAACACTAACCTACCTTTAATCGGAAGGAACCCAAAACCAGTTGGTCATAAGTCGGGGCTAATAACACCTGGCATCTAATAGATTGAGATGTTTTCATACCAGCGATAGATGTAATGCTCGGCAAATCTGTTGCCCCCAGACATGGGACGTCTGCGGCACGGTTCCCGAACATGGATCGATAAAATTTTGTGCCATCTTGCAATAGAAACGGAATGACCAAACCAAAAGAGGCAGTGCATCTTGTACTTTACAAGTCCATTGAATCCAATTCCTTACAGGAATACCCCATGGTGTTGGTAATGGTGAAGCACCAAAATAACCCACCAAATTTGCCCAATCTCCCCCGCCCCCCCCAAAAAAAGAGAAGAAGACCCCCCCCCAAATAAATCCCCCCCCAAATTTTACATGGCTTCTGGGTAATCGAACTTCCACATCCTATAAGGCATTAAAGATAGATTGCCTCTCTCACAGAGGCTAGCCCGCGTCCAACTCAGCTTAAATACAAAAAATAACCCCAATCACCATATTAAAAGAAGTCCACTGGGCCAATAACCCATTTCTTACATTCTTTAAATTGATCATACTTTTTGTCCCCCTTGGCGACACTGCTTTAACGAATATAGATTCTATTATCACCAAAAATAAATAACTTAATACATCCCAACGTAGCAAACAAGAAGTGCCAAACTTTTGTTCAAATCCAGTTTTTTACCATAATACACTTACTGCCCATTATGCATTCATAACGGGCAAATGGATATGTATCAAATTCTTACAGTAAAATCCCCGCTACCCATACTAGAGCTGCATGCCAAACCACTTTACTCCCTACGGACACGGGAAACTTTAACTAAGTAGGCATGAGCTGTCAAGAAACTCTCCCTTCGTGGTAATACGGGATATCCAGAAAACCATCAAGTTTAGTTTTAACTTATATGGCAGTTTCCGAATCTCCCTTCGCTTCTCGGCCCCTAGCTATTAGATCCACGCAATGAAACTATAAATCTTCTATCTAATAATAAACAACAGGTAAAACAGAAAGACCAAGGCGTTTGGCTAGATCCCCATCTAACCCACAAAGCCCCTTCGAAACTACATCCAGTGCCCATAATGCTAATGTTGTTGCATCCTTGACCTCATACGCAATAAAAATACAAAACGAAATATATTCGTAGATAAAAAAATGATACCCCACCCAATGACCGTATAGAATAGCGAGTTAAAAGCGCTACACTCTCCACAGACCATTCTAAAAAAGAAAAAGCCCAAAGGCATTTCACTATTTTTATTTCGGCCAACTGACCACCAAGATCTCATTAACTAGACAAGCGCTATGCTTCAAGCTGTTTTTGATTGTCCATAGGTAATTTGGTAGGATCATCGTTGCAAAACGACTTAACGGTAGGAATTGGACCATCTTGCTGATATACACTGTTTGTAACACCAAATACTCGAAAGTAATCGCACCACAAATTGTAATTTCCAAATAATAGTCCCCTTGTGATGGTAAGGCGCTATCCCAGAATTATGATCGGTTTCTGTAAAGGCCGTAGGCATCTAGTTGTCAGGAGCAATACTACTAAAAAAGGACCTTCATCATAATAATCGTCACCGTACTTCTGGCCTTCACAGCTACTATCTCCCTGAAACATCCGGTCCATTCCTACCAAGGTCACGGTAACTTTCTTAAGCAACTTTTGAGCTCGAGTTTCTTTCGATCCAAAATAATCTGTACTCATTTATGCGCCTTCAATACCAGGTATTACAGGCGCGGAATACGCCTTATGTTCTACATCTTAATTAAACAAAAAACCCATCAAGAGATGCCCCTTTCATTAACATGAATTAATATAGAACTTGTACGGTACTGGCATTAATCCTGGTTAACCTCGTAGGTCAAATGAATACTCACGGCGCCTTCGCAATTTCATCAATTAAACCGAAATGTGACAAATGACTTTTTCAACACCTCTTCAGTGAAAAAACGCAAAAACCTTTATGTCGTGAGAAAATTAGGGGGGTTCCTTTACACTCACGAAATAATAATTATAAATATATTCGCAAATGTCGTTCAAAATAGAAAACAGCGATTAGTTTTTCAATAATATTAGAACATATTTTTGGGTAGAAGAACTACATTTTCTTTCAAATACTCCTAAACTAAGCTCGCCCAATCAATTGGCCCTCTACAAACGAACTTCGAAAGGATTTCCAGTCTTTAGGACGTGCAATAACCCGAAACTTTCTGAACTGATCATGTATCTCCTGAAGGCCGTTAACCTAACCGAAAGCACACTAAAACCAGTTACCGAACTCCTCCGAAATCCCCTTACAATACCAAGTCCGCTTAAATATCATCTATAGCTTAATATCAACTCCTTGAAAAACATAATTCTGGGCACCAAACTATTTTAACTTCAAAAACTTTTTTCCGGGGCCGGAAAAAAGTAAACCCAAAATTAAAATCGCACCTCCACTTTAGGAACAACTAAAATCGTAGAGGCTACTTTGCATATTTCAACCTTACTACAGTATCGGCCATAGCAATGCGCATTTAATATTCAATATAGGCCCCTCTAATTCAGTTGACTAGACACTGCCCGCCAACAACCCATCTCTGTAATCCAATCATCTACAATTTATCGTATTAGTGAATCTTTATACACTTCCAGCCTATTAACTCAGTGCAAACCTAAAAGCACATGTCTTTTAGTTGGATAAAAGGTCTTAAATGATCTGCCACCCAATAATTGGAAAATAAAAACTTGCGCATATCCTATTACCTCACAATCATAACCATTAAATTAGTGTTTTTTGCGTCCTATAAATAACTCAAGCCTATCCAAGAGAACCACTTTTATGCATCAACATCTACTTGGAAACCAATGGATCAACGTAATGCAACTGGAATAAAAAGTAAGCCAAATAAGACCTACACTAAATAAGTAAGTCTTGAACCCTCCCACTGCTGCTTGGCTGAAGAATCACAAGGTCATGAATACATTCAGACCTTGAGACCAATACCCCGCTAAGCGCCTCCTATTGATTCCTAAACCCTTTCTACCTTCGTCCGCCCCTCTGATTAAAACATATAAGAACCCCATCATCACTTTACAAATAGCTGCAGGAACCACTTCCCGTAAGTTTAATTGATCTACATCAACGTTCTATATCAATAGAATCATCAACACGAAGATAAAAAAGTTAATGTGTACAATAGAATGTACCGGTCCACCGTAGCTTTCACGACGAAGTAAATTACCTTCAGGCAAGCCCCGATAACAAGTCGCAGGAAACATCTATAAAAATCGACGCCCGGCCGAACGGGGGACCCAGCCAGAGCGTCGCCCGGCATGGCAAATCTTCCCTAGTGGAGTAAATCCAAGTTCGGAACGGGCTGGAATAACAATTACCAACCTAATAAGGAAAAGTAACCTTCAATCAAATACCGGGACAATTGTCCGGATAATCGCAAGAACGATCCACACCGCAGCACATTCCACTATACCAAAGGCGTTGAAACGTAAACCGCGGCCATTACGCTACGGGCGGGTCCTCATCGTTAACCTCATTCCGGATCTACGGCACAAAAATGAACCTCTGGCCACTCCCTAAAGGATGCCAACAAAAGGCGCCGGCCCAATCGGAGTGTGACGTGGATTCCTTAAAAAGCACGGATGAAATCCCTCCATTGCCGAAAGCAATGAATTTGTCCGTTCCCTCCAATTACCGCCAAAACGGTGCACAAACAAAATGGCACGCATTTTCCAATTGTCTCCAAACATTCGTATTTTTCAATTCTCCGATTTAGTCGCCAACAATGGTTTTCGGAAATCTACCTTGAAAAGGTCACAACCAATCCCGGTAGGAAAACTCTTTGCGCCAAACGACATTACAAACTAAGAATTGGGACAATTTAGCCGAAGCTCCTTATGCCAACCCGCTCCTCCCATGCCAATAACCGAGTTGAAGGATGGAGAACTGCACCCGAGGTATTCTATTCCCCGTAAACAACTGGGATGCTCGGCTCAAAATCTATCTCTATGAAGTAAAGAAAGCTTCCTCTGACCAAATCAATGATTACAACCAGCGGCCTTCGTACCGGTCTGCCGCATTATGAAAGAACCAAGCGGTCATATGCCCTCATATAATACAAAATACTACACTGCAGATGCCCGCCAAACCCAGAGCCGGGGGGTAATTTAATCATCCCCCCAACCAAAAATCATCTTCCTGAAAGCGGATGCCGGGATCGGACAGAATCCCGCGTGGGCACACGGTAAGCCCCACAACAACGCAAAACATTAAAAGTAAAGATACCAATTTATCAGAGCCAGTTTAACATAACGCTACCGCCCTTACATCTCCTTGCGGGCGTATTATTCACCACATCGTACACATAGAATCAAAAAATGAATGCACATGGGTAAACCCGTTTGCAGACAACACAATTCTTGGAACTTCCCATCCTGTTTTGTGGTACCAATTGCAGCACGAAGCAATAAAGTTGGGGCCCACAAATATTGGCCATCACCGTGCATTCAATACCTACCTTTCGGCATGTATATCCTACCGCTTTCCTTTTGCATTTCTTCCGCCTTTTTCTTTCGCAAATCTCCCTTACCGCTGGAAAATCGACCCAATACTTATAAACAGTTCTTTCCTGGGTATCAAATACTATCGTATGGCCACTATGCTGCAGAGAGCAATACAAGTTATCTATCCTCATCAAGAAATGTAGTTTTATTGCCCTTTAGATCTCCTTTCATTTTTAATACATCCACGGAAAACTAGCCCTTACCCCAATAGATTAAAGAATTTAAACTACTTTTCTTTTTTAAGACGGTAATGTTCACTTTCACCAATTGAATTGGCTAGATAATGAACGGCCACAAAGCGCGCGTCCTGTTAAACTCCTATTTCCCCTAATGTCCTGTTGATAGTCCCCTTTTAAAGAAAAGCCCGGCAAATACACGCTTGGAAATTGTTATCCTTTCTTCCTCTCTGAAAATAAAACAAGTCCCCAAAACTGTTCATTAGGTTCCGCTTTTGGAAAACCAAAGCTCCCTGAATCTTTTATAAACCCGAAATCGCTCCCTTATCCCATTTCAACACAAGCAAACTTTGCATTTACCCGCGTTCTTTGCCATTTCTAATGGATATAACCCTCTGAAGAATGTGCGCCAGCATCGTAAGAAAATACATATATTTACTCAGGGATATCACCCCCAGCCGCCAAATCCGAACGATAAAATTTGACTGGTTTCCATTCTGAATTTAATAACGGAAACGCGCCCTATCCCTTGTTCCATTCCCGCGAAAAGCAAGGTTATGACAATTTTATTTTCGACAATAATGCACTAAACCTCTTCTATACTTATCCCTAAAATTACAGAAAATGATTCCGCTGATCCAATGTACTAACCAGCTCTAAAGCCTTGGCAATTTGTCCATTGCAGACGACAACACTACTCATAAATCGCTAATTTATGAGGTTGCTTTCCTCCAAATAATCGATAAGGACGGGCTTGACTCCAAATTACGAAACTTGGAATCTCTACCCCGGTAGCGGAGCAGAGCGTTTTTATTTAGATTGCAATGTCCATGAAATCCGACACTCCCTCCTCAAAACCAATTCCAAAGATTTATCAAACTCGTCCACACAATTTAATATCCTGAGAGCGCACTATCAAAAGATCCAAAATACGCCCCACGGTGTTCCTATAAAATAGCGGGATATGTTTAATTTCTATCTTATCCTTGGACATAGGCGACCACCATACAACACGTCACCTTATAGACCATCCCATATCTTACTAACCTTGTTCTATGTATGGGCCAGACTTCGGCGGGTAGAACCAAAATAAGGCCTGTACTCTCAATATGCCCGGTTAACGTACTATATGGTAATCGAACGCCAAAGTTCTTTCCTGTACCCCGTTGGGGACCAGAAGTATAGTGTTGGTAGTTTTCCAAAATGGCAATACCTCCTCCGCATGTCAACGATGATTATTATATTTTGCTAAAAGAACCCCCTGATTTAATTGTATTTGCCATCTGCTGATAATTTAATTTTTTTCTTTTAAGTGCTTCTCCTGGGATGGAAGAGTTGATTTGTCAATAAATATCGCTACTACCTTACATTAGCTCCTCTTGGGTTAAGTGAGGAAACTGTCTTATCTACATTCCCTAAACTCTGGAAATACTTCGGTGGGTTGGTGGAATATTTGTTCGCCAAATCCAAAAGACATGTCTTTCGATACTTTGGGGCATCCGCCTTTTGAATCCTAAATTTTATCGCCCAAAACTCCTTTCAAAATCGCAATGTCCTCAACTTCCCCTTTGAAATACACCAATGAAATCCTCTGCCCCTGCCTAGCGTAACGGCCACTTCTGGGACATAATGCAAAGTGTCCGGGTAAGGATAGTACCACATAGGAATATCTTAACCATCGATACCAACTCAGCCAAATCGTGCTACCCATATAGTCTAAACCTCCCCTAAATTGTCCCATCACCCGATCTCCAATACCCTTGTTAACTACCGTGATGCACCCGTGATCGAATTTAGATGAGCCAAGTTTTTTCTCCAATTATTAACGCCGCCTTCCGGTCCTCAAAAAATATTCCTCTCTCCTCTCGGACTTAAAAGAAGCAGAATTTCCCAATTTTCTCAGGGTTCACTAACATACAACCTAATGTCTAGTGCCTGGCCCACCGTAGCCATCCCTCGATCTAGGACCACATTTGGCCATATAATTTCGGACCAATGTGTTAAGGCCCCCGCATGGGCCGAACAATAATGTTTCTCGACTTGGATTTTCGAAATAGATATATCCAAGTCCAACCTTAAAGCGTTACCATTCATCGGCCTCATGCCAAACCAAAAATACGATATCTTTTATATTGATTAGCCTTCTCTAACCCAAATCCACCGGGTCGACCTGTGTGTCTATGACGATATGTTAACATTCTTAACGCTTCAATTGGAAAGGTTAAATAAGAATTTGCCCTCCAACAAAGAGCATGGAAATCAGACGGACTATGGAAAAAAGGAAACCAATCTCGCAATAAATCTGTGTCCAATTCCCTTTGGAGCCAATATTACCCAATGATATGGTACGCCAGTATCTATTAATTGGTAATAAAGGCAACCCCAAAGCAGCTGTTTACCGCGTTCCAGTCGATGCCAGAAGCAACTACATCTTTGCTTTGCCCAAAAACACAGGAATACACCTTTTTCTGAAATCTGAGGGCAACTGTAATCCTGGTCGTTAAACTTGAAGAGTGTTCTTACATTCCTAAAATCCGGAAACTGCCTTGACATATAATAATTCGGCAAAGATAACCACATTTCCTAGATGCCAGATGATAATATATCCCTATTTGAAAGACTAGGTTTCCGGTATTGACTAGATATGTGGGTTCTTTTACTTGGGAAACTCAATGAAAAATTAGCTTTAGATGCCAAACCGATCCTTAGCATATGCATAAATTCCAAGATTTCCTTAAGTAAACCTACTTTTTGAATAAACTTCGTAAAGTTAACTCACTGGAAATGAATAGGAACGATTCTTAAAAACGGGTTGGAATAGGAACCCTGTTTGCCGTTTCCTACGTTGTACAGGCCTGTTCCAAAAATATATACCCAAGAGAGAAAGAAGTTACGGAGACTGTGAATTTATCGCCTATGAGACGGCGACCTTTTCAATAAAACTCCTGCGGATTAATGAGGCCAATATGTCTCAGATAGAACCGGGGTGCACTGCTATAACATTTAAGTCCTGATCAAAGCGAAGATTGCAACCTTCTTTCCGTGCTTGTAGCGTATGGCATTGCGATGCTGAAGGTATTTGTCAAATCCAATATGGTGGCAATATGCCTTGCAACCATACCGATAATCCAGCGTCCATTTTTAATGGGGACACAGACAAACGGCATGCCAACGAAACGCTTCCTATCAGATTATCCAGGTTGTATATATGGTAGGCCGCTGCTCCCATATACATACACTTGAAGGTTTGGATCAGGAAAAATCTTCATAAGAACAACCCGTAATTGCTTTTCCAAAAATCCGTATGGCTATGAGCCGGGCGAGTTGAGTAGCTTTCGAAGATCGATAATAGAAGAGTAGAGCGCGTTCGACGATCTTCGAATCAAGTGATCAACGGTGTTTTCTAACAGTATTTGAGGGCAAAGGCGCCGACTCCGTGTACGGCAATACCGCGGAACGGGTACATCCCTGTTAAAAACAAATTGTGCTTTTAGAGGACTACTACTATATCTTCTGCGTGCAACTAAACTAGAAAGGGCCTAATCCCTTTGGTTACCACCATACTATCCGGCCAATAGGCGATGCAGCGCCCCCAGCATATTTGAAAGGCTACAAACCCCACCTCAGCTAACACGAAATTATTATGTGTTAAATCAGAGAATGACACAGTCATTTTTGCCCTATCTCTGTACTATGATTTATCAGGTGTTAAAACGGCATCCATTTATTACACCTAGAGGCAACTAAGAGTGCACGACTATCAAAAAGTAGTTTGAAAAGCGAAAGCTTTGTAAAGGCTAAACATAACCCGTAACAAAACGGCTTCACGCAGCGCAATGTCGAAAAATGCGAAAAATGCGAGGTTCCCCGCTACAATTTAATTTGTATTTTACAATAAGCAGGATTTGGTAAACAAATGTATATATAGAGGTAAGGCCGCCTTTACGGCTTATGCCCTTCAAACAATTTAAATACGGAAATCCAGTAGCGAAGGTGTGAAGATAATTGACAACGCCTTGCCGATTTTAAATTAAAGAATGCAATAGAAGCTACGTTTTGGCCAGTGCGACAATACGCCCAATGATGCATAAGCTAGGCAGACAAGAACGGGCTAAACACACTACAACCATTACTGACCTCTGGGAACGAAGGCAAGCAAGAGATTAATAAAACCTTTGTCGCCTTAATCTTTTATAAGGTCGTACCATAAATCGCCCTCTTCGCTTTCTAAGGTAAGCACGCAACGCGGTTTTTCAATTAAACAGAATCATTTGGAAGACGCCTACCAAGCCGCTGGGACAGTATAAAAAAATAAAACTCATAAAAATAAATCAAATATGATTCAACAAAATATAAACAAAAACTCCGTAGCAAACCACCCTTAGTCGATTCGAATTTATAAAGAGGAACAGATTAAAATATTAAAAAGGTAAACAGTACCTTTTAGGGAGGCCACTTACATCTCTGTAGACCCTTATTTAAGAGGAAGAATGAGCGGATGCCAACGTAGTAGCTGCCCTTTGAATTGGACAGCCTATTACCTCTCGATCTAGCAAAAGTAATCGCACTCCAGAATACAAATTTAACGAAGGTGGATTTTTGTTTCGGAATGAGGAATTGAAAACCCAACAATTTCAATAGAGTGAAGACCCTTATTAAAATAGACAAGCGCCCAGAGCTCACTCAGTTTTCTATCTTAGGTATTTTCTGGCAGACAGGATTAACTGCCTATTGGGGCGGTCACCCAAATGGTAAAGCTCCCAAGAGCCGGGAGACTTTGGTTTTCAGAGCACTGGAGCCGTGGGTAGTGTTGTGGTAGGACAAATAGGGAAAATTTTTGCGAGCTATACGTGGGAGGCTATGCCGGTACAGATAAAAAGTAGAAATCTTACCCTCTAAATTGGATTACTACGCGATAAACTACAATACCCGACAGAATGATATGAAAGGGCAGCCCTAGAACGCTATGTCCGATGTGTGGACGTTATTTGACAATGTGGGGAGCCCTATTCGAGCCGTACTCTACAATATTAACAAATTTGCCAAATGATTTATCTTGGGCCATTCCTGTAACAACAGATACTGGAACGCCAAAGAGTGTCAGCGTGTCAGATGGGGCCATTTGTGATCTAA
>Ga0163217_1066746_pt1 | contig 15762 bp, 10 predicted proteins | sample SynspAceP_FD_185933 | JGI IMG/M metagenome (GOLD analysis project Ga0163217, IMG submission 185933) | Saline lake microbial communities from Ace Lake in Antarctica - Synechococcus sp. Ace-P (PacBio error correction) | ecosystem: Environmental > Aquatic > Non-marine Saline and Alkaline > Saline ...
CAGATATGAACGCAGCTTCCAAGCAAATTCGAAATCTCCTATCCACGAAGTTTCCGTTATGGGCTTTGACTGCCACTGCGGACAAGTCCTGCAGAGCAGATATTGAATGCAATTGGGATTGAAAGACTCCAAGTTTTTTTTCCTCTTTTTGAAACAGAAAAAACCTGAGTATCGAGGTAAGAGGACAAGTTTCCAAAGATAAAAGTTTGCAAGAATTGCGCAAGTTTGTTGAAACGGAAAAGAATGAAGTGGGAATTATCTATTGCTTGAAAGCAGGAAGAATACGGAAGGAAGTTGCTGATTATTTTGAAGGGGGAAGGACATCGTGGCATTTTTATCACGCAAGGATGAAACCCCGAGGGAAAGGGAGCGGGTGCCAAAACAGCTTTTTATACATAACGACACCAAAATAAATCGTGGCTTCGATGCTTTTTGGGATTGGGCATCTGACAATCGAATGTGAAACTTGGGGTGATCAATTATAAGTCTCCCAAAAAACTTAGAGGGAATATCCAAGAAATAGAAGGGCAGGTCGTGACGGTCGGATAGATTAGCCTCGTGAGAAAGCAAGGTTGTATTATAATATGAGTCGATTTTGTGTTGTATAGTCGTTTTGCGGAATGGCGGGGCAAATTCAAGCTTATGCAAAGGATAAACTGAGCCGGATGTTTGCAATTTTGCTGGGCAAAAATCGTGCACAGGCAAAAATACTTGCTTTCCTATTTTTGGAGAGCATTTTGAGCCTGTAGACAAGATTGGATGGGAATTGTGATGGTAGTGTGACAATCCACCAAAGACTTTGACGGCACCCGTTTGGGTCTCAGAAAGCACTTTCTGGCATTGCCAGGATGAAAGAGAAGGAAGGGAAACTTACGATGGTTGATCAATGTATTGCGGGCTCTAATAAAATGCGGAAGGTCAGTGCCTGGCCGGCTATTTCCAACTCAAAACCTATGCGTGGGAAAAAGAGGTAAGCTTTATTGATTGCGAAGATCTACATTCATTCAGTTAGCTAATCAAGCTTGTCGAGATTATGTTAATAGCGAAGGTTCGGCCTTAAGATTTCGCAACCATTGGATGGAACGTACTGGAAAGGTGAACAAGCTATAATTGACTTTTGCCGGTAGTTCCTTGAAGCGAAGAATAAGATGAAGCACTCCATGAAAATGGCAGATTGAGGGAGAAGTGGAATACTTGATTTTTTACTGCTCTGAAGCAGCTGCAGGTATTCGATTTCCCCAAGAAGAAATTCCCCAGCCTAATCTTATTTTCAGTGACAAATATTGAAAGAAATGGCGGTTGATATGCCGGGTCACAAGAAAATCAGTTCTTGGCTATTTCCGGTGTGGGGATGAACAAGATGGAAAAATAGGCGTAGAATTTATGCGGGTGATTCGCAAATTTTAGTTCTCCCAAACCAAATAAAAACGCCAACTACTCTGGAGACTTTTGTGCTATATGAAAGAGGGACTTAACCCCGCAGAGATCGCAAGTCGGAAAAGAGATATACAGATTACCACAGTTTTATTTCCCATCTATCGCAATTATATACGGGGAAAAAGGCGTAGAATTAAGAAACTCGAGAGAAAGTGGTGGTGGATAAGGTACGGGTCCGCTTTCAATGAATTGGATAGAGAAATAGGCACTGAAACCCATTTTTGAAAAACTGAATGAGGAAGTTGCTTATGGAAAATACGGATAGTTTGACTTTGATCCTTAAGAATGAGTGACGTTGAGGTCGTTCTAGAAAATTTAAATCTATACCTCGCTTACTAATTTCGGGGAAAATGAAGGCAGGAAAAATGCTTTAGGCTTGTTTTTTTTAATTTCGGATTGAGAAGGATATTGAGGAGCATTAATAGTTTGCTCAAAATAAATTTTTTAAATCATTCAAAAGTTAAAAAATGCTGAAGAAATCACAAGAGGTTCACATTTTCAGGGCATGACTCTTTTTCATTGCCGTGTTTTCAACTTTGGCTTGAAAAAAGGATTTGTTTTGTAGAGAAAGGAGGATTTCCAATGACGAAACATGCGGTCTTCACTGGGTTGGAAAAATATGGTTTCATCTATTCGATTTTGGTTAAAAGCTTTCAAATATTAATTGACCAACAAAGAAATGTAACTGACTTTGGGAAAAGATGTATTGATGATCGAAAATGGGTATGAGCCATTTTTGAGGAGAAGCTAAGTTTAATAATGGCTGTTGCACTATCAGCTTTGGTCAAAACTGGTTAGTTTCCATTTACAGTTTGGTTTTCGATGAGTTTAGAAAAAGAAGAACTTTTTTTTTTGACAGTAGCTCTTTTGTTAATATATGTGAAAAAGAATTGGGGAGATGTAATTCAAATTAAGAATTGTTTGACAATATTGTTTCCGTTGAGGCATTCACGGAGTTGGTAAAAGTACTTATTTGCCAAACATTTTGTCGTGAGTTTGAAAAGATGGAATACTTATCGGCAAGTGAACTTTTAAAATGGGAAGAAATAAATGATGATGCCAAAGAAGTAGAAAAGTAGCAAAAATATTCCTTTTACTCAAAATAGATTTTAATTACTGGGTTTAATCAATCCATTGCAAAAGGGCATTATTAATTTGCTAGAGGGACATTAATTGTTTGTTAAATGAAAAGAGGCTGAGGTCGAAAAAGATTTCAATCGATTATTTTTATTCAGATAAAATCCTAATGCTCTAGTCTCATATTAGGAGATATTAGATGAAGTTAAAATCCAGACTTGATTTGAGAGATATACAAAACTATGATTTGGAATTGTAGCACAACTACAAGACGAGGAATTGGTTTATGCAAAGGAGTTATCGGCAGCAATTATTAAAATGTCCTTTTATATAACTTGAAGAAAGTAATGATGCTAATGAATTTATTCTAAATCACTTAAGTAAAGAATTCAATAAAAAATAAAAGGATAATTCAATTCTTTATATAGTAACCGATAAGGCAAAACACTATCTCATAGAGAGGTTTTAATATGTGTTATCGTTGGGAATTTTTAGCCAATAATAGTTCATTGGTTGAGTTTGGGTTTTTGAATGATAAGGAATCAATTGTAGAAGCCTATAATGATATAGCAGGTTGTTGTCCTTGGGTGTCAAACAGAAATGTGAGACTAAGATTGTTTACGAATAAACTTAGTATGCTGAAACAGCAGAATTTATTTTTAATGATTCCATAAATAACAACCAATATAAAAGACACTACAATATAACTGCGTAATTCACTCTTTTAGTGGAGAAAATGAAAGGGCTTTGTGTTATAGCCTGCAAGTATTTAAATATAATGAGATGAATACGGTTTTCCGTTTTTCCTTAATCTTAAAAATTATATAGGTATCAACAAGATGAAAACCAACATTTCTTTAGATTTTTGGATAAAACTCCGAATACCTTTTATCTCAATGAGAAAAAAGGTATAAGTAAATCAACGATTTTTATGATATATAAAATGAGAACGAGACGGTAGGAATATTCATCAGATAAATTGATTATTTCAAGCGATAAGGTTTTTGTAAAATTCGTTATTGCTTCTCGTTTAATATACTTCCAAACAAATATGGACATTGTTTTTTATTTGATATAATGCTATTAAAAATGTGAAGGAATTAGAGTATGATCATTAAACAAATACTAGGGCGATAAGCGAGTATAAAAAGTGAAAACTCATTGTAGTCTTTAACAAGAAAGAAGGTGAATGCAATTTGAACAAAAAAGAAGGCCGGCTGAATCTTTCTCGATTCTTTTCTAAATTTATAACCATGGAAAGAATTGGAACAGGACATTTGCTTTTAGCCTATACTAATCAACATTGTTTGTGGTGGTGCTGTTATTCATTCCTGCATTAGAAACATTTGTCCCTGAAGTTTCACTTTTAACAAGTTTGGGGGGGTCGTTTTACCTTCTGAGATTTTTTAATTGGCATTGGAATTGCTGTGGCTTACTCTCATAATATTTTCACTTTACCCTTGATTATTTTCCAAATTGGGACAGGGGTTGGTTGTGGGTAATTAACTAATTGGATACAAAATTGAGATGTATTTTTTTGTAAAATGATAGGCACGCAACTTTCTAAATCTGTAGAGCATATTATACCTGAAAGTTTGTTGGGAAACAAATCACACATATTGGAGAGGAATTCGCGTATGCGATGGTTTGCAACAATTTATTTTCGCACGTTAAAGTTGAAAAATGGTTTTAGAAAACCTAACTGTTAAAAAATGTTCGCCACAGACATTTCATTACAACAAAAAAGGGAAGATTAGTTTCCTGACAAAACCCTTTTTCGCATAATAAGAGGGTGGCTGGGCTATATGTTTGGCTTGACGAAGCGGAATTATATGTGACTCAAAAGACATCAAGCATAATCATGCTAATAAGGAAGGTAAAAAATCACAAACTGATATCGCCTATTTATAGTCATACCCGATGCAAATGATTGAGATGTTTTCTCGATCATTGCGAGGCTCTACTTGAATTCTCACTTTCAGATTAAAGAAGATAGTGATTGGATTGACGAAATATATTCAAAACCTGAACTAGACCATATTTAGAGACTGGGCACGATTAGGCAAAGGCCAAATATTTGGAAGTATCATCAAAGGCGGATTTACAGTGAAGAAACAAGATTTTCCTGACCGCAATTTATCATCCGGACCATATGAAAATTTTGGACGAATGGATATTCTATAATACAAAGACAAAGTAATGTTATTTATACTTGTAATAATAGGAATTGAGTTTGCCAATTAATTTTGGCTCATTCAGAAACTGATTCTACTTGGAGTGCTTTTATCATAAACAATAACGAATCACCTGTTAGGAAGATATTCTGAAAGGATGATATGAAAACAGAATTGTGACATATGAAAGGCCTCTTTAGACACAAATATTAATCATTCACAGAGAAGCATAAGAGTTTTAAATCAAGATGTAGGATATTTGTAATCGTTGGCTTTGAAAGAGCAAAATATACAATTGTGTTCATTCTTTAACTGTTTTCGAGATTGAAAAGTAATAAAAAAACACAAACGGTTGAAATCGTTTTCAATCAAATTAGAGCGTTATGAGAGAAATACGATATTCCCATCCCCTACTTCAAACCAGAATTAAAATCGGTATCAAGAAAAAAAGTTATGTACGAAATGACAAGTTGACGACTCATCTTTTAATGAAGTGTTCTGTTGTAGAGTGGATATTTTAATTACCGAAGATAACATGAAGAAAGCTGATACGTTGGGAGATATCCTGTAAGGTAAATTTAATAGATTCTTTTTTGAAAAACCTTTGCAGAACACCCCGATTTAGTGAATTAAAACAAGGTTCTAATGTTCAATAAGCAAAATTGGCAAGAATATTATTCTTGATGATGATTTTTTTCACAAGTCTTAGAAAGATTATCTCAGTTTTTGATAAATGGTTTATTAAAAAAGTTATGATGCAGAACATACATAACGGTAAACTCCAACAATGGTTTTATTGCTGTCGTTTTTATATTTAAAACCTTGAAGACAAAGACGAAAGTACTTAGACATTAGCCCATCATTTACGTCCAAAAAGGAGGTTTTAAAAGTCGGCACATTTAAGAGTTAATCAATAATGGGATTTTAGACTTGGTGAGCGATTTATATGCAAATCATTTTTGATAACGCTCTAAAAATTAAGTTGATGAATATATGTACATATATTTTGGACAAAGCAGAGATGAACAAAAGAGGTGATTTGATTTACTTGAGCAATGGGTGTTTGTTTGTGGGGGTAATAAAAATGAGGAACTGTCTATGTCCAGAGATTTTAGACAGAAAGAAATCGATTTGAGTAATTTGAAATTATCCTATCCCTTTTATTTCAAGTGATAAGGATTCGGTTTTTATTGTGCCAGATTTACCCCGATTAATCACCAGAGTTTTGCCTCGATTCTATTTTGAATAACGAGTCTCCAGAAGAAATTTGTTTAATGATTTTCCCTCATAGAAACGGAATAATAAGTGTGACGTTTCCCGTGCTTTGGTTCCTCTCCAAAGACTGGTGACACTCTAGTTTTTATAGAACTTGGTGGACTATTATAAAAGTGTAGTACAAAATCGGTGTGCACAAAAAGCGTAAATATGATTTTTATAGATTGAAGAGATTTTGGTAGCTTATTGTCGGAAAAAGTAGTGTTTTCCCCGAGATGACAGAACTTAAAGCAATGTGGAGTTACTCTTCGAAAAGACCATTTTGTGTGGAAATTTCTATATGTGTATTCCTTTCCGCATAGAAGTTAATGATGAAAGAATGAGTTTGACCTTAGTCGAGTTTTTTAAACGGTGTTTAATGAATGCTCCATATGAGGTTTTAAAGAGACAAATTAGCATGAACATTTTAGGCAACATTTTAAAACCAACAAAAGTGATGAAAGTTTTATTATCGATTAAAGCCAGAGTTCTGCTTTTCAAAATATTTGAGGGCGAAAAGAAATTTGGATTTCGAAAATTATATTTTAAAAATTTAGACGTTTAGGACTGTAATTTGTTTATGCGTCCTCTCCAAGTTCAACAAGTGATAGGTGAATTTGAAATAGATGATATATTTTAGCTCTTCACAAACGGAAATTTGGGAATTAACAAAGAACATTCAGGATACAGAATTGGTTTTCCACGATTTTGAAATCGCAACCGTAGCACATGCTATAAAGCTAAAGAATACTAAAAATATAGAACCTTTATCTCTAAAATGAAGGACTTCAATGTGCTTCCTCCCAGTCGTATATGTATTTTAAAAGAAGAATTAACATATTAAATGAATACGAAGTCTTTTAATAATATCAGCAAAATCATTGAAAGGGACAGGTAAGGCTACAACTTACAAATATGCCTTTTGCGGGCGTTTATTGGATATATTCAAGATAATTCCCCCTTTATCTTCGTTAGTGGGAAACCGTGTTCAAAACCGACCTGGACTGCCTTGATCGAATAGTGGTTAGTTTGTATTATTATCCAATTTAGAATCTCTCACGACTATACTCAAATAAACGGTAAAACCAACTTGCGTTTGTAACCAGTTGAAAATTGATATCTGATTACAAAGCAGCCGTGGAGGATTTTTTTCCGCGTTTTATAATGACTTAGAATAACAAGAGGAATCCCGAGTTTGCAAATGAATTTTTTTGAGCTTGCAAAAAGCTTGCGAATACTGATTAGAGAAATGCCCGATGAAGCTATAATCGGTAGTTCAATTTGTCCCATAATGCTATTAACTCTATTTTCAATTTTCAAGAATCAAAGCATCAGAAGAAATAACCATAGACATTGAGAACTTTAATCAACTGATTTTGGTACGTTTTCATTCCAATTGAATACTAACCGAGAGCATTCAAAATTTTAGGCAGTTTTATAAGCGGCAGGATTCCATCTTAATTTAAATGGCAGAATTTTCTGTAAATGCCATCTGGGAATAATTATCGATTGATAAGGTTCTTAAGAAGTTCTTAGGAGTTCCGATCAAGTTAAGAGAAATTAAGGAATCGGAAAAAAATTGTATAACGAGATAACTTCAAAAGTAAGGAAATTTTACTGCGTTGACGGGTAAAAAAATTACTTCATTAAGTGAAAACTAATATCGAGATCACGTAATCCCATTTTCTGTTTGGGAAAATACATGACCTTTTGAATGTTATTAACCCTCACACTCTGTCAATAGGAGCCAAACGTGAATAAAATCCAACACCGAGATTTTAATCGAAAGGCAAAAAGATCTTATGCATTAATTTTGGGGGATAATCCTTGAAAGTCAATCGATAACGATTTCAAAAGAAATCCAGATTGCACTCTAGGAAAACCATTCATTTGATTCTTGAAAAAACATGGAATTTCCGCAGTTCAGGAATAGTTGCAAATTATTTATTGAAGCAGAAGGTTTTGAGGGAATGGAAATTTAAGGTCAAAACCCAAATAGGCCACTTACACGCCAAAGAAAAGAGACAGCATTTTTTCCCAGCAGAAAATTCTTTTAAGGAGAGAAATTTACAATGGTAAGAGTGACTGTTTTGGACTTTGGTTTGTGGATTTGGGACTGATGTTAAATTGCTCCAAGGGAAAGGGATTACGAATAGAGCTACGATAAGCATTATGCTCCTGAGATTTTTCCCAATAAAAAGTTTTGACTCTATAATTTGCTTTTACGTCTTGAATGTTTCCTTCTACAGAGAGAGCAAGCTTACTGTTTTGATGGAGCTTTCATCCTTGATAAAACCCAACAGGAAGTCCTATAATCGCGGTAACGGAAGGATTTGCAGTACGCAGAGGTTTTTAGAATGCACAAAATTCAATCAAAAACAGGACGTATCAATGCGAACGTAAGTTCTAACTCAAAATCCTTTTTTAAGATGAGAATTGCGAAGTCTACCAGTATCCAGCACTATACAACTACAAAGGAACAAAATCTGGAATTGCCCTTTCTGTAATCCTGATTCAGGTAGGAGAGCTCATGTTGGAGTCAGCAACCGATTATGCCTTCTATGATAAGTTTCCAGTAAATGAAGGACATGCACTGATTATCCAAACGGCATTGTGGGCTGATTATTTCGCTTGACCTTCAAAGAGCCATCAGCTGTGTGTATTTATGGTTGAATAAATTGAAAGAAGTTGTTTGTCAGAGTTCAACGCGCAGATGGGTTTAAGCTATAGGAATCAAACAATGAGATAGTGGCTGGAGCACAGCCGTAATCACGTTCACTATTCATTTGATTTCGCTAGATATAAGGATGATGTCGAAGATCCGAGTGGTGAGAGTGGAGGCGTAAATTTCCCAACATAAAGGGCAGAAATATTGGATCATGAAGGATGTTGTTTGGAAATAGGAAGCCAGTTCAAATTGAATCAACGAATGGTGGTTCACTGGTCGGGATGATCGTTTGAACAAGATGGATTTAGGGCTTCCAACTGGATTTCTTTTTTAGACTCTGAAATTTCGAAACAAAGCACAATCATTTAAGTAAAGGCGATGTAGTAAAATATGCTTTGGAAATCCATTTTTAGAGCCAGACAATCTTTTTACCTGAAAGATTTACATGTTAGTCAATAAATTCGATCTAGGGAGTTAGTTTTTAATAGAGATCGGTTTATATTTTTAATATTTTGATTCATTTCTCTTGGTGAGATTTACCTCCATCATTTCAAGGTTCATAAGAACTTCCTTAGTCCATAATTTCCTCCTTTGCACTAAAACAGATTCTTTAAATTTCATAAAAAGTTGTCCCAAGGACAATTTGAATTAATAATCTTTATTGACCTTTTTGGATTTGGGAAATTCCGTTAATGTTCATCCCTCAGGATAGTTCCTTTAAAATCAGTTTCTTCCGCATCTTTCTAACACATATCGATATATAGCTTTTCCAGCTCTGGAACTTTCAGGAATTAACTCATGATAAATATTTAAGCATAAGCAAGGCTTTTTTTTACATAATTTTTAGATGCTTTGTCATTTTTCTTTCTGCGGAAAAATAACTTTTTTCTTATCCAATATTCTATTGAAATCCCTTCTGAATTTTTTTGAAATAATATCGAAATATCGATCCGCTCGAGATTTAATGAGCCTCCACCACTCCGTCCCCACTTGGGATCACTTTCATTTTATACAGCCTTAGCAGAAGCACTAACGGATTCACTGAGAAGGAATGAATTTTATTTAAATTACGTCATCAAGATATAGAATAGGCGAGGAGCTGGAGGGAGAGGAGGATTAAATTTTTTGGCTTAATTGAAATCAAAACAGTTGACTGCAGTAGTAGGTATTCCCTAAACCAACAAGCCCGTCGCCCTGCAGCTGATAGTTGCTGTACCATCGGTGGCAACAACGGACGCAAAATTTTTAACAAAGCCAATAAGGTTTGTTAACACGCTATCCTAAGCCATCCGTAGGGATCATGAATTATTAATTCTGTCTGCTTCTTTTATGGCAAAACTCCATGGGAGACCATCATTCAACGGGTGGTTACCGCAAGCACTTGGAGAAGGAGTTTTTCCTACCCTGAAAGTTAATGAGACCAGATTTCAGTTGGTTTTCTACGCTCGAAGAATTTATACAATGCAGAGATGCAAATTTGCTTATTTGTGAAAATTTGTTGCATGGGAATACTAATTAACTCGGGTGATTCACTGAGGTGTGAAAAAAAATAGAGGATTGTTTGGAAATCCATCAGACCGAAAGTCAATCGGAATTTCTGGAGCTAATGGAAGAAGAAGTTTGATATTATGATTGGTGCTTTTTGGGAATCAAAATCAGATGTTGGCGCCGAATTCGAAGATTGTACCTTGAAATGTTTACGACTTATTCGCCAAAGAACTATTTGATCGCAATTAACCAAGATCGCGTTCGAGAAAATGGAATTACGCCGCTTTCGGAAGCACTATTTGGAAGAAATGAAACTGTTATCTATCAATATGTCTAGGGCAAGGAAGAACTATCAGCTACACGTTTAATCTCAGTGGATTTTGGTGTAGCAAGGAGATATACCGCAAACTCATTCCTGTCATATATCGATGGTATGTGGATAATCGTTGAGGTTTTTAATGAAACGAAGATAGGGCGGCATCTTTCAAACGAGAACAAACGGTGCATCTGTCCCTTTGGCGGCAAACTGACGTGTAGAAAACGATTTCACCGGAATAGATCCTTCGCTTGACAGAATATCTATTTAAACATTTGAGGCTATTTTCAAGAAATACAACGAGGGAGATTTTAGAAAGCATAGGAATTCCAATGACTTCTAAAGGAGCAAATTGAAAACCTAAATCGTGCTGAACTAGTTGAAACATTTAATAGCATGAAATCGAGCATGATTAAAAGAAGAATTATATTTACCTTTGATGAGTTGCGGGTGGAGTAATTATCAAAAGATGACTGTGGGCGGAAATGGCGAGAGTTGATTTACTTGACTTTATCTCACAGGGAGGATACATTGCAGAAGAAAGGTGTCGCAGGAACCAGTAATGTTTGCGATTATTTCAAAGGCGATGGCTTTGTAATGGATCAAGCGATAAACTACTTTAAGAACCCGATTAAATCAGCATTTCTGTTGATAACTAATTTCAAACCTAAAACCATGGAGCAAACTTAACGTTTAACCCAAATTTTTGCAGTTAGTACAGGCTCTCACACAGATGTACATCTGTTTTTCAAACCTATGCTGGTAAATCATTGACTATTCGGGCATGGGCATGGTCTGTAAGAGATCTCTGAAGTGGTTTCAGAGAAATGTTTGCAAGTAAGTAAGGAGCAATTTGAAGCGACAAGCAAACAATTTTCAAGGCAAAGCAAGAAGGGAAATAGCCCTTTTCTCATTAATCTTATTAAAAGGTCGGTTAAGGCGGCCTTTACTTTTAGAAAAGATTTATGATTCATCAATATCGTAATTCAGATTTTGAAGCTGCCCAAAACGGCTTTTTTATGCAGCGAAAGTCTGCTCGGCAGTATTGAAATGCTACGATTGGGGCTTTGCCAACAGCGAGAGCGGCAATTGTTGTGAATTAGCGCTTCATAGCCAATTAGAAAGGATGTATTTCATTATTTTACTCAAGAGGTAGTCAGCGCCATTATCATTGCATTGGGAGGGGTTTTTGAAAGAAAAAGATAGACCGTAAATTTCAAAGACCCCTAGATCAGGGCAGGCTGCTTTTTAATTAGTCCCATTTGAAAAAAGTGTCAAGCGCTATATCCGAAAAAACAGCCGCCGTGCGAAACAGAATGATGATTGATTTGGCTGTATAAAATCACAAATTGCTTTGCTAGCCTGGTGAAACCTAGAAATTATTGGTAGGCGGCAGAAAGCGGGTATTTAAAATCGTATGAAGTTTACTCTATTGTCAGACTGTTTTTTTTTTATTTGATATCAGAATCTCTGTACTTCCTAGATAGCGATGAGAATAATTTCCTTAGGCGAATTCTGATTGATATTTTTCAGGCTTTCATTTCAATTTTCAACTTTCAATTCAACTTTCGCCTTCCCCTACCACTCCCTACCCACTGGGACACTTTCCAGTTTTGATCTAGTAAGTGTGTTTGTGCATAAAACCATTTGATAGATCGCTCGGGGAGACTTGGGCAAAGTTAGTGTCGCTGGGTTTTTTGGAATCAATCTAGCTTTCAAGTCTGCAATCTTCGGCAGAGCATCTTTGCGATCCAGGGGCTCCATGATGTAGGTTTCCTATATCCCTGTTTGGGTGAAAAATCGTATAAAATAGCCCACTGGAAAAAAGCTATCTACACTCTGGTTTCTAATAATATCACGACTAATTCTCCTAAAGCCCTGATCAGTTTTTCAACTCGAACGAACCCGGATTAAGGGTAGGGTCTTATATGTTTCGATCCAGGATCCGAAATTGGACGCGCAAATCGATTCCTTCATAAGGCTGATTACCCATTTTATATAATTTTCCACTGTGGAAAACTCGAGTTTAGACTCCTTTGCTTCGTTAAAGTTTGAGTTCGATCCCATGCTTGAGTTTCATTTTTCAATGAGATTTCCCATTCTGCAGGAGATCCAATAGGCTTTTGGAACGGAGACCGAAAGCTCAGGCACAGCCATTAACAGACTTGGAACGCATTGTGTGAAATTGGTCGCCCTTACCCATTTTTACATATCTGCGCCGGTAATCGTCGGAGTAACTTTTGAAGAGCGCGACCCAAGAAATTGCATGGAATCCGCGGACGGTTTCCCTGAATTTGGGGAAAAAAATAAATAAAAAAAAAAACACAAAAAAATATTTTTTTATTTTTCAAACAGCCGGAAAGAGATTTACTTTCCTCGTGGTCTTTTTTTGGTTACTTATTGCTGGTTTTAGAATGTGGAGTAGATTTAAGAAAATCACTCTGTCCGCTGGAGCGTAGTGTAACATCACTCAAAATTATGTCTGCGCCGCGTAATTAGAGGTGCTGATGTCTATAAAACCTTACTGACAGTTCAAAATCAAACTCGCTAGCTAGAAGGTTTCAAAGAGTGATTTTGTCGATTAGGATGGATAGCCATGTGTCGAGGTTGTTTTATGTCTCCGTAGGTATGGCGAGAAATCGTGGGCTGAAGGAGAAAGCGATATTTCCTCGCAGAAAAATCATCGGCATTGGCAGCAAACAGAAGAGGTCCGGGAACATGCCCAGAGCACTCAAAGCTTGATCGACGTTTCCGCTGAGAAGCTGGTGTATACAAGATGAAATTTGCTGGCGAATTCTTCCAGTCGCTACAATAACCATGAGTTGAATGTCATATTGATAATCTGCTTCCCATCAGTGACGTGCACATCAATGTAAAGGTCCGGGTCGTATCTAGTTATTATATCCGCTAGACTTTAATTCCGACAGTTTCAGCTTGGTGTATATCTGCGATTCAGATTCAGATTTTTTTCGCATTGGTTTCGCCAGCCCATTTCTGACTGGTTCCCGCTGATTACTCGAGCGCAGATTCGATCGACGCTCATGCCGTCCACATTTAGGATTGGGATAACAAGAGGATATTCGCTTTCGTGAGCAACTCTTTTTTATCACCCAGGTATACCCGAAGTAGCATCATTCCAGCATCTTTGCCAAATCAATCTCGCGGCATGATTCCTGCTTGAATCAAAATCGAAGGCTTTCTGGATGTGGATACTCAGAGGCGGAAAATCTGGGTTAAGGAAGCGATACCAAATGGATCACTCGGCTGTTCGGAGATGGGCCCTGCATTAGTCATCGTGAGTAGGCAGATTCACTCGCTAGCTTTTCGAGCACCCATAGTTTTGTCTAATAGGTGTTGGAGATTCTAACCTTCAGATTTTTCAAAGGAGTTTGCCCACGGATCAGACTTAGCCACAAATTATTCTCGACTTTATTTTCCATCCCAAAGGGAAGTTGCTGGAGGCATGAGTCTTGGGCGGATCAACTGCAAAGAAGACAAGGTTAAAGATAGAATTAGGAAAAAGGGTTTTTGTGGTCTTCATGGTAGTTTGCTTTTTACTGACAAGTGACGGATATGGTAAAATGGAATTGCGATTGATTTGGGGATTATCTTCTCCCTTACCGGGACAGCTTTGATCAGATCATCCAAGTAGTCAGTTTGGATTTCTTGGATTTCAAGAAAGCTTCTTGTTTTTGATGGACGAGTAAGTGATCCTTTTGTCGCTCAGGAGTTTGATCTCTAGTTCTGCTTTCAGATTGATTTTATAATCGGTTCGCTCCGGTTGACGATCTTTTAAAATTAATTGACGATTTTTGGCTCATCATAATGATGCGAGCTTGGGATGGCCGCAAGACAGGAAAGAATCAGATTTATAAAAAAAATGGAAAAGGATCAAATGAGTTGGGGTAATTCAGTATAAGAAATATTGATCCCCAATCCAGATTATAAGAAGCTAAAAAGAAATAATGAAAGTCCAGCTCCCCCGAATGATGCGATATGATAAGGCAAGTTTGTCCCCAAAACTCAGATTACTTCGATTTCATCCTGAATATTTTTCTGAAGTATGGAGTTGGATGAATTGCCATACATCAGCATCTTGGATCTAATTTTGGCAAGTTCTCCTGCTCCTCGAGTATCAGAGAGGTGAGGTATTTTTCTGTAAAGATTCATTTCTCTAATGAGATTACATTTCCCGTTCCGAACTCTGGATATTCAGAATTATTATTAAGTTTTGAATTCCTTCACGGATCTCTCCAAATTTCACGCTTTCGGCAGATGAAAATATCTTTTTTTACTAATCATGCCGAAATCGCATTGTAGATTTAGTTTTTTTACAATTAAACAAAAAAGGCCTAGGCTTGGGAATCAACATGGCTTCATTTGAGTAAGAGATAAGATTAAGAATTTCCTTAGCAATAAAGAGGCGAAGGACAACAGATTAGCATACTTAAGTTTTAGGCCACTTCGGTCAGCGGTCTTTTTCGGTCTTTCACCGAGTAAATTCAAGAAGATCTATAGCTACCGCATCATTCCAAATCAGTCATGTTACTCTTATCCGATATACATCTTCTGGGTAATATCTCTCTTGGCCATTCTATTACTTTCAATTCATCTGCCCACATTCCTTCATCCCTTATTGTACAATCTTTTTTCCGCCAAGCGTCTTGGCTGATTAGTAAGTAGGTCGGTAGATCTCCTTTCTCCAATACGTCGAAGAGGTTTGGTTCATATCGAATTCATCCTGATCCCGGCACAAGACATGGTCTTGAGTCTACACAGGGACGATGAAACGTTTTTTGCCATGGTCCGCAACTCACAATCCATCGTCAATGTGGAAAAGTTGACCGAACCATTCATCGATGCGGTCAATTCGGAAGTACCCGAAGCTTCTCGAGGTACACGAGGATTATTCAACCAGACATCTGAGGCTTGTTTAGCCGCTTGCTCAATGCTAATTCAACAACGCAAACAGCGATATTTGGATAGTTCTTGACAAATGTCAACTTGGTTGAAAACAGAAATTGCACCATAATCCATAGGATATAGGCTTTCCCTGCCCAAAATTATTAACTGGGTGCTCAGTATTTTTCATCTAAAGCTCATTCAAACGTGCCATATTGTTCGGGTCATAAATCTGGACGCTTGTAACTCGCCAAAATCTTCCGAGCCCATACATTGGTTTTTAGCACAGTTGGATCGAGTAGTGTTTTCCGGTGTTGGTCGGCGACAAGTTTCAAAGCACGCCTTTTTCAATATGCTTTCTTTGTCCTCAAACTTATGCACATCGCCCGTGCCTTCCATGTGGCGGTAAAAATGCTGCCCTTATCAGCCAATACTTGAAATTCTGT
>Ga0163217_1015339_pt1 | contig 15760 bp, 15 predicted proteins | sample SynspAceP_FD_185933 | JGI IMG/M metagenome (GOLD analysis project Ga0163217, IMG submission 185933) | Saline lake microbial communities from Ace Lake in Antarctica - Synechococcus sp. Ace-P (PacBio error correction) | ecosystem: Environmental > Aquatic > Non-marine Saline and Alkaline > Saline ...
TCACAAAAAGAAAAAGGGAAAAAGATAAAGGGGTTGTGGGGGGGCCAAAAAATGGTCCCGCCAACAGGGCCGGCAGAAATGCCTTTCCCCTTGCGAACAACAGTCCCCAGATTTATCATCGTCGAAAGCGACGAAAGCGGTCACCTTCCTTCGACGGGAAACGGCCGGTAGAGATGTAGCAATTGGGCGAAAATCCTCGTCCGGCACCATAGCGACACAGTCAATTGATCACTTGAATAGTCGGGATTTGCCCGCGTGTTCGCCGGACCACGGGCGATTGCATATATCCCTGACCGTTTAATGACGCAGCCCATTCCCCTTGCACCATTGGCGCCAAGGGACAAGGCCATAGGTTTAACCCGCGCCCCCAGGATCAAATGCCCGATGGTGCCATTTGATTCAGCGACTGTCATAGCCACCACGATGGACAAGGGCGCAAACAAACTGGCGAAAACGGCAATGAACCCATCCTGACTGCCGTTCCTTGTCTCGCGTTCAAGTCCATAGGGCAAAAAGCTGTATCGCGATGCCCACGCTGACTGTCCCGGTGGCAACCCCCTGCATAAGCCCCGTGGTCGTGAATTTTTCACGCCGGCGGCACCCTTTCCAACATGCGCGTGGAGTTCCCCCATCAGGGACATTATTTCCGCGGTCACCCCGTAAGGACGATGCAGATACCACGGCTGCGTTGTTCATCGACGATTGGCGCACGTGCCCAGTGCACGACCTCTTCAAAGCAGTTCGCGCGAACCGTTTTTTCCTGAAACCTGATGCTGGCGTCCCTTTCTGCATTGCTGTTTCAGTTCCATGATGCCCCTCCCGCAAATTTCCTGACGCTGTCAGACTGTTGTAGTTCGCGGTTGGGGTCAAGCGCGGGCAGGCGCGTGCCGCTGCGTAATGATCACAGTTGGGACGTTTCAACCGCAGCCGCAAAGCGAAGTTTTCTTAATTTCCGACATATCCCGCACGTTCCTGCGCAATTGTTTCGATGTCAGGCATCCAGCGGTACCAGATGTGTGCCATCGCCGCGCAGCGCCATCGATGCCGCCGACATCAGCCTTGAATCCGCGCCAAGCCCCGTTGCGTTCGATGCACGCACCTGCACAGACGCGCACGGGGTCCGCAGGTCCAATGCCCAGATTAGTCCAGCGGATTTCAAGCGGCGTTTCGATTGCGCGGGCGCGTCCGCCATCACGTGACAAGACCCGCGGCAGAACATCGCCGGCGGCGGATCGCCGACTTCGCCTGATACCGCTTCCGGCCCCGAGATAGATGCGTTGAACTGACAGCCCGCCAATCGCCCGCGGCGTCAGCAAGAATCCCGATATCGGCTTCGGAGGCAGTCGGGTCGTGGTCCAATAATATCGTAAGTGCAGGCAAACGCGGCGGCCCCGTTCGATCGGAGCGGTACACTTCCCACGCAGCGTTTCCTCGTTCCGGCCATGGGTAGACGCTCATCCAGTGTTGATTGTGTGGGGCGCGCGCTTGGTTCTGGCCCGCGTTCTTGCAGCAGCGTCCATGGACGCCTTGGGCGCGGACGTTTTGACGTTTAACCCACCGGGCATGATGCGTCGGTTTCGAGCCAGTGATGCAATCGTTCATCACTGCCACAGACGTTGTGCCGTCGCGCAGGTGTTCTGCCCCGCGCGCGGTATTTCTCTGCGTTCCTGGGATGCCTTCGCGGATGCTCCGACATTTGCAGCATCTCAGCCGCGGAATTTGAACGGAAGGGGACAGCGCGCGCCTTTGTCGTGTCACTGCCCGCGGCGACTCCGCTTTCGGTCACACAAAGCCGCCGCGATTGGAATAGACTCTCGCGTAGGCTGCGTCGCCTTGGGCGTCGGTGGACCATGCACATCATCCCTGTTGCATGGCCGTCCAGCTTGGTTCATATCAAAGACATATGGCCTTGGGCCAAAATTATCAGCGGGCCAAGACCGGCAGGGTGATCTTGTGCGTCTCGTTAATCTCGCCACACTCTCGGGCGGTCATTGTTTCCATAGTCTGCGGTGACCCGGCGAGTCGATATGTGCGCGGTCATGGCGTGACGGAGCCGTAAAGGAGCTCGCTCATGCAACGACGGCGTCGCAGCCGAGAATTGACGGCGAGCGCGCATCAAGTCCAAAAAACGTCCTGCCGCACCATGGGCCCCATTGTATGGGACGAGGAAGGCGCCGAGGCCCACTTTGAACATATCGAAGACAGTAGTGAACATCAGGATGCACGTCCTGCAGGCGTGAATCGTCATAGGTGGTGTAATCTCATTGCAATTGGGCGGGCGATTGAAAACGACCGATCTGAGCGGTTTGCGTACTCCCTATGTGATAATCGTGCATAAAACCCTGCGCGTACTTGGCGGGCACGATGGCCAAAGACCACCAATATCGCGTTTTTTGAGGTTCGGCGCGTGCGGACGCTGCGTCATAAGGGATCGATTAACGAGGAGTCGCTGCATGACCGAGATTGTCACCATCGTACTAAGGTCAAATTTGTCGCCAGCCAAACGCCTGGCAATTTGTGAAGACGGCATCGCGTCGGATTGGGCACCGGCTCCACCGCTGCGTGGCTGTGCCTGCTTGCGAAATGTGCGCGAGACGGGTTGCGGATCAATGGCGTGCCACCTCTACGCGCACAGAAGCTCGCGCGAAGTGGGATCGAGGTGATCATCCTCGATGAAGCAATGTGGCTGACTGACCAATCGCGGCGGATGAATCGACGGCGAGCTGAAACCTGATCAAGGGCGCGGCGGTGCGTTGTGCAAGAAAAGACGTGGCGACCGCGTCATATCAAATGGTCGTGATTGCCGACATCGGCAAAGATGTCGAACGCCTGGTCATTTCCCTCGGTCGAGTTTATCCTTTGGCTGGCAGACCACACAGGCCGCTTGTCGAGGAGACTTTTGTGTCTATGGATGTGCTGGGGCGCAATTCGACCCTTCGGATGAACGGCGAGATCCCTTTATAACGTAGAGGAAACAATCCTTGAAACTGCACTCAAGCATCGGCACGCCGCCAGAGGCTCTGGTGATGAACCAGATGCCGGTGTAGTTTGAAAACGTGCTGTTCATTGATATCTGTGATGCTGTGTGATCGGTATGGCCGATGGCGCGTGAAGTGCGCGACTATCAACGAAGTACTGTTGATTCGCGCTAAGATGAGTGTCGAGACAGATAATTGTTTTTTCCGACCATGAAAGCGATTAACAAAAGAAGCCCGCCCCATATGAGCGTTTTGATTACGACCTTTTTCATTGGTGCGTTTCCGCGGGTAACGCGCCGCGCGTGGTTGCTAGTGAGACGAATGTAAAATAGTCGTACGTCGGGCCAAGTCGCCCTCGCCGAAAGGGACCGGTAATTGCGGGACTGCGTAATCCGGGCTGTGTGCCGAAAAACTTGATGGTTCTTGCTTCGGCTAGCCGAATGGTGGACGAAGCACGTGCTTTGGCTGGGACATCAGCCGTACGTCGACGGACACGCGTTCAAAGGCCGGTTAACAAAGAGCGGACCGGCTTGAAGGCGTCAATCGCAAGCTGCTGGCCAATTCCGACGTTGATACCTTTGACCAACGGCACGATCAAGGACGCGATACGGTGCAAGCTTGGCGAACGGCGAAACTACTGCCAAGCATATTGTGCCCGGTGGCACGCCCCCTTCGTCCTGACGTGCCCCAACGCACAGCTCGGCATCGTGTCGATGATATCTTCATTCTAGAAACCTGCCCAAGTCGATCCTTGATCATACGGCGGTGCTATACGTGCGAACTTCCTTATCTGAAACGGTGGCGCGAGTGAGTGTAACAACGGCAGACAACAATCCGCGGGGCTTTGCACGATGAGCCCGCGAGCCTGATCGCGAATCCATGACAGGAGGCGACGATATCCAATTGCGGCACAATATGTCGAATGGCGTTGGAAATCCCAACACAACCGCCAAAACATGCCCAGCAACTCTGATCGGCGATGGGTCCAGCTGAGCATCGAACGAGTTGACAGCACGCGCACTCCCAAGGCACCAGGGCCGATTTTGGTCAGGCATCCCAAAGGGTTCCCGAGAAGTGTTGACATGGTGCTGTTCGCTACAGGCGCGCGCCACACAGAATATGGGGCCTGGAAGGTCGGCATTTCGCTGGGTCCGCCACCAAAATCGAAGTCATGAAATCACGCAGTCGGCGTCCGTGATCTATCCCATTGGCCGACGTCACCGACCGCGTGAACCGAGACCCTGTCGCAATCCGCGAAGGATGGCCTTTGTGCAGAACGTCCTTTGCGGAACCGACGCCGTGGAATCACGAAATCTGATCCCGTCGCCGTGTTTACCAAGCCGATTCGCCTGTCGAGCATGACCGAGAGCAAGCAGCAGAGCAAGAACCGTCGAGATTTAACTCGCATCAGTTCCGGCCGATGCAAACGGCTTTGCGAACAAAACAAACCGTGTAGAATGAAGCTCGTTTGTGACAAGGAAACACGCGTGTACTGGGGTGCACATGTACCGCAACAAAACGCAGGCGAGTCTGAACCATCTGTGGGATTGCCGCAAGCAGGCTCACAAAAGCAGTTTTGAAACCAACCTGCGGCCGTGCAGCGACCATGTCGAAAGAACTGGCACATGCGCAGCCGAACCACTGCTTTGAAAGTCCGGGCGATTATGCCGACTCTGCACCGATCAAACCGTTAGGCGGTTGGATAGGCGGCGGCGCTGAAAGCGGTCAAAAATTAGGGAAGAATTTAAGGCGGAATAACAGGACGTTCCTTGGGCGCGGCGTGAACTCAGGCGGAGGTAACAACGCGGTGACACAGAATATCGGCCCGTTGGTGAACGACCAACCGTGGGCGGACGTGACCGGTGACGGTGATAAGGCAACGACCGAAATCGACGATCTGATAAGAAGGGGCAGGAACAATGCGCGTTCTCATGGGGTAAAAGGCGGCGCTGCGGAAATTCCGGTGTGCTGCGGCAGCGGCGGGGTGCGGGCCCGAAACATCACCCGGGTACAGTCGGTCTGGTGGGTGGCGGCTGTCGTCGTCTGGGGTATATGGCAGACTTTATAACCGTCGTCCCGAGCAACAGTCGGATCGGAGCTTTTCTTGGGTATATTTCTCGTATAGCCCGAAGGTTTGAACTTTTGCACTGGCCGCTTGTAGAACGCAAGTACTTTTGACGTAACCACAAACCGCGCCGAAACAATCGGTGCAGGGCGAAAATTGGACGACAACGATGTCGAATGCTGAACGAACGATCGAGAAACATCGTCGACATCGATTTCAGGTGTCTGAACGTGAAAAGCGCGCAGGATCAATCTCGCTGCGTGATCCGGATTCGGCCGTGCGCCGCGATTTCTGAGTTCGCATTGCGCGAGATATCGCCCAATCCGAATTGGCCACCGATCTGAACAGGACTGGCCGCATTGAAGCCGCTGCGGCGAGTTGATTCAAACGACGGCTGGACAACCGTCAACCGGATCTAACATCAATCGTCCAACTTTTAACAGGTGGATCCAGCCCAGCCAACGTAACAATGACTGACGCCAGAAGTCGTACGACACAGCAGACGTGATTGATGCTTCCGCGATGTTCAGGCGCCGCCGCACAGGAGCGCGACCGGTGGAACGTCAGGCGGACCCCTATGCAAACCGCGCACTGCCGACCACCGGTGAATCCACAGATTTTGGAAGCTGCGGAAGGTTAACGTGCCGCGTCGTCAACGATAGCCGTGGGTGAATGCACAGCCGGTTCGAAGACCGTTTTTGCGAATACCGAGCGCCTGAAGTTAACAATAACGCAAGCGTATTCATCTTGAGACAATGGAAAAAGGTTCTGGCGGATTCGACAAATTATCCCCGGAAACAACGAACAAGGCGGCGGACAAGGTATGTGCTTAGTGTCGCTCAATGATTTGCGCCCGCAATGCTGAACGCCCGGAGCAAACTGATGACAAACTAAAATTTATTGTTCCCATCATCGCCTGGTGCTGTGGCTTGCTGTATCTGTTATATATGTGGACGAGCGTGAAAAAGCGCTGTGCGCGTGTTGCAGATCAAACAATAACGCGACGAAGAGCCGGCCCTTGGCTTTTAAGCTGCCTTCGCTTGACCGAAGGTGCGTACGCAGCCGCATTCTAACGCTTGAAACCCGCGATGTCGAGGTGACCCAGCTGATGACCCGCGGCTTGAGGTGGACGCGTTTGTTCTTTCGATCTCCGCCATTCGAGTTTCGCCAAGCTTGGTGTTGATGGTGGCGTCTAGTCTGAATCAGCTGACGGTATCCACCAAACGGTCAGATCCGTGCGGTTCTTGTTACAGTGTGGACGTCTGATACGATCCTGCTTGCCCGAGCGCTCTGCCCTCATGGACTAGATCCAGTACGGCAGGATCAACGGCAAGGCATTGGTCACAGTCGTCGACGTGGTCTGCGCCAACAATCTGCCCGACAGAACTTTGATTCACTTTGCAGGTATGATCGCCGGCGGACGCGAAGCAACTGAACAACGGGCGCGTGTCGCGAGGCGCTCGCGTGTGACCGCCTTGGCGGATCGTACCTATACCGAAATCCTTCGGAAGCCCGTCTGAATGCCCGATCACCGAGAGGTGAAGCAGACGCCGAGCGAAACAAAGATCTTTGCGCAAGCCTATCCAAAGGAGTAGATTCTTTGAATTCTACGGCTGCTTAGCGCCTACGAGACGCGTTGAAGGTAAAACTCTAAACCATGGTTGTCACCTACGGCGAGTTTCTTTACTACTTCAATTCAGAAGAGGCCAAAAGCCGGAGCAAAAGCGCGAACGAACGACCCCGCGAACACCACGGCACGACGACCAGGGCACGGGTTCCCGGATCGGCACCACATCGCAACTGATGCCAATCAGGTTGACTTTTTTAAACAGGGCTGAGCATTATAATGCCGGCCTGTTTCGTTTGGGGCAGCGAATGTTGCTGCCGACGATGTTTTACGCAGCGGCAATTTCGGTAGAAACCGCTGAAACGCGTTGACATGCGCGTGAGGATGACCATTCTTTCACCTAGCACATGAGTTTGCAGATGCAACTCTGCTAACATAAAAAAACGGGTCTAGCGCCTTAATACGGAGTTGACGATGCAGCCAAGGCCGTTTCCCATCGCCGTACCACACAATATCACCGCCCAGATAAAATGTTAATGGATGGGTATGCGCGCTGGCCTTTGTCCTGATGCAGACGTGATGGCGATGCCAAACTTGAAAGCTCGCGCCGCTGCTGAAAGGATCTCCGTGTTGTTGAAATATCACCACCATCGACACAGTCGAAGTCCGCAACTGCCCCCGCGGCAAATCGCCCCCGGAGGGATACCCTTCCGAGGAATTCTCAAGAATTCGTGACCGGCAACAAATGGCGACGAGTTCCGAGCCGCTAAATCACGCGCTCGGATCGGGTTTTGGTGCATCTCGCGACGGTTGCGTCGGACGAACAACCACGTGACGAGAAGGCGCGGACGAATCACCATCGAATTTTCACCTGCTTGAACTGAAGCCGAAGTGATCGGCACGACCCAACACCGATAATCGCGCTTAAAGTTTGGTCGAAGCCCAAGCGGCCTTGGCGTTGCAGCTTGGCGACAGCACGCCGCGCGTGTGAGGCGATTGGGTGCGGCGATGGAACCGTTGGGCAGGGTTCTTGTGTGCGTATCGTATCGCGCGCACGTGCTTGCCGCCACTTATGATGAACTATATCCAGACCGACGCCGCAAGTAAACCGTGCACTCGTGGGGGGCCGCTGTTCAAATGGACGGCGAGGTGAATGGCGTGAACACGGATCCTGTCCCCAATGGCGGTCCATCGGTATGGTTCTCGAGGCGTCAATGTGACCGTTGTCAACACATGAACAGAATTGCGAAACGCCCGCGTGCTCGTCGCATTCAGGATGTCACACGAACGTGCCGCCGCATGGGGCGCCAAAGGACAACTGGCGGTTGATGCACGAATGCCCGAATGGTTGGGTCCCGCCAAGAAGGCCGGCTGAACCGGTGACGTCATCTTAGCTTTGGCGGGTGTCGAGTGAAGATCCCTGTCTGGTCGTCAGTGGCAACAACCGTTGGGCATCGTCGCGTGACCGTTCTGCGCGAAGCAATCCCAGACGCTCAAGGTTAACTTGGCGCGGAAGAATGCGGAAGACAGGACAACGTGTCCGCACAGAGAGAGCACAGCCGAGCGCATTCCAAGGAAATCTGTCCTACCTGACGGTACGCGGAACGACGACATGCTCACCGACCTCGGGCCCGATGATTCCGGAAGGTCCTCAATGGACCGGGATCGACGAGAATTCGGAAGCTTGGGGAAAAAGCCTCCGTTGTGGACATATCACCGAGGCAGGCAGAGCCCGATCCCTGGTCGATCACACGATCGAAAACCGGATCACAGAGGCCAAAGACGTTGCGCAATCGCTGCTCTGCGGGTTCCCGCGGCGGCGATCCACGTTTGTGGCTTGGTCTGGAACGACTCACCCACCCCTAAAAGATGAAACGCGGCCTCAAGCCCGTCGTCCTGTTACGCGGTTTTGCTGGCGTCCGGCCGCAAACGCTTGTCGTGTTGGCATATCGAAAGCCGAAGATAGAGAATTAAGACGCTACATCCGCACATCCTTTGGCCATCCGCAGCGGACAGTGCTGCTTAACGGCACGCAAATGCCGAAGGCGAATACCATCAAAACAGTCGCTGACCAAAGCCGCCGCGAGCAGATTTGCAGAATCAGCGCTGTCTTGTTCAGAAAAAAGTCTTTGCGCACCACCGGACGACACCGCGACATCTTGCCTGTCGGGCGTCAATCAGCCAGCCTATACTACATCTCGGGGGGCCAAAAAAACGACATCCTGCGCCGCTGCTAACCAGTTGTGGTTCGGCTAAGGACCGGACCTTGGCCGAAATCGCTACAAACTGTCACTCGAAGACCGTCGCAGAAATAATTCGCAAAGCTGGTCGCTAAACGAACGCACCCGCGCTTTACGCGGGCCACATATGAACCAAATCGCGGGCCTGCATGCCGAATTCTCGGTGAGAGGACCTGCGATCAGCTTGGTCCGACGGGGGGCTGGCAAACGCGACAACAACGGATTGATATTAGTTCAAACCTGATGTGTCTTGTTCGGGCCTTGCCCATGCCGACGGCTGATCCGCGACATCCCCGACAAGTGATCTTGCGCCACGATTCACCGGTGCCAGCGGCGATGGTCCAAATCCCTCGCTGATCAACGCAGACAAACTTGCGCGCGCGGATACGTGTGTGCTTGACCAGCTCATAGCCCATTTCGGCGCGAGGCGGTCCATAGGCTGCGATCTTCCCAATTTCACCAGTTCCGCGTCCATGTCGACCAAATGGTCGTGTCGTGGCATACACTCGTACCGGCGGGGGCTTCCTCGCAGCACCAGTTTGCGCACCAGCCTGCATCCAAGCACTGACATGGTAACGATAGACCGTGGCGACAGACCTGTCGCCATCTACGCCTTTCAATACAGGTCTCGGCCATGGGGATCGTCAGGTCCCACACACGAACACGGGGGAGTCCCGCTTGCTGACCCAGCCGCTCGCGCAGCATTGTTTGGTAATAAATGCAGGCAATGCCGGATCCTTTCGTTCTGTGGTTCTTTAGGGCGAGATTTCCCCTGTCCAATTAATCACTATTCTCATTGCAAATTTTGACATAATAGATAATCGCATTACATCTCGATGCATTGGTCGGAGGAACAGAATAAAAAGTTGCGGCGCGGGTTAGGCGCAGGATGGCGGAATGCCCCGTCCAGCTGATTTCAAAGTTCGTACGACTTAACCGCTGGCCGACAGGCGCAGCAAGGTGTTGATCGGTCGAAGGTGTTCGATCACCAAGCCCCGCAGAAAATCCACGGCTATCAGCCCACCGCCCCGCGATATCTAGGTGCGGAGCGCAGATTGATTTCTGTTGGAACGCATGAACAGAGCCTGTGGTTGAACATCATCTCCCAACCTTGGCGAAATCCGCGGCACCTGGACCGAGGTGTCGAACCATACTCGATCGTGAGGGGATAAAATGAGGCAAACCGAACCCGCACGCAGGAGGGTTGGAAATGCATTGATCTATGCGACAAATATTGCCGCGCCTTGCCCAGCATGACCGACAATGCCGCGACATATGCGCCAACGCGAAAGCTACAAACAAGAGATTCCGACAACGCTCACGCCGCTGGCGACGGAATTGCGCAAATCCCCGAAGACCAGCGCTGCCTTGTGACATGCGAGGCCTATAGCTATCTCGACGGATTTCGGGATAAAGAGCTTATCTCTGGCGTAACCGATCAGACCGGCACGCCCGCACAGGTCCGCAAGGTCAACGATATCCGTCGTGACACGATATTCCGGTCGTCCCTTGCAAACAACGTGAACACCTCGCGCGAAACAGTGCGCGCGAAACGCGCTGCCTATGCGGTGTGCTATTATCGACAGCCTCACACAGCCGAGGCCGTGCCACCTATCTGGACTTGCTGCGCGTCCATTCGCAGACTGTCGCGACGCTGGATGCCAGCGAATAAATGGAAACCGATAAGAACCCCACACTAATCGGCCCCTATAGAGCTTGTCGCCGATGCATTGCATAACAGCCACGGATGTCACCGGTGACCTATCGCAGTCATACGGCGCTTAATGATGCAAGTTTTGAGATCCCACGCCACATCACGTATGCGCTGGTAGGGGGTCAACGGGCGGGATCCCACGTTCAAAGCGACATGGTTTTTCCCGCCCGCGCAGGCAGATACGCTGGTTGGGAGACCTAAAAAAGGCCTGCATAAACCTTGTGCCTATGTCCCCACTCAGAGGAGGTTCGATTGGGCCTTTCCGGTGCTGGTTCAGGACGTGGTATGATGGACCTATGGATATGGGGTTTCTGCGCGTCCGAAGCTGCAGACCATCGCGGTGCGACGAGCCCTGCGCGCGTCAACATGACCGAGTTTCCGCCACGCCAGATCGAGAGCTGTCGCGTCAGCGCAAGCGGTCTTCTGGAGCGGCCTGCACAGAACGTCAGGTGATTCTTGCTGGATGACCTTTACCGGCGTGGACAGTGAAACCGAGACAGATCATGATCTTTGCGCGAGCTGCGCGACGAGGCGGGGATGCGGTGTCGAACCCATAAACCTGGGCTCTTGCCCGAATTCTTCGACCTGACGTGTGTCAAAGCACGGGCTGGCTATGCCCGAGGAAACGGTCTTACCCACGACAATCGAAACCGTTTGGCGGTAACTGCGGCATTTCACCTGGGGCCAAGACCGACGACACGATTACGGCTCGAACTGCGATCATCACGGACGACGAACGGCCTTTCGTGCATTACGGCGAACGCAAACGACACGACAAAGGACACAAATCGATCGACCTGCTGCGCAACCGTTTAGAGGTTATAATTTCATGCCATGTGTTCCGCGATGGGTCGGCGCAGTTGCGCCTTTCTGTCGTGCTAATCGATGCTCAAGGACGGTCGCTGATCGTGACGCGTGAGCCACTCGTCGTGCCGCGTGTGCGGGCCTATATGTTGGGCTGCCCTTTGCGCTGCGCGTTTCTTTGCGGCGTATTGCGCGGGGATGCTTTTTTCTGTCGGGACGTCGGGCTAAAGATCGACGTGATCATCGGCATCATTTACCCGCGTTCTTTGTGTCCTCTTCATGGTGTCGCGATCGCCACGTCTGTCCCCAGCATCCAACCATCATTATGGCAAATATCTTGCATGCCCCGCAAAATCGGCAGCTGGCGATCATTGGCGTGTCGCTGACCGTCTGCTGCTGGAAATGGAAAGACCTATGGTTACCTTCTTTGACGAAAATCAGCGCGGTCATCGGGCTGCGCCCGAGCTAAATTTGTTCTTTATGTTGCTTCGCGGCGGGGGCCCGATATGACCGTCGGGCCTTCTGGGTGATCGCAAAAGGCCCGTGAACACCGGGGGCGAACGGCTATACTGCTGTGTACCGTTCCCACGGCGATCAATCGTGTCGGTAGACTAGGACGCACAAATCACCATCTTTTTGGTGCTATGCCAATATTTCCTCGACGGGCCACAGCGGGTGATCGTCACCCGCAAAACCGGATCTCCTGCTGGCCTTTGTCCGCCGAACACGGTTTGCTGCGCACGACCAAGCGAGTCCTGCCCTGAAATCTTTGCGAGAGGGTGGCCCATGTGACACGTGCTGTTCCGTTTCAGTTCCCCTCATGCAGAACGCCTTTTGGATCGTGCTGCTAGTGCCGCCACGGCGCTGCTGTCAGGTTTTTCGTAGCTAAAAGGGTGGCCGCTGAGGGATGCTGTCTCAAGCTGTGTTGCCTGGGGGTGCTGGGGCGTGATCACGGGTTGCCCGATCGTGGAGCTTTGCCGCGGGATTCTGCCGCAATGTTACCGATCCTGACCATAAACCGTTCAAACAGATACCGTATGGGGTCGTCTTCTCTGCATGTTCTGATCGGCATCAAATCATGTTACACTCGTCACCCAACCAGCATCTCACACTGTTTGCAATATCCGGCGTCGGCGCGCAGGAACCTTGGACGGCTGCTGACTCGTCTTTGTGACGGCAGTTTCTGGTGCTGTCAGTGGAAAGACCTGCGCTGCATCTCGAATCCGCACAGCACAGCAACCGGGCGCACACGGATTCTTCTTGCATTATGGTTGCTGGCATTTTGTCGCGACCATCGTGCGACCGCTGACGCGACGGGGCCTGATCTGGCGGTGGCGCTTGTTGTCCACCGGGACGATTGCTTTCGGTGTGCGCAGCTTTGGCCCGATGCTGATCGGTCGGGTTGTCTTGTATCGCGTCGAATGTTTGCAGGTTCCTACGCCCTTTTTCTTGAAGCGCAACCGGCACCCACGATGGGCTGATCTGAACGATGATTTGTTTGGCGTTTATCAACCGCTGCTGGTGACCGCCCCGCACCTCGCGGCAAGCGCGCGAGTAATCTAATGTGGGGCGGTCCGACCCCCCGACCCTTGAAACCCGCGCGATAGTGGTTGCAAGCAAAAAAAACTCCCCGCAGCATCGAGTCAGCGTGAACGCCATACATCCCAAATCCGTTGAAACCCCGAACATCGGCTGAGCGTCCATAGAGATGGTTTTTGCACTTCGTGGTGGTCAGTAGCGGGCAAAAAACGACCTCGACCCCAATAGAAACATAAAGCAGAAGAAGCCGTCCGGAGCCCGATGCGGTACAGAATTTTCCAGATATCGGGCGCGAATAGCCGTCGAGGACGCCGTCTCGTCCATCTCGCGCACTGCGCGATAAACCCGCAAATCCAGATCGACACCGCAATTGACACAATGCGCCAGCGCGATGCCGGGACTGAATTGACGATACCAACACGGAAAACAGCTGGAATCGCAGTGTCAGCACCACGCGGGTGAATGCGAAGGCGATGACTAGACATTGTTTGTCCCCCAGAAAAACACAGCCCGCGCAAAGGCATAGCGGGGCAGCGACGGGATGGATGCGATATGATCATTCTACATATGGTCCGAACAGAATTGCAAAAGCCGGCCAGGCTCGGATCGGGCCAGATCGGGCCGATAGTTGCGCAGGGTCCGTCTCGCCCAAGTCAGCCGTCCTGCGCAGCGTCGCGGGAAAGCTTAAGCCCACGTCATTTGCAACCACGCCAATGTAAAAAGGAGGAAAACGCCCCCACGCGCAAGCTGACACTGGCCCACCCGAACGCGGTATCATCGCGCCTCGCTTGGGCATCAAGCTTGCTGACCGTGAACCTCACGCAAACACAAAAAGATCATGAATACAGAACAATCGCGCGCCTGGAGGCCGTATTGAACCCTTATCCTCGCCCAATCGACGCCAAACAGGCTTCGCCGGCACGGCCGCCTCTTGAATCGGAAGACTCGGTTAGATCAAAAAACTGTCGAAAACCGCAAACAGCACGCCATGACAATACAGTGCGCAAACGCGCAATTGATAGCGAAACACCTGCAGCGCCAGCCCTCGATGGCCGCAGGGCTGGATACAACGGCGATGGCAGCGGCGGGAATACAGATATCACAAGCTGTCCAATGCCATGTCCACGCAAGATCACCACCCAGTCCAGAAAAGAGCGTCTTCCACCGCAGGCCAGCTAATCCGCCAAACACGGCCCCAAAACCCATTAGCCGTCATCCAAGCCTGAGCCATAGGCATGGGAATCATCACGGTACGACAGGCGGCACCGGACAGCATTGGCAAGCCCGTCGCCCCTCCGTGCCAGACGCAGCCCGCGGAAATGCAAAGCGCCAAGCGCGATCGGCCAGTTCGGCATCCTGAATCAGCAGAGAAAGGAAACAACACGCTCGCCGAGCTGGCCCGAAAAGGACGGTGCGTGATCATAATCCAGCGGCGAAGCCACTCACAAGTCCAGCGATATGCGAGCACCGCAGATTGCGGGTCAAAAATGCCGAGAAGACATCAGTTCTATGAGACTGGCTGCGCTGAGGTCCAGGGATCATTCGCGAAAACCTGCCGTTGCGCAACCCCAGAAGAACGCCACGGCAGACGTCACAACCAGAAACACAGCCGTTGGTCCGAGAGCATCAATCTGCGGGAATATTCACATGCTGTTCTCCATCGCTAGCCAGGCAGAACCGTGAACCGAAAATCGAGAGCACCGCCGGCCCCAGCGGAACAACAAACTCCGGGAGCGCGGGTTAAGGATTCGGGGCATTTCCGAGCGGTAAGAGCGTTCTGCACAATCGACCCAACGCAGCAGAATTGCTCGCGGCTCGATGCCCTGGAACTTCGAAGTATGCGTGGCCCATACGCAATGCACCCGTCCGACCGCCATGCTAAACGCTGGACCAACACCTCTTGCCCATCGAAATCCACCCGAATCCCCGCATAAATAAGCAGCCAGAACCGAAAACAACTTGAACGTTTGACCATCCCGTCAGCCCGCCACATGGTCGTCTGCACTGCGAACACCCCCCGCAGGGATATCTCCGCAGCTTTGTTGCGGCGCAAATGCGTGTCGAAGGTTTTGTCACAAACCAAATTCGTGGTGGGCATGATTCTGCCGGACCGCTTTCGGCGCTGTGCCCGATCATGAGAACAGAACCGGAGCCCGTCGAGGCTGCGCACATGTCGCATGGCGCGTTTGCCTCTCGGGTCAGGCGGCCGTTCGTTCAAAACGATTTCACCACCCGACGGGATCACCGGGCCGCCACACCCGTCCACTTGCCCTCGGCGAACTCCGACAGATGGTCTCGATGTCGGACGGTGCATAACTCGCCACCCGTCGTGAACTTTCCTTGGCTTTGGCGTCCACTCAGAATCTCCCCTGGTCTAAATTTGACAACTCCCACCGTCGGGGCGGGGGATCTTCTTTCTGTCACGCCCGTCCAAATCGGACAACTACTTAAGCAACACGTCAAGGCGGTGAATCGTATACGTTCAAGTGGGCGCAAATCCTCTAGGGCAAATTAAGACGCCTAAATCAAGGCTCTAGTCAAAACGAAAGAAACGAACGTCTCGATCTTGGAAAAACGCAGCTTGCTTTTACACGACGTCCGCAAACTTTCGGGAACCGATAAAGCGGGAGCTTCATTGAGCCACTTAACAAACAACAGGGCTTTCGGATCTTTCGGGGAGGCGGGGGCATCAATGGATCGGCAGCGCCGATGCGGGCCGTGGTTTTAGCGTGAGCTGCCGAAATAACGATCCCTCTTGCGACATCCTCGCTTCGACAAGCTGTTCAGCCGCGCTTATCTGGAAACTGGAGGTTCCGCCTGTGGTGAGGCTGGATCGAACGCAAACCCGTTGAA
>Ga0163217_1024624_pt1 | contig 15759 bp, 15 predicted proteins | sample SynspAceP_FD_185933 | JGI IMG/M metagenome (GOLD analysis project Ga0163217, IMG submission 185933) | Saline lake microbial communities from Ace Lake in Antarctica - Synechococcus sp. Ace-P (PacBio error correction) | ecosystem: Environmental > Aquatic > Non-marine Saline and Alkaline > Saline ...
AAAGAGAGAGATGGGGTGATAGATTAGCAGACCGCTAAGATAGCAGCTGGTCCGTCCGTAACGGCCGACAGTTTTCACGAGTTCTGCACCAGCGTCAAAGAGCTTGTCGGCGCTGCTTATTCTTTCAGAACAAGGCTGCGCGGACCAAGTACTTTTTTTTTAATGCAAGTCCCCAATGTTTTTTCCCCCTTTGTCGCGGTTTAAACAGCGCCGTGTGGGAGGGCGTGGGAAAAGCAAAAAAGATTACAAGAAAAAAAATCTTTGAACAGGGGGGCTTAAGAAAAATTCCCCTTGTAGATTGGATATTTGAGGTGAGGGACAAACAAATTAGGTAACATGGTTGTCCACCCTGTGACTGACACCGATTGGAAATGCCGTAAAAAATCGGTACAAAAAACCCCGCCAGGCCGGCAGGGGGCGGCTTGCGTTGCTGGTGTGGTGGGAACACGCCCCCTCGCCGCCCGGATCCTCTGATGCGTTTTTTTTGGGGATGCGTGTGGAATTTTTGGGGCTGTCCATCCTGCGGGCGGGCGGGTCGCAAAAATTGCGGAGACGTGGGACATTCGGCGCGGCTGAAACCGTGGCCTATGGGCTGTTCGGATGCGCTGGAACGCCCTTTGTCCAGCAAAGCGCTGATATTTTCGTTTTGCGCGGCATTGGTCAAATGACCTTGCCACACTCGTCCCGCATTAACCAGCCCCGACTGCATCCGGCGCGCAGTTCTGAAGTTCTATGAATTATCCCGGTTAATGCGGGGCTGGATGGATGCCTTCCGCGGACAGCTAAGCGCTATATTTCAGGAGTGACAAACTCACGCGTGTCCATGGAAATGCGGTCACACACGAGCGCAGCACCCAGACTGGCAGCCGACCTTCAAAGACAGCACCACCAGTGGGTCGGTTAAGCGATCCACAGTTTTTACGCCGGTCCCCTATAACGGCAGCGACCAGACGCGTCAGAACTGGGAGTATATACACTAATAACCCAACACTCAACACCTGCCCCCGCGGCGGCAGAGCATTGCCTTGGCGGTCGATACAACGACGACGACGAGGACGAGCTATGCCTTAATCGACGGCTGTATTCGAACCCTATGCAGGCGACAGACGGCGTGACCTTACTCTGGAAAAACCATGGCCGAAACGCAGGGGTCTTCCGGCCGTGATGATCGGATCCGCATGTTCCTGATTGATCCACGCCAGCAAAAGTGCGCAGGCCAATGGAGGCCGCATACTAGGCCGGAGCCTGAACGCACGAGCCCTTTCCCGTCTCCCGACAGCGAGGCCACAACATGAACGCGGATTGCGCAGCATACAATTTCGGGTAGTGGACGGCTTTAACTATGGCCTTGCCGGATCACGATGTACGGATGATTATTCCGATCCTTAAGATCACGTGCTGTGGATCGAATACCGTAAACATTAGACGCCTTTGCAATCGCCACAGTGCTTGGACCGCTGGAATTGGCAGTTTTTGTGATGGGTAGGGGGTATACATCCTTAGGCGGAGCCCATATTGCGCGGTGCAGATGGCACAGACGAAAAATGTGCGGATGGACCTATATTTTATGCCGTAGCTGACCGCGCCCGCAAAAGGCGTGGCGCCGATGATCCTTTGACTATTGTTCCTGCTGGTCTATCTGGTGATCCTGCTGTGGGGGCGGTATCGGAATCCACGATGTATTTTTCCTTTAAATACGGGGGCCGAGCGCAATGCCCACCGCGTGGCGGCCCTATATGTGGCCGTCAAAAGTGAACCATGTGCTCGGCCATCACCTTAATGCTGCTTCAAATTGCTGTCTTGAACTGTTTTCAAGACATGCCTTTTCCTCAAATCCGCAGGGACCACGCGATGCCCCTATGAGCTGATCAGCCATTCTAATGTTTTCGACATGATTGCTGATGTTGCTGAACGGGGCAGCGTGTGTTCTCGGGGCGATCGGCTTTTGTCGCGGTGATGGCCGCCTAATATTTTTGTGGGCGACCGGGGCGGCTATGACATCTGGGTTTTCTGCCCGATCAAGCTGATGCGCTGGTACCCGTTGCTGAAACTCCGCCCTGATGTTTATTCTCTTCTATGGGATAAAAATGCTAGTCGGAAAGTAAAAATGGGCGACGATCGTAATAGAGAATGTTTCACGTGTGGATTGGGCGGATTGCGCGGCGACTGGCCATTTCGGACGATCGGGCTGATGGTGTTTTGATTTCCTGCCAGTGAACGGCCTGTCGGTGGCGGACATGGCGAATCGGTGCAATACATATGCGCTGCACGAGCGATTGAATTCACGCGAAACTATGGACAAGTTGAATGGTGACCGGGGTCATTCAGAGGAGGGTCGCAGCCTTGGGCATTTCTCGTGCCGTTCCTCGGTCTGCTGGTGCATGTATGACGATGATACGCAGAGCAGACAGCCCCGTGAGGGATCCAGTTCTCTCTAGGCTGGGCGGGCCGCGATATTTTTCCGGGGCTGATGATGGCCACGATGTTCATCATCTATATTGCCATCCGCTGCCGGATGAACCCGGTGAGCTGGGGCCGGCGCTATCTGCCGAGGAACGCGATGTGGGCTGGCACTGAAAAAGCTGAGTCTAGCGTGCGTGCGGGCCTGCTCCTGTGGTGATCTTGCGTGATGAATGGTTGCCGTTTTGAACAGGATGGACCTCGTTCTCGTGAAAGCTCCTGCCATTGGGGCTAATCGCCGCCTTTGTTGCGGCTGTGCTGAAAGGGCGGATGACCCGCACCGTCTTTGAAAACTCGGTGCGCCAGACCTTGCGATTCACCTCCATACATAATGTGATCATCAACTCGCGGAGCCCTTGCCTTTTGGCGGCGGATAGTTTGACAGGCTTGGGGGACGGTCAAAAGCGTTATTGAAAGCTGTTTGACCGAACAAAATGGGGCCCTGAACCCTGGGTTTCTGATTCTTTGATCCTCATTGCAGCTGTCGTTTCTGGTTATTGGGGACCGTTTCTTTCTCGCGATGACACTGGCCATGCTGGTATCGTCGGCCAACCAGCTTCATATGTGCCGTTGGTTGGCGCACTCGGTTTTTGATCTGGTGTGTATTGGGTGGTGCTTTATACCGACACCTTTAGCCAGATTTGCCGCCTATATGACGCCGCCCTTTCGCTATAACCATGTTTCTGATCGCGAACCGCCAATGAGCCAGAACCTGCCAGAAATCACGAATTACGCCGGACATTTAACGCGGTCGATCAATTCCGCCTTTGTTGGCGTGATGTACTTGGCGCTCGCGGTCGTCATGATCTTTTCCGCAGATCGCCGGCTTTGGCTGCCGAACTATCGGTCTACGCGAAATAAAGCATACAACTTCAACGTTGGTCAGAGCAACTGAGACACGATTTCAACCCAAACCCAAACAAGGGTCTGAGACATGACAACCCGGAACGTAATCTGAAAGGTGCCGACCCATTCGCCCCGGCCCTGCGACCCTTGCCGCCCCGTCGATCCTGACGCCAAAGAGCCGATCCGCTGGCGTTTTCACAGACATGCGGGGATCTGTCGCTCAGGGGAAGAGGTGACCACAAACCCCGCCATCGACAGCGATCAACGCCGGCGGCAAACAGAGGCGAGTTCTTGAGATCGAATTGGTCTATGCGGACCAAGATTCGTCCCCACGGGCGAGCTTTTCCAGTTCGATTGCAACGCGTACCACCAGATGACGGCGTGCATTCGATGACGAGTCCATGGCGTCGCCGACACCTGTGGCGGTCTTTCGGTTTGCGCGGTTTATTTCCCGTTGGGCAACGAAAAAACACGCCGTCTGTCGACTGGTGCGGGCGTTGCGTTTCCAATCTGCATCACGGTCTGGCAGACAATCTGGCAGCGAAGAGAAATATCGCCCAAGGTCGGCGTGCATTGGCTATCCGCGGCGTGGGCAGGACCCCTTGTACTCAACACACCGTCAGCCGATCAAATCGCTGGCCCAGATACGGACCGCCGCCTCATAAGCTTCTCACCCCTTCCCGAACAGCGGGGCCGCTTTTTATCGCAATTTGGTGTCGTGCCGGTCACCATCCCGTAGAAGACGCCGAAGTCGCGGTTCAGACAGGGCCGAAGCTGGACGGCATGGCGTGGTCGGCATCACCGAAGACTATTAACTGTGAGGCTGGGCCGATGTGACCCAACTATTCTGTACCAATAACATCTCTGGTGCGTGGATCGGGTCCGTTCTTTCGTCCAACACCCGAAAAATTGTTTGGGAGCAGCGCTGTTCCAGATCAAATCAAAGCCCAGATCATAGAAACCTCCGCGATCGAGGCCAGCCCACACCTATCGCAACCTAGTGGTCTACTCGGGCGCGGCCGAGCCCGCTGCGCGCGTTTCCGGCTATGAAAAAGCTGAGAACTGACAAGACCGATAGCAGCAAGAAGAATTGAGACACGCTCGAGTCACGAAGGAAAGCCGCGTGAAATTCATAGGGACCGAAATGGCGGAAGAAGCAAACGCTGCCAAAAAATCGTGAGCAGAACTTTCCGGCCGCACTATAACAAACGTCATCTCGAAAGCGGGCCCGCCTCATAACTTCGGCTGAGCCTAAGTTGACATCATGAACATGCGGGGCGGCGCATCTTGTGCCGCCCCCTCACACATCAAAAGGGACCGTTTTGCAGATGGGCCAATCTACTTTCGACACGCTCAAGGACCCTGGCCGCCAAAGGCGAGGTGGATACGTGCTGGTGGGCAACTGGTTGGACATGCAGGGCCGCCCTCATGGGCAAGCGTTTTCACGTCACGAATTTTATCGAGACCATTTCCCACGCGGAAAGGAACAACAACCTGCCTCGCAACTATTTGCTTGGCGACCCGATTGAGGTGAATGTCCACCAGCCCACGAGAGGCGTTTTGCCTCGACAAGCTGGGAAGACCGGCTATGGCGATTAGCTGTGGCTGCGCAACCCGATCTGATTCGACCATAAGTGCCATGTGTCCGTGGCTAGGGACAAAACCAGTGCTGGTAAGCTTGGCGATGTGCTGGATCACCACACCCATAAGAACCAGTGCCAACCAATTCGCCGCGCGCCAATGACACGCAAAAGGCAATCGCCCGTCCTGGATGCGAATGGGATTTGGACCGCGACTAGATGGCGACGCGAATAAGAGTTTCTTTTTTGAGTTTCGGGATTAGGCGACTACCGCACCCTGCAAAAAAGAGAAATACGCCACCTCGTGCCGCTGAACGGTCACAACCGAAGACTACTGCTGTTCCAGACCACCAAGGAGGAAAGCTTCGCTGCAGCCGCTGCGCAAACCATCTGGTGGGTCTGCTTGGTTCAATCCCGATTGGACATGTACCAAAGGGCGAGGCCGAAGTTGGCCAGCAAGAGCTGACATTCTTCCGCATACGATTACCGTATCGCCTTTGTGCCTGTGCCGATCACCACAACAATCTCCAAGCAGGCCGTGAAAGAAGATCGCCTATCAGCAGGGGTTCTCTGCGTCGTTCCTGCCCAGTGGTCGGCGGATAAGGTCGGCTGTCCAGCCCATACATATGGTCGCTTTGGGAAAGCGGGCGCACACGGCGTTTCAATTAGTGACAAGGAGGCCAATGGGGATTGTCGCAAATGATGCAGCCAATCTTCCATTGGCCGGTCCTGATCGCCCTACGCCTGAATATCACATATTTCCTTCTGCCCCGTACATAACAGCTCACAGCGTTTTGCCAAAGGTCACTCTTTGCCCCGACCATAGAAAACCGGTCTGGTCCGTTTTGATAATCGCACCGTTCGGGTTTCGTCTGTTGTGTGCGATGGCACAAGGTTTCGCGTCGGAATGTCCGCATCGTGGCTCTGATCTTTTGAACCCCTATCTGGCGCGGCCTGTGTCTGTTGGCGGCGGGCCTCAAGGGCATTGAGGAAAAAGCTGCCTTGCAAGAGCCCGACCAAGAAGAGCGACGCCGCTATGAGGGATTTTCTACACGTCACTAGAAATTGGCCCCGCTTACCCTGCGCGCTCGCGACCCAAACATTCCCTGCGCAACTCTGCCATTGCTTTGCGCGGAGGGACCGAGCTGTGGACGAACGACAGTGGTTGACCAACTACAAAAACCCCGAAGAACAGAAACCGAATTTGGGACGCAGGAAGGAAATACGACAAGGTCGGTGACGACTGGGAAAATCAACCCGCAGGCATTTTGAGCACGAGCATAAAAACAAATGACAAACACCTGAAACTGTATCTTCGACCGAGAGATACGACAGGATCGGTTTTCCTTGAACGTACCGGTCCTGTCAGCATAGGAAGCGCACGCGCCTAGTCTGCGCCCGCGCCAAGTGCGGCAGCGTCCGCATCGGGCCCGCATCAGAGAACCTTTGGCTGACCGTATCCAACTGGTCGCGCGCGCCAATGTGGCGGAAAGATGGGCAAAACCACTGCCGCTGGCGGCCAAGGAACTGAGCAAGCATCAAATGGCGTCCGTCCCTATTTGGCGGCAGAAATTTAAACGGCTTTTGCGCGAACGAGCAGGCGAACATACAATAGGCCGACATACGTCGAAAAGACGCTGGCCCCCACGATCGTTGAAGACAGCGACAAAGCCATCTTCGCAAGATCACCCGACGAGCGCGCGGTGTCTTGTGCTGGTGGTTGGCCCCCGATAGGACTACAAACTTAAATGAGCGATCAAACAACGAATGAATATGGTCCGCCCGCCACAGCCTAATTGATTGCGGTACTTTGAGCGTGGTGCTAAAAGAAAATACCCCCCGAAAAACCCATGCAAGTACGGCGAAGCGACCTAGCAGACCCCGGCTTTTCTACGCAGGATCCGGCATCCCCCCCCACGATCGATGAGTTTTCCCAGAACGTTTTTTCTAGATCACGACACGACTCGGCCCCCTGATCGCTGAACGGCAGTTCTTGGCTCTTGTCCGGAACTCTCACCCGGCCTCTGTCGGGGGCGGCAATAGCGATGGGAATCGCAAAGCCGCAAGGCACCTTCCCTTCCGTCGCGACTTGAACTGGGGGGCAATGACTCCGGCTTATGTGCGTGCTTGACGCAGATGTCGATGCTTTGCCGTTGGACGGGTTGATGGACGGGGCGATTGTTTAAACGCGGGGCAATGCTGCTGCGGGATCCGAACGGATTGATGTGCACGAAACCTGTTATGTATGCGTTTACGTCTGAAAAAGCCGGTGGCTTTGGGTCCAACGCGCTGAGGCCGGGAATCGCGCTCGATACGACCACAGACATGCCCCATGGCCAACGTGCGTTTCGCCGCCGAAGTCCGTGCCCAGATTCCGAGGCCGTCGCCGCCGGTGCACACGCTAACGACTTTGCCAAAACCGCACCTTTGATGCCGATTGAACGCGGGGCGTACGCGGGTCAGCGACACAGCAGATTCTGACAAAACGTCACCAATGATATGCGCGTGAATGCACGCGACCGAAAGCCTTTCGCGCCGCTGTTCGTGGGCAATCATCGCCCGTCCCCAGAGAGACGAGCCGAAGCAAATCGCGCTGATGAATGATGCCAGTTCGAGGCCTGACCGCCTGCCGATTTTACCTTATAGGACGCGACTGCCTGCTAGACGCCATCGGTGCGACCCGACTTGAAACCGTAACGATCCGCGTGGGTTCATGAACCGCTGGATTACCTGGATCCGGCCCTGGTGCTGGACGGGCTGCAAAGACAACACGGGCAGGGCTGCAGGACGCCATCTGAGCTTGGCTAGGTCAGGCGCTTACGGCACGTCCCAAATCTTAACCACCTGAAAAGGCTTGAATCTTATGGCACTAGAGCAATTAATAACGTGTTCCCTTACCCCACTGCCATCCGCTTTGGCGAACAAGGCCGCATTTCCGATGATCGGAGAGCACTGCGGTGGACCGCAGGGGTAGAAAAACCCCGCTGCTTGCCGCTAGACGGACAAATTTAGGGGCTGGACGTGGTCGATGGAGATCAGACCGCACGCTGGACCTATGACGTCTGCTGGCTTTGGGTCGTCGACAAATGGTTTCCGAAGTGGACCGCAAACTTCCGAAGACCGAGATCAATCTAGAGGCAGGGCGCTGAAAGGTCCACACCAGCGAAGGCGGAAGCATGGACGATCGCGCTGATCGCCTTTGGCGGCGGATCGGGTCTGGATTTTTGGCAGAATGGTCCCGCCTTTATGCAGGGCAGCTCCCGCGCGCGCGTATGGGATCTAAGAAGAGTGTGGGCGATGGGTGGACGACGTGCGCGACGCGGACGCCATCGCCCGACATCATACGAGAGCCGTACCTCCAACCGCCGGTACAGGGTCCCGAAGTGGGCCCGCGAGTCGTCGGTGCTGACCGAAGTTTCGAAAACCCAGACCAGCGTCAAAAAATAGAGATCCACACATCCACCTCGAGGGAAATGCTGCCAGAATGTACCGTAGATATTGCCGACCTCGCTGACACGGAGGGCATGCCCAAACATATCAGCCGCAAGCGCACGGGACTTGATGCCTTTTGCACTGCGTTCGAGGCGTTTTAGCAGCCCGCATTTTCCACCCCATGTCGCAGGGCATCGCGCTAGGAAGGGCATGCGTGCTGGTACAATAACGATATATCTGCACGCGCATGCGGACGACACACGAGACATCGGAGAAGCGCGTGCCGAGCAGTTGAATGGGCGGCGGCGATGGGGGCGACTAAGCTATATCAGAAAAAGGTCTGGTGCGAATCCACGACACATGAGCACCCGAATTGGCAGCGGTGTTCAACACGGCCCACGGACACGCTTGAGCCAACGCGGTCTGCACATGCCCGCCGTGCTGGACCTGAACGAGCCTGAGATTCGCGAACGGTTCGTTATTCCGCGCGGCGAGGTATTCTGGGATCGACGGCGGCTATGAACAGGGTTCCGATATAGCTTCTTTGTTGCAGGAAATTCAACGACAGCTTCGGCATCCCCCTGCGCAACACATAGATAGCGACTGGGCACGTGATCTGCAGACACGCATACCGCACGATATGGTCGCAATGGCGTTGGAGCCCGTCCTTGCGGCGGCAATCCCGTTACCTACTGACGTCCGACAATCTAGCGGGCGCTGGTTTCGAGGCGAACGATCTAAGCCGGTTTCGCGCGCATCAACTACCACGAAAATCACCCCCGACGACCCGTTTCGCCGCGGGGTGATAACTGCCGCACCATGGGGACGTGTGGTGCGCAACGCCCCGCGTTGGGGCACCGCGGGCGGAGTAGATCCCAGACAAGGAACGAGGTAAGCCTTGCATGGAAAAGAGTTTACGGCCTCTTTGACTTCCGCAGAGCGTGCCGAAGGTGACAGCGCGCGTCATTCTTTTGCCCTTATGCAAGACAACCACATCGGCTTTGCATCGAATCGGTATCGGCGACCGCACGGGTCAGGTCCCGCAAGCTCTTTGATCTCTGGTTCCGTTGAAGGGACAGGATGATATCGCCTTCTCAGGGCCCGGCTTTCTTGGCGGGGCTGTCATCGCCGATGGCTCGATCACGGGCACTTTCGGGCGTCATAGCCCAACACCTGTTGCCACCTTTTCTCCGTCATCGGCGGATCTGCCACGCCAAGCCAGCCACGGTGATCTCGCCGATTCGTCGCAGGTTCGGCCACGATGGCCTTGCACCCAGATCGGAAGGCACAGAAAGCCGATGCCTTTTTCCACGGGAGCCCGCCATACAGGTGACAGGATCAGTGCTCACGCCAATCACTTCGCCGCGTTGTTGAACAGCGGCCACGACGATGCCTCGTTGATTGCGGCATCCGTCTGGGATGAAGGTCCGTTCATAGGGGCCCGCGTTGATATTGCGCCGATTTAGGCGCGAGATGATTGCACGTTAGTTGGTGAAGTGCGCGCCCAGACCAAGGGGGTTTGCCCATACGACGACACTCGAGTCGCCGAGACACGCAATCGCTCATCGGACGAACCCGAATTTTGGAGCAGCGAGGGCAAGGTCACACGTCTGCTTCGACCTTGAGCACGGACGATAATCAGGTATCAGCAACGTCGCAGCCGACAAATTTGGCATCAAAGCTGAGCGCCCGCTCGGGCGATGTTTGACCTTAACGGTAATCGGCCTCCATGCAACAACTTGTGGTTGTTCGTCACAAATGGCAACCCGAGTCCTTGGCCACGCATGAACCCACCGCGAAGCAAAAGCCCCGCGTGCTCGGCTGCGCACATGGTCGGCCCTTGTGGCAATCAGTTTTGTTCTTAAGAAACCCGTTTGCGCAGTTCACTTCGGGCAATGCCTACCGGCAGTATGCAACTTGCGAGCGTGGCTAGTATCCGCGGTGCCTGTCACCTCGAGATGTAATACGTACGGCGGGAGCGAGATTTCCTTCGACACAGATCGGCAATAAGAGCCGCCAGCCGTACGGCCTACGCGCTGTATAGAGGGCAAGCCGTCACCGCGCCGAGGTGAGGCAAGGCCGCACCAGTACAACGGTGCGGTCAACGTGCGGGGGGACAGGAAAAGCGAGATGATCAATTTGGGGTTCCTTCGTCTTTTCAGGGGATGACACCAGCAAAATGGAACCGCCCCATTCTAACAGCCGCGTTTCTGTCAGCTTATACAAAGAGTTAACTTGACTCGTCGCGGGTGGCATTTGCTTGCGCCCTAATATCAGGTATCCAAGGATCAACACCTGCAATGGACCCCTGCTTATGAGAACTGACGTGTGTCCAGTCGAGATTATGCCAACCTCCACCGGATCCTATCACTTCGCACGGGGTCCCTGCGCGAAGAGGGGCATAAATCCGTCGAACCTTGTCCGCGCCGAAGGGCGCGAAGGGCTGATACAGGCGAACACATCACGCAGCATATAAGACGTTGCCTGATAATGTTAGAACACGGAATGCTACACCCCCCGAAAAAGATCGACGGGCTGGACGTTGGTCAAGACCCTTTGCGCGGTGGCGGGAACCTGACACCGTGCTGGTTTCTGACTGCGATGGCAGCCGTTGACGCATCGCATCACGCTGGGCTGAACCTGCGGCACGGGGACGACTATCCTGCGTCAAGCACCTTTGCCTTTGGCGAGCTTTTCTGCCGTTGTCACCGCTCTTGCCCCGCCGTCCGCAGCCATGGAGCAGGAAACCGTGCTGCGTGCAGGCGAACCTTGAAATGCATTTATACCCGCCAAGGTGAACGCGGTGCCGGACAGGATCGACCTGCTGCTCGCGGAATAAATCGCCCTTGCTTGAACATTTTACTGCGCCGCAAGGGCAAGGGGTGCAGACCCGCACCATGCTGCTGGAGCGGTATGGGTTACATAGCTTTGACCCGATGACCAACGTGTGCGAAACCCACAATCAAGGCCGGCTGCGTGCAAGGTTGACAAACCATTTTGGACGCGAGCTGATCCATAGACCGTGCGCCGGAATGCTGGCTACCTGGATTAGATCGGATGAGGTCGCGGCTGGCAGCAAAGCCTTCTGGCGGTCTATGCCGGTGCGCCTGGCGCTGCTGCTGGTGTTTGCCTGTTCTCGACCGTTCCAGTCTGATGGATCTGGCGCCAGCTTATGCGGTGACGCAGAAATCGTTTGAAGCCCGAGCAAATCCGTGAGCGGATCTCGAACAGATATAACGTCAGGGAGGTTTACGCGCCGCCCCCAATGCCACGCAGCGGTGGCCCTGCCTGATCGCATCGCTGAAGTCGCGTGATGCGGATCCTACGCGTTGGCTGCTGAGTTATATACCCCCTCCCGTCGCATCTATGGCAACGGGCCATCGCCCCCCGTGATGACGAAGGCTATCACATCGTGGTCGTTGGCCGAAGGGCGGCGGAATAATGACGGGGTCTATCTGCTCGTCGACCACGACAAAAAACCGGTGTAATGGGGGCCAGCTGACGGGTTCGCGTAGCCGCGCCCAAATCGAAGGGTTGCGCGTGGTGTATTTTCTGAACGACCTGTTGATCAGCCACCCTAGCTGCACTCACGGTGCTGGTCTTGCCACTTGTCGGGGGGGCTCTATTCTGAGGCAGCCAGGGCGGCAGCACAGCGGATGTGATGTCAACCCGGCGCGTCACCGCTATGATTGTTTACTGACGACCGGCGACCTATAGCGCACGCGTGCCGTGTCCGCCGGGGTGGGCGGATGATTTGCAGCGCATCGGCAGCAAAGGATGAACCAGATGGCGGCGCGCAAGAGCGCAGACCCCAGATGCCTGCGACAGGTAGTCCCTCGGACATCGCCCCTGCCAGACAGACCCCGATCCAGCGGTGGCTTGTGCATCTGCATGATCTGGCCCGTAACCCTGCCCCGAAGACACGGACGGACGATAGGGGCCTTGCTGCCAGCGGGACGAGGTCGCGGAGGGATCGCTTCGGTATCCAGTCGCTGCTTCAGATTGGCCTTCGGTCCGAGACAGGCGTCGCCAGAGGCGGCATTTGTCTGCCACGCCGTGATCTGATTACCGGCTCTGCCTGAAACCTGAACTGAGGTTTATGAACCTGCCGCGCTGCAAAAGAGCAGAACATTTAGACAGTGTTGTAACCCGACGCGTCTAGCTGACGGGAGGGGACAAGAACCTGCTGGGGCAGATGATGTCGAAACTTTGACTGGAAAACGCTATGCCGCCACACTTCCCTACGGGCAGCGAGAGATTACCTTATCGGCGTGACCAGCGCCAAACAAGACCGAGACACCGTGATACGAAGTCCGCTGAGACATAGGACGCACCCGAGCATTCCCCGAACACGCCCGCAATTCAACGTGCTGCAGCGGTTGTACCGTCTGAACGCCCCAGCCCCGCACACGCCGGCGCAACCGTTTTGGAGGGCTGATGTTCCTTGTTTGAAGGCGTGTCAAGCTGCAACGGCGACAGATTGCGCTGCTTCGATAATGCGCTCCGGGGCCTGCGTGTGCGCAATCACGCTTTAACCACCTCGCCTTGTGCGGCAGATTTGAGCATTGATGACTGGTATGACCGTCGGTGCAGCGCAATCTAGGGTTGGTAAGAGGCCAAAAACCGGGCCTTGTTTTTTGGCCATACATTACGAGGTACGACATGCTTGATTGGGGTTTTGTTTCCCGCCGAGGTTCCTGGGCCGGGTGTCCAATTCGCCTTTTATTACCGTTTCGTTCTTAACATTACTTTTCCCGCGCATTACTTCACGATCAGGGGTTGGCCAGACTTATGTCGTAAACGCGCCTTGGGGCTTTTGACAAAGGACGAGACCTATCGGGTGCTGTTCCGACTACTGGCAAGAGAAAGATCTTTGGGCGGTCGCACTTATGGGATGGGCGTCGTGTCGGCATTTGTCATGTCGTATCAGTTCGGGTACCAAACTGTCGGAAACAAATCTTGGCTTCTTCTCGACAAGGCGGGGACCGGTGGTCGGACCGCGTTGATGCGCGTATGAAGTGTTGTTCCCGCCTCTCTCCCTCGCAGGCCGTTTTTCCTGGGGATCATGCTAGTTTGGTCTGAACGCAGTATCGGACCGGGGATTAGCCACATGTTTGCCACAAGCGATCTGGTCGCGCTCTATGGCACCCTTGAACTGTCGGCCACGTTGGATCCTGTCGGTGAACAGCTTGATGCAAACCCCCGCGGGCCTATGAGACTCAATGATGTGTGGCAGTTCATTCGCTGGATTGGTGGAAGATCGTGTTCAAACCGTCCCTCCTAAACCGTTTGCTGCACATGGTGCACTGGCCGCCTATCTGACCACGGCCGCGTGGTCCGTGGGGGCCGTGGGCGCGTGCATTTGCTGAAAAGACAACGGGGGCCGTGCGTCGCGGCGTATGTTCTCTATGGCGATGGTGGATGCTGCTGTTGGTCACGGGCCCTTGTCAGATTGTGGCGGGGGAATTTTTCACCGCGCAATCAAACACGCTAGAGCCACAGCCTGATCAACGCGGCGTCATGGCGATGGAAGGGGCACTTCGTACAGCAAACCCGACGCGCTCTTTTCCATCAACACTGATTTCTTGCCCCACAACCACCCTAGTTGGTTTTTTTTTTTTTTATTTATCGGCATCCCCATCAGGCAGAGGAAAACAGAGGTCGATTATGGCAGATCGAAGTGCAAAAACATCGTCGTTAATCCTCAAACACGACTCCTTGAAACGCACCCGCTGGAACGGGATTGGATCCACGATCCCGAAGAGGACGCAACCTCCGTCGCAAGTCGTCCTTTCTTTCGTTCCGAGTGTATAATGGTAGAGGATTGGGTTGTTCCATGGGCTGGGGTTGGGCCGTATTGGAGTCGCGGATTCCGACGCAGCACTGGCGGGCAAATGCATAGCGGCGCGAATGTTGGCATCGTGCGGCGATCGTCATGGTGCCGATTGAGGAAACTTTGTTGAGCCCCTGCTGAGGCTGGGATCGCGATCACAACGAACGTCTGGTCGCCAGCCGTTTTACCGTCTATGGTCTGCTGCACACCACAGCGACAGCTATAGCGCAGTGCCAGTGACTGCGCGTTGGCCGCCGTCGCTGATCGCTTTCATCGTGGTCTATTTCTTCGTCTTCGGAGCGGGAGGATGTTTCTATATATCCTCGTCTGATGCCGAGACAAGTACGTCCTCATGTGGGTGCCAAAGGAGAGATCAACCGACGGCCCCGTTCGGCTGCGGGTACCACCACTGTGGCGCAAGACAAGACCCAAGATATGGCAACGTCCAGAGTAGGAGACTAGCAGATGTTTGATTAGAACTTTCGTTATCTGGGCCGGCATCATCGCGCTTGCGGTTGCTGATTTATGTCATCCTCGACGGGTCGACTTGGGTCGGGGCTGCTGTTCCGCTGTCCAAGGACGAGGGCGAGCGTGACGTGATGATGAACTCTGTCGCGCAGATCTGGGAACGGGAAACGAGACGTGGCTGTTTCTGGGGGGTGGCGGCTTGTCGCCGTTCTGTTCCCGCTGGCTATGCACCCCGTGCACAATGCCCCTGCCGCTTTTTATATGCGATTATCCCCTGAATGCTATTGGGGGCGCTCGGTCTTTCGCGCGTCGACTTTGCAATATCCGCGCTGGCGTACCATCAGAGGGTAACCGTTATGGGACTATCCGTTTTTCGCCGGATCGCTGAGGTGGTCCTCCATGTGTCAAGGGGAATCAGAGAGAGCGCTTGGGGCTTGGTCCAGGGGATAGAGATCGATAAAACCGCGCCTATGCGGGCCGGTTGGGTGGGACTGGCGCTGACGCTTTCCGAGTGCGACCGGTTTTTCGCCGTGTACTCGGTGGGCTACGCGATGGCTGGGGTGGACCACATACGCTGAAGCATGAAAGCTTTAAGGGCGATTCGGCAGGCGCGAGATACGCGGACGGGGATGGGCCTGGCCCGTTTGCCATCTGCAAACGCCTGGATGTTACATGGGGCTGGTCAACACCTTTGGGGACGCGACCTTACTTGAATGAACGTTCTTTGGCCGGCTGGTTCGCTCTTCTCTCGCGACGGGCGGGGATCTCAGCATTTGGTGCCCGGTCTTGTAGCCGCGGCGATCTATGCTGTTTCGGGTTGCAGAACGCCATTGGGATTGGTGGACCCGTTTCTGTGTGCGCTAGTGCGCTGGTTCGTGCTGGGCTTTATCGGGATCTGGGAATCAGCTTTTTTACCCTAATCGTTGCCCTCTTCGGCTGACCATCGTCGAAGCCGCCTGCCTCCCGACAGCAGCCTCAAATTCCGCGTTTGGTGGGCCATGCGTATTGGTGTTGCTGAACTTGCCAGATGATTTCCTTCTTATACGATCTATACTACTGGGTCTTTCGCGGAAAATTGACGCCCGAAGAGGGGATACACTGAATGCGACGCAGCTGGGAATGGCTACGCAACAGGCCTGG
>Ga0163217_1082325_pt1 | contig 15758 bp, 20 predicted proteins | sample SynspAceP_FD_185933 | JGI IMG/M metagenome (GOLD analysis project Ga0163217, IMG submission 185933) | Saline lake microbial communities from Ace Lake in Antarctica - Synechococcus sp. Ace-P (PacBio error correction) | ecosystem: Environmental > Aquatic > Non-marine Saline and Alkaline > Saline ...
GCGGACCCCTCCCTTTCTCCAGAAGCCTTCTCCACAACGGTTCAAGTAATGACGACAGGGTGCGAGAACCGGCGCCGTAATCTTAAGGGCAGACTCGCCGCCCCCACCGGCCGGGCGGCCTGCGCGGCCCCGGCCCCAGCTGGCCCCGCCCGCCGCCAGACGAGCAGGATCGGCCTGGCGCCGGGGCCCGCTTCCCAGCGCGGCAGGGGCTCTGCGGCCCCAGTGGAGGCCCACCCAACCGCGCTGCTTCGGATCTCAGCTTCGCGTTCCAGCCAATTCGGGGCCCGCAACCCACCTGGCAGGCACGGGTGGCTGCGGCGATTACGCGCGCCGCCGCCAGACCTTCCCGGTGGCCGCCGCTGCAGCTGGCCAGCCCGCACCACCGCCCTCCAGCAGCGGGGCAGGTGTACGCCGGCCAGGGTGCCGTCCTTCCCAGCCGGCAGCTGCCGCCTTCCAACCACAACGTCCGTAATGCTCCAGCGGGGTGAGCGCGTCTCGGCCCGCGTATAGGAGCGATGGGCATCACTGCACGGCAGCACCACAGTCCGTGGCGCCAGCCGCTGCAACAAGCACCGCCAGGTGGGCACATGCACCCCATCGCGATTCAGAGCCGGCTGATGTCGCCGGCGGCGCCGCATAGCCGTGCCCGCGATTGACACCGCCGCCCGTGCGTGCAGGACCGGCTCACGTCGTGACGACGTGGAGCAAATCCAGCGAAACGCCCTGAGCAGAGCCGCTCCGCCCGCAGAGAGCCCTGGCGGTGGAAGGCCGTCCGGTCTCGGGCCTCCGGCTACTGGCGCGCTTGTGGGAACCCAGGCTCAACAAACGATGCCCGGCACGCAGGCCTCGATCACGGACGACGCGCCGTGAGTTCCGGGCAGGTGACCCAATCGATGCTGTCTTCATAGCCGGCGCCCGATTATCCGCTCGCTGCGCGTAGAACGTGCCTGCCAGGCAGTGCGGCTGGGTATGGCTAACGCTATCTGCCGCGGGAAAGTGCTCTCGTCGCGCTGCGACGCGTCTGCCACGAAGCTGCGTGCCACCGATGCCCATGTGGTTCTCACGCAACGAGCGCGAGCAGCAGCCACGCCCTGCTCGTCGGTGCATTTAGGCGCAGACCTTGTCCAGCAACAGAGCCTAGTGGCTGGCCAGGCTCCCTACCGCGCACACGCGGTTCACAAGGTTCTTAGGGCAATCGGCCTCGACCCATCACGCCAGAGCACTCCAGCAGCTCAGGCAGCGGCAGTTGTGGGCTGGACTCCGGAAGGCCAGTCCCAGGGCGCCGTTGATCTGCAAGGTCGACGAGTAACCGGCTTGGGCTGAGCCCAGTTCCCCTGCAGTCGTCGCCCAGCCGCGCGGCCGGCTGCACGGCCATGCACGCAGGCGAATCTGACCCCTGCTCATCGATCACCGATCCGCAAGCGCGGTCCTCGTTGCCCGCGCTGGAGCCCGCCCTGGGAAGGCCGACCTTGCTGACCAGCGCAATGACCCTTCGCGGCACGCGCAGGAGCCGCGGAGAGTCGCAAGCACTACATTCACGGCGGTGCCTCCCCAAGCACCTCCTTGGACGGCTGACACGAATCCCAGGCCTGCTTGCGTGCCATCCAACACCACACCGCTGCAGCAACGGAAACCAGGCGTGCGCCTTGTCAGGCCGGTGGTGATGGGACAGCGATTCCGACCTGCACGCATGGCGGCCGTGGCGGTACCATGATCCTGAGCCTTCGGATGGCGTGGCGGTGGAGTGCGGGTGCTCTGCGCGCCCACCGGCAACGCCGCTTGCCGATGGGAGGTTCGCCACACGGGGCCCACTGGCCGGGGCCTGAAGGTGATCAAGCCGGTGCCGGCGGGAGCCCATCTTGCCGGGGATCGTCGCGGCGCTCACCCCCGGTCCGGTGATGGGGTGCTCGGTGCATGAGCCTGGCGCCCTCTCGGGGTCTACTCACTGGCTTCGATCGTGCCAGACCGGCTGCATTCCCGTGCCCACCGTGGCGATCGGCACGGCAACAATACGCGCCATCTGTTCGCGGCCCAGATCCTGCCCACGGCGATCCCGTCCTGGGCGAAACAAGCTCACTGTGGCTACAGAGCCGAACTGCTGACTGATCAGGTGAGGCAAAAGGATCTCAGTCTTTGAAGGCGTTCGGATTGCGGCTCTCCGGCGATGGATATGCCAACCCTCATGATAATGCAAGCCAGCGGTAGGCTGCGGATCGTGACGGTGCCGGATGCTCCCCTGCGCGGGTGGCTGGCCCTGCCTGCTAGCGGTGCTCAATGTGTTACGTGCTCGAGCGCCAGCTTCTGACTGCCGCTGGCTGCCGTTCCTCGGCCCTGATTTCCCCAGGCGCCTCGATCGCCTTCCGCTCGACATCCCAGCCGCTGGCGTCAACGGTCGCCGCGGGTGCCACCGCCTGCTGCGGCTTCCCTGGTGCTCGCTTGGGCCTGTGGCTGCTGTTGCTGGTGTCCGCTGTGCTGTGCCGCGCTGGTAGACCAGACTGGGCGATCTCTGCCAAGCCTTGGTACGCGCGCGCCCTGGCTGGTTCAAGTGAATTGCTGCTGGAATGCAGCCCAGAGCTGGCGACGCCCCATGTCTGCTGCCGCCGACTCGCCGATCTCACATGAGCTGCTCACCCGCTCCCACCCACTCGCCAGCAGCTCGAAGCCAGCGTTGCTCAGGCCTGCTGGGCGGCAACGCTCCATCCTTGACGATCAACAACGCTTGGTTGTGATCGTTGCTGGCGTGTTCCTTGCTGATTCGTGGTGGTGAGTCGATTCAGCGTGGGCTCGGACCTGCGCCTGGCCAGCGGAGGAGCGAATGGGCTGGCACGGTTGTATCGCACCTTCCCGCGGCTATTTCGCCGCCAGGTGTGCTGGCCTGATCCCCAGCCGCTGCCGAGGTGGTCTTCGCCCTGCTGGCCATCCCTAACGGCGTGCTCTTGGCCGTGCGATCCGGTTCACCACCTGATTTCCCTATGCCAGCGCCTTCACGATCGTCCTGGTTGGAGTGCTTCTGGCTCTCGATATCCCCGCATCGGTTCTTGGAGGTGCTGGTGGCGCGATCACGGTGGGTCAGTGGTCGACCATCATCCAGCCCAGGCTGATGGGTCAGATCGTTGGCTTCAGCCGGCCTGGCTGCTGGTCAAAGTCCTGCCGAGCTGGGCGTCCCGTATCGGCCAGCTTGCTTCGGCCTCGGCCGGCCTGCTTGGCCTGCTGCGCGGTTGCCGGTGGGCGAGCTGCCTGAAACCTTTCCGATGAGCTCGCCTGCCGGCCTGGGATGCCTGAGCCTGGCGTAAATCCGTGGCGTAGGCCGCCTGCTTCGCCGGCCCTAGCGATTCACACACCGATGCTCACGTCGCCGCCGGCCTGGCTTTGGCCGGAAGCCCTCCTGGCTTGGCGTCGCCAAGCGATGGCCAGCTGATCTCCTGCACTCGATCTGGCCCTGCTTGAGGTGCCTGCCGCTGCGGCGGAGGTCTTGAGCCCGCTTGAGCAACCCGCTGCTTTCGCTGTCGCCTGAAGCTCCAACCCGGTGATTTCACTAGTTACGGTTTTACCGCCTTGCCCGGCCGTTGGTGCGCCTGCAGCCGCACTCCTGCTGCTGGGTATCGGCCGCCGCACCGGCCCGGAGCTGCCGCCCTTTCGGTGCTTCGGCCTGCCTGAATCTTGCCAACCCTCCCTTGCCCATTGGCGCCCGTTGTCGCGACGCCTCCATCACAGCGCAACGGCCCCAGCCGCCGGTATCGCCAGCGAAGCGTTGAAGCCAGCTTCTAGCTGGACCTTATCACGCCCTCTTCCGTTGACTCACACGCTCCCCTCCGTCCATCCGGACGCCGCCACCCTGCCGATCGGTGCGGCCACTACGGCGGGCCGGTCGCTTCGGTCGCTTCGGCGGCCAGTATCGTGCCGGAAACGCTGATGCCGGCCCTTGCGGAGCTGGAAGCGCAGCAGCGGCGGCTGGGCCGATCCCGCCTTCACCGCCGCCTGGATCACTGCTGCGTACCTACGTGGGCCGGCCAACCCCGCTCTATGAAGCTGAAGGCGACTCACCGCCCACAATACCACGCCCCGAAGGCGGCCCGCGCCTCTTGGCGAAGGCCGCGAAGACCTCAACCACACCGCGCCCACAAGAGTCAAAAACGCGCTGGCCAGGACCCTGCCCTGGCCCTGCGATGGGCAAAGAAACGCGGATCATGCTGAATACTGCGCTGGCCAGCACGCTGGCCACTGCACCGTCTCGCTCGCTATCGGGCTGGAAGCGTGGTCTACATGGGCCCCGCCGTAGACGTGCGCCGCCAGGCGCCTCACGTTTCGCGCAGCGCCTGCTGGGAGCCAGGTGCGCGTGACAGCCGGCACGGCCCATCCCTCACGGCGCACCAGTGAAGCCATTCCGCGATTGGGTGACCAACGTGGAGAGCAGGCCCACTAACATTCCTCGGCTCGCGTGCCGCCCACCCCTACCCGACTGGTGCGCATTTTCCACCGTGATCGGCCACGAAAACCAAGCGTCAGTGCGCCGAGGCTTCGGCTCGCCTGCCTAGTGCGCTGGCCTGCGTCCGGTGGCGGTCCAATGCGATGGGGCCTGTTCCATCCGTTCGTGAACGACCCTTCGTGCTGCCTGATCGGTGTGGAGCTGCCGTGTAGGGGTGGCCACCGGCCGCCACGCCGCCACGAATCACCGAGGCCGCGTCGGCGTTCGCACGGGCCATGAAGCCTGCTGCTCAGGACGCCGAGGGTCAGTCAGGAGGCCCCATTCGATCGAGCGCCGGCCCTCGACTATCCCGGCGTCGGCCGGTAACACAGCTCATCTCAAGGAGCTCGGCCGAGGCCGAATACGCCGCCGTCACCGACCAGGAGGCCCTGATGCCCTGCAGCGGGTCACGAGCTCGTAAGGCATCATCCCGGCGTTGAAACGGCCATGCCTTGCCTGCTGGAGTCCGCTCTGTCCCGACTGCTGGCGTCCGGGCACGGAGTGGTGATCAACCTCTCCTGGCCGCGGCGACAAGGATGTGACCACGTGTGGCCGAGCGGCTCGGCGATGCGATGGCCGGTTGAGAGGAAAACGGGCGGATGAGTCTGGCGCCGCGCCGTTCCGGGGGCCACGGCGTCATGCTGGCCGCCACGCAGATGCCGAAGTGACGGCAGCGCGGCTGCCAGGGCAGGGATGTAATCGTCGACCAGCGCCCTTCGTTGATAGGGGCCAAGGCGCCGGTGGCTTTCGGCGCACCAGCTCCTGCCACCACGTCGGTATCGGGCAGATCCCTTGGGGGTTTTTGGGAGATCCGCGTGTACACCGATGCATAGTGTCGTGGGGTGGGGACGGGGTCCTGCTCAGTGGGTGGCGGAGGCCTGGGAGTCGGCTTCGGCTTCCCAGGCAAAGCGGGCAACCTGCTGGAAGGGCCTGCCGCTACTCTCGAATCCAGGCCCCTTGTTTGATCTGCTGATCTCGGGGATGGCCGCCGCTCCAGTTTGAGCTGATGGGACGGATCTCCAGCTTGTCCGCGGCGATTTAGAGCGCCACTCAAGGGGGGGCCGCGGTCAGATTGGAGCGACCGGGTGAATCACCTGCGACACCAGGCAGAGCCGGGCGCCGTCCTTCGAGTGAGGAAGTTTGTGATGCCCACGCCAACTGAGGGAAGGCTTGCCGATTTGCCTCACCCGATCTGCAGAATGGTGTTCCGGCGTGGCCATCTGATCGCGTTGCCTGGGGACTTATAAATCTGGAAAAGAAAAAAAAAGAAAAATTTAAAGCCCGGGCTTTCTGTCCGCGATCTGCCCACCGAGGACTTGAAGGTGGCCCTCACCGCGGCGCCCCGCCTGCCGCAGGGCGATGTGATTCGCCTCCTCAACCGCACACGGCTGATCCGACGACCGATGTAGGCCGTCGGCTGTAGAACAGATTAGGGTTGCGCTCAGCAGGCGGGGGGCGTTGCCGGCCTCGGAGCGAGGCTGCGGCTGGGCTTTGACCGTCAGGCCGAGCTTGGTCCCGAGATCGCGGCTGATCCAGTTCAAACAGGCCTGGGTGGTGGCCAAGGTGCCGGCCGCCAGCAGGATGTAACAGCGCGATCGGGCTTCGGAGCTGGAACAATGCAGGCTTTCGATAGCTGGGATGATGTAATCCCACGGCATGGTCCGGGAGTTGAAGGCATCCACCAGCCATCCTCCAGATAAAAACCGACGCAATAGGGTCAATGCTCGGGCCTCAGCTGAGCAAGGGCGCTGCAGGGCTACTGGCGACTGAGTCCACCGCCGCGCGGGGCGGTGGCCGAAGGCCATTCCGCATGGCCCGACCAGGGCCAACCTGGCCGCGGCTGCCATCGCCCGCCTCGTAGGTGCTCTGCACGACGGCGCACATGGTTGGAAGCGCCGGTGGGGGTGTTTCGGCCCACGATCCACAGCCCGTGCCCGAAGGGGAATCGCATGCAGGCCATCAGCCGAAGCAGGGATTCCGTGGCGATCGCTGACTCGCGACGCAGTCAGTTGTGCTGGGGTGCTTTCTTCACCAGCCTGAATCACGGGCCGCAAGCTGGCGGTGCGGCTGAAGCTCCGGTGCCCAGCAAGCACCTGGAGGCCAAGGGGCAACGCTCCCTTCGCCATCCGCCCTGCGGGCCAAGTTGATGGCTCCTCAGGGCTTGGAGCACCACTCCCGGCACTGGTTTGCCAGCTGGGGATTGTGAGCCCTCTGCAGCGGATGGTGAGATCGTGGATTGTGTTCGGAGCTGAGTCATTTCGTCACCAGCGCTCTAGGCAGGCAGTTCCGGTTCGGTTCCGCCTGCACGCACATTGAGGCTGCTAAGGCCACCCTCCCGTTCGACAAAAAGATCAAGCAGTCCCGATCACCGGCCGCCAACCCAGCCGCGGTTGACTGCAAGCCCGCGCCTGAAAGCGGTTGTGGCGGTGATCCAGGCTGAGCAGTCCGGGAGATCGCCAGCCGCCGGGCAATGAAATCATGATATCATTGCCAGGCCGGCCCATTTCAGGCTCAAGCCAGCTTTCACGCTCACAGGCTGAAGCGCGCTCGCGCCGGGGCTGCATCAGATCGTCTCAACAAACAACCTGTAGCCCAGCTGGCTCGGAACAGCCGGCCGGCGGAAGATGTGGGGCTGACCAGCAGACCCTTCTGCTGCAGCACCCCAATGGCGGTAACGCACTGTGGCGGGGCTGCGCCGGGAATCGGAAACGCTTTCACCAGGTCTGACTACTCCACGGCTTCCACCCGTTGTTCGACGTAAGTGCTGAAGTGTTGACTTTAGCACGGGTTTGGTTCCGTCCGTGATCAGGGGTCTGGCAACGTTGGTGAATTGAACGATTCAAATTGGATTCTAGTGCCTCGATGGCCAGCTTCTGCGCTATGTGATTTTAAGCTGTGCTTCGTCACTTGGCCGCAGAGAGGACTGGGTGAATAACGTGCCGCTTTTTATCAGCACTTTGCACTGATGAATCCACTGCTTCTTGGCTTTGCTTTTATTGCGAACAGTCTTTTTGGGGTTTTTGGTGTAAGTCGTGGGTGATCGTATTGCTCGCCCTGTTGAGCAAGTCGTGCAGGTGCGGCATTAGCTTGGGGTGTGGTGGCGGGTTTCAGGTACGGCCACCGAGCGAATCCGCCACCTCCTACGCTCCAGGGGTCGATATGCCCGCCCTGCAGGTTCCAGACTCTGATCGAATCCTGGGTTTCGAACTCAGCCAACACAAGCTGCCGAAATCCCGCATGGCAGAAAACACCACCAACCTCCCGGTCTCCCCGATCCAGCAGCAACCGATCTGAGACAAATCCACTCCTAGCGGAGCGCTCAGGCATTGGATCACGCCCTCAACCCGGTTGGCCCTGACCAGTTCGGCGTCCTTCACGCACATCCCCTATCTTTCTATATTCTTCTTTTCGCTTCTTCTTCTTCTTCTATCTCTTTCTGTCTCTCTATTCTCTCTTTCTCCGCATCTTATTATTTATAATATATATTTCTATTTTTTCTTATATCTCCTATTGTATGTGTTTCCTAGTATATTCTTTTAAGTTGCTTTTGATTGTGTTTTTTTCTACATCAAAATCTTAACTAGATTCTATCCTGGATTATTATACTTTTCTGGGGCTATTCTTATTCTATATATCTTATCTCTGTATCTTATATTTATAATTTGTCTTATATCTCTCTATCTGTCTTATTTTATATGTGTCCTTCTCTCCTTCTCTTCTTTGTTTTGCTTTTTTGACCTGTTTTTTTGTCTCTCTGATCCTTTTTTTTTTTCTTTTTGTTTTGCTTTTCTGTCTCTTATCGCGAACTAACGAGTTGGTCTTGTGTTTGTTTTTCTCATGTTGTCCCTATCTCTATACATCGAGCAAGCCCTGCCGATCCGACGGCGCGCGGTTCAATTCCCCGCCCCGCCCTCTACTCAGCCTCCATTGCTTGACGCAACTCCTGATGAGCGGCTGGTTTGGCCTACCACAGGGGTCATCGGCTCCAGCAAGGCAAGCGGCGCCGGGCAGTGGCCGCGGTCGAGCGCCTGCAGTGATGGCGCTTTGCAGCTGCAGGAAAACTGATTACGCCTAGTGACTGGCGCGATTGCTGGGCTCCCGAGACCAGCCTTGGCCCTGATGGCTCCCGAGGGCCCCGCGTGCCCGCGGGCTTGCTGCTCGCCATGGAAGTCGTGAAATGCGGAGGGGCCGCCTCTTCCTGCACGCGCTTCTGGCAGACCCGCAGCCTGGCGGGCACGGAACGTGCAGAATCAGCAGCTATCGCGCATGGGGTCTGATCAGCGGTCGTGGCGGCGTGACGTGGTCGAGCCGGGCCAGGCCCCCTCCGCGATCGGCCTTGGATCCATGACCGGCTGGTCCCTGGTGTGCCTAGTCGCGGTGTGCTGCGCGCAGGCCCCTGGTGTCTCCCAGAATCCGCCGAGCTTCAACCAGTGCGTGAGAGAGAGAAAACCCACGACTTGCCTGCCGAACTGCAACGTCTTGGCAGGGCATTGCCGCTGATCACGGCCCGGCCCGATACGTCTTCGCCGATTGGCTTGGGGTTCTCGGGCGGAGATTGGGGCCGATCAGACGTGGTTTTTGGTCCGCTGGTGGCGCCCTCCTTTTCTCCCTCAGGGTCCGGGCGTTACGCGCTTGAGTCGACATCGAACCTGCGCCAAGCTGCCGCGGCTTCAGCTCGAGCTCCAGCCCGCCCTTCGCTTCTCGGAATTGCGCAGTCCGGCCCAGAGCCTTGCCCTGATCCAGGAACCCCGGCCACTGCTGTTTTGCAGGACCATCGCAGCCCCCGAAACTGCATCGGGTTCGACCCAACACCAGCGAGCAGCAGGAGCGTGCGCTGCAGCGACAAACAGGACCGCTTCGATGCCGAGGCTGGCTATGATTTGCGCTCTGGCAGCGCCATGCTGGCTCCGGCTGCCTGGCAATCAAAGCCTGCTCGGATTGCTCGGACCCCTTCTCCCCGCCCTTGTCAGCCGTCACGATCAGGCCCCTTCTCTGGGCGACTAAGGGCCAACGGCTGTTCTGGCAACCAGGCCGCGATTCCGCCAGCGCCGCCAGCTTCCAACCCTCGCTCAGCGCCGGATGGCCTGATTCTCTGCACCCCTGATTCGCGCTCCGAGCGGATGTGCCTCTGCATGGTCTGGACCTCGCCTGGAAGGGGCCCCCATCGTCAATGGCAAATAACGCTGGACCACTCCAGGCCAGCGTGGCCAGGCTACCTCGAGCCGTTCAGTAACCGGCGTGGCCTGGTGGGCGGAAGGGCGGGCGTACCTCGACGGCCGCACTTGAGGGCGTCAAGCCTCCCTCCCAAGCGAGCCGCCCTTCTCTCATTTGCAGGCCTGGGGTCGCCCCTGGCTCCGGCTTTCAAGCGGCCCTGGCCAGCCTGAGGAGCCCCCCGCGGCCTGCTGGCCCTGTGGCAGTCCTGGGCGGCTTGCCACCGGGCTTTGCCGGCAAGCCCATTGGCCAACACGAATCGACGTCTCCGCCTTCAGCCTGGAAGCGGAGGCTCCCAGCAGATCACAGAGGCCTGAACCGGCCCCTGCGGCTGCGGGACCGGCTGAGCTGGGCTGAGCCGATGGGGTACATTCCCAGTTCTGCTGCTGCGCCCAGTGGGCTTGCTCTCGACCGGGAGCTGGCCGTGCGTTTGGGCCCTGGGCCGAATCAGCAGCTGCCTCTCACTGAGGAGGGATCGCAACGCACCGCCTGGGTGTTGAAATAGTTGGTGGGCCTGGACTGGGTCTGCGCGATCAGATCCTTTCGAGCCCCCTGCTGCGCGCCAGCGAAATCGGCGGATCTTGCCCTCGCGGGCGGCCTTGCCCCCCCGCTGAAGCAGTACGCCTGAACTGGCACCTGGAGGCCGAGCCCTCGATCTGTTTGTTGCCCTCTGGCCTGGGGCGCAGCCGCCCCTTGCCAGCTGGCGGCGGCTCTGCGCCTGGTGGGTCCCATGCAGCCGGATCCTGAGCGGCCCTGGCCGCCCGGTTGTGCGGGGCGCCCGCCTGGAGCCCTTGCGGCTGCGCAAAGCCGCAGTTGCGCTGCTGTGAGCTTCCCTGCGCAAGTCCGGAGCCAGGATGGATGTCCTGGCCGGGCCTGCCTGATGCTCCCGCTCACGCCCGCAGCCTGTCTAAGCTGCCGCTAACGGCGCCTCCTGAGGAGCTGGGCCGAAATTTCGACTCCCCATTGGTGGCGTTTGGCGTATGGTGTGATGCAGCGCAATCTGCGGCAGATACAATCTGCGGCATGAGAAATCTGCGGCCCCAGCCGCCCAGTGCCTTCCGGCCCGGACTGGATGGCGTCCCGGCCTACGCAGTCGTCTCCATGCTGCGACATCCCGATGGCCAGAAGGGTCTACTCACCTACCTGCGCTATGGCGTCGATGTACTGGCGGCCAACAGTCTAGCTTCCTGGAAAACGCCTATCTGCTGATCTGGGGCGATCCTGCCCAGCTTTCGATCAGACCTTGCGCAGCTTTTTGAGAACGATGTCCAGATTGGCCACCGTCGGTGAGCTTCCGTATCCCGCCGACAGTGATGGAAGTGCTTCCCGGCGACGCCACCCGAGGAGTGGCTCCACCGAAGCGGCCGCCTCTCTTGGGGCTCTTCTATCACGCCCGCGCCTCGACGATCCCGATTTACATCGTGATCGCGGTGGATGCGACTGATCGCCAAGATATCCCCAACGATGGTGGCGGTCCTACCAGCTGATCCGCATAAGGCCCAAGATCCCATCCAGGCCCCGCGACGTCTCCCCTATTCCGGCCAATTCTCTACATGATCACCGAGCGGGAGCCGAATCCCTCGCCGCTCGGATCTTTCGTAGCGCCTGCCGATCCTTCACGCGACACAGCCTCAACGCCAGAACCTCAGCGCCCCGGTTCACCGCCAGCACCCTCACCGACCCCTACGCGCTGGTGGCCCTCGCAGTGGGAACCCTGGCTGGCCCCCTGCATGGCGCGCCAATGAAGACGTGCTCGCCATGCTCGACAGATGCGGCACGTGAAGACCAGGTGGAGTCCCTACCTGGAATAGGGGCATCGCTGAAATAGCAGAAGATCATGGGCTTTTTGGTCACCGCGAAACAAGTGAAGGATTCCCCTGCGCCGGATCCTGCAAAAGACGCTGGCCGAGGCAACTCTTCAACCGCTCGGCCACGATTACGATGTACGACTGGCCCGTCGCCTGAGGAGGCGGCCGCCACGCGGGCCTGGGGCCGAAGGCATCTACCCCCAATGTCGATTTTGATTCAGGCTCGTCTACCGCAAGCTCCGGCATACCCCGCGACGCTTGTTCACTGGCCGATCTTCGCGAATCGCCCGGGTGGCGGGCTGCTGGCCCACTGGATAGAGCAGCTCGGTGCCATCGGATTTAGCCGCCCACCAGAATCTATACCGGCAGTTTCCGGCAAAGCTTGGTGCCCCTGGATGCCCGAGGAATGCCCGCGGTGGCGGTTAACTTGCATGCACCGATCCCGATTCGGCAGTTTGACGCTGTGGTGATGAAGACCGGCGCCAGGTCCATGACAATGCTGAGATCTTCCGCTGCGGCGTCAGTACGGGCCTTTGACCCTCAAGGCAGCTTCAAACACACGGCCATGGAGGGCTTCGGCCTCACTCCGGGCACCCGCCCACCCTGCTCCTTGGCTGCCCCTGCGCCATCGCTTGATGTGTGCTGTCGCCGGCGGTAAATAGCGGCGTAAACTGTGCAGCGTCTGGCTGAGCGCAAGATCTCCGCGCCGTCAGCAGCGCAATCGTCTCGGAATTAATGCGGCGGCCCTTGGGGTTGCTTGCAGCCCTCGCCGACGCCTCAACTGCTCTGGAAGGGAAGTACATCAATCCGCGGCGAAGCCGATTGGCCTGCTGTTCACTCCTCGCCCGTCCTGTGCTTGATCCCGGTGATGCCTTCTCCTGGCTGGTGATCCCCTTCGCCAGAACATGCTCATCAGCGATGTGGGCATCGCGTGTTCCTCTGGATCGCTCCTCAGCAGCAATCCAGCCGATCGGCCTGCTATGATGGCCTTACTGCCAAGCAATAACAAGGTATTCGTCTTGGTGGGCTGCGGGCGCGGCCCATGGTCGATTCAGTCTACTAGATTCCCCTTGCCCTGGCGGTGCTGGGCGGTGTGATGATGAGAACCGCTCAGCACCATCGACCGTCACCAGCAGAAATCGCCGGCAATTCCCTCAGCTGAACATCTGGCGCCGCCCGTGGGCTGCCTGATCTTTCTGGATCTGCGGCCCTGGCCCGAATCGAGCGCCTCCCTTTCGACCTTCCCGAAGGCAGAAAGAGGAGCTGTGGCCGATAACCAGACGGAAATTCCGCATGTAAGTTCGCTCCTTTTCCTACTGGGCTAAGCTACATCAAACTCTGGTGCTCTCGGCCCTGGTTGGTGGCGGTGCTCTATCTAGGCGGCTGGGGTCTTCCCGATTCGGTGGACGTGTTTAGCCGGGAAGATTGGCCAAGTCCGTCGATGCCTGTCGTGCAGGTTGATCACGGGCTCGCTGGGTATCGTCATGACCGTGCTCAGGCCCTACCGTGCTGGTGTTTTTCATCGCGATCCTGCTGCGCTGGACCTGCCCCGGTGCGGATTGACAACTGCTCGATCTGGCTGAAGGTTTCCTGCTGCCGATCTGGCCCCTGGGTCAATCTGCTGGTCACACTGCCGGATTGAAGCTGGCCCTTGTCCTGCCTTCTCGGCGGGTAAGGCAGTCGTTCGTCCAGCAGAGTGAGTAGAAGTAGCCTTCTCCAGAACTCCCTCCAAAACTCGTTTCCGCAGGCGGGCTCAGTTAACAAGCTTCGGTTGGCCCGGGTAGCCCCTCTCCCCTCTCACCTTTCCGATCTTCTCCGCCGCCATGTTCGGGATTCCTCCAAAGGTCCGGCGATTACACAAAGAGGCTGTAGCGCCGCTGCCCTACAGTACCCAAGCCTTCGGTGCACCTTTAAGACCCACCTGACCGGCGGCCGATCCCCGTTCAGTACCCCTACGGAAGCTGATCCCGTTCAAGAGTGCGTTACGGGCCGGATATCCCCACTTCGAGTTCGACAAGTGCATCGCTTGTGGAAAGTGTGTGTGCGGGTGTGTCTCGATCAACCTGCGGTGGTGGATTGGCGATGAAACAAAGGCAAACCAAAAAGAAAGAGGCTGAGTAACTACTCAATCGATTTTTGGTGTTTGCATCTTCGTGCGCAACTGCGTGGAGTATTGCCCACCAAATTGCCTCTCCACTTGACCGAAGAGTATGACTGTGGCGCTTTTGAATCGCCACAAGCCTCAACTTGACAATGTGGCCCTTGCCTTGCTGCCCATACCAGCGTTCACCAGTGATCGCGGCCGTCCACCGCCTTCAAAAGAGCTGCCTATCTGCCCAAGTGAGATGGAATCCCCACGGCGTCGATCCAGCGCCCGGCCCGGGCCGTGGCAAGCTGCCCGTAACTAGGTGCTTGCTGAACTCAATGCCGGGTTCAAATGGGGATGTCAGCCCTGATGATCGATCGCTTCCACACCCAGTGGGAATTTGTTTTTCCTTATTCGGTCGCCGCCGTGGTGGTCGGTTCACTTCGGCGTGGTTCTGCTGGCCCCAACATCGTCCTATTCGGCCTTTCTGCTCGGCGTGCGTTTTTCTGGTCGTGGGCGGGCCTTATCTGAGTGCTACAATAGCGCCCAGTTTTTCGTTGCTGGCTGGCTCAGGTGCTGGTCCTACGTTCGGCGCGGTACAACGTGCTGTTCCCCTATCGTTTGCGATGCATGCTTCGGTTCAACAATAAGGAGGCGGATGGCACATTCCAGGTCTAGCTTTGCCGTCCGCCTGCTCCCTCCGCGTGGTGTTTGCTCGCTCTTCCTGTTGCTGCTGGCCGGGTCGAATCTGCACCAGCCATGGGGAGGTGCGCTGGCCACCAGTCCGATCGCGGATGAACGACCACCGTCTTCGGATTGTCATCCATCCTCTTCACCGGACTATTCTCTTCCTTTTGAGTTTGGGCTTCGGTGTGTTGCTGCTTGATCGGTGCAATTCGTGTCTGGCAGGCGCGATGTCTTCAGTGTCCGACATCGTCACCGTGATGATGCCGATGCAGGCCCTGATCGAGAAGTTTCCAGAACCTCCCCTGCTTGATCCTGAGACCCCCCCAGGACTAACTCACCCGCTCTGGAGAGCGGCAGACGATGTGACGAACCAAGTTCGATTTGAATGGCCCCTAGCAAGCTATCCTGTGCTTAGCGGCGATCTCTTCTGCACAGGGTGTGGGGTCTTGATCAACAGCCGCATAATGCTGGTGCGGGTGCTGATGAGTAATCGCGTTGATGCTCAACGCCGTCAACATCAACCTGAATGGCCTTGCCTCTCAGCTACATCGATGGCGTCAGCTGATCCGTGGTCAGGTGTTGCCATCTTCGTGATAACCTGTTGGCGTGCGGCTGAAAGCGTTCCTTGTGGGCCTGGTCCGATCCTGCTCTCTCGCTATCGGAACCGCGAAACCGTCGATATGGAGCGGCTTTAAACCTGCTGCGCTGGTGATCTCTCATATCCCTCTTTTCATTGCAGCTTGAGAGGGTCTGGGCTGATACTGCGGTAGAATAGTCAGGAGGCCCAGCGACAGGGCCCGACTCTGTGCCGGTCCGATCTCTAAGGGCCACGGGCATTGAGTCACGGGTCGCCACCCAGTGGTCTGGTCCCGCCAACCCGTTCCCCGCCTGCTGCTCACAGAACCTGTCGCCTGCCGAGATTCTACGTTCTAGCTCGGCGGTGATGGCACGTGCTGGGCGCCGCTCAGGCAACCGTGGGCCCCTTGGGGGTTGGCCCGATCCTCAGCTTCAACGTGGGTGGCCACTTTCGGTTTTTCTCAACGCAGGCGCGCCAGTTTGGCTGGTTCTTCGCCCGAAGCACTCTCCGGACAATCTCTGCAGTCGGCTGCGTTGATGCCGCTTTGGCCCTGGATCGTCCGCAATGAATGCTCGAGGCTGTTTCGTCGACCACTGGTTGATTGGCGCGCCCGACGACGGCAGCCTGCCTGACGGGCGAAGGGCTGCATCGTGCCCTCAATGAACCCTTCTTAATTTCCGTCCTTGCCTGGAGGAAGTTGCAGTCCCACTCTGCCTGTTGGAGCTGGAGTATCGATGGGGAAGGAGGGGGGGGGTGGGGGTGGTGCCAGTTCGCGCGAATGGCCTGGATCATTTCCATCGTTCCGAGCGGGCCTCCCACCTGGCTATTCGATGGCGGCGGGTGACCGGATCCTGCACCCTTGGCATCGAGCCATTGTGGTCAATTTCCGATCTGTCCGATGGAGTACCTCTCCAGCCGTCCCCA
>Ga0163217_1109267_pt1 | contig 15758 bp, 15 predicted proteins | sample SynspAceP_FD_185933 | JGI IMG/M metagenome (GOLD analysis project Ga0163217, IMG submission 185933) | Saline lake microbial communities from Ace Lake in Antarctica - Synechococcus sp. Ace-P (PacBio error correction) | ecosystem: Environmental > Aquatic > Non-marine Saline and Alkaline > Saline ...
GAAAGAGAGAGAGAATGCTATTGGAAAACTGGCTCCCCAAAGCCTGGCTCATGCTTTTCGAATCGACGCTGAATTCATTTTTCCGTCACCTGCCGGCGTAAGAGCACGGAACCGTCCTCGTGAAACCACCAAACGCGGGACCAAAGTTGAAGGTAAAGGATTGGCCGTCCGCGTGACGGGGTGGGAAGTCTCCCAGGCCGATCTCACCGCTGCGTTTGGATTCAAAGCTGACGACTTTTTCCCCCGTCCCCATGGAAAATAGACCTTGCGATTTTCCGCGCGGCCAGAAGTCCAACGTGAAGCATTTTTTCCGGTTTTGCTTGGCCCAAAGTTTTGCTTTACCGATTCGGCATCAAAGGCCATCAACACGCGGAAGATTTCCTTCGTTCCAGAAAAAACTCGCGGCTTCCGGGCCTGGTCCGCCGGACCGTCCCGTTGCAGCGGAAGCGTAAATCCTGAAGCCTTTCTGCCGTCCTCTTTTCGCCACACCAAGAACAGCAAAACCATTCGTTGGATGATTTCTTCGGTCCCGCATCGCTGGCCTTCGAAGTAACCGCCAAGCGTCCTCGCCCGTCCCGCCGCATCTCAATCCGTCAGCGGCGCGTTTGAAAATCCAAGCGTCACAAAGAAGAGCATCGTCCCGGTCGAGAACCAAACGCCTGCGACCAATTGCCGTCGGACCGCCTTGAGTGGCCACAATGGTGAGGCTTTGCAGCCGGGATATCACCGCTTCCAAAGCACGCTGCCGTTGACAGGCGTCTCGCGCGATCCAGTTTTCCACTTGGGCGGAGTTGAATCGAAATTCCGGCTCCTCGTCCTGCATGTAAAACATGCGGCCATTGGTTGAAGAACCAAAGCGCTCATGCTAGCCATGCGGTCCATGATGCCGTGACCAACGCGGCCTGCCGACCCATTGCCAGGTGACGCGGCGGGAGCGACACGTTCGTCGTGAGCGACCGAGTTGCCGGTCGCATTCCCGTGAAAGGTAATGCGACCATTCCATCAATATTGGTTGGTCGCGGTTTGACCGTTTTGGTCACTTGCGTCAATCGCCCCTTGATCATCGCCACCCCGTTTGGGCACCACAACACGGCGGAACCTCGTCCATCGGTACGTCCGCCCACTCTTCGGGTCACCCAAACAGTGACCAGGTTGTCCGAACGTAGGGCAGGCATTGCGCCGTCCAAAGCATGCGATCGCGACTCACCGTAATGACCGGTCGCCCGCACCCCGTTTGGCGGGCGGCGGCAACCACCGATTGTCCCTCGCTTGCAAACATGGAACTTGGGCGGCATCGTTCGACGCAACGGCCGCGGTCCATTCGCCATCGCCGCTCCCAAATGCCCAACGAATCCGGCGAGACACCGGATTGCTCGAGACAACTGCTTCGCATTCGCCAGCAGGATCCGCTCAAAAGGTCCGAATGAGAGAGGGCAAAATGGAAGGGTCAGACAAAAACTACGCCGTGAGGCAACAAACCGATTCAACATCATCAGGCTCAGCACGGTCGGGTGGGTGGGGTGCGAGGGTGGCCGACCACGATTGTGCTGTTGGATCGACCGGTTTTGCCGTCTCCAACAGCGACTCGATCGAATCTTTTTTCACCTTTCACGATTATGCCGTCAAGCGAGAAGTGGTTTAACAATCTTTGAATTGGAGTCGCCAAGCGGACCGCATTCAGCCCCGGTGGTTTCCTGAGCCGATGGGGTGCACGAAGCCTCAGCAGATCTCGAAAAGGAAACATAAGAAACCTATGTTGGTTTGCAAATACACGTCGAACTTCGTACTTGCTCGCCTTAATCGGACTAAAGGCTGCTTCAAACCGCCCCCGTCCGCTGCGGATGAACTGCCATGTGCGATTCGATCCGCCCGAATCTGCGCTTCAAACAAAGATCTGCCTGAGCAATTTTTCAATCTCAATCTGGAAGAGTCATTCACGCACGACAGCAAGGCTTGGGAATGACCCCTTGAATTTGGGATTCTGATGCCATACGCATCGGCAGTTCGCGCCGAATTTCAGGATGGGTCGCCTGCTTGATGGGGTTCAATGACAAAATAAACCTTGTCGCCTTCCAAACGCCGACACCGGAGAAGAAAACTCTGACCGTGTATGCGAAGCACCAGTGCGGCTACCACCAGCCGGTTGAAGGACCGTGTCTTCTTCTGTAGCGACGACCGGATTCCTGTACTGCGCCGAAGTCACGCGCGGGGCAAAATTGCGTTGTGGAGTTCCGTATGGGTGCCCGTAGCGCTCAACATGCGATCGGCCAATCGCAGATTGAACTTCTGCCTGGCCTGCGCGCGGTGGTTCCGGTCGTAACGCGACGACACGGTTTATTTCGCGGCGAGTATCTGGCCGCTGATGGGGACGTTCGTCTACGCTTCTTGATGCAGAAACCGGCGAAGTCCGCTTGGTGAACGATAGCAACGGGTGGCAGCAGTATATCAAGCAACCGAATAGTGCTCCTTCCTTTGCGGAGTTTGCACCCAGGGCGCATCTCGTCGCGCCGAATGAGAATGCTGGTCGTTCCAAGGCGGTCCGATCGGTGCCCGCAGTTGTTCAACCGAAGATAATGAGAGTTTTTCGGTACTTTTGAAATCAAATGCGGGAGGTAAAGGGGAACCTGGTGGCTCGTTTCGTCTCGGCCCAACGACACATATTTTTTCGTACACACGCGAGGCAAGGGAACTCGGCGCCTTCACGTTAAATGAACGGAATCAAGACGGCTTTTCATGCCCAAGTGAAGCCTGTGATGCCATGAAGGGATGATCTATTCAGCGAAGACAAAGACGCGAACCGGGTGATCCGAGCCTATGGGTCCCAGATCAGAATGTCCCCGTCTGGGAATTGGATTGCCGAATGGCCACAAAGGATCTGATCTTGGCCGGTGATCACATTGGTCGCCCGCAGGAATTGAATCGGGTTTCGATCATTCACCTGACAGCAAACAAGCCAAGGTCGTTGATGCGATCCCGATGAAAGCGTTCGTGGAGCGTGTGATCCCGTTGCCGACCGCAAGTTGTTTTGGTGACCGTTGGACCGGACAGGTGATGGCATTCGTGGACGGCCACCAAATTCTTAACGAAGACCGAAGGAGCGTGAGAATCGTGTGGCTTATTTCTGAAGCCACACGAACGACCATCTCTGATTTGTTGGCGGCAGGCTGATTCCGAAGGATACCGCTCTGTGGTACGGCGACAGCGAATCGCCGTTAGTTCACTCAACTTGCTGGCGACCTCGCCCTTTTATTTCCCAATTGGCGGTGGTGGTGATTTCCGCTGTCGATCGCGGTTCGACGCACGCGAAACGCTATGACGCTGGGGGTTGCAGCCAAGTCACCGTCCCATTCATCACTGCCGGCCCCGAGTGAAGTCATGCGCGCCCAGTACATTTGCCAATATGATGTTCCGTCGATCGTGACGTCGTTTCCGACAGCCGAGATCAAACCAGATTACGACTCGTGCGCGCCCTACGGTGGTGTGATGCACGTCTTGAGAGTGGTTGACCGTGAAAAACTACTTGCGCAACGATCACGGCGATGAAGCTTGGAAAGAGGCATCCGTTGCAGTGGGTGATCATGGGTGTGATCGTGCGGCGGTCCCGGCGGCGCTTCCGGGTCCGCTGACTGGACCGCATCAATACGGTGACGTCCGCCAACACGATCAAAGTCGAACGACAGCCGTGTCAAATTGCCCACTTGGTGTGCTTTGGTTCGGTGGCAGCAACATTGGATGTGTTTTTGCCCACGCCCATGGTCACGGCCCACCCGAGCAAGTTGGTGGAGGTCGGCTGTTCATTCAAGGCAGAATAGCTTGAGTGCCCCCGCGACGTGTTAATACCGGTCGTGTGCTGGAAACGTGACTTTCAAGGACCTCGTACGTTCGATGTCTATTACTGACAAAACGTATGAAAATACGCCCTTTAGATACCAAGTACACCAAGTCCATACCCCGGCGCCAACGGTCCGCGGTACGAAATTAACGTTGTCCCACCTGAACGATCGTGTCTACCTGTCGAAGCAGCGTTTGCCACGTCCTTGGCATCCGGCCACCCCGGAAAAAACCGCTTCCGAATTAGCCTGCGCGACTGAGTCGGGTGAGGTTGCCCAACTGGGGCTTACATTCGGAATCTCTACAAGGAACGTTTGATCGCGGTTTGATCCGCGAGTTACGGTGAGCGGCGTGGTTTGGAATTTGAAAGCAGAACGAAAAATTGAAAAAGGAATCGTGCTGGATTCGGATTCAAAAAGTCTGATCGTGCAGCAAAGCATCTTCGGCTTGTCGGCTTCGGATCGCCACTGCAGGGCAAGCTCAAATCAAATGGGACAGTCGACGCGATCCACAGTTTTCTGGCACAAACGGGGATCCATCGCCCGGAGGTGATCAAAGTCCTCAACTGCCTGGATCGAAAATCCAACCCAGGTTTGAACAGCAATGCAGCGTCGTGGGAATTCCGCGTCCCTGATAACCTATCGCAATCGTCGCGTTGGTTATCAGACTCGGCAAAAACACAGTGGGAAAATCACCGTTACGACGTCTTCGAACTTGTTGAGCTACTCAGTGCAACATGACCTGTTACTGCAGCAGGGGCCTGCTGGCAGCGGCCCGGCTGTTCGGCAGAGACAGGAGCGGAATGGCGGTCTAACGCTGCCGCTGACGGTCAGCTTTGCGTGGAAGAAAGGAATCGTTGAAAGTATGCGGGACCCTGTATCCTGCATAACGATTTGATCTACCAATGCGAATTCTTATTCCGAATCGCGGGTGCGTTCCTACTGCGCGATGGAAAACAAAAAAATGGTCCCCCTCCAATCACGGGCTGATGCAGCGTGGATGATGACTCGAGCGTACGGTTGCAAACAATCATCGCCAGTGAGAATTTTCTGAACGTTCCCGTTCGGGCGCAGGCAAGGTTTCTACGATCTGCTATCCAGATGCGGGCTACGGGTAACTTGGGTGGATTTCAAGTTGGTTGTACATCCAACCTTGTGGTTGGCGGCGGCGTGTTGAACGCACCGGACTACACGCGGACGTGCAGTTTGTGCTTAATCAAGAATCAACGTCACTGGGGCGCTGGTCCCACATGCCCCTGACGTCGAACTTTGGAGTGTGCATGAACGCTTTGCTGCGGACAACACGATTGGCAAGCGAGTCGAAAGTATCGGTAATCCCCACTTTTGGCGCGCCTTGGCGATCGCCGCGACGCTCACGGTCGGCTATGGTTAGGTTTCCTGCGATTGCTGGTCCTTCACCGCCGATACACGGTCGAATTCAACGAAGAAGCGGAGTTCTTTCAGAATCATTCAACGACGAATGGCCGGTAACCGAGTGGCCATGGGGTTCTTGCCTCGGGAGTCAAATGTCACCGATGTCCGCGTCAGTTTGGAGCTAACGCGAGAAATTGGATAAATCGCATGGAATCCCTGTTGATCACTGCGAGCGACGCAACGCTGAAGAAGGCGAGAATGGGGAGGTCAACCTCGAAGCAGCGAACCTGGAATTGGTACGGGATTCGGAATACCCAGATTGTTGGAGTTCGGTTTAAACGGTATCCAATTGGGATCGCAATTCAAAAATCCCGCACGCCTATCTTCCCAGTTCACCTGCGATGACCGACCAGCGAACCGTCAACTTTGATCATCGCTGGCGAAGAGACAGGAAATGCCGACGTTTTCGTGAATGAAATCTCCTGACCTGTGTCGCGGTCGTTGACTCCAAGCGAAATCGGATGGTCGCCGATCCGTGCTGATTGCTGGAGCCCTCTTGCAAGGCGCATCGAAACACCAAGAATTTAACGCCGATTATTCAATCAGTGATCAGCCCGCGATGATGGAAACCTGGCAACTCACTTGCCCTTCAATGAATCAGTGGCAGCGGTAAACGCGTCGCTCCGCTTTGGCGCAAGGGAAAGAGAATGCGGACGCTGGTGTTGGATGCTGATGCGAAGCAAACTTGACTTGAATTCAGAAAACGAGGGAGCCAGAGAAATACCAAGTCCGTTTGTTTTACGGAACCTGCCAAAAAATCTTTCACATCAGAAACGAACTGGTGTTCGATGTGATGTGCCCAAGGAAAACAGTCTAACGGACGTGACCCTCAGCAGACTGACGCGCGACACGTTTCGCAGTGAACACGCTTCGATAACATTTTCAATCGCCGATGGAGCTTTCATAATTCAGTTCATTCCGAAGCAAGGGCGAGCCGATTCCTTTCCGGGATCGAAATACTGCACAGCCAGCAGAACAGAGCGAATCGGCGTTGAAAAAAGTGCTCGACACGCATCCCGCGCGTTTAAACAAGATTCGTTCATAGTGACGGCAATGTCTGAGAATAGTAGCCTGCGACCGGGGAACGCCTTCGCGGGTCAATGTTTGGAAACCCTGGGCGACTTTTAAACGAAGTTTTGCGATGAAAATGCGATTTCGTTGCGGCGTGCCGTGCTGGCGACAGTGGATGGGGAACCTCCGATCACTCCTTCCTCCGCTCTCATTCCCAGAGATTCTCGCCATGGCTCCATGTTCGCCGCCCCTGTGTCCACTTTGCCGACCGCCATGCTCGCAACGCACAGTTCGGGTTCGATCAAGCCGCAGACCCAACGCAACCGCCGTTTTGCAAGTCGATGAAGAATCAAATCCATCAGCCTGCAGACTGATCGCTATCACGGTTTGGCCACACTTGCCCGACCGTAACAACGGAGAACTGTTGGTGGTATGTTTCGGGCGGACGAGAAACCAATGTGTTGCCCGTTTGGGCGTGTGGAACTGATTTTCGAAGCTTCCGACGACGGGAAGACAATGGGACTTATGGCCTTCGCACTTTGCTAGACGCCCCATTGATGATCGCGACCCGGAATGTGGAAACGGCCATCAGGGCACTTTGGCTGGTCAGCACATCACGTCATGGCTTACGAACCCGGCCTTGCAGAACGCTGTGGCTGCGGCACAGCAAGGCAGTCCACGTTTCTCGCTAGAGAAATTGCGCGCGGTGGAAAGGCAGTTTCACCGGGCCGTGTGGCAAATCAGGCCAGCACAAAGAATCATCTGGGTTGCTGGTTGCTGCCGGTCCGAAGATGACGGACTGAAACTGGTCCGTCGGCGTAATTCGAGTTTCCCGTGAATGTCCTTTCACGTCCGTGAACCTCAGCGACGGTTCCTGACTTTTCTACGCGGGAGTCGATCGTGGGGGCCAGGACGCCAAGTTGGCTTGGTCGATGTGTCGGATGATGGCAAAACGTGACTCCGCTAAGGGAATTTCCCATTCGCGTTGGTGACGATGTCGTCAGTAATCACGAATTACACCGATCGACGCCGACGGACGCCTGATCGTGCAATTCGAAATCCACAACAAAACCAAATCAACCGAGAGCTCCTTCTGCAAACACATTCCACTGATGGGCGGGAAATCATGGGCGAACCGTATGCGATTGGAGGTCTGGGGTCTGCCATCTCCACTGCCTGCAATGACTGTCCGATGACCGTTTGCTGATGACCTAAACGGAATATCGCGCGAGCACCCCTCCCGGCAATCAGGCTCGCCTGAGTTCCGACAATGGCCAACTTGGTCTGAGCCGATTGGTCATCTCACGGCGATGCGGCGGTCCGGCGAAATCTCGGCTATCCGTCGACAGGTGGAAACGTCCGCCCGGTACATTCGTCACGGGTCTGGTACGAAAAAGTTGAGAGGCAGTTCCTTTGGGCGCAAATTTGCGAATGGCCCGGATGGCGACTCAACCTAAACTCGGAATCGCCTTCTGGACCGGACCGCTTCGCGGGCCATCCGGCATGGTGCTGAGGGACGCTGCATTGGGGCTTTAAGTGGGTAATACGATCGGTGCACGCAAAATGCCAATCAGCGAAACTGCCCTAAATCAAACGAGATGAATCGGATGATCAGCGATGTTTCTTCTTTTGGCGACCAGCACAATGTTCAATTGGCCGACGCGATGAGCAGCCCCACTGCGGACCAAAACTGTTAAGGAGAGTGGATGGGTGTCCAACTCGCGGTGGATCGTATTCGCCAAGATTCGAACGAGTGCAATTCGTCCGGCGCGGAAGTTTGGACGAACGCGCGACATAGAGGCCTCCGATTGACGTTGTTTTCATACTTTCACGCTCAATTGGCTGCTAGGATGCCTAGGATCCACTTCCCCCTGGCAGGTCGCCGTCCGAATGCATTTTTTCTAAATCGAACTACGTTTTTCGTCGCGGATTTCTTTTTGTTCGTGACGCGACTGCGCACGATTGCCGATGTACCGCAAAAGATTCGGACGAACGGCCGTCACGCAAACCCGAAATTGCCAACCGACTTTGACACTTCGTTGGAACTCGCACTCGCCGCGCTCGCACCTGCTTTCAGAATTCCTCGTTTGCAGTTCGATGCTGGCTACGAAAACCGGTATTCTCTCGCGAATATTGCTGATCCGCTTCGTGCAAACAGAAATTCCGTCACCGCCTAATGATTCGATACGGGGTGAACAACGCTGGACGTTTTGGACGACGGCCCCGCTGTGCGCTGTGCACGCGGCAATTGGCAAGACGCGTTTGCTTGGATCGGACGATGGTATCTCTACTGCCTTGATTATACAAACTGGACGAACTTCATTGGAAGCACCGTGCGGCGCCCGGCAAATCGTCGATTGCTGGGCAACGGGCGTTTGATATCGGTTTGGGCCCGTTCGTGGTGGCCCGGTCGTCGCGGGACGGCCACGTTCCTACTTCGCCGCGGTGTTTGCCGTTTGAAAGGGTGTCTTCGTCTACTGCAAATGAATACTCGCCAGGGCGAGTCGTTTGGCGGAAACGACCCCATTGGGGTCTGTTTCGGGCAGCAACCGGCAACAACACGAAGCGATCGGCGGGTTTTGGCACCTCAAGCTACTTTGTTGAATCACAAAAGACGAATTGATCGGCCCCTGCTTCCACCGCTTTTCCTGCGCGACTGAAAATCGACACGGAAATGGCAGCCTGTTGATTTCAAGTTGCCAGGGCCGGGGCTTGCCGGGGTTGGATGGTTTTCGCAGTTGGAATCCGGATTACGGCACGAGCATTACGCCGAGGCACTTGCCTTTTCGATGATCTCGTGAATCGGCAAGAGCATGAAGACAAGAGCATCGAGCCCCAAGGCGGCGTGGTCGTCTGAGTCGTCAAATTCGCACCGGCGAAAACCGGTTGGGATTTTCGGACGACGGCTTTCACTTCAAGGCGTCCGATGGAAACGTTCATCAGCAATGATCTGTCGCCGACGAACGTGGTTTCGTGGTGACGCGTGAAGGGGGACTCTCTTGCTTTTCCGCGAAGTCAGAAGCCGTGAATGAAGTGAAAACAATTTTCAATCAAAGACGAGGATGTTCGTTTGCTCGACAAAAAGTGTCCGACCCGAAAGCCAAAGAAGTTGGGTTGTCGCTCGCTGGCACCGATCACGGCTTCGCGATCGTTCTCTCGGGCTCGGAAAACGCTTCACTTGTTTCACGCTCTGATTCAGCATTCGAAATATCAGGTCGTTGCCTTTGGACGACGATGTGACTGCGTGTCGAACAGATTCGACGCGAGTTACGCAGCGCCGGTTGTTGATCCCTGCGAGAGCCAGCAAGTGAATTAACCTCGATCTCTCGAATCTTGAATTGCCTTCCGTATTTGCGACACTCGTCCCACGACGGAAGCTCGAAGTGGAAGTCGCTACTGCCGCTGCAGACATTGCGACTTTTTGGCGGCGGTTGCTTGGCATTGGGAGACAAAATAGTGAAGGCAGGATGACTGTTTTGGCTTAGGGCCGGAAGACAAGCGATTTGGGATCAAGCAATCCAAGCGCCGGTTCGTTCAGCGACGCGAAACTAATCAAATGGCGAAAACGATCGTGCGTCGCGTTGGGGCGATTCCCGGGTGCGAGTCCCAATACGCGGGCGATGGTCCGCGAGCGAGGATGACTCGTCCGCTTTCCCACTGGGCCGTGCTGTGGTTTGGACGACACACTTGCTCATTTCAAACGCCCCGCAAAGCCAAGGTTTTACCGATGGCCTGAATCGATTTCGCGGCCAAAGATTGGCACGCCGCCCGCGTCGCTGCGACTACAAAATTGATATCCGCTGCTGCAGTTGTTTCTTTCCGGGATATCCTACACCGTCGTGTCTTGGCCGATGCGGAAGAAAACCGAGATTGCGAGAAAGGCTTCCGAAGTGATCCGTCGACGCATGAGCCACGCCAATTCCGACCTCCGCGAACAAAGCGAGCGCCTGGAAACCAAGGGCAGACTGTGGCCGGGCGAGCGAAAACCAATCCGCTGACAAGGAATTTGAAAAGAACCGCGTTGCCTTTCCGAGACATTATGGATGCGATGTGTGGGCGGTCGAACTACGGTCTGATGTACACGCCTGCGAAGTGGCAACGCCCGCTACTACGACAAGACGATTGAAAGTGCACGTTTTTCTTTGAGCCGGCCCACGCGTGGGATGCACCAAAGCATCATTCCGTCGGGCGGTGTTCCTGAACGTTCCCTATTTCTACGAGGGTTGCACGTCAGTATCCGCTTCCATCAGCGATGTCATTGGTGCCATGCCGCGCGATTCGAGCAATGGTCGTCTTGGGGTGAGATGAAGCATCGAACCGATTCCATCGAACGCAATTGGAGTGAACTTTGGGCGCGCCGGGAGAACCGGAATGACCCCGCACCAGGAACACTGTGGCTGGACTATCCGTCAGTGGGCGGCCCCATCGCCGGCGATTCACGTTGTGTCCTCGCCAACTGAAGTGAATTAATCGATAATTAACCACAAGCATGTGGATGGACAAATCGATTCGCAGCCTGGTAACGGCTTTCGAATGGCGAAGGATTGGAATCCGTGATCATCAAAAGATCTGAAGCCCGGCAAGTATTCGGTGAGTCGTATTTTCACAGAGCCCGACCAAATCGAGCCGGGCGAACGGGTTCAGAATGTCGGCCCCTGCAAGACAAAGAGGTTCTGAAGGACTTTGACCATTTGGTTGAGCCTCGAACCGGCAATGGAAAAGGAGTGATCTTGCGATATCAAAGACATCGATATCGAAGGGAACGTTCAAGGGCTCACTCCTCCACCGCAGTCAAAGGGAAACGTTTGATCAGCGGAGTCGTAACTGAAAACGTCAAGCCTGATTGAAAGGTCGGCCAAGTCTGCAGAAGTCGCCCATCGATGGCGATGTCATGACGTCGCGAAGCGGAGTGGGACCGAAGCAGATTGCGTGCTGTACCAATCCTGCCATGCACCCGAGTTCATGACCTTCTCCCATTGGCCACTGATTTTGTGTTTGGGGATCTTCGTTCAAGCGGCTGGCTGGAATTTGGCGGAAGGTTTGCTGATTGTTGTACCCCCACGCTGCTGTGGTTGGGGTTTTCTACGATTCTGCAGCTCAAGTGGTTCTTTGTTGGTCGCACCATCCCCGCAGACATTTGGGGTGTTGGACCCCTGCGAGATTCGATTCCGATCGAAAGAGTGATTTCTACCCGGAATCACTCCGCATCGTCTTTTGCCGCTGGGTGTTGCGGTGCTTTGGACAATGGAATCGTTACCGTTGACACCTTCGTCAGATCGTTGGCGGAGTTGTTTTGTGCCACGATTTCGATCATGGTTGATCTCCACGAAAACCTCGCGAATCGATCAGTCCAATCTGGGGGGGATGATTGCCTTTCCCACCTTTCCGGATTTTTTCAGGTTTGGTCGGGATGGGCCGGACCGCCGATCGTAATTGGGGGTTCAGGCCCATGATTGGGAACGGGCGACAGATGCGCGGGTTTCTGGTTCGCGATGTTTCCCTGATCACATCGGTCCCGCGATCGCACTCCTAGTACGTCGTCTTTTGGCGATCCGCATCGTCTGGCCAGGATTGATTCGCAGTTGCGACCTTCTCCGTTCATTGTTGGTCGCGACGCATTTTGGATTGCCGAATTTGCGATTGGCTGGGACGCAACCGCCCTGAGCACAGGTGACGGTTTGTGTCTCCTGATGTTGATGGGACTCAGCGGGCTATTGGCACCGCTGCTATCACCGCGTGATTCATTGGATCAACCGGTGGGTGTCGCAGATTCTCAGATGAGTGATCAATATCGCGGTACGCTTGGATCGATATTCGAATTGACCAGGCATCAATTCCGCCTCGCAGGTTTTTGGACGTCCCGGAATCCTAGAATCTCGGTTAAGCTGCGAGCGCCTTTGGCACTGCGTCCGCCAAGTTTACATGGACCGAACGATGGACAGTCCGTTGGCAACTCCATGAATGTCGCTGGGCAAGCTCTGGCGAGTGGGATGAAGGGGTGTCCGCCCAGGTTTTTGCAGATGCCGTACTCGTGTGCTCACTACGTCCGAAGCAACGACAAAATCCTCCGCCCGCTTCGAATCGCTGCTTCAGGGTACTCGACTCGTTATATCCCAAAGGACCTTTGCTCGGCCGCTGTGCAATTGATGGAGGAGAGCCACAGAATTGGTCACGTAGTCGATCGGGGCGGTAATCGTGGGAGAATCTCCACCAACCCGGACCATCCAGGCCTGCGACGCCTTTCCAACTCGCGGAATCTCATGGTCGCGCTGCATCGATCAGCCAGCAGCCGGCCCGATAGGGAGTCCACCCAGAGAGAGGATCAACTTGATGGCCATCGTTGCCTGATATCTGCCGACGATTTCCCAGGCAGGAACTCCCACAACGCCGCCCTCGCGGCAGCAGCACCGTTCCCGGTGCGGGTCCTGGGGTAGAGGCAATCGGTAAACTAGGTTCCGCCGCATGACAAAAACCGATCGAGGCTTGTCCCTCGAACCGAAAAATCGAAACCGTAAGCAATTTGGCTTGCCCAGTAAGACACAAACATCGTTGACCAGGTACCGCGTCGCAAAAAGTTTGTCGTCCGTCGCTGATAATGTCGTAAATCGTTGGCGATCTCCATTGCCCGTTCGCACATCGTCAGCGTTTCTTCCGATCGCGTCGACTTGGACCGAAGGATTGATTCTCGCGATTGTCTCCGCTGCGGACTGGACTTTGGGGCGACCAACGCTTTCTGCGTCGCGTGGATAATCTGAACGCTGAAGGTTCGAGTTACTCAACGCGATCGAAATCCCACGATCCCCCCAATCGTCCCACACCAGCAGCGGCCAAATACATGGCACGGGCGCCCCAAACCTTCCTGTGGCGACGAATTCAACACCGAAGCGGAACGCCAGTTTGGATTGTCCACCACGCCTGACCTCGAGGCGAGGTGCCTGGCGTATCGCGTCAACTCGTCGGGCGACAGGTGTTGGGTCTTTGCCTCCTCTATTCCGCCTGCAAAGTGCAGGTACCAGCACGATTTCGTCATAATCATTGAGTGTCGTGGTTTTGCCATCGTGAGGTCACGGATATTCGTATCTATTGACGAAATACATTGACAATAAGAACAAGTGGGCCAGACGCATCCAGTAGATGTTGGTTTTCAGCTCAGGATGGGAGTCGAGCAAGAACAGGATCGCTTTCGTCGATGGTTTTTTGCCTTCCGACTTGGGGCGATGCCCACAGCCGCCGGTTGTGTTGGCGCATGGATGTGGGAATGATACGTTCATTGATGGAATCTCATGTCCAACTGGCTATCGAGCTGGCAACCAGGGCCATCGCACGACGAGCGAACATTCAAATTCGAAAGCTCATCGTCCACGCAAGTCCATTTTAAAGACAAGCGACCGGCTGCGGGTTGCCGATTCCCGAAATGATCTTTAATCCGCTTCGGACCGGCGCCCAAAGGCAAGGCGACTGTTCCCGATAACCGTTCAAACACCGGGAACTGGCGTTTTCCAAGTTGGGGTGGCTCGTCGGGGAACAGGCACGCGCATAAGGCGATTGCCGGCGCCAGAATCGTTTGTGATGTGGGCATTTCCAGTTCATACATGGCGCATTCGATCATGGGTTTTGCCCTGTCGCAGCGCTGTTCATTTCAAGAAACCTTCGGGAAACAGCGGCGCGCAATCGCCGACGACTCGTCCTGCTCGACCAATCGAGCCGCTATTGGGCATCACAAACATTCTCGCGACCGCGAAGCCCATCTCCAAGACGCGGGTTGAGTTTCGAGCAATCCTTCTGCGAATCGATTCCGAATTCTCGGCTTGCGATCCAATCGTGATAATCAACAACTGGGCGATTCAGTGCTGGGTTTGACATTTCCGGCGTGTCCGAACCAGCTTGCCAAATGCCTGGCGGCGGCCCATTCATAGGCCACCACGCTGCCGACTTCCGCGACGCGTGACACCATGACCGGACGCATTTTGAGTTTCTGTTGGCCAGCGTCCCCAAAATCGGGACCCAACATCTGCAACTCGTAGAATCGAACGTTCTTTCACGGTGAGCGACAGTTGGGAGTGGGCATGTTAATTGGAAAACGTTCAGTGTGAAGCAAATCAGCGATGAGAATTGACGGGATGGCCGAAATCGGCCCATTTCGACGACGCGATTGATGTTAGTCCCTATCGCGACGTCCATCGTAAATCCCTCCCTGTTCGCTGAATCGCGGCCCATGAACGCGATCCCTGACAGTTTTGGTCGTTCGCCGTGACCCCCGCTTCGATCTCGCTGCGCACTTCGCCACGTGAATAAGACTACACTCAGTGCTTGTCAGGACAACTGTTGAGTCAATTTTGATTAGGTTGCCGCACTCCCCGCCCTGCCTAAGCAATCCTACGCCATGAACACGCGACAACCCACGATCACCCTGTAATCGACAAAACGTTGACGCCTTTCGGCGTGGCTCAATTGGATAGCCCTATTTTTGCACCCGACCCCAACCGAATTGGTCCCCTCCCATGAACGCCGAACGGTCTTTTCTTTGTTTCCTTACTCGTTTGTCCTCTGCTGACGTCGATGGTCCCGTCGCGGATTTGGGCCCGCTACCTACGAAACGATCGCGTACGGGGTTTCTCTTTTCTGAAAAAACTCGATCCTTCGCTCCAACTTGCTTGACCATCGGTCACCAGCCAAAACCAATGAAAGCGGTGGGCGGGTCCTCGCGATGGCCCAATTGAAGGGCACGAGATGAAGCATCGCGTTCGATTTTGACCGATGCGATGCAAGTCGCATGGTGACGGGCGCTCTATTTTGGGCAGTAGCGTGGACCACGTCTGCATTGCGTTACGCAACGACCGGCAACCGATCTGGGATTTCTACACTGACGGCCGATTCGGCTTGCGCCCCGTTGGCCCACGGGAATGTTTACTTTGGACATTCCGACGCCCGGTGTGGGGGTTTATTGCCCACGCGATCCAACGGCAGTGGTCGTCTGGAAAATGCGAGTTGGGCGTCCAGATGACCGTTTGATTTCCACGAGGCGAGATGGAATCTCGCGGTGGCCCTGTCCGAACGGCGTACAATTAATCGAACGGGGACGTGGCCCTACTTTCGGCGCGGGCGTTTTTTCCGCACGAAAAGATTTACCTCTGCGCAGTGACCATGCCATCGACGGTTCGGTCGTTTGGCGAACGATACGATTAGCCAACAGAAACGCGGGCCGCAATGATCTTTCGCCGCAAGGCTACCTGCTTCGCCAATTGAAAATACTTGTACGTACCCTCGTGGGCGATTTCCCTGCCGGTCGCCATCCTCCAAAAACCGGCGCACGATTTGATTTTTCAACGCAACGCCTTCGTTGGCGAACCGACGCGGTGGTGTGGGTGGGTGGGACCAAAGCGTTGCTGGGCGATGGACAAGTTCCTACGCCGGTGGTCCTCTTCACTTTTTGGCGATGGATCAGGCCAACGGGGAATGTTGGTGAATCGTGGATCACGGTCG
>Ga0163217_1033295_pt1 | contig 15757 bp, 10 predicted proteins | sample SynspAceP_FD_185933 | JGI IMG/M metagenome (GOLD analysis project Ga0163217, IMG submission 185933) | Saline lake microbial communities from Ace Lake in Antarctica - Synechococcus sp. Ace-P (PacBio error correction) | ecosystem: Environmental > Aquatic > Non-marine Saline and Alkaline > Saline ...
GGAGGAGAGAGGTATTTTCAAGATCATGATGAAATGGTTCCGTTAGGATCAGTCTCTATATTACGGTTCATTGGAAAGGAGGGATGATTCATCCGCCCTCCTCCGATATTTTGGCCACAGTTCGTCTAGAAAACCCTGTTATGCCTTGGTCCATCCAAAACAGCAAAGCCTAACTTATTATCACTTAAGTTGGTTTTTTGCCTGGCTCATCAGCCCCACAAGTTTTTCTTAATCCATAGCTTCGTATTGCGGTAGAAGAAAACATTTCTCCACCTGACGCTTGTGTTTGACATGAACTTGAAAAGAAAAGAGTTAACTTTTGAGTTCAAAATACCTTTTTTTTGGTGTGTGTGCAAATGTATTTTTGTGTTTTGGGTTTAAACTCTGAAATTGTTTTGAATTCATGCCTGCCAACTTCTCGGCAACATCTAATGAAAGAACCCATTAGGTTTCATGGCTTTTTCCTTCACCTACATTCCGAAAAGAAATCAATTTGTCCCCCGACTTATGAGTGCCAAGCTGGCCACTTTTTAAAGAGTGGGTTTCGTTGCGACATTTGTAAATGCTTTTTCATAAACCATTTTGGGCTTCCTGAAGAGAGGTTTTTAAGAGTGTAGCCTTACGTCCTTGCTGCGGTGGGTTGCAGCTGGTACTTTGCCATGGCGGAATAGGTGTTCGTTTTTATTTGATAGGTGGTAGGGCTGTCCATTATTTAGCTCAACTTGCCATAATGCCATTGTGGGTTTTTTTTTGGGAACCGGATAACATACAGGAATGACATAATCCGTATCTCTGCATCGATAACTGAGCCCGGACGCGGGTTAGGAGGTTGTTAGGGTATTAATTAACAAACTTTCCTTTAGTGCTTTCGTCCTTTTAGTTTTTGTTTTTCGGCTTAATTGTGGCAAAAAATCTCGATTGCCTAGTAGTGGAGAATAATGGTTAATGAGATTGTGTGGTGCCTTTTATAAAGAGGGTGGCTTTTGGAATGCTTCCTGTTGAAACAAGCAAGCAAGTCCTTCGCAAATCAATAGAGCCAGACGCCAAACTGGTCAAAAGCGTTGCAGTCCTGTGTTGTAACTGCGGATGACTTCTTCATGTCCTAAATCTTCTAATTCGACACAAAGTGAATTCCCAAATGTCTTGAGTTTGAAATACTAGATAGCCATCGTTTGAACGCACTCGATAATAGCGTAAAGCAGATTTCAATGTCTCGGTCAGATATAGGAGTTAGGATTAATTGCCCCGAGATCAGATGGTCCCTTGTATGCTTTCTGCTGAGGCGTTGCGGCCTTTGAAGTCGCTTTCACACCTTCATACTATTATGATCGCGAACGGCCGCAGCAGAGCTTGGTATGTGTCCATCCCAGCTGCTGTCAATAGACAGTTTTCTTCAGGAATGCTTTTCAAAGTCCACTCTGATTTCAAACGCGCGCTTTCTTCACTATTACTATCAAGTGTCGCCATCAGGAAGCGCTTTTTGATTCAATGCTTGCAGGTTGGATCGTTGTGAATTTGGGTTCGTCGTCGCATCTAGCTCAAGAAAGAGGGTTAGATTCAAGAAATTCATGAATTTCTTGCTTCAGGTCCAACCGTGGGAAAGCTGCAGCAAGCAATGGCTTGTTGTTAGCTGTGTGTCATGGTCAGCTTGTTGGCCCGAGTTTTAAGTTGCAAAGAACTGCTTCAAGAGCAACTTCTTTTTATTTGAATGAATTTGGAACGGTTTGCAATACTACTTCCTTTCTACAGCAATGATAAGTGGGTTACAGACGAAGTCGTCGCCTAGATAAAACCTTTTTTACTGTTCATTGTTGAAATGTCGGGTGCCTGGCCATCGCCAGATAAAGCAAAATAAATATAACCATTGCCAACAATGTAAGCCTTATCACAGATGTCTAATGTCTCAAACATTGTGATCGTAATGTAGGACGCCGATTTCCACTTTCTTGAAGGTGCTTTGATGAAGTTTAAATGTCGCCGACAGAAATCAGGTGTCCACGCCCAGCGAAAGGTTCAATCCAAGTAGGATGAACTAGGGTTAATAGCAACGGCTCTTGCTATTTCACACGTCGTCTTCTCCACCCGATAGTTGCCATTCCTAAAGTCTCAACAATGTGGGTGATGTTGGAAACTCTTCTAATAAATATTCGAGTCTGTCTTTCGTTGGCGTTTTGTTAGTGCTTCGCGTTTTCTAAAATGGCCGTGATTTGTCTCGACAGAACATTTTACGAAAAATGGAGGCTTCCTGAGAAGATAGCCAATGCCTTATTATGAGCGCGAGTGTGGCATGCGTCCTTTAAGTGGATGTCCTACGGCCATGCGAATATAATATGCGCCAGCGTCATTTGATACCATGCCAACTATCATATAAAAGCAGGTGGTTTTGCCAAGCACCGTTTGGACTCAAGTAGGCCAACGGCTTGACCAGAGTTCGACAGAGATAGAGACGTTCCTTACACTACTTGGCGTTTTTTTGTGAACTCATTTGCTAAGTGTTTTGCTTCAAGTAAGGCCATTTATTTTTTTGCCTCAGGTGCTGGTGGTTGTGCTTGCGGTTGGTAGATGTCATTTGCGCGATACGCGTCCCTAATCTTTTTTCTCTGCGCTGAATGTTTCCATCGTTAATCATATAAAAAGAATGTATCGGCGTAACTAGAGTTTTTTCATTCCGGCTTAAGTAGCCATTATCCGGTAATTTCTAGCTTGGAACATCAATGGTTGAATAATGAATTTCATTGCCCTTTACTGATGAACAAATGTTACCTCCGCTCCAGTTCACATTTGTTGGCTAAATTGGCTGCCTGACCAGTGCTTCTAGGTTGCTAAATTTTTCGGGTTTTTGCCGTCCTTTGACACTTTAAGGTACCTGCGCTTGGATTTCAATAGAGCCTTGTTTGACAAAAACATTGCCTTTTGTAAGATGGCTTCACACCAGAGTTTTGGTCAAACGAGGCTTCGTCGGCTTGAAATTTCTAATTGTGCCTTGTTGTCCCATCAAGGGGAGTGCATAGCAATATTGGCCAAATAATGGCTGAGGTGAGCAATATACTGAAAGTTAATGAATGTTTTCAAATATTTTCCTCGTACAGAAATCCCGTCATAAAGACTTCTTCCTGAAATTTATATAAGTTTGTGATCGTGCTGGCAGAAGTTTCTCCTTTGTATCGGAGAAAGGTGTCGCGTTTCCCTTGGCTCGTTAAAAGATTGGATCTTTATTCTAAGTAATGTACGCTGTCTGCAGTGAGCTTTTGTCATGCTGATTGAAAGATATTTTTTAGTCGCTCTAAGCGTTGTTTGTTATAGAATATCATTAACTTCCGTCATCAATAACCCCTATTATCCTGCTTTTGCACTCCAGCTGCCTGAATATGAATTGTCGTTTCGACGCTGGGAAACTTCTAGTAATGTTTTTAAGACGCTTTGTTATTAAGTGAAGTGTTTGTTGTGCAATTAAGTGTCTTCGACCAGCATGCGTTGAATAAATCAAACTCTTTCAACTTTAACCTGAGTGATAAAAAGTAGTCCGGGAAGCTGCCTTAATGAATTCGCTCAACAAGATTTCTGCTTCGGTGTCGCTCACAAATACCAAGAAATAAAGAGGCACCAGTATTAGCGCAGCCCCAAATAAAAAAGCAAACTATTAAAAACGGACAATTTTTTTAAGCATCTGCATTACAACGAGCCACTTGTGCTAATCACTTAGCAAGTAATGCCCAATAAGAAGCAATAAGAGGCATCCTAACATCTAAGGAAATTTTGTTGTTTTTTTTTTTGTCTTTTTGAAAAAATAAGATAGCAATAGCAAGTGCGACGGTTAAGCCAGAACCCAGGGTATCCTGCTGTAATATTTTCATCGGGGAGGGGGAGGGGGGGGGGTGATCAATTCCCTGGAGCGAAAGGGCAGGCCAAAGGCCAGTACTGTGGCTAGGTTTTGAATATGGTTTGGAACCTAGGAATGTACGCTATTGCAAATATCATGATGACCTTTTCTAACACTACTGACAGGTGGCTGCAAGCTCTGGCAGGCTGGTGCCGATGGCGACAATGGTTAAGCCAATGCCCAACTCGCTAAACGCCCAAGAGCGGTTGCAATGCCTACGCTCCAAACGAGCAGCTTAAAACTGCCCAATTAATATCGCCAACACCCGATTAAAAGGCAATTGATAGAAGATAGATGTTAACCAACGGAAGCGGACGTCATCCCTCTGGTAGGCCTCTTTTAATTCACTTTGTAAATCTTTTACTGCCCGGCGAAAGCAGAATGGTCAAAACAATGAACAAAGGCTGCGATTAATATAACGCCGTCGCACCATAACACCAAGATTTTGATCAGCAGCAAAAGGCCTGTTAGTAGTGTAATGGCGAGTAACGAGAGGAACTTTATTCTGGAATGAGAGTCCCGGTGCTATTGGGATCGCTGAAAAGAGAAATGTAATGCCAAAGGACGAGGGAATGTTGGCAATATTTGAGCCAAAAGACATTCCCAACGGCTAATCTCTGGCGCATATCAACAGACAGCCAGCAAATGGCGGAAAACAACCATTTCTGTGCGATGTGCCAAGGCCAAACCAAACTGTATCCCAATGATCATTGGATTTACATTCAAAATTTTTCCTGCGACTAGAGCAGAATGTTCGATGAATTTAATCGGAACTGATAACCAGTAAGATTAACCCTGCGATTAGGGCAGCGAGAAAACAGGCAAAAGCATAACGTCCTAAGATACTCACAAATTTTAAAGAGGCCTACCATTTAATGAGGTTTGGCAATGAAATTCAAGACTTGATAATTACAAACAAATTGGATTCTAATGGCGGGTGATTTTATTTGTTAGGGGGGCAAATGCTAGTATCTAGCAATATTTGATATGGGATGGAAAGGTTGTCAAGTGCTAGATGCGTATATAAAAGTCCAAGATGTTCATTTTATTACCGCGCGGAGGAGGTCCATTTACGAAAATGTCTCCTTGACGATCCTCGCGGTAAAGGTGACGGCGTAATGGCCCTAGTGGAACAGGGAAACGACCTTGTTTGCGGTTGATCCGCGGCGCAGCTTTGCTTCGCCCGATTCAGGGAGTATTTTAGTCGATGGTCAAGAAATGTCATTCGATTAATCACGTTCTGATTTTGTAAAAATTCGCAAAAAAAATGGGCAATGCTTTTTCAAAGTGGCGCAACTTTTTTAGTGACATGTCCTGTTTATGAAAACCATTGCATCCCTTTAAGAGAGCACACAAGCTAGAATTGCTTCCGCTATTTAGAAGAGGTCGTTGCGCAAAAAGCTTCCATAGTGGTCCGGTTTTGCGCGGCGCAGCAGGTTTAATGCCTTCTGAATTATCAAGGCGCATGGCGCGTCGCGTCGCGTAGGCCTCGTGGCCATTGCGCTTGAACCAGAATTATGATGTATGACGAGCCTTTCACTGGTTCCAAGACCCAATCTCTAAAAGGGGTACTGGTATCATTGATTCGCGAAATTGACGACTTCCGCTAATATTAACCTCTGTCGTGTTTCCTCACGAATGGTTAGAAAGAGTCCTGTCGGATAAGCAGATCAATGTTTGTATTCTTGCTGGTGGTCGCGTTATCGTGAAGGAACTGCCGCGGAAATTCGAGCGTCTGATGACCCTCAGGTTTAAACAATTTTTTAAATGGCGGAGCCTGATAGGGCCCTGTGCCTTTTCATTATCCGGAGATGCCCGACAGTATGCTTAATAAAGACGGAGCAAGCGCAATGAAAGCATATAATATCGATGGGCGCATGGCTTTTTGATTGGCTTGAAGCGGTTGGGGAGCTGGCAATTTTTTTAGTACAAGTATTTTAGAGGCCGGTGCGTTTTGGGTGAGTCTATTAATCTACTGGTTAAGCAGCTTTAAACTCTGTTTGGTGTTTTTGTCTTTAGTGATTATCATCGTCTCGGGTACATTATTGGATGGTGTGTCACTGCAAGGCTTAACAAGTAATTTTGGCTAAATTCGGTCGAAGAAGCGGTTGGGTCAGCTGTTAGCATTGTCATTGCCGTCGTGAGCTGCTCGCCCGTTGGTGACGCGCTTTTGTTTGCTGGGCCGAGCGGGGTCTTCTTTGACTGGCCTGAAATAGGTTTGATGAAAAGCAAAGGAAGCCAGTTTGTCAAGCATGAAATGATGGGGGGTTTTTTTTTTAGGGGTAGATCGCTAAGGCCGTGTGATTGCACCACGATTTATTGCGTGGGTTATTTGTTTTGCCGTTTGTTGAGTTTGATTTTTCAGCGTCTGAATCCTTGTGGGCAGCTGGGTATCGGTTGGACTGGTTGGGTGTTTACGATGGTGCTTTTTGGTCATCGATGCAAGCAGTCTGTTCACTTGGAATAACTGATTATATGAATGGTGTGATTAAAGGGTAAAATGTTTTTCCGTCGTGGTTACTTGGATTGGCGGTTTTTATCAAAGGTTAATGAAGTGCATTCCAACTTCAGAGGGAATTGGTAAAATGCAACGACTCGGTACCGTGGTGTTGGGTTCATTGGCTATTTTGCGTTAGATTTTTGTATTGACCTCGCGCTATGTTCGGAGATTTTTAGGAATGAGCAAGTAACGCGCAGAGTTATTGGTCACGGAATGTTTTTTATTGTTTGGGTGTTTGCGGCTCCTTTTTTATTTGCGGGCAGTAGTGGGCTTTGCTTTTTCAAGTAAGAAAGATGCATAATCAAGTCGTGGCAAGATTTGGATGATATTGCAGGTTTAACGAACCGAGCTAAAGTCTCTATTGCTGGTGTTGAGGTTGGCAAGTGGTTTGAATCCATCGTATTTGATAAAAATTATTTATGGCGCTGGGTTACTATGAAATATTCCACTCTGATGTCAATAATATCCCGAACTGAACAGTTTCTATTGCTGTTTAACCCAAGCCGGGCTGTAGGGAGAAAAGTAAATTTAGGTATTTTCTATTGGGGAGCCGATGAAGAAGTTGCTTAAAAATTGGCAGTGAAATGTACGAAACACTCAGTCTGGCGCTTGTGCTGGAGACTTTTGATAAGTCAGTTTTTTGTTTAACAGCGGCGACTCGGAGAAATAATAGATTCGGAGATTTTTAACGGTGTTTGCTGTGTGTTTGCTTTTGCTGCTCTAGTTTTGACATGTCTCCTAACGCTGACGAGGCAAGAAGGCGGCCTGTGATTAAAAGTTGTTGAGGCGTTTCGCATGATATTGTCGCTTGACAAAGAAATATTGGCTAAAATCCTGCCTTGCTAGAGTCGAGGTGAATAAGATTTGGCGAATGTGGTGATTTTGATGATTTCCAAAAGGTGATGGGGAAGTATTAATCGAAGAGCATCGTCTGAAGCAGCGTGCTCCGTTTGCAAATGTTACCAAGGACAACCTTGCTAAAAACATACGGAAGGTCGCTGCTGTGAGCTTGATGCGGATCGAATTAACGTTTTGCCTTTGGGTCCTTCAAGGTAGAGGGAAAGAAACAAAGGTAGATGTGTTTCAATGGAATCCAGGTGGTATGCTAATTTAAACTTTTTACATGGAGCAATCTAAGTCCAGGGAACTGGCTGTTGAGTAATATTGTGGATTAACAATAATCAATTTTGGCTTAACCATTCCGTAAGCCAATTTGCGCGTTATGATGAGCAGAAAGAAAAATGACATCGAATCGGCCATTTCCTGCTTGGGAGCGTCCGTTGGCTAAAAGAGTCTAATCTTATAGTCGAGCGAAATATGCACAATAGAGAACCAAATTCAGTCAATGAGTTTTGGAATTTTTGCCATTTAAGCTTCGTGTATTCGTTGTCCCTGAAATAAAATCTTAGAAACAAGTGGTTTTTTTTCAGAGAAAGAACTTAGAAGTATTAAGTAGTTGGCTCTACTAAGGTAGAATAAAGGTAACGAAATAAAATTAATATCTATTGGAGCGAACTGTGAACCGCAAGTGAAGTTTAAAGCACTTTTAGAATCCTCTATCCCTCATTGCGAAGTCATTGCCGCAGGTGAAGGCTGCAATTTTCAAAGTGGTTGTGGTTACAACGAATTTGAAGGCCTCTCTACAGTTAAGAAGGCCAGCAACTTGTTGTATCACTATCTTCAAAGAGGCTATTGCAAGCGGTGCAATTCCACGCCGTTACATGAAAACCTACACCCAGACAAAAAAATACGCTATAAAGAGCGATTATAAGAGATTAAATAATATGGAGAAAGCTTCTGATTACTGGTGGCACTCGACTTAACGGTGTTGGTTCGTGCTTCGGCGCGAAAAATGCCTGCATGCCAATTAGCGCCAACATTGTTAACAAAAGAATTGAATCACGATAAAAACTTGCCTCACTTACACGACATTACCAGCTATCTTTGAGCTTCTTGGTTCTATGGGGTGCGTTGTTGTTTGTTGATGAAAAGAATGAGTGTCCACTTGGACGTATCGACGCTCAATAACTGTGAGGCGCCCGTATGAAATCTTGTTAAGACGATGCGTGCCTTTTCTTATTCTGGTTTTGGGCCCATTGGTCAGCCATTTTCGGTCGAGCGGTTGTTTCTCTTCCTGGGCTGCGCAATTGGTAGTCGCCCGGATTGATTTACATCTTCGTGGCTTGGGCAAGCCATGGTGCAAAAATTTGCGGTGAAGGTGGTGATATCATTGGCAATGTTTTGATGGTCGTCTAAAGGGCGCACGGCAAGATTTTTTTGATAAAGTCACTTGTTAAACGGGACGGGAGAATTTTATTAATGGCCGCCACTTTAGCTGATGGCCAGACTATTCTAGAAACTCAGCGGCGCGAACCTGAAGTGGTTGATTTGGCTGAATGCCTGAATTTCAATGGCGCGAAGAATCACGGGTCATGGTACAGGATACGGATTATCCAATGATGTGTAGAAAGCTTTGCCCATGGTACGAACTTAACCCCTGTTATGCCTGAATCGTATTGAAACGGGTACTTTCTTGGTGCCGGCTGCAAGCAACTGGCAGGTTAAAGTTAAAGTTTATTGATACCATGTTGGAAGTTCGCTTGAAGCAGTGGCTTTCCAAATTTAGAAGAAGCCTGTGCAAAAGTGACTGCGGGGAGATTGGAATTGAAAGTGGAATATGGAAGGGCGCCGTCCAGAAGCCGTTAATATTAAGTACCGCGCCATACCCAGCAATTCCCCCGACAGACATGCAAGCGCAATTTTGTTGCGTTTGAAACTCCATAGCGAATGGCGTTGGCCGAGTGATTGAGAAGTATTTTTGAAAAATCCGCTTTAAATGCACGTAGATGAGAATGCTTCGCAGGGAGCTGAACATCGAAGTGACAGGGAATACGGCTATTGTTCGTGGGTATCGAACGTTTGAAGGGCGCGCCAGTAATGGCAGAACGATCCACGATGGCGGTCTGCAAGTTTGGGTGCTTTCTGCGTTAGTGGCAGAAGGCGATACGAAAGATTTTGATCGGAAAAAAAAAAAAAAAACATCTATCACATCACGTGGTTATCTGAGTGTATTGAAGAGAAATTCGGTTCATTGGGTGCGAAATTTCAACGGGTTTTAAATTAATATGAGTAGAATACGTTGAACGAATTGCGTATCGAAAGGGCGCAATTCTGGTGGACCTTTACCGCTTTTAGAAAAAAGCAATATTGTTCCAGTTGAAAAGACATTAGCAAAAGTCGAAAGCTAATTTTCGACACCAATCATGAAGCATATCAAGTTTTGGTGATTTTTGCGGCGCGACAGATGTTCCCTAACGTATTTATGCATGGTGTGGCGGATTTTGGGGGTTGCGGGTAAAGACGTTTTGATGGACGAGCATCGGACATAAAAAAAACCTTTAGCGAACTGCTGGATCTTAAAAATTTGCAAAATGTCGCTTGAAATGACGGAGCCCGGTGTTGTCGGTCAACACGCCTTTGCCCAATAGACGTTTGAAGTGGCTTCCCTAAAATTTATAAAAACCGCCAAAGCGTATTTTGCTGAGGCAGGGTATTCCAGCCTGATGTCAATCAGCTATACGGTCGATGGAGCTTGCGCCTATTATGGGCTTAAGCAGATCCTTATTGTTGATATGTTGATACAGGTAATACTTAAAAGCGAATGGGTCTTTGAGGCGCGAGAGTTAATTCGCACGATGCAGTAACCGTTTGGTGGTTGAATAAAGCCGCTTATAAAACAAGTACTCTGAATTGAGCCGATCTTAGAAATGATAAGACGTGCGGTGAACAATGAGGGGTAAATAATTGAACCTTACTATACGAGAAAATTTTCGTCAAGCTCTGATGATTTCGTCAAGAGTTAGACTCGCTAACTCGGGCGTGGGACTTCCCGTTCCGATGCACACGTGCAAGAAAAACAGTGGCGGACATGTTTTGAGCAAGTTCGCTTGAAAAGTGACGATGCGGTATTGAGTCACTAATCCGCTTGATCGTCCGTCACGTGGGTTCCTCCATCTGACCTGGAAAATATCCCGTGAAGAGCTTGCCTCTTGCTAAAGGCCGGGTCAGCCCTGAGTTTGGTGGCCCTAGTCCTAAGAGGCGGCGGCAAAGCGAGGTTTACATGATTACCAATGAGGTCAAAAACAGCCTCTTGCAGTATCAAGAAAGAGGTGGCACGGTGCTAGGTCAAAAAGTACCGCCCTTTGGATCGGGTTGGTGTTTTATGTGCACGGCGGTAAGCGGCCTTATCCCTCTTCGTGTTGATGAATGTCAATGCTGCTAAAAGTTGGCGGTGTTGGTGAAATTACATGTAAGTGCCAACGCCGGATGGGGTTGTAATGAAGCATTGTCTTGGCGGCTGCTTATTATTGCGGGTGTCGATCGTGTTTCCCACACGAATCGGTGGTGCTCATGGCGGGTAGCTGCTTTTGCGCGTATGGTACCGAGACTCGTTCCAAGTGGATAAAATTGACGGTCTGGCATATTTAATGTGGCAATACGGCTAAGAAAATGGTATTTGGTGTTGTTGCATCGATAATGATTGCAATGGCCCTTCTGAAATTCTTAGAGTTGTGTGGTGACGGAAAGACAGATCCGACTGGATGCCCGGAATGGATTTATTCTCTCTCTAGGCTGAACAATGACGAAGATGCCATCTATTAATTTCTCCAGACTTAGTTTTTTATAAAAATGCAAAACACCGCTTATGGAGCGTTTGATCGAGATCAGAGCCGTAAGGATATTATCAAGGCTTCTCCTAGAGGGGCGGGGTGCGTTTATTCATGTGAAGGCATGGATGAAAGCCATGGATATTGCGAATCAATGTTGCCTTTGCTGAAACATCTTGAGTTATCATTGAAATGAGCCAGAAGAAAATGGGTTGAAAAAAATGTCGTTCACGCTGGAGCAAATTTTTTTAATTGGGCAGACATACGCCTGAGGCTTTGGTGACTAATGTGCTGGACCGAACCATGTTTTGGGGCCTACGTCCGGTACGCCCGCAAGATTTTCAATCAGCCAACTGGGTTGTTTATGATTTCCCAAAAATCGTAAGTTCGTTAATTTACTGCTCACACTGAAGGGGCGAGTGAATTGGCTAAAAATATGCGTCTCGTTGGCTCGAGGTGAGTCTTTAGAGGCTCATGCTATGTCAAGCAGAATAACCGAATTTTGAAGGATTGCTTTAATTGATGAAAAGATACGTCTCACCCCGCCGCTCTTTATAAAATTGAGGAAGGTGGACGCGTAATTTTGGGCGCTGATTATCTTGCTTATGGTTGTCGGCGGTTTTTTTATGCCCCGACAGCTATCGCGTAGAAACGGAGTGTGCTTATTGACGCGCCTCGTGATGAAATTTACAAAGACCTGTTCCACGGCGATAGTTTGGCCGAAACTGGAATGTTCATGTTCAAAAAGGTAAAGTTAGAACCATTTAAAGGTGCTTTAAGTGGGAAGGGGATTCAGTTGCATTGTTATATCGACGAAGTGCCGGAGCAAGGTGGTTTTGTCCTGTGATTGAATTACCGACAATCGTATACGCTCGATGTTCGTCCCAAAGCCTAAAGTTAATATTGTGCATAATGTAATAACTCTTGCATACCAAGCAATGGGTCGACACTTGTTGCGTGGACCATATGAGGGAATCCTTTAGTGCGGGTTGTTGAGTCCTTATCTTGCTATGTTTGCAATAATATTTGCGGGTGATAACTACTTTTTTGAGGCGAAGTTTGCCAAGAATCCTTAAAAACAGGTTTGAGCTCAGGCGTTTAGGGTTGATACTAATAATTAATGCGCTCATCGTGGCTGTTTTTTTTCTAGCATGATATCTGTCTGGTAGGGATTGCTGCCCTCGAATGCCCAAACAAAGGGAAATATTGGTTCCCAGGTTTTTTGCGAATGCTATAAGTGCCTTGACTTGAAACGGGTCTTTAACTCGGGTTGTTGTTGATCAAAGTATTATATCTCCCACTTCAATAGCCCGGGCGTTTTTTCCTGCTGGACTTTCCTTTGTAATGTCTTAACGAGTAATCCGTGGTTTGATGGCAGTGAATAAGTTCGCCAATGACTGTGTTAATTTTTTGAAGCGTCCATTCCTAAAATATCCTCGCACACTTCTCCGTTATTAATGATGGCTGTCATCACTTCAAGTGTCGTCATCGACTGGTGTGCAAACCCTATTCCTTGTGAGCCCCTACTAATTGTACTTGAAGTAAATTGCCAGAGCTTATGCAATAAGTTTCCGCCCTTTAGGTTGACTAAAGCGCCGCCAGATTAACCTGGGTTTATTGGCGCGTCGGTTTGTAGGGTTTTTCGTAAGTATTAAGACTATGCTGTTTTGCGGCCCTTGGCGCTAATGATACCCGGCTGTGACGGTTGACCTATCCCAAATGATTGCCTAATTTGCCAGTTATGCGATCTCCAAATAGAGACTTTACTTGCTGTTTTCCTATGTTTTAATATTGCGGTAAATTAGATAGGTTTTATTTTTAAAACGGCTAGGTTCGGTTGATGGGGGTGCCGAGGCCCCCCCGGAAAAAAAAAAAAAAAGGTTTTTTGCTTTCGGTACGTCTTCCATCGTTGAAGGGCAATGACGATACTCTGCGAATTTGAATGAACGTGAATGGTTGGTGAGTTAATAAAGCCATTCCCTTGTAGCGCATAACGCCGGAACCCAAATGATACTGTGTTTGGATTCTTTTTGGTTGTTTTAGCGATTAATTTTTTCTGGGCGACTTTGAGTGTGAAATATTAACAACAGAAGGGAGGTCGCTAACTTTTACTGGTAGGAGTAACTCGAATTGAAGTTTTGGCTTCTCTGTAATCAAGTAGATACCGCTGGCCTTGCAAGTGCCTGCGAGAACGAGATAATGATGGGTAATACCCGTAGTTTTTTCGGATCCATAAGGCTTAGGGGTTGTTGTGCTAACGTACGGTAGATTTGAGTTGTTTACTTAATCAGCGCGTTGAGTCCAAATCAGTTTAAAGATTAGCGCCCCCAATGGTTTGCAGGTGGAAGGGAAAAAAAGAAATCAAAGCCGTGTTTGTTACTGGTGTAACAGGCTTGTTTCAGGCGCTTATTGATTGCGGCGAATTGAGTACAAGGCCCGACGCGTTTTCTGTCCACCTGGCTATCTTTGGAAAAACGAAATTCCTCAGATTGTTGGAGATGAAGTAAATCGACCGTATTTCCAGCGTTGATTAAGCCATGACATCATTTATATGGGGTTATGCACTACCACTAGACGCGCATTCCTGTATTGGGGTAATAACGCAGGTTGGCGGATGCGCATTGGAACTCTTAAATAGAACTGGTTTGCAGCCAGGTGTTGCAAATCGAGGAAATCTATTGGGTTTGTTGCGAGTTTAAGGGAGCCCGGTGTCCGTTAAGTGTTTTTTTCGCGCTATGGTAGAAAAAGCGGTTGAGCAGAAAAGTGGCTGTTGAGTGTGTTTGGCGATAGAAAAGATTCATTCGAGTGGGCACTTTGCACTGGTGGTGCTCAAGGGTATAATAGAGCAGGCGGTCGATGGCTGGTGCTGGATGTGCATATCAACAGGGGAAGTTTCTGAGGCAGACTATTACATTGCGCGTGAGATGGGGATCTCATTTATATTGCCGCGGGTCATCATGCAAACAGAGCGTTTTTGGGGTTAAAAATCTATGGCTGCGTTTCTATCAGAAGAGTGGTGGTCTAGACTGCGGTATTTATTGATATAAGAATCCTGCTTAATTGAAGGGAATTGAAAGAGCTGAAAGGTTGGTAAAACATAAAAACGGCTTTTTTTAAAGCCCTTTTTTTAAATTAAATAGTGCGTTTAGGCTCTAAATCGGTATGTCTAATTCATTCTAAAGGCCAAAGTTTTCGCTAAGACATGCCTGTTGCTTTAATCAATTTTTATTAGCGCGTAATCTCTTGGCGGCTCAGTTTAACTGGTGAGGTGTCAGGAGTCCTGGGGCGTTTACTGATAATTGAGCTGCTTTCTATTTTGACATTGCTGATTGGCTTTCGCATTATCAGCAGGGCAATTTCTTAGATCTGCCAAACGTTTCTCAACAGCGTGCCATTGGTGTTTCGTTGTGCTTGATCCTGAGAAGAAGTTATATGCAATCAATGCATTGACCTTGCGTCCTAGGCTCTGTGTTGTAGATGATGTTCACATGGTGATTGGAGACGGCACCTAGTCTGTAGAGCTTGAAGTAAGCTTGTTTGTTATTTCATTGCTTGTAGCTTTTGAGAGCTTAATGTTGACGACATCAGCCAAATAATATGCCGGTAAAAAGAATGATGATATGGAATTCCTAAGTTCAATGACTTTCCTCTTCTTTCTCACAAAAAGAATACAGATAATCCATAAGCGAAAAACCGCCCGCCTACGATAACAGCTTGATAGGTGTTGTTTAAGATGCAATTTTTGGTTTAGAATAGTCAAGAATCCCACTTATTCGAGAAAAGAGAGCGACGATGACACCCATTACGCGTTTACAAGCAAAGAATTTAACAAGAAGCCAGATTTAAACATAACGATCCCAGCGGCAGGAAGAGCGGTAGAATGGCACTTTTCAGGATTTATTCGATCGTTTTGGTTGCAAAATCAAGAGATCACCCTATCAGTGGTTTTTTTTTGATCGGTTTTCGCAAAAAAAAAAAAAGGGAACAAAAATACCCGACTGTAGAGCAAACAGGTTTGTATTTTTGGGAGTGTGTGGGGTCGGGGTAAAAGACCTATCTAAATGGACTACCAATTCTTCGACTGTATTTGCCAATGGAAAAAGAAAAATGCGTCTGCATTTCCCATCGGTTTTGTCAAAATGGTCGCCATCAAGAAATGCGAAAAGCTTCATGATGTGAAAAAACCACTTGAAATAGTAGGGTAAAGAGATTTTATTCTAAGGCGCAAGTGTTGTGTTTTTGAAGAACCGAAGTTTTTTTTTCGTCATTGTCTGATATTAAACGATGCTATGATTTTAGCTGGCTTGCTAGAGAGGTACTCCTGTGTTTGAAAACGGAAACAACGTTGGTTGCAATACTTCCAATATTGAGCCTGATGGCTTGTGTATAAAAATGGTTTGCGAAGCGAGTGGCCTCGTTTTTTGCCCGCGATCGCTTTTAGTTAATAAAACATACCAAGGTGATGAATGTAGACAGGTGGTATAGATTAACCGTCTTAGAAGTTAAAAACAGGCGAAGTCTTTTAATTCATTATCCATTTAAGGGGGGGTTTGGGAAAACCAGCCAAATTGGAGTTGAATAATCGATTCTGGAGTCTATTATCAGCGCATCGTCATGTGTTCGAAGGTGGTCTCCGTTGAAAATAAGGAAGGGGCGTGATATTCCTTTGATTTCGCAGTTGTGAAGGCCTTGCTTGGTTTTGATGTTAAG
>Ga0163217_1064787_pt1 | contig 15757 bp, 14 predicted proteins | sample SynspAceP_FD_185933 | JGI IMG/M metagenome (GOLD analysis project Ga0163217, IMG submission 185933) | Saline lake microbial communities from Ace Lake in Antarctica - Synechococcus sp. Ace-P (PacBio error correction) | ecosystem: Environmental > Aquatic > Non-marine Saline and Alkaline > Saline ...
GAGAGAGATCATCAACAGCTCTGAGATTCGCTTAGCTGGAGAATCAAGAAGGCCAAATTACACCAGGAGGCAAAAGATCAATCTTAGGAGGAACGGATTAAATAATCTTAATCCCTCCATCCTCCATCCATCATTTTCCGATTATTTTCCCCTCCGAATTGAATTTTCTTTCGTCAATGGTAAAGCCACAAAAATAGATGAAGGGAATGACATAAGCCCTACGCCCGCAAAAAATTAAATCTATTCCACCAAAAACTGCCTCATTAAAATAAAAATTTTAAGAAAAAATATACTAAAGAATAAAACTCCTTTTTTAAATCAATGGATTTAACGAAATTGTTTTTTGCTTTTCCTATAACTTTTATGAAATTGCACTAGACCTTTGCTAAATCCCACGGAATAGGTGGATATTTTTTGCCCACTGAAAAAGAATAGATGTAAGTGACAATAGTAAAAGACCTAAAAAATATAAGTTTTTAGAGGTCCGGCAACCTATACTCAAAATGGGATTGATTAGCATCATCAGAGGAGCAAATGGTGGGGTAATCCAATTCAACTTTCAATTTGCTTAGGATACTTTTTGGATGTCCTTCCATTGGTGGTTTAATAGGGGCCTTTAAATCGCAAATACGGTTTTGTATATTTTGTTTTTGGGCATTCCAATTTACTGGGGTTACTCAGATGGAGCAGAAATAAATGAATTTTTGAAAAAATGGCTTATGAGATCGATAGCCGTCAGATTTTTGATGAAAGATCAAACACCAAACAAGAATGCCAAAATCCAGTGGGAGCATGATCAAAAGGCAGAGGTCACCAAAGAATGCTTATGTACTTTTATTTTTTATCAAAGCTCAAATTTATTCACCTCCCATTTAGAATTTTTCAACTCAGAAAAATGACCGGAAATCCCCTGAAGACGAATCCTAAACGGAAAAGAATTTTATTAAATAAAAAAAGAAGGCTGCAAATCGAAAGATCTGCAGCCGTTAAATTTTTTTTATCTATCCCAGAATTACATTGGAGGAAGAATTCACAGTGTCGATCACGTGAACGACTCCATTATCTGCCATAATATCTGCAGCGGTTACAGTCGCATTGTTAATCAGTACTTTTACATCCCTCATTGTTTACAGTAATTTCACTGCTGTAAACAGTTTTTTTTGCTTTTTGGTCCGTTTTCAAAATCCGTTTGAAAGAATTTTTTCCAGCTACTACATGTAAGTCCCATACCTGCTACAATATGTGCCTTATTCCTCTGGCTTCAAAGGTTTTCAACTGTTCCTGCGAAGTTTTGCAAAAGCCTCATTTGTTTGGAGCAAATACTGTAAAGGGCATTACCTTTCAAATACATCCGCACCAAATCGCCTGCTTTAACAGCTGCAACCAGTGTAGAAAGAAATCTTAGCTAACTGCAAGAATCTACAATGTCGCTTCACTCGTGACTGAATTGGTCCTTTGGGCAAAGATGAAAGCAATGAATCACCAATGCAATCATCATTAAACTTGTGAATTTTTTCATGTTAGTTAATTATTTTCGTTAGAAGTTAATAAACATGCTGTTTTTTAAAAAGATTTGTTTTTTCATTCAAGTGCTAGCCTTTACGAAATACCTTAATATCATGTGTACAGCCGGGTTTTTTTTCCAAATATCCGCTAAACGGAAACACATTAGTTAAATGAAAGCCGAATTCGTCGGAAGAACCTCTAATCATGCAAATCAAACTACTCACAGTCGGGAAAAGGATCACCCAGCCTTTCAAACAGCTTAATTCAAGGAATAATGAAAGGTCCGTCTAGCACATTACATCCGGTTTGAGCTCGAAGTCATTCCGGACTTGAAAAAACACTAAATCCATCTCAGAAACTGATTTTCAGAAAGAGAAGGGAGGGTGGATTTTAATTTTAAAAAAAATCCAATCCTCTGACGAATTAGTTCTGTTAGATGAGCGCGGAAAGAGCTACGGGTCAGTGGAGTTTTCTGAATTAATTCAGAAAAAAAGAATTCTGGATTAAAGCAGCTGATTTGTGTCATTGGTGGGGCATTATGGCTTCTCGAGCAGTTTTACCAACGGCGAAATGCTAAAGATTTCTAAATCTCCAAAAATACTTTTTCACACCAGTGATTCGACCATTTTTCCATCGAACAGACTCTACCGAGGCATTCACCATTTTACGAAAATGAACCATATCATCAACGAAAATATGCTACGAGTTTACCCCCATGTTAATTTTTGGAATAAATATTTTGTTTCAATGTTATCAAATTGTTAATTTAAATTAATTAACTTAACATTGGGCTAGTTATCCATGAAAAATCAATCCTCATCGTCCTTTTTTATCCTAGCACAGACCGTCATGGTCTTGGGGCAAAGGAGAGGCTAATTGGTATTTGATGATAATTAAAATTTGAATCTGAAAATCGGCAGATTTTTGGAAACAAGGGCAACTGTCCCCCTACAAATTAATTTAGAAGCCGATGAAGATGTCAATGCCCGGAATTGATAAGATCAAAAATGGGAAGAACTTCTAACTCGATTTAGATAAGAAATATGCTAAAAAGGGTAAAAATATAGCCCTAATTGAGAATCAATTTTGAAGGAAACTCAAGAAAACTTTTCAAGAAATATGGAGCCAGCATTCTACATCAACGCTTATGCTTCAGGACGGAAAATTTTGACTGGCGTAAGTGGCTCAGCGGCATTAGGTTTTATTGTTGGATAGATATTCATTTGATATAAATTGTAGAGACTGGAATTATCATGTTTTCATTGTAGTTGATTTTGATGATCAGGCATATATATATTGAAAGCACACTCCCTATTGGGAAGGAATGAATCAGTTTCGCCGTCTGAAGTAGAAAGCTATTTGGCAGCCTAATAAGCCAACAAAGAATTTCGCAGCTTTATCCACCTCAATCAAGCGATTGGGAGATCCAACTCAAGCACTGAATGACAACTCAATTTTTAGAAATCCTCGTGCACCAGTTAGCAAGGCTTTACAATACTACAATGATGCTATGCGCACATTTCAATCAGCAAATGTTTACTGACATGCCTCGAATCAAGTTTGACAAAGGCTTTAAGTACTTTATCCATTCTGATAGAATTAGATTTGAAAAAGATTTAGCGATTGAGCAGCCCTACAAAACACCTGGTCCGAGATATAAATAAAAATACGCTTCCATTTCTGCTAGCCTCAGTCCGCCTTCTTCCACTGTCACCAATGAACAAGAAAGAACCATTAAAAAAAAACATTTTTAATGATTTAGTAACGCATAAAACTGCTTTCAAAAAGCATGTTAAAGAATGGTTTTTCTTAAACAATGATTCTATAAACTCTGGATCGACTTTATCAAAAGAGATTTTAAAGTCAAAATTAGAAGTTATGAATCTAGTTTGTCCTACGTCACATACACCTATATTCTTCAGAATGAAAGCTAAAATGATGATGACCTCCCCGTCCGTGGACGTGTTTTATGGGCAAATCTCCTCAGGTTTCGCATCTCGAATGGAAATAATTTTTCCCCTCAAAAAATTAAATCATATCCAGCCAAGGAGGATTGAAGTCCATGTGAACGCGCTAAATAATCAATCTTAAGTATCTCACCCCTTTGATTTGATTTCCCTTTTTCATCTTGCATAGGTATCACTTTTGCCGCACTCTGAAGCATTTCTTGGCTTTCTTTCCCCTCCTGCTTGAAGTTGGATTTAAAGGAATAATTGTCTTTGCGCTCATCGAAATAATCTCCATAAGGCATTATCAGAAAGTCTATAAAGACTGAAAAACTATCCCCGTACAACTTTAACCTTAAAAGTGCTCCTCAAACTTTGGGAAACAGAGTCCTGAATCCTACTAAAAATAAGAAGGGAGCATTTTCGGGAACATTTTCCCCAAGGTTTGCATTCCCGACTCGCCGTTATCGGCTTTCCAGTTCAATATGAAATACCGATAACCTATTTTTTTACTAACCTGACATAGATTCAAAGGGATTTTATTTTGAATAATAAGTAAGTAACCTGCCCCACAAGTTCTTTCGAATAATTCATAGCCTGGCACAAAATATTGATCAGGTGAAAATTTTTTAAAAAACCACTTGTAGTTTAGTGTAATTTACATACTGGAAGGCGAGCATTGACTAAGATATTTCCGACTTGCCATTCTCCAATTAGGAAAGGAACTAGATCTACATATTTATTTTCTAAAGTCTTTTGAGGCTTCATAAGCGTAATAATAAAAATCTAGTTGTAGGCAATTCGTTTCCATCTGAAATCCGATTCGATTCATCTTATGCACCCATGTCAAATTCCACGAAATTTGATTACTCGCCCGGCCCATTTCCACCTTGTCTCTTCTTGTTCACCTAGGAACTTGACCATTATGAGTAAATAACCAGAACGGACATGATCTGTATGTACCAAGTTTGCAATTCCCTGATATCATTTCGAATCGTCTGACCTGTCTGGGTCATCTTCCGAACTGATTTGGAAAATAGTGCCCAGGGCCTTTTTAAGATTCCATCAAATGGGAAAATCCAAATGTAAACCCTCTCCCGCGATTCTGGGGTAATCATTAAATTCCATTGAAGTCGTCGACTATTTCCCAAGGGTACCATATTCCCATATAAAAATTCGAAATGCCTTTCTGCACTTAGCCATCTAAAAAAATCCAGCGCTAAACTGCTGCCTTTTAATCTCGGAAATCGGAATCGTAAACATTTCCGGACTCCTTTTCGACCATTAAATATAGGCAACCACGATCACTGAAATCTGTGATGTCTGCTCTATAAGAGATGATTTGTATGAAAGCATACCCCAAGAAAAAGACCAGGAACCCATTGGGTTTTGATACGTTAAGTACTATCCCAGAGAGAAATCTATTCCATCTCTCTGTTTTTTTAGGATAATAGACTTGGATTCTGCTGTAAAAGTTTATAATCGGCCAAGGAGGCAAATAGTTAGTGGACTTTAAAAAACCATGCAAGCGATTATTTGCCCTTCAAAATGATCCAATTTTTGGTGTCAACTGGCTTCCTTGTATTCGCGGTAAAATGTAAAAATCCGGTGCATTATTTCCAAAAGCAAGGAGCTTCTCCCTCCCGGGCCCCACAAAAGGTTTTCAGTTGAGACCCCTATTGAGTCTCTTTGAAATTGTATCGAAAAGCTCGATTGCCCTAATAAATTTAAATTGACGCTTTAGTGGGCAAATCGCTCAGGTGGTATCGATTCGGTTCAATGTACTCATAGTAAAAAGATCGTCGCCTGATGCTCAATAGGAAGCCTAAAATAGTCCTCTATTCTGGCCATCAAAAATCTCAGAGGCTGAAGCTGAAGACTAAACCTTATATTTCTGCATATGCTCCTCCACTTATGATATTTGGAAGCCCGCGAATTCGGAATAAAAAGCACCATGCGTTTACTCCAAATGCATAGTTGGAATAATATTGCAAACGATAAGTTGCTGGTAAAGATCAAGAATTTCCTGCAGCCCTCAGGGCCAAACCTTCTAATGAAAAAACGAAGTGTCGAAATTCTACCATGGTACTATCCAATATCAAAACCATCCTTTTACACCAAAAAGCCTTCTGTTGGAATACAAAAGGTCGTATCATAAAAAGAGGACATGGAGGCACTTTGCCAAGTTAACTGCGCTCTTCTCAGGTAATCCTCCAAGACAGGAAGTGCGATAGAAAATGGTCTGTGCTGAAGTATTGAGAGTACCCCAAAAAGAAAGTGAAGCTAAAAATCCTTTTATAACTCTTTGTCGCCCATCTTAATTCAAAGTTAGAGCCTCACGTGATACCCGCACAATGACCACGATTCGTCGCAACTGGGTCCGGGGAATTGCTTGAAACAAAATCAGATCATATATATTCCGACCTTTCGAAATTACCAATGTTTCTACTATTTTAGAATACTGAGCGTGTGTATAATTTAGGAAAAGCTTCCAAAAAGACATAATCCAGGCTGATTGATTCGTGTAGCTCCGCTTTTAAGGCGCATTTTCTAAAATAAGTATTCGGATAAGATTGATACAAGCAATCAGGTGGATACACGGGTTGAAATTAGAAAAAGTTGTTCTAGAAAATCTCTCTATTATCCAACCCAAAAAACCAGAAGTCCGGTCCGCCAATACTAATCACTCGGATTTCCGTCCCAGCTATCAGGAATCAAAGATTTAATACGATTGTGATTTTTAAAAGTTGTGCGGCGGCAATTCAGTCTATAGGTGAACCGCCTACTTTCCCTCATTATGGTAGTAGCCCTGCGACTGGTGTCTTCCTGGAATTGAAATACTTTTTCCATTTTCAAAAGTTTTTCAAAATCTAGTTTTTGAGAAATTATTTGAATAGACTAAATTCACTGACTCCAACGTATCCGTACAAGATCCTATTACGAATAAAAGGCTGAGCAGAGGAGAATAATACACTGACCTTGACCGATATTTAAAAATTCATTAAGCATCAAACAATTTAAAAAACAAGAACGAAAAACCATCCATAGGTTTTATGTAGACTAAGGCCTGCTATTTGCATTAGAAAAACCAAGTAAAAATATTCTTTTATTTTTTAAAAAAACGATTAAGAACATCCAAATTTTACCATTCGTTGCTGGGTGCACGAACGAATTTCATGAAAATCGAACACCAATCATTCATGCCAATTCAAAAGAAACAAAACAGAAGGGAAAATCTTCAGTTTAGGCTTTGTCCACACCGGCCAGCATTACGAATAAAAAGATGTCTGGAGACTTTTTTTGAATCCAGCTAAATATCCCCGAGCCTGAAATGCTAATCTTGGCGTGGAGGTGGCAGTCAAGCTGAGCAAAACTGGCAAAAGCTATCATGGTTGCTTTGAAAATAGAACTTCTTGAAAATCGCCACAGATATTGTTCTTGTAGTGGGAGATGTGACTAGCACACGTAGCCTGCTCTATTGCCTGCCAAATAAACTTCAAATTGAATGTCGCACATGTTCGAAGGCGGTTATTCGTTCGGAGCCTCACCAATGCCCGAGGAGATCATCGGATGGTGACGGATGCATTACGGATTCATTTTTTCACCACCTCAGAAATCGCAAATGAAAATCTTAGGAAGATTTGGAGTAGCTGAGGAGAAAATCCACTATCGTCGGAAATACATGTCGATACCTTAATGGGCGCAGATGCAATCGGTTCAAAAACGCTGAAGGTGCGATTTTTGAAAGGACTCGAAACAGGAAATTACTTTGTGAATGACTATGCACAGACCTGCTATGTAGATCAAGAACACAAGCTCAAAGCTATGATCGAGCAATCCTTGAAGGAACTAAAGGGACTTCCTATATATTTTCCCTGTTCATCCCGAGAAACAGCGTAAAAACTTAGAAAGCATCGCATAAATGCTCCAAATCTCCTGATGGTGTGAACCATTGGGAATATTTAGAATTCACTATTTAGTTGAAAAATGCAAAAGGAAGTAATTACCGATTCAGGAGGGAATACGGAGGAAGCTTCGGTGATGAAATATTCCCTGCATAAACGCTCCCGAGATAATACGAAACGTACGAAACCATTCATCTTGGCACAACGAATTGGTAGGATACAGATCCAAATAAATTGAAGCCATATCTAAGAAGAAAATTTAATGGCCGGTCTGGAAAAAGTACCCAAAGGAATTCCCCATGTGGGATGGAAAAACGCAGAAACGAATCGTAAGCATTCCCTTGCAAAACTTATCACAAATAGAGCAATGAAATTCGACTGAACGCGTTAAAGTTCCTTGGTAGATACACTTACCAGCTTCACCTTCTCCAGAAGGTGGTTTTAACAAAGAAACATATCGCTCTAACTGAGACGCTTTTTGTCAGAAACGGTGAGCGAAATCTGCTGACTTCGATCTATTTTTTCTTAATTGACTTCAGAAAAAATATCAGCCAAGTTTCACGCGAAATCAAAAGTGATTGAATTATGGTACTCACGAAGGTAAAACATCACGGTAACATTTACTAACCTCGATGAAGCTGGCTATCAATAAATTTAACGCTTGGACAGTCTAAAACAGATTCTGATTGGCCGTCCTTTTGGATTTAGTGAAAGCCAATACAATTTTTGAAGTACCCGTAGATATTCAGATGGCTACGCTTGGTTCATTGCGCGTAGCTCCAGGTTTTATTTCAAAGATTTTGAATTACTTTCACAATCGGAGTTACTGAATCAATTTCCTGAACAGGTGGATATCAATCCTCAAATTGACATAAAAAAACGGCTCCGATTGGGAGCCTAAATCATTGTGATAGTGGTACAGTTAGAAAAAATGACACTCTGAAATTCAAATTTTTACGGGCCTGGAGCTATAACTCGTGAACGAATTCTGAATCATTGGGCACCATAGGACTGAAATATAAGCTCAGCGCTTATCATTTAGCATATTCTGAATACCAAAAGCCAGCTTGGATCGCTCGTCCGCTCCAAATGTCTTAATTGATATTCAAGTTTAAAGCTATGGAAGGGAATGTAATAATTGTCCAGTTTGATTCCAAATCCTACAAAATTTAGAGTTGGGACCTTTCGTACGTTTGTAGAAAATACCCGCTTCCGCACATCCCAGTGACAAGCTTTGGTACGCTAAACCTGTATTGATAATATAGCGGAGCCTGACCAGCCATACTTCTTGTAAATTGTTCACACTTCACCTCCCTCTAGCACTTCAATTGTCTCGACCCTAAATTAGGATTCAGACATTTCTATCGTTGATTCGGTGCGCGTTAGCGTTGGTATTCGCAATTGAAATTTTCAAAGCTCGGAGGATAGAAAAGCTAGTTTCTTTCTGAACTCAAATTCTAATGCGCACAACTTGGTCCATCTTCCCAATTTTTCTCGGCTGGAAAGAACCAGCATCCGAAAGAAACTGCACAATTTCCAATCGGTCTTGTCAAAGAACTTATAAAATGCACTCAAACCGAAAACCATTTGACCTCTTTCTTGGAATAATTCCCACCTAGATCAAAGTTATTGATCCGAGTTGGAGTCAATTACCATCCAGATCAAACTTCTGATCCTCCAATTAGTTACTTCTTGAATCAGACCACCAATAAAAGTCCCTTCCAGTGATTGGATCCAAAATCTCCGCATAGGATAACTCCTTTTAAAGGAAGGTCCTTGCATTGTCCCTTGAGGCAGATAATCTTAATTCTGCTTTCTTTAAGACTGTAATTAAAATTAAACTGTTAGGGAAGAAATCGATCTCAATCTAAAACTATGGTCATACGTTCAGCAACAATAGTTCCACTTTGGTTTTGTACCTGTATAGCGTTTTGCAACGTAGTTTTCCCATTTCGTTAACTCCAACAACCGCTTTCAACTTTTCAGCAGGATTAAATCTCCGTTGACAAGTAATGCCCCAAACTAATTACAATTTGAAAATTGTAATGAATTTGATTAATCGGAAATAAAACTAGGGTTTATATCTTACTCCATTTCTATTTGGTTGCACTGAAATAGATTTTTATCATCAAGAAATTCACATTGGGTACCTGTAAAATTGGTGGTTTACCTGTTGGAAACTGGAAAGTTTTGGATATCAAAATCCCTAAGTTTTTATAGAACATAATTTCCGCCAATTTTGGAATTTCGCATTTCTCCCAATGCTTTTATATTGATTAGTCAAATCAAGTTTAACAACTGCATTTTGTTCATCTAATAGTTCTCCAAATTCGCTCTGGAAAGTCCCACCTCAGTTGAGATCAGTATTCTGAGGTAACCTGAAAATCCTTGTAAATCGGATATCTGGATCCTCATTTTAAGAGATAGTTTTGGAAAGAGACTTTCCAATTAACATTCCACTTTCCTCCTGCAAGAAAAATGCTCCCCGATAACATAAGTTCGGTTAGCGAACGCTCACTGTATTCAATATTATACTGTTTTGCCTCGAAAGTTCCACCTAGTTGGACCTGTAAAATCAAAATAATTCCAGTTTGGATTCACCAATTTTGGAAGACGCATAAAGTTTTAACCGGGGTACTTGTGAGCGTTCGGTCCTTCAAGGCAAAATTCCTGCTATTCCTCCTAGCAATACATTGTTTACGCCCATAATCTCCTTTTTGGAGGTCTAACCGCCCTCATGCTGAGTCCCTGACTTGCTTCTCTATGGTTTTACCAATAAAAGAATTAAATCCAGTCATCTTGGAAAAACTCCGTTTCGTTTTTATAAGTCACTGCATTATATCCCCAAGCTTGCCTTTGTTCGAGCAATTTGAAATTCCCTAAATGAAAAGCTCAGGCCAACATCCCATCAAAACTATTAGAACGATAATCCTCCAAGAGTTTTTTTGAAATTCCCTTAAGGAGATTCTCTTTGGTACTCCAGAACACCTTTTGCACTTCCCTGGGTTTCCCAACATTCGCATACTGAGGTATATCCGGCGGTTCTTTCCATTGGTGGGATTTGCACGTGTTCCATATCGAAACCCTAGCCATCCGTAATTTTCCTCCATCAATACTTTACATGTTTGGTATTAAAGTGCCTTGAGGTGGGTTCAATTCCACCGCTGAGAAGACTCACTTCATTGACCTCCTCTTTCTGGGAAATCTTTCGTCTCAAATATCTCAACCCCACCGGTAAAACAGCAGGAAGGTCGGCTTTGTAAATGACTTCGAACGATGATGTTATCAATTACATAGAGGAAAAATATCCATTTGGATAGAGTTACGGTCCCGTGTCAAGGGCCTGGCACATCCATCCCTCCATTGATCACAGTTTTGGTATATCTATCGCCCCAATCCTCTTACATAAATGTATGTCCCTCCCTTCAATAGAAACGCCCGTTACGCCGTGGCGCTTAACTGCTGAATGCAGCATCTCCATCACCATTTGACCGGAAAGTATCTTGCAGAGATTCCATCCATTGTTAGCGGCATTTCTTTTGAACTGACATCAATGCAGATTCGTAGTACGATAGCCGATCGGCAATACGTTACCGTTTCTAACTTCTGATGCTTCCTCAGCCATCAGAATATCATTATTATAATCGTGTTTCCTGCTTTAACTTCTACTCCTGTAAGCTCGACTGTGGCAAAAAAGAGATGTAGGAAATCTGAAAGTGTTGTAAATCCAGGTTCCACTTGAATTTTCAAATTTTCCCGTCAAAGTCAGTAATGAGCTCCAGTGGATATTTCCTTTTACGAGGACGCGAAACTTCCAAAGAAGTGGCTCCCCCTGATCCTTCTTCAAAAAATGGTCCTCTAATGAGTTCCTTTTTGAGCGAAAGCTAAATCCTGTAATAATTTGAGAAATTATTATTAGGACGAGCATAGGATTCGTTTTCATGAAATCGAGTTTTTAGAATTATTTTCATACACGCAAATTGAATTAATGTGAAGGAGAGGAAATTTCCTTGCAAGATTTCCTCTCCTTCACTAAAAGTGGTTTTATTTAAATCAGCTAATTGGCCAGCTACAGCTGCCCAAGACGCAAGTTGCAAAATGCAGCTTTTGTTGGCCCCTACCGTATTAGCTTTAGAGCAACTTCAGAGGCTGAAGCGACCAGTCCCAGTTTCCTGAAAACTGTAGCTAGTGTTACTCCAGCTGCTGTGTTAGCTTCTAGTTTAGTCAATTTCAAGGAAATGCCGTCCAGCACCAAGTTTTGCAAGCGTCTTGTCAACCTGATAAGAGATAAGTCCCCTCTTTCCTGAGTTGGTCGCTGGATCTGCAAAATTGAGAAGTAAATATTTTTTCGAATGTTCCGCGTTGCTCCATCTCTAAAAATCTCCAAATTCAGCCACGTTATTTCCTTTAATCGAACCGGTTATTCAGGTATGAGAACCAAGTTTAGATCCTTCAGGTCCATCAATCTCTAAGGTATGATCAGTCTCAGATCCAGCCCAATTACGATGAGTTGTCAGTGTTCCTGAAAGCTTGGTCGTGTGTCCCAATTGTCCATCATCACCCGCATTCCAAACAATCGCATTTTTAACATTTACAGTTCCACCGAACCACTCAATACCATCAGTCCTGATTTCCCGATTAACCTCTACATTTTCAATTACAGTTCCAGAACCAATCGTCCACCTAGAGTGATCCCATTGATCTCATTTCCTTCTCCAATGTTTGCTCCACCGTGTCGAACTGAAATAAATTTGATTGTTTCCTGAATTATCCGCTTGCTTCAGTAACCTCCAATAAAGTCCATTTGTGTCCCTGAAGGTGGAATACCTTTCAATTTGCTTTTTCCACCCCATTCAAACTACATCGCCGGCCAACTGAAATTGGGGCTTTTTTTCCTAACACACATTGCCCTCCCCACAGACCATTTTAGATTCTGGAGTCAAGTTTGGTGAAGCAATTTGTACTGGCGTGATATTATCCGCAATAGTTGTAAAAATGATAGGAAGATGCCTCTGTACCTACCGCATTCCAAGTTTCGCACCCCTCGCAATGATGGCGCAGTCGCATTTGATCCAGAACCAACTTCACCTTCACCACAACACCAGTTGACTAGTAAGTGGTTGCAGACAGAAAGTTACGGTGATTCTTCCACCAAGAATGTATGTCTTACCTGCCCGCCCAAGGAGCGTTGGCGGTTTATGTTGGCAGTAACTCGGATTACCGTAGCCTCGCCCCAACAGTTAAAAACGTGGTGTTGCAGTCGTCAAATCTCCGTCTGTATCTGTCCACTCTAAAACTCAAAAACAAGATTTTTTCCAGCAATCAGCAAAAGGCTGTAGCGTGGTATTCCGATGCGAGCAGAAGCTTTGTTCCCATGAAAGTGGAAACGGTCGCAAGCGCAGCCCCGTCCTTTGTGATGGCTATGAAAAACTAACCCTCTAGACGCAGTTGCAGTAGCAGTAACTGGCCCTAAATTTTCCTCCAGCCCTCAATAGTGGCGGTTTGGCAGGGATACCATTCAATAGTGACTCCATGTCCTGGCTTTCAATCATCTTTAACAACTCTGGTGAGGTCCAATCAATGGTGACATTACAAACAGATATTGATTTCGTTTCATTTGATTTTGTATTAATTGAATGTGGTTTTGCATTTTTTGATGAACTACAATATCTGGAATGCATTATTAACCCCGCAAAAGAATTATCTGAATTATCTCCTTTTTTTAATTTCCGAACAGTATTTAATATTGAATTAATAAAAAGGCATAAAATAAAGGGCATGCTATCGGTAGCAGCCCTTTAAATCGGTGGTTTTAAATGTTACTTCCAATAGTTACCGTGACTTTTGATCCGGCACTTTTTTCCAACAGGAATTTTTTACAAAGATTCCTGCCGTATTGATCCATCTGCTTTCTTGCCTCATAATTCAAATTATTCGCTGATTAAACACGTCTTTCACGCGATTTTCTTTGATATCCCAGGTAATACATAATCACGGCACATCCATGTATGCCCACAGCTTTTGAAGCTAGATTCAAAGTTTAAATATCTTAGCTCGTGGCGATACCCCAAACCTGAATCTACTTTTGCTTCATCTTTCAGACCGTATGCACCGGGGAAAATCGAGTGGCAAATACCCATTCAATGATGTAATGCTCTAGTGGCTCTGGCCATTTCACGGCGTTGATATCATTTCCCTGATATAAATACATCTTGCTTAGTAAGTATAGGATTGACATCTTGTGCTGAAAGTCATATTTGCCAATTCCGAATCGAGACTTCCATTTCTCATTCTGCCCTTTTGGCTAGGAAGTCAATGTGTACTTTCATCATAAATCGATCGACCTGAGCTTCTGGTAGTGGCATAAGTTTCCTTCTTGGTCCACCGGAATTTTGTGTGGCCAGCACCAAAATGGTCTGATCGACATGAAATCGTGTCTCCGATAGTGACTTGCTTTTCTCCTGCATGGCCTCCCAAAAGTGCTGACTGTACTTTAGCTGGAGAATCGGTTGAACCTCATCTGCCAAGACCAAATTTGAAAAAATCGGTCCTTTCTTTACTTCAAAACTTCCATTCTGCTGGTTGTACATCATCGTTCCGATCAAATCAGAAGAAGTAAAATCGGGCGTAAACTGGATTCTGTTAAAATCAAGTGAAGCACCTTCGCCCAAGGGTATTTACGGTTAAGGGTTTTTGCAGTCGGGGGACAACCCCCAAAAGGATGTGACCGTTGGGTGAAAAAGTCCTATCAGGAGGTCGGTTGAACCATTTTGTCCTGTGCCAACAATTAACTTTTTTTCATTTCCTGATATTTACTGGCTGCTAATTTTTTTCCTGATGCGGAATGATAATCTTTTTGGATTAGGTATATTCGAGCCCAAAATAAAGTTTTTCTCCAGACCAAACAATCTTAAATCATCCAAGTGGTAATGCATGACTCAAACCAGCCAATTTTTATGATTTTTTTAAGAGCTAAGGATTTTATTATACAAATTCGCTCTATCCAGAGTAAGAATACTTTGGCTTTATCCTTCCTTAGTCTCCTTGTTGAAAAAATAATTTGCTTACACAGAAGGAGGCACGGAGATCAACAGAGATTTTTATTTGAAATAGTTTAAAAACCTCTTATTTAATACCAATTTGAGCTTTGGGCTTCTTGGTCAACCTTTTTTTCTCGATGAAATCTAATCGTATCAACTTATCTTTTTTAAACCTCTGTGGTAATTCTTCGTGTCCTCCGTGTCCCTCTGTGTTGAAGGAAATTTTTGCTTAACCCGAGGCACAGAGATTGCAGAGGTTTTGTTTTAAATCATTGTAAAATCCTCCTTTTTCCTCGCGGGCTTGAATATCTCAATCCAGATTATTGAGATATCCAAATACTATCTAAATGTAACCTTTAATTTGTCTCCGTGGTAATTCTCCGTGTCTCCGTGTCTCTGTGTTTGAAAGAATTTGCTTAACACAGAGGCACAGAAACGATTTTATTGAAAGGGGAAAAAATAAAACCTATAATAGTTTCCTTATATTGTAGTTTAAATGACATAATTATGAAAGAAGATGATATTACTTCGAAAATCATTGGTGCTGCCATATAAGTTCACAAACATCTGGCCCAGGATTATTGGAAAGCGCCTATGAAATTTGCTTAGCACACGAAAACTTAGAAATCAAGGATTAACGTGGAGTCTCAAAATTTGTCTGCCAGTCGTTTTAAAGGGGTGAAATTAGAGGCAGGTTACCGTTTAGATTTTTATTGGTTAGAAAAACTGGTCGTGGTAAGAAATTAAGGCGTAGAAGCAATTGCAATATCACTTGGCTCAAACAACTTACTTATCTACGGCTTGGAGTTTTCGACTGGACCTAATATAAATTTTAATGTCCAAAGGCTTGTTAATGTCTGAAAAGGAGTTTGGTCAATGGATGATAAATATAAAAAGTTTTTTTTCGGTATTCTCCGTGTTGAGGAAATTTTTGCCTTAACACAGAGGCACAAGAGATCGCAAGAGGTTTCCCACAGAGATTATAATTTCAATATCGTAAATCTCCATTCAATAAAATTTGAAAGTTTTTTTGGTCAATTTTTTTCTCTGAGGTCTTAAAAGTCAATTTCCACATATTCCTCTGTGCGGTATTCTTCTTTGTCCTCCTGTTCTCCTTGTGAAAAACTTCCTTCCTTAAAACTTCCTTCCTCCACTCGTTTTTGCGGAAATCCTGTGAGCCCTAGCTTAATGGTAAACAGATTCCTCATCCATTTCCCGAACCTCGGCCTACTCTGATATCCTTCAATGGGTAAATTTTCTCCCATGGACCATTCGCACCATCGGCAGCGTAGGATGCCCTACGTGCCGCCGTCATCTTTCGTAACTTGGCGATTTTCCCCTCTATCAAAGTCAATTGAAA
>Ga0163217_1016958_pt1 | contig 15756 bp, 21 predicted proteins | sample SynspAceP_FD_185933 | JGI IMG/M metagenome (GOLD analysis project Ga0163217, IMG submission 185933) | Saline lake microbial communities from Ace Lake in Antarctica - Synechococcus sp. Ace-P (PacBio error correction) | ecosystem: Environmental > Aquatic > Non-marine Saline and Alkaline > Saline ...
GAAATCAAAAGCGCACCGGTAATCGAAGATATAGGCTCATTACGCCTACTCAAACATTGCCAAAGCAGCGCCCAGCGCCGCGAAAACCTAATGCTTCGATTGAGGATCTCGGACAAGCAACGCACAGTTTGCTCACTGATGCCCCTTTCAGAAAGCGGTTGAGGAATCTCAAGAAGGTTGAAGTTGCTGCAGAGGGGAACATGGGCCAAATCGAAACTGGAAGCCGATTGGGCTGAACAGGAAGATATGGACGAGATTGCCAATCAGCGCACCGCAACGGCTGATTATCGCGTCGCTGAAATTCTGACCCGCCAGGTAGTGTTCTGAAGGCGGGTCCAGGAAATGCGTGCGAACCTTGAATCTTACGTCGGAACGGCGCAAATTTGCACCGATGGGTTTGTTTGGTTGCTTGCCTTTTTCTGATGTCGGAGCGCTGTCCTTTTGCAGCGGGCATCCTGTTGCCGCTTCTGGTGCTGGAAAAACTTCTATTTTTTCAACACGAAACACATCTCCTACTGCAGAATCGTCGCAGGGCTTTGGCAAAATGGTGATGTGTTCTGTCCTTATGGTGGGAGCCTTTTTCCTGATTTTCCCCTATCGCAAAACTGTTTGTGTTGTTTCCTTTGAAGCCATTGGTCGCTATTCCGCAAAAATGGGCCAGGTATCCAAGGCATTTCGGCATATTTCATGGTGGTCGCTGGTCCCATGATGGATGTCCTGCGGTCGCCAATCGTTATCTTTGGCCTGCAAAGACCAGCGGGTTGCGACGGAACGACACACACTTGGCTTGGTTTTACGCTATGCGGTGCTTTTGCAAGCGCCGCGTCTGCCGCCGCTTATCAACGATCGCCAATCGGGTTTAACCACTTGATTTGGCTTTGCGGTTGCGGAAGAATTGCCCGGTTGTGCCGGCGCTCCAGTGTTGCCAGCCAAACCCGTGTGTCGCACCTTCTTTCGACGCTGCCGATTTGCTCCTGCACACCCATTGCGTACGCACCCCATCCCCGGGCCGCCCGCATTGACCGCGATATGAGCCGGGAGTTCTGCGCTGTCCTTCACTGTGAATTGCGTTTCAGAAGAGCCTTTGAAATTCCGTATGCACCCGGTCCCAGCCCCTCGTTAAAAGGACCCCGCCGATGTACATTCACAATCCGGCCATAAACCAAGCTTTGGCCATAGAGGAGCAAGTCCCGGATCAGCCGTATGTGGAACCAAGCGCATTGATTTGCTTATGTGGGCACCAATGTTCGGTATCTGCCATTTGCAAAGCAATGGCTCGTCCGTCAGAAATTCCGGCATGTGATCAGAACATCAAATGGCGATTTCCCTGATCTGCCCAACTGATCCAGTCCGGTCTGGATGGAAGCCATGTTCGCCCATGGTCTCGACGACTGCGTAGCTTGCCGGTGTTCCACTTGGCCGAGAGTGTATCGCAGGCTTTGACGAGCGCGCGCTCATTCGCGGCCCCAAAGTACAAGTCTGCATGCCGTGGTCGTTTGCTAAGACTTTGCAATGGCTGCACCAATACCTTTAGCTTCTCCAGTTACTAGCGCGTTTCTCATGATGTGTCCTTAGGGTGCGGGCCCCTTATGGGTGATGAAATAAGCGAACAAATGGCAAAGATATGCAAGGAAAATGCGCGCAGAGCGGGCTTTCTGCCCGGTCAAGCGCTTTGACGCGGCACCAGGGTCGTCAGTCCATTTTTCTGTCCATCAGAATCGGGCCCTGGTTGCCCGCAGCCCGCCGTCGCAAAGACTTGAAAGTTACAGACTTCCTGCCTTCTTTTGCTCCTAGTCTGCAAAACAAACCGATCCCGACTATTTCAACACCCATAAAAGGGTCCGCACCCTAATACTCTGGATGTTCAGCAATGGGACATGCGAGCCCGTGTTTCGGGCAGGAGGCCAAGCCAAAACGAGGGTCATCCATGATTTCCCACAGCGAAGCCTGTCCGGCTGAAGCCACAGCTTTGATAGAATTTGAGAGCTGCCGGGTGATTCAAACGTGCAGGTGTGAGCCACATCTTTTGCGCTTCACAGCCGTCCACGGCCTGGTTCAGTGGGTTCAATTGCATCAGAATCGCGGCCGGAGCCCCTGGGCCGCTGAAATCGGCTTTCAAGCCAAAGAAAGAACAATTTCCGATATCTTCCGGCTGTGGCGGCAACAACTCTATCATTCGGCACGCTGCCGTTCAAACATGACTATCGAATAACTCAACATTATCCGCATGTACCTGCTGGCGAGTTTTTGGTTCGTCATAAGCAAGCCTGGGAAACTCCAGACCAGTCCTTCACCCAACTGCGCCGGAACAAGGAACGAATATCTTGCCAAGATCAACTCGCGTCTTGCCGCAGGCTCAAGACCCGGATGGTTGATATGGCGCTGGCCCCACTCCGGTTTTCTGGTCATTTCCAGATAACGTGACTAACGTTGGCAATTTTGCCTTTGCGCAAGGTGAAGAACTTCAGGTTCAGCCATAAGGGTCCGGTCCTCCGATGAAAGCTAGAGGACCGAAACTAATCTGTATTTTTGCAATCAGGTCAAACAGTGATTGAGTCCCGGCCCTAGCTCCCGAGGCAGGATGACGGACCGGTTTTTCTGAAATGTTCGATTGTCTGACTCACGGGCAAGATAGTGGTTCACCACAATCCAGATGGCAAGGTCCTTCCGTAGCTTCATTGACGCTGGGCCCACCTGACACAATATATGTTCGCGATGGTCTACGGCTTCGCACCGTCCTCAAGCACAGTCTATGTCTGAAATACGACTTCCAATAGGTTGTCGAATATCTATGGTGTAGCCCATACCGCCGACGCGGGACCTATCGGCCCCGCCTGCTGGTAGTAAGGGTCCGGGTTGAAACAGATTATCTGCAACATCCCTGCCAGAATATCCTTGATCAGCTTGCCATCCATTTCACTGCCGATAGCAACGCAGGGTAAGCTTCATGCTGGTTCCATATGGATGTCTTCTACAGTGATGTCCTGACCTGGCAAGCAGGCTTGGTCCCCAGCGAAGCCCGGCGACAGAGCAATGTCAGCTCCGCGCTCTTCCAAGAGTGCCTGACAAGATGAGATCGTAAACGTAACCGTTGAAGTTGCCACGTCGAAATAGAGCAGGGATTTGGTGTTTGCCAACAACTCGGGACAACTCCACGGTCGGAATGGGGGCAACGTGTTTCCGCAATTTTGGCAGCCATGGTTTCATCGGCCATCCCCAGCAACATCGAGAAAATCGGATGAGCCGGTATTTGAATCCTTTGACTGCCCCATCCTGCCATCAAGATCGAGGCGGGAACAACAAATTTCACCGTTTGAGCCAAGGCCAGGAAGCTAATGGTCTGACCGACCAGCACTGGCTCAGGCAGTGCATCATGGGTGTGGCAGTCAAGAAAACATCAAATACCGTCCCGTCTGCGAACGCTTACGAGTCGACATCAAAATCATTTATGCGAAAGCAGCACACCAATTTCAGCGCCTCGGCCGTGCGCATCGAACATTTTTTCCTGCAGAACTTTTTCACGAAATAACCAACAGGAGGCGATGGGAACATCCAGCCGCGGATTGGCAATTGGCCAGATAGGGGAAGGCCTGACCAACGACCGCTATTTTAACGCCGCCACGGTCAAAAGAACTTTGTATGTTCATAGGCAGGTTCGTCCCTTCCCTTGTCGAAAATGTTTGAGCCGAGCAAAGGGAAGGGCAGGCTGTCAACACTCCGCTACCCGATCTTCGCCATAGGTAAATTCCCCAGTGGGCCGTCATGGCGTTCGGGTTTCAGGACAATTCATGATGTCCACCATAGTCCTGACCATTGGTCTGGTGGAGACGTAAGAAGCCCTGCCAAGTGTCACGCCATCTAGCAGCAGCATGTTGGGCGTCTCTGTCAGCGCGGATCGAATTACTAACGGTGGCAACACGTCAACGACCGCCCATGCGTCCATAGGTTTTGGCAAGCGATGTGAAATATCGACGAGGTCAGGGATAGGAAGTCGGTACTGCAGGCCTCAACGCCAAGCTTTTCAGAAAATCATCAACCGGTAATGTGCGGGCGGCAGGCCCTTCACGGTGGCCGTACGCCGATATTGAATGGATGGGCTCGCGGAAGAAGACAGGCAATTGCCTGAGCGTGAATACGTGATGTGGACCAGCGTCCAACATTGCCAAAATGTCAGAAAGGTCGAGAAGTTGTTGCTGGGTCAGCGCCTGTTGTCCGCGGCCAGCGCAGACCATTGGCCAAAGCCTTGATGGCCGCCAACCGCGCGGAAGCGGCCAATGCCGCGCCTGAAAGAAAAGACGGCGGGAAATCCATGAAATGTCACCTCTTGGTCTTGGGTGGAATTTTAGGATCAAAAATTCAAGCACGGATTGAACCGTGTATATGGGTTGCCCACGTCCTGACAGCGGACACGAAACGTGCTGTTTTTCTCTAGCTTGCCGGCTTGCTGGCCGCTTTGGAATTTGTTTCAAAGCGGCCAGAGTTTTTTATGGTGGTGGCGTCAAATCAGTTCGGCACAGATGGCGCTTCAACAGACAGGCCATTGCCCCGTGAACTGACATAAAGCTTCAAGCGCAACAAACTTCCGGAGAGCCTTCGTTGAAGTTTCAGCCGCGAGTGTCACGGAATTGCAGCCCTTGAACCGATTATGAGTATGTGATCAGGTTAGCTGCTTCAGAGCGGTAGACCGGAAAGCCATTGATCCTTGACCTTGGGACAGATGATTCAGCCCGAATGTAATTGTCATAATTCCTGTTCATTGACAATTGGCGCAGGACAGTTTTCCAACTGGCCATATACCCGGTGTAGTACATTCCTTGCCTTTTTCCCATGTGGAATGAGCAGGGCCGTCAATCTTGACGTCTACGGCATTCCGCGGATTGCAGGGAAATGAGCGCATTACATGTTCAGCATTGGCTGCGAACTTCCAGCCCATGCGCATCCTGCCTGCAGCGGTTTTCGCGGCAGTCATTGATGTACATTCCATGGTCCATTACGGCGCCGGCCAGCGTCCCTTCCGTTCCACTATTCGGCATGGAACGCGCATGCCTGCCATGCTTTCAGGGCCTCGTGACAGGAGGCACAGGATTGCCTGCTGCCCCGTCAACGGTTTCCCAGGTATCCAAAGCCTGATCGACAAAGAATCATTCCAGGAATTGTCGAAACCATCATCTCTGGAATGCTGGGTTTTTCTTTGTGCCGAAATGTCCATCCGGACGAATCTCGTCGGATTCTCCAGATGAGCCCCGGAGCCTTGGTCCGGGTCACCCATTTCAATGTCTTCATTGATGACCACGTTTTCCGGCAGATCTTCGGCCATTGCGCCAAGACTTCATTACGCGCAAGCGGGTAACAGAGGCCAACAATCCTCAGTGAGATCGATCGCATGTGTTTCCTCCCCATTATTCAGTCGGTCGCGTCCAATTCCCCCGCGAAGGGATTTTGTTTCTCCGTAGACTAGAGCCGTCTCGTCGTACCAGGTGAATTTGAAGTCCACCTGTTTCGGGAACCTTGCTTCAAATTCAATACGGGTTGGTCGAGAATGGCAGGTTCCAGATTCACCTCGTCACTGCTCACCGTTAAACTCACAGGTGAAACGGTTGATGATCGAACGCGGAATCAAATTGCCTTCTTTGTCTTTGCGTTGGCCTGATTCCCATTTTGTGGCTGATCAGGGTCTTTGATTGTTGATCGTTTTCGCCAGCCGGAATAACCGACTTGGAACTTCACACGTGGTTTTAAAACCTTTTGGCATGAGCCGTCTCCTATCTTAACCGCCGCAGCCCGCCAATTGTTACTTTAACACTGGTTCGCTGCACGCAACGAATGATCCGTCCGACATCCTGGCAATCGCATAAAGTCCTGTGTTGCCCTGCCAGAAACGCAAATTCTGGTGGAAGCAACTGTGCGAGGCTGCCAAATGGACCAAAATTGAAGTCACCACGTCCATGACTGGGGTGCCAGCTGCAAAAATGGCAATTGGATACGCAACCGGGTGCGTCAACTGAACCGGCACGGTGTTGCCCGTTTTCCCGGCGAATTCGGCGTTGGTCCAGTGTAAAAGTCACCTTCGCCGACATCTGCGCCGCGCGGTAAACTTGCTATCCATCTTCACGGCGCTGTGGCTTGGTGTATAACGGCATGAATCAAGAGCGGGTTACAACCGGCTCCCAGCATCAAGGCCTTGCGTCTTGTGAGTTCCATTCGCATCTGTCTCCTATCCTAAAGGCCAAATTCTGACGCTGAAATTATTCTTTCAGTGTCAGAAGATATGCCACCCACGTCTTCGATCTGCTGAGGCTGTCAGAAGAGGTGGTATTCCGCTGTTTTCGCAGCTTTTTCCGGTAAGGCGTTCCCGGGTCGAATATAGCCATTGACCTTAATAGAAAGATGGCATCATTGAATCTCGAAGGTCATCTTGGAAGTTGGCGACGAGCCCGCGCAATTCTGCTTTCAGTCCAACGCTCGCCAGCACAATCAAGTGTTGGGCGACTTCGCGGAAAGGGCACTTCCTTGAGCGCAGTCACCTCGTGGAGGCAATGCAGTTGCCCTGACCACGTTGTTGTCATCACTTTGCGGCCAGCTTTCCCACATCACCCGGCATGCCGGACAAAGAATGTTGAACCCTTGCCTTCATCGTAAAACCACCTGCTGTGGCGCTAATATCAGCGGCCTAGCGCTTCCAATGAATGCAACACCTACCAGACCGGCAGCAGCGAGTGCCGTGGCACTTGCGCGCAGTTTTCCACTATCTCATAATTTTTTCTCCCCTAAGCAGCTTAGCTGCTTGCCATAAGGTGCAATAATCACCCGCAAAAGCAAATAACACAAATTCAAAACATATGAATAGGTTCTTGTGCTGCATTGCAGCAGTATGGAGCATATTTTTTTTGTTCTTGGCCGTTTTCAGTCATTCGACCAAGCTCCGCTGGCGCGAGCTTCTTTCCCATTTTCTCGCATGGTATTTCCTGGAAGTTGTTCCGTCTGTTTTCATAACCTTTTCAACACCCATTGGAACATGTGGAGGGACGTCCATTTCCAAAGGCACCCGGGCCAATGGTGGCGACAGCGGCCTGATCGGTTTGTCATCCATCTGGCACGGTTCCGGGCAAGGAACATGATGGTTTGGTGTAAAGAACAACACTCCAGGCACGGGCTGCGGTCTTTTTGGTCAGTTCGCAGGCCATCAAGTCGATTGACTTCTTCACGCCGAACATGTTTGTACTGGAACCACCATATAAGTGCTCCTGAATGTAAGGTCCGCGACTTCGGGTTGCCAAAACGTCTCCATGAAGGGCCGTTTTTCGCAATAGAATTGCAAACACGCGCTGCTCAAAGATATGACCACCGGCCTTCTTCGGCTTTCTGCCCGTCTCAATATCTTCGGCAAATGTCCCCGGATGGTGGTGCTGAACCATGTTGTTTGTGAACAGCGTCATCGCCGATCTGAAACGCCGAGGGCAAGGGTGCCAAGACGCCAGAAAAGCAACCGTCAGAATTGCACAAACAAAGATTTCATCTTTTCCTCCAAGGTTTTGGTTTCAGTTCTACCGATCTTGGCCAAGGGCTGGAAACCACTCGAGCATGACAGAAGGACAGAGTTTGCATGGATCCGGCAAGAAACAGAATTCTCCCGTCACGACCAGCAGGCGCCCATGACTTTTTTTCAACCAGAGCCATGTGTCTGCGAAAGCGGCCCATGAGCGCATGAATGTCCGGCCAAAGAAGCGCCAAAATGAATGGGTATGCCAATGCCAAGGCAATAGGCAAATAGCAAAATCGGCTCCCAATTCCAAGGATCGCCGCCTTGTGCTTGCAAACACAAATGGTGGCCAGACCGGACCGACCAAGGTGTCCAGCCGAATGCGAAGGCCAAGCCACCCACATAGGCCCCAATAGGCCAATGGGCTTTGTGCGCACTTTGAAACCCGGGCTTCGCGAAACAACAGAACGCGATGCGCAGAACACCCAGAAAATGCGGCCAAGAATGATTATGATACACCCGCGACATAGCTGAGCGTGGTCAAGTGCTGGGTTTACAAAGGATCCGACAAAGAGAAGCACTTGCTCCTAAGGGCAACGAACACTGTGGCAAAGCCCAGCACAAAGAACAGCGGATGCCACAAACAACCGCCCATCACACCGGCGGTCGTTCATCATCGGTCAGTTTCGTCGAGACTGCCGCCAGCCAACACAGATAGGAGGACAAGCGGCAGCAAACGCACGGAGAGGCGAAAGGACAAACAGCCCAGCTGCCAGGGCGCCGCTCCAATGATTACTGTAAGGTCCATGCTTGCTTGTTCCCTGTTCTGAAGCGTCTTAAATGGCGTCCCGTGGCGGCACAGTTTCATATTAGATATTACAATTTGTTTTTGTTTTCAGCAACGGGAGCTGCTATAACGTGATGAATGTGTAAAAGACTATTTCAGAAAGGCCTGCCCTGTGAGACTCGGGACCACCCCACATGCCTGCTTGCGACTGGGGTTGTGACCTTTTCTGGTTGTTCGGCAAAAGCGCGAGCTGATTATGATGGAGCAGAAAGCTGCCACTGGTGCGAACGCTGGCATGCGGAAATTGGGTCCGATTTACCCCAATAACAGATTGGGGCAAGCGGGCGCCGTTGCGCAGTGTTGATATTCCAAACCAAGCTTGCCTGAACACTGCGCGCATCCAAGATGGAAACGCTTACGCCCAGCTTTGTGCTGGTTGAGGATGGTGTTGAACTGGGCCGTTTCGGGATAATCCCGGTGCGAGTTTGTTTTTGGTGGATGTTTACTGATCTCATGAACAGCTGCCTGCCTCCTCCCCCGGGCTGCCCTCCTCGCTGATTCCGCGGCGCCGACTTCGGATCCCACTGGCGTGGGCAGCGGCCGCAAAAAACCTGATTGGTGTCTCGACATGTCTGTAACTGATAGCCGTTTCTCAAATCCTCCAATGCCTGCCGTTCTCGCGATGGTAAATCCAATGGATGCCAATGATGGATTAGCCCAGGCAGCAAACGATTTTCTCAAGGCGCTTGGTCATGAAGGTCGGAATTGATGATCCTGTGTCGTCTTGTCGAGGGCGAATGCTCGGTGACCGAAATGGAAGAGTTGTTGTCCGCCCGCCAGCCGCGGTTTTCGCAACAGCTTTGCCCGCCCTCAGGCTGGAAGGTCTGGTCCAAAACCCGCCGCGAGGGAAAAGTGATGTATTATTCGCTGGGCTGAATGAGCCGCGTGGAGCGCTGATCGGGCTGTTTAATGAGCTGTTCTGCCAAGGAATGACTGGCTGAAGCGTTGGCTATCCACTGATTGCAAACGGTTGATGTATCGTATATATTCAAAAAACTACAATGTCGGGAGGTCTGAGCATGGAGGGCTTGTCGCCGGGCACGACTGCAGCTCTTTGCGGGCTGGCAGGCGGTGCGGTCCTGGCTTTGCGGCGCGTTGGGTCCGTTTTTGCACGCACTTGGAGCCATTGAGGACAAAGTGCTTGCCGGAAACGGGCCTGCCTTTGCGTATGTGGGGCTTGCAATCGCAATTGGCGCACTTGCAACCTACGGGCTGGCATGGCAGCGGCCTGATTGATATTTCGCGGAACATTCCTTCTTGCTTCACCGACAACCTTTGGTTGCCCACCCTTGTGGAAGTCTGATTTTTGCTTTGGCATGTCACTTGGTCGGGAACATGTGATTTTGGGAACTCTGGCCCGCATTGGTGGTGGGATCTGAAATGTCATCGTGGACCTGTTTCTCGTGAGCTCGTGCGAGGAATTTCAATCAATCTCGCGCTCTCATGGCCGCGTACATTACAGTGGCGCCCCGAGAGGACTTATGACTGCGTGACCGCGAGAGTTCTTATGGTGCACGCCGAGTGCCGCCACAGAAATTGAATCTGATGGCGCGATGAGAGTCGCCGTTTATATGCCACATTCGCCAATTTGCGTACAGATTCACGCTGTATCCAGCCACTATTAGCGGAGCTAGGCCCAGTACTCTTCCTGGCCTTACTCTGCTACGCCTCGGGCTCTCTGCTCGTCTTCTAAATAGCGCTGAGAGAGCTGAGCAGATATGCGTTCAGAGAGTTGCTATTCACGGCCCGCACTGGTGGGGCTACCATTGCCTTTGGCGGTTTTGCCACGGGCGTTTTTGGGCGTATGATCCCGTTTGAGGCTTATCCCTTGGAATCATTTACGTTTTCTGCACATTGGGCGAAGCTTCTTGATCTTGTGATGACGATGACCCGCGGCCAGTTTTGAAATTCGCATCGGCGCCGTTGTGGGCGTCGTTGTCGATGCTGCCAATTACGGCCCTTGATCCAACGGCATTTTCGCTGGAGTGTGGCGATGACGCCCATGAAATGCGTCGGCCATGTTGGGTGGTGTTCTCATGGGTTTTGGTGTGTTACCCGCGCTGGGGGCTGCACAGTGGGGCACGGGCTTTAGCAGCCGTCAGCTTGGCCTAACTCCGCCCCGATAGCGTTGGTGGGGAGTATCTGGCCGCGTGGATTGCCTGCACGCGCTGGTTTCATGGATCCGTGCTTGAACGCCATTGAAGCAGTTTGGTCGTTGGGGAACCGTCCAATGAGATATCTGAATATGGTCCGGTACACTTCAAGTCCACGCTTTGTTTGTGGGGTTTGGTCCCCACTGCTCCTGCAGTGATGTGGATATGGCCGCGTATCTTGCGGCGGAATGTGCGTCCTGCCACCGCGCTGGCGTGGATGACGAGCGGCAATTCCATCCATTGCTCAGGCCTGAGGAAAAACCTTCATTGCGGTGATGCAGGGTTATAAGTCGATAACCCTAGAAAAACAATTGCCATGCAGACCAATTGCAAGCGGTCCTGGATGAGGAACAACTGGGCGGCGCTTGCTGCCTTTTTGCGAACTTTACCAAACTGAATGAGGAGGAAACACATGTCCATTTCATCAGAAACTTTCCCCGCGGAAAAATTTCAATACGCTGTTTGGAGCAGCGTCATTGGGGAGGCACTTGGGCAACACACGCCCAACATTGCTCTTGGGGCAAAGCCTAAGTGGGTGGTTGTGCGGCGGTGCCTGGGGTGGTCGCACGGCCGCACGTTATATTGCCAAGGAATTCAAACGCGAGAGTTGATGTGACGCTGGTTGAAGCCCAACAAAGCGTTACACACATGCCTTTCTTTTCAAATCTATATCTGGGAGGCTTTCGTGATTTTGCTCCACCGGGCAATGCTATGACAAGGCTGGTGACCGAACATGGCAATTAATGTCGTTCATGACTGGGCCGTTGCGTAGATGGTGCTGCGAAAACCGGTCGCGCTGGGTCTGGAGCCAGTATTTGGTATGACAGGCTGGTGCTGTCCCGCCGGTATCGACATGAAATATGACAGCGTTCCAGGTTATTCGGTTGAGGCGCAAAGCCGGGTGCCTCATGGCTGGAATCGGGAAACCCAGGTTCAAATCATCAAAGCGCAGGTTGAGGCATTACCTGAGGGGGGAACGCTTTTATCATGGTGCCGCCACAAAACCCCTTTCCGGTGCCCTCCCGGTCCTTTATGAAGCGCTTTTCGTAGATCCGCCATAATTCTCAACAGACGAATCCGCCTGCAAAAATCATTGTGCGCTGGAATCCCAAAGAGAAGTTTTCTCAAACAGGGTTCCTGTTTCCGAGGTTGGGAAAGACATTATCCGGGTATGGTGGGTGGATTGGGTCAGATTTCATGGTGGTTTTTAAATGGTGTGATACTGAGAACATGTCTGTCGAGACCGATTTTGACAACCGTTGAAGCTGATGCAAAGAGTTGTGATTCCGGCAAAAGGCCGGTGCGATTGCTAATGGCTGCTGGTGTGACGGATGGTGAATTGGGCACCGATTGGTACCAGCATCGATGCAAAAACAAAGCGACGAGGGCGATTTATGTTCTTGGTGACGCGTCCTGTGCGTCCTGCCATGCCGAAATCGGGTTTTCCTTGCGACAGTCAAGGCCAGGTGCAGCCAATCAATATTCGGCAGAACTTTACGGCAGCCGTGTGTCGAAGCCCGTTTTGGCCAATACATGCTGGAGCCTGATTGCGCCGAATGAATGGTGTGAAGGTTGGTGCTCGTAATCAGGCAGGAGCTGAATCAATTGAGAGTGTTTGAAAGCTTTATTCACAAACCGGTGAAAGTGATGGAGCTTCGCAAGACAACTTATGGGAATCCGAAAGCTGGTAATGCAGCGCCTGACCGGATGATTTGTTTGGATAGGTTCTGAAGCCAAAGCTACTCTGCCGGAATAAGCTTTGAAAGCGCGTCGCCCTGTGGGACGGCGCGCAGTTTGCAGTTTCTCGTGGCAAAGCTGCCAACCTAGAATGGCAGCAAGTGAAATCAGCGATGAGGGAGGCAAACGCGTCCGAAAGGCCGTCACAACCCTGGCCAAACCTGTGGCAGCCCAACGCGTCAACTCCGCCGACCCCCAATCAGCACGGCAACCGCTCAAGATAGCGCAACACAGAGCGCTCATGACAAACCCTGAAAGCCGAAGCGAACCGGAATTATGGCCGCGCCTGACAAAGGCACCTACCAAAACGCCACCAACCAAGGCAATTGAAAAGGCGTATGTGTCGCCGGTAAAGATCATCAGATATTGTTAACGCTTTCCCGCAATGGGCGCGACAAGCTGAGTGACCGTCAGTTGGGTCGGTTCAAAACGTCCAGCCCACAAACACCTGTAATGAACCAGCCAAGAACCACCAGCAGACCAATGCATGCCTGGCAAGCGCTGCACGTCAAGGCCGCGCCTCTGGTGCGTCAGAATAACGGCCAACTGCCAGCGCCATTATAAGGCCGAAAAATACACTGATGAGACTTGTCATTATCAGCAAACAAGGAGCTGGTGAGACCTCACTTGTGATGAGGTTTTCCAGTTCAATTCTTGGCAATGCCAAAATACGCGCAAGGTCGCCATAGGCCCGTAATTGCCGGTGACCAGAAGCGTTACGACGGCACGGGCATTTCCAGAGGCTGCCAGAAACCAGAAGGCGCTGACACAGCCCCGGTGAAGCACCATGCGATGCAAACAGCAAGCCACCGACGATCAGAGCAACCGGAACGAAATGGGGACGGACCAGTAAATGCTTTTGCGAAAGTCAAATGAGACCCGGTGGGGTAATGCCTGGCCTGTGTACCAATAAGCGCCGCGAAGGAAACGGCAAACCCGATCAAGCCTGTCCGATATCTGGCTGGGCGTATCATCCTGGGATGGTGTCGCCCATTCGGCAACGCTGCACGCAATGCAGTATTTGCTTGATTTCCGCATGATACCAAATCAGAATGCCAAGCCCAAAAGCGCCAAACACCCCAGTGTTGCCGTCTCATAGGTTTCACGCAAAGTTTTCCAGAAGCCTCGAACATACCAGGCCCAATTCCAAACAGGGCAGTTGTGGTACACCCTGCATCGGTCGGGCAGAGGCAACAGTTGCGAAAGGTCCGCTCAAAAGGAATATTTGCCTGCCACCCAAAGGGCATCAGCGCAATTAATGCAGGTTTAAGCCCTTAGGCAGCGACTGAAACGAAGGCAGAGTCCCGTGTCCGTTCCGCCCGACAAAGCCCGGATGTGGCAAGTGGTACCGATCATTCCATTGCCGTGTCGCAGGAAATCGCAGCAGGCGCTTTCTTTGTGAATGAATGCTGCGTTCGGTTGTTGAATCCTGCGCGAACGGCCATTCGGGGTGCTCAAAGGTAATGAACTGGATGGGCCAGCCGCAATCGCCCCAGCACCAGCAATTGTTTCTGATCCTTGGCTGATTTCGAAAGGAAACAATGGCCTGGTGGTGTGAACCGGAGTGTCCGTGTGCGTAGATGCCCTGAGCACTCGCTTCCGGCTTGAACAGAGTGATTTGATCAGACAAGACTTCCAAACGGCGCTGGAGCCTACGCCAATCCCTGCCTGATCCTTCGCGCACCTTGTTGGACGGTGTCCGGCCATCAATCCAGAAAGCCCATTCCGGCTCCGATATGTAGTAGTTGGCATCCGAAAAGCAGATCGTCAAAAATCATCAGCAATCCCAGAGGTGATCGGGGTGGGCCATGGGGTAAAAATACATCTGTTATGTCTTCGAAGCGAGGCCCAATGGCATCCAAGGCTCCGCAATTTTACCTGTGGTCGGGAGAAACTGACTGCCGCCGCCGACATCGAATAAAAGGTGGCGATTCACCGTTTGATAGAGCGTTAGATTACAGGGTGTTCAACTGTCCTGTTGGGCAAAATTGGTGATTGGTCAAAGCGCGGTCATGGCGTCATCGGCAACCGTCCTGGGTACATGAAGCTGGTTGGGAAACTCATATGGCCATCGCTGAGAATGGTGACTTTGTCATTGCCCAAGGTTTTTTTCGCTGGCGGCAAAGGCGGGGCGGTAAGTACCAATGCGGCCGGCTGCACAATTCAGGCCCGCCTCCGGTCAGTATGATTCGCGGCGATCCAAAGGTCTGAAATACTCCAACATATATATTTTTATTGATATAACATGTTGGTTGTTTACATCGAACAGTGCTTTGCGCGCGTTTGCGGCCTTGAAAGCTCAACCCTGTTCTGGCAAGGGTAAACAGGCCGGGTAGGGCAGGATGGGTATTTTGAAAACAGCCGCGCCCGATCAGCCGCATAAGGTGGCATATTGGTGCATCGAGCACCAACGCTCCGATGTCTGTGTGTTTTTGTTCCCATGAGATTTGTCGCGGCGTGAATGACATCCTGTCTGGGCGTCTTGATCCATGGTTTCATGATTGCCGAGATCATGTGTTGCAGAATGCCCTTTCGGATCAGGGCTCCAATGGGCGTTTTCCATGGGCAGCCAAGCCGCCCTGAAGATGTGCGTCGGTCAATTTTTCGGAACGAAATTGTCAAAATAGCTGGTCGCAGAACCCTTTGGACGTAAATGCTCAGCAGCAATGGGAACGGCCAGCAGCGCGGAACTGAACAAGCTGGCACGTGACGCGGCCTTCCAGTTTTTCTGGTGAGCACAAGAAAGCACGCAGCTGGTTTGTACATGAGGCTTACCAACCGGCCTGTTCCAGTTTTCTTTGCGGCACTTGGCAAAGCCTGTTGACCAGACCGGTAGCCTGATCCTCGACCACGCGCTTCGTGTCGCGTTGCGAATGGTTTGGCCACCAAAGCGGGCGAAATCGAACGTTTCTGGATGGCCAACTATCTCCCTTGAAACCCGGGGGAAGCGGCCTTTCCAGCATAAGCCAGGCCGATTGTGCCCCTTTGTTCTGTTGTCATGCTTGCATATCCAAACGGCTGATTTTGATCGTTGCATTCTTGACATGAAAATGACGCAGAATGCATGTTGGATGGTTGATGCAGCCGATTGCGCGGAGCATAAACCGCTGCTTCGCGAGCGTGCCCAATGTCGGATGACAGTCGGAGAAAAAAACTGGTCGCATCGCCTCAGATTGCTTGTCGGCCGTACCGACATTGTCGATCTCTTCCGTGATTGCCTTGAATACCTATTCAGGATCATGAATCAAATCAGGGCAAAGCTATGAGCTTGAAAACTTTAACCCTCAGCGTGGCTGCAATCGCGCCTGGTCGTGCCTCCACAGCTGGGGCCTATGCGGAGAGTGGGATATGCCAATGGCCTATGCCGCATCCAATACCACTCGGAAAACGGTGCGGTATTTTGCTGCTTGCGTAACCGAAGCGACCGTGGTGATCTTGAGATTGTCACCCATCCTGGTGGCTCGCTCTATAGGGCGGCGAAATTCAAAGCGTGCGTAGCAGACGGGCAGGCCCCGATTGGCGAGCGGCTGCTGTCATCG
>Ga0163217_1029515_pt1 | contig 15746 bp, 8 predicted proteins | sample SynspAceP_FD_185933 | JGI IMG/M metagenome (GOLD analysis project Ga0163217, IMG submission 185933) | Saline lake microbial communities from Ace Lake in Antarctica - Synechococcus sp. Ace-P (PacBio error correction) | ecosystem: Environmental > Aquatic > Non-marine Saline and Alkaline > Saline ...
GAATGAGGAATTGACACCCACCAAAGAGACCTAATTTTTTTAAAAGAAAAATGTTTTTCTGTTTTTTTATGGGCAGACCGCCTTTTTGAGTTTTTTCAAAAGAACATCTAAAATGAACCGTTAAAATTTTGAAAGGAAACTGAACCTACGAGGAATGCCTTCCTTTTCAAAGTTCAAAAAATCTTAAATCAAAATGTTATCCCAAGTGGCCAGAAAATTTGCCTTAAGTTTTAAGCAATTTTATTTGATTTAAGTAGCAGTAGCGCTTTAATCCTTTTGCAAAAAGTTAACGTTGGTGCTTTTATGGAGAGTAGGGTTTTTAAGCTCCAGATGCACATAAATTTGAAAAAACGGGTTATGAAACGGCTTCCGTATCAACCTATTCGATGCTATTTTCCCTTATTTCCTTTTGTGTGGTTTTAGGATTAAATGACGATCAAGGAAATCCAAATTTTAGATTTGAAAAGAAAAAGAGAAAATGACGAAGATAGGTTTTAGATTTTTTAGATTTTTTAAAAATAGATTGTTCTTTATCCGTACTTTTATTATTATAAACAATACGAGAGACCCATATTTTAAACCGTGAGCTTAGATCCCTCTTCGTGGCTTTATTCGTTTTTTTAGGAAAATATTGGCGAACTAGAAAAATAAAGGACTTGAGCAGCCCGTTTAATATAGAATTTTCTCAAGAAAGAAAGACCTAACCTTAAGTGCCTTTTTTTGGTAATGTAACTCACAAAAACAAAACGAATTCCTAGATTTAAAAGGCTTTCTGGTCCTAATTTTTAGTCTGGCTCCTCTATTTAAATGTAACTGCATCTGGTAGGGCATACCTGTTAGTGGTTTTAACAAGGTATTGCAGCAATTGCGCGTAATACAATGGGAGTTTAGATTTGGATGGCCAACGGTTTCCTCATTAGATACTTCTGAGATAAAGTTTGTTGGGTGATCCCAAACCCTGATTTGGAAAATAAGGGGGCTTTAGGTTTAAGAAAGTAACTATAAAATTTATCCCTAAATGTTTGTTTGAAACTAGCCAAGGAAAATGATATTGGGTGAAAGAACTCGTTTAAATTAACTTTATGGTTTTGGAAACAGCAATGGCGATGTTGGCCAATGAAGTAACCCTAACACAAATTTAAAGAATAGGGCAGGTACAACCTTTGCTGCTGGGTCAACAGTTCGTGGTAACATAAAGATTTTTGGGGGTATTTTCTGTCCCAGTTTTAACTAGAATGAAAGCTGGTACACTAAGTCTTGGTGGTGGTTTTGGGTGGTTCTGTGATTAATGAGTTTTGCTATTGGGATTGCTAAGCTGGAACCACGTTTACGAGAATTGAGTCTTAGCCTATAGCCTTAGGATGGTAAAGGCATCAAAAAAAACAGGCTTAGAATCGATCCAAAATTCTGCAAACGGGTAGAAACCTATTTTTATGGACAAAAATTGATGGCATCCGAACCGAATGTAAGTCAATTCTTCAAGGACTAAAGGTAAAGATTGGATTATTTTTACCAATCCCTAAAGTTCAAAAATCGCGTTTTTTGTAAATAACTATAACTATTAACTATTAAAAATATAAACATGAAAAATATATTAACAAAAATAGATATATGCAATGTTTGCTCGCTTTCTTTTATAGGTTGCGTACTCCTATTTAGATGTAAACGAAGATCCTAACGTGGCGATAGACGTGCCTCCAAATCTTAATTTTAAAAGGGAATGGAATTAGCCGGATGTTCAAATCAACTCTTGGTCATTTAAATGCGAATTTTCTCGAAATGTGGGTCTGGACAGATGAGAGGAATAAAATAGTTTGTAACCAAAGAATTAATGATTAATAATATTTGCATCCCGAAGAATCAAATTCAACTGGGCACAATTGTTACCGACGGTGTTATCACAAACCAAAATTAGAAATTAATTCAAGAAACCTCAGATGATAAACCTTTAAAAGGAATGGCCGAAACGTGCTTGAAGCAACAATGCTGATAGGTACTTCTGCATCGCTTTTTGGGACATCCCCTATTCTGAATGTTGGAAATTCCAGAAGGTGGCGGTTTGTGATGGTCAATTAAGTATTTTGAAGCTGCTCAAGACACCTTTTAAACAGAAAAGCCCATCGCACAACTTGAAATGTCCCTACAACGAGAGATTTTCAGACGATATGCTAGTTTAGGAGGAAAGATCTGTTTCCTGATTCAGGTAGCCTACAACCTTAAAAGGCGCTACTATTGTAATGAACTCAATATATGGGAAGCCTATCAGAAAATGCGCATACTGGGAGTCAATGCCGCTAAAAATTCTTTAACGCTATGCGGCTTCCTTTGCTGAATATGGTACATCTGACGAAAACAGTAGCTTATATAAACCTTAATTTAAGAAAAGTAGTGAAGCTGGAGATTTTATACTAACGGATGGTTCACTATATTCAAGCATTCTTTTAAACAGCCGTCCTAATGGTTACTTCCAAGAAATAACGCAAAAAACGCATGAAGTCAAAAAAAGAAGAGGATTTTAATGTTTTAGATCAAGCAAAATTAACGCAAACAGGTTAAGTGCAGGGAATATGCCACTAATGGCCCATTATGTTACTTTGAAAGGAAAAACTTAATGATTTTGGCAGAAACTGGATTCAAAACAGTAAATTCAATGAAGGTTTTAACGCATTAAATAGATTGAGAACCTATTTTCTAGTGCCACTGCTTTTGCCGGGATGCGGTTTAACTTCATTAATATGCCTGCAATACGATGTGGACAGATTTTTGCCCTGGAGGCAATAGAGAATACAGGATAATATCACTGCAGACAAAGCTCCTACTGCGAGATAATTCCTGGACAGATAAAATAAACGTATCTACTTTTTGGCACTATTTTTTAAACTTTTGAATGGATTTTAGGAAGATTCCGCAAAACGGATAGTGATATTGCTTTAGCCACTGCCAATTTAATATAGGAAAATCTATTTATCCAGAGCGGTTTTTTAATTGCAGCAGGATGAAATTAATGGATAATTCGAAAGCACCAAACCCTATTCCCCTGATATTTTTCCAAAAGACTGCAAGTAACATCAATAAAACCAAAAGCCCAAAAAGCTAATTTTGGGGGCTTTTTTTATCGGATCTATCAAGGAAAACGCTACGTGTTTAGCTATCTTTTCGTAAAAATAAATAACCTATTTTGAACCTAGTTTTTTATTTAAAAGCGTTTTCAACTTTAGTGCCTAACAAATGAAACTAGAAGTAGGTTTAACCAACACTTTAGACCACCAACGAAAAAAAAGACACCTCTGGGGCACTAATGGTTTTCTTATAAATAAGTTATATATAGCTGCTTACGATAAAAAAACTCCGATAGGCTTAATCGGAGTTGTTTTTGTTATTCTGTGGCTGGATCAATTTAAAATCTTCCATAAATTTTAGTGGTGTAAATTTCCTCGCTAAATAATCAGGTATGATCCATTAATTGCCTATGAAAAAAGGTATGGTTGTTTTAATTCCTTCTATAACAAACTCATCTAAAGCCCGTGTTCATTTTATTGATCGCCTCTCCATTGTTTGTGCTGTTGTAATTAGCTTTGCAATATCGAATCGAGTTCGGCGGATAGTGTAACCCACTATATACATTGAGTGTCCTAAAACGTGATTCCGTTCTCCTGGGCGTATGCAAGGTGTAAATTTTACCTGGAGAAGGACGAAAATCATGAATAGGGATCCTCACAGTAATTCTACATCATAGAGTGTAAGTTTGAGTATAGGTTTTAACCAGAAATTGGGAACACCAGCAGCCACTAAAATTCTGCGTCTGAAATTAAATGCGTAATCTTATACTTGTTTCTGTGAATAGGTTGTTCTACTTGAAATCGGGTAATTCATTTCCATAAAGTAGAAGTTTACGGTGTTTTATCGAGACTAAAAATTCTATAGTACCAGCAACCTTCATACTTAATTAACAACTCAAGCCGCTTTTACAGCAGCTAGCTCCCAATATCTTCACGACAGCTTATCGGGTCAGTAAAAGGAGACGGAGTTTCCTTCGGTTAATTTTGGTGACGACGTTGAATTGAAACAATCTCGTTCCGACAAATAACAAGCCTTACCCATACTGGTCACCGACAATTTGGATTTCTATATGAGGTGCGGCTCTTCAATCAATTTCCATATACATGCTCCATTTCCAAAAGGCAAGCTGATTGCCTTCTGTGAAAACGGCACTATTATAATAGATCTTCCATTTTTTCTTCGCTCCAAACGGCGCGCATTCCTTTCCACCAACACACTCGAGCAGTATGCTTTTTAATCATCAACGGATAATCCCAATTTTTTTAGCTTTTACTTTTTTGGCGTCCTGTTACACTTTTAACAAACCTTCAGAAACCGGGTAACACAAGGCACCCCTGCTGCTTTCATGGTTTTGTTTTAGCTGTTGCCTATCACCCATTTATCGATTTGGTCGCGCCGAAAGCTCCTATGAATTTAATGTCCGTGCTCTGCACAAGATTCTAGGAGAATTAGAGTTTTCATTCAGATAGAAAAACCCATATTCCTGGATGTAAGATCTGCATCTGCATTTGTGATTCAGCTGCAGCAATGATGGTTCGGAAATCTTTAAATAAGATTCACTAGACTACTTCGCTGCTTGGCCCCCTATACAAACAGCTTCATCGGCAAACCTTAAACATGTAAGTGACTCTCTTCGTCTGCTTTGGAATAAACAGCAACTGTTTTAATTCCCCATCTCTTTGCAACTTCTAAATAAACGCAAAGATCTATTTCGCCTTCTATTTTGCAATGTAATATTTTTTGAACATCTCTTTTGTTTTAAATTTTAAGTTTTCCTAGAGTTTAAAAAGGGTTAAATACCAATTTGTAGTGTATTACATTTTATAACTTAAAAATTTTACTAAGATGGATCTACCAAGAATAATGGGGTTGATCAAAATATTCTACTGGAGAAGAAACGTCCCCTACTAAAACTTTAACCAGATTTTTCCAGAAATTTCCTGGACTCATGTCATTAAATAATTTCATTGCTTCAATAATCAAGTACATCACCTGTTCTTTAATAAGTGCTGCCTACTTCCTACAAAACAGGTTTTTTAGGTGAACGATTTTCTATAAAAAGTACCAATAATTGGTCTTAATGGTAACATAATTTGATCGTTTTCAGCTTTTTCTGCATTTGCTTTAAGTTTTCCTGTCAGCAGATAGTTTCTTCATTTACAGCTGAAGGAGCAAATTGCATCATTTGGTTTTTGTGCCATTGGTACTTGCTGGTAACATAATCGTTGGTTCACCATAGGAACCTGCAGCACCTGTTACGGATGGTATTTTGATGTCTTTCCCATCTCTAATTAACCTCGCTAGCACCTGATTTAGCTACAAATTGTTAAATCAAAAGCTTTGAATTTCTTTTTAATATCCATCGAATTCTTGTTTAATTTAGTTTGATTTTTGTTAAGTTGTTATATTGCCCATTTAAATAAATAGATCCCCAGTAAAACCGCCAAACCAAAAGCAGAGCAAGACAACAAGGTTATCTCCCTTTTTTAATTGACCCTCGTAATCATTTAATAATAATGGCAGTGTGCCGATGTTGTATTCGTCCAATATTTTTGAATATTCATCATGACCTTATCGTGAAATGCCAGACCCATTCTATTTGGCTGTTGGCGTCAATTATTCGCTAATTGGCCTGGTGCGGAACTAACCAATTGAACATGCGGCATCTGTTAAATTGTGGCGCTCCATAATTTTGGGCAGCGGCATCGGCCAAATTGTGATACGGCCAAAATTAAATACCGGTTTACCGTCTTGAAAATAAAAATGTTGTTTGTTTTTTACATGTTTCTTCCGACGCAAAGGCATGAGATAGAGCCCCCAGCATTCCATATTTAAAAAATTACGACCAACACCGTCCCAGAACGTAATATTCATCCTGTATCCCTAAGGCCGTCTGTATTGGTCAAAAAGTAAAACGGCACCAGCAACCATCAACCAAAGAATGAATTACAAGGTGGTTCTGTCCCGTGATAATCAAATAATAGAACGACAATTTATTCCGCTCCTATTAATAGCAAATTTTTTATACCTGGCCCGGGATGCTACAAAAGCTTGGGCGCCGTTGACATGCCAAAATAAAAAGCTTGAACAAGCCGCTATAACCAAATCAAAAGCAAAATGGCCATTGGTAGCGCCAATTTCAGAGGCAACATATGCCCGCTGTATGAAGAAGAACTAGAATGTATCTGGTGTTGCCCGGTACCGTACTAACACTAATCAAGTTTCTTTAGGGTCTATTATCCCCTTTTTTTTATTAAGATCTTTCCGCTGCTCTTATGGCCTTATAATGACGTAACCCGCACCTCGTTCCATAAGGATTCTTCTCTCCCTTAATACCAGTCCTAGATGTTTATCCAGTCGTCATTAGTATCCTACTAATTCCTCTAACATCTTGTTGGTCATTAATAAAATCAGGAAACATATGCTCCTACCGCCGTAATGGCCGCCGTTAGTGTTTACTCAATTCTCCATAAAGTTTTTGCCTGAAAACTTTAAAAAAGACATAAATTTTCGTGAAAATTGTGATTTTTTAACGGACTTTTACAACTTTTTATCTAAAGCTACTGTTTAACAATTTAAAATAAGTCCTCAATATAAAAAACTCGCTACCTTAAAATAAGTAGGAGTCATTGTACTGCTATTAAAGATCACGAAATAAGCGGCGTACCTCGTTCATAAGTACGATTAAAACACTGAACCTATGTAAATATAATTTACCTTCTGCCAGTGGCTCTATGATACAAATGCATTTCTCCAGTAAGGTTGGGTCTTTTGCCAAGTGTTTGGGGCAACAGCCCCTTAATAATGTGTTCTTCTTTTGTCTCTTCTTGTTTTGGAAATCTTTCCGTTTTGAATTGCATTTTAACAACTTATTTAGCCGTTTAATAACTTTTTAATGAATCCCATCGCGGATCCGTTTTTTTATCTTTAGTTTCTTTTATTTCTTTTGGATGCAATCCATTCTAATTTGTCTAATGTATCAAGATTCTAAAGTACCGTCTTCTACTGCCTGGGTGTACGTTTTTTCAAAAGGGAACTGCTAACAACTGAATCGCTTTCGTAAACATATAGCGAAATTTGTCTACTTTGATAACTCTCGTGTGAAGTATTAATAATTTCAATCATTGTCGTTATTGAAACTCTTCTCCAAAAACTGTCACTAACTAACTTTAAATCAAGCAGTATAGGTTGGTCCATAGGTTCATTGGTAACATCGCATATAAACATTTACCGTAGCCGTTTGCCGGTCATACTAACTCTAAGCATGGTGACTGGATTTTATTTAAAATCACTACTAAATCAATGCAGCATCATTAAATCATTGTATTCAAAAAGATTCAAAAAGAACGTATTGTTAATCTTAAAATCAAGATTCATTGCTCCTATCTTCAATCCTAAAAAAGGAATCATAAAACTCTCTAATGCTTCTTCATGTTTGGACACTTATTTAGTGCTCAGCCATGGTCAAAGGCGGGTGCAAAGATAACTATTATTTTACTAAATACGCCAACTTTTTAAAATAAAAAAATCTGAAATAATTAAGACTCAGCTTGGGAGCTTATTCTATTTACCTTAAACCTCTCTTTTAAACCGCGATTTTTTAAAGGTTTTGGCCGGTTAATTCGCTATACCTCTTTCTGTTTTTAAAAATTTCGAATAGCGGTGAAAACACTTCTTTAAAAGAGCTAAAACTGCCTTTCCTTTTCCTGCAATTTTTCATAAGGAAGCCGTACCGTGATCTGTGGCGATGGTACGGAACCTTGTTTTTAGCCAGCCGTAAATTACTTCCTTCCCGAAAGATAAGTTTTAAACGGAAATTAGTCCTTGATCGTGATTAACTCCGCTAATATACGCATCAAAATTTTTTATAGCCATTAGAGCCAAGAAACCTATCTGCTGAATAAGGTCCATAATATTAATGTCCCATTAATCAAACAATTCTCGAATAACAAGCCTTTAAGAATTTCACATCATCTTTCATTTCCAAATAACCCCGTTATCCACCAACTTATGAAGGGTTTAATCCCAAGTGCATTTTTTTGGTGCTGATTCCAAATCTATTTTAAAGATTTCTCCAAATGTATTTATAATTTTACTTTAATCAAATTCAGGTGGTTATGCTTTTGCTACGTCCTTTAACAGCGATAAATGAATCTGTTAAAGCCCTACTTTTAATTTCAATCGGTGACCATAAACAATTATAACTCTCACCCTCCCAATTCAATGAGCCAAATAATCAGTATGACAGGGAAATTTAAAATCTCAAGCCTGAATATTATTTTTGTTGATGGGCGCGGGTTACTAAAACATCTATGTCTCGTCTTTAATGCTTTTTACAAGCTGCTTTTAACGATTTTAGGGCATAGTCTCCCTGCCTCCTTGTAGCTTGTCAAATTCAATTTTTGGGAATTCTTTCCAAAACATTCACTACAGTTTAGTTATCCGTCTATAGCTTTCGAGCCGTCTTGAATTCCATTGTAATTGAATCTCTATCCTAATTCTGACTTTGGTAGCTATTGTTTTATTCGATGCAAAATAACCGGCGTAACAAAATCCAACATTCTTATATCTTCAAAGTCTTTAGAACCACTTCGCAACCTATTCCGTTAAATCGCCAATAGATAACCCCAAGTTTTTATTTTTTTTCTATCCGTCCTGCCATGTTATTTAAATTGGTTTATCTAAATTTACACTGCAAAATTTAGGTATTTAAAACGACAACATTTTACTGGATTATTGAAAACTTTAGGAAGAGGTTATAGAATTAAGAAATGAGGGGTCTAATTTACATATTACGTAAATCGACGATAACCCCAGAAATTAAAATAGATCAGAGTGGAGCGCATAATGGTTTTGCTTAACAGTGGTTGCGACTAAAAATAACACCTACACTGTTAACTGCTATTGAAAGAAACCCTTACAAAAAAACAATTTAGAAAATTTAGCGGTGGGTGATTTTTGGTAAATTAGAAGCGCGCCATGATTTTTGACGGAGTCTCGCTTAGACCGGACATATAGTTTCAAGGGGCAATGTGAAATCAAACTGGAGTTTGCACTTCGGTCGAAGAAAAAAGGGGGAAGCTTGGTTTTTTAAACTTTCGAATACCGTGCCGATCTAGAAATACAATCATAACCATTGAAGAAAGGTTCTATTACCGAATTGATGGGACCAAAGTTTAAAAACCGTCGTAGACTCCTGGTAAAGAAATACCTTTAAAGTGTTGCTATCGATACCCTAATACTATGAAACATACCCGATTTAAAATACCTATAAAATTTGGAACTGTTGTCAACCTAGAATTTTGATGTTATGTGGTAAGTATGGTGCTAAAGTTAATGGCGGTAAGGTAAAATCTTTAAAGCTTAACAGAAGATAAGCCACAGTACCCATTTTTTGAGCAACCCAGTTACCAATTTAAACATTCTCCCTAGTTTTCTATAACGAATGAAACTTCGGAATGTTTGAAGCAATTAAAATTTATTTATACTCTTTACCTATATTTTTAGAAGTACAAGCTAAGGCTTTATTCCTCAGAAGAAACTTATGGAGCTCCCTATCCCAAGTGTCCTTTGGTCTGAAAGACAACGTTTATTAACTTCCCTTTGCTCATTCGAGTTAAAATTTACGACAAGTTTAAATCTATTTGTTCTGGGCAGCATTCCAAACAAAATAAAATACGCAACTCTACCTTGAAGTTAAGTTTCAGAAGGTGTTTTTATTAAAAGAGCGTAGGTAATTTTTTTTGTAGTATAATAGTTTTGTTTGTCTTCCAAATTTTAAAGTTAATTCTTCTTGAGTTGGGTATAAATTAACCCGGCCTTTTCCCGCAAAGGAAAACAAGGGTTTTTAGTATCATATTCTTGCAAAGCAAATAAGTATTCTTCCGGAAAAATCCATTTAAGTAAATACGATTTTGGAATGTGGTATTGCGTAACAAAGGCATCAATACATTTTGAAATGAATAAAAACCAATCTGGGTGCGTTCCCATTGCCCAAACCTCAAGGTCATCATTAAGATTAAAGAAGCCTAATTGGAGATCTCCTGGCAGGCTGAAATTCGTCAAAAATTAACGCGATATAAATTCTAGTGGAAATAGGAATTTTTTGAATCCATTAGCTCGTAGAGATAACTTTACCTTCTTTTATAGTACCTTCGTGATAAAACAACAGGGAATTTCCAAAGCTTTTTTGGGGTAGCCCAAAAGTCAATTCTTCGTTTTTTGCCTTTCAGGAAATAAATCTCTAAATAGAATTACATTTTTCAGGCTTTTCCATTACCTAAATAACAGTTTTTAATTCTCTAAAATAACTAGCTCAATCTAGGTTCCGCTAAAATAATAATGAAGCTTATTTAGCTATGCTTGATTAGTTATTTTAAAATAGGCCTACTAAGAAAGGCGTGAATAAAAAAAAGATAGGAATGCCTTGTAAAGTTCAATTAAATTGAGGAACAATTTCGCCGTCAAGGGCCTTCACAAAGTCCAAAATCTAATCGCTAAAAAATGAAGGCTTGTTTAAAGGGGCCGGGAGATTGGAAGTTTTTTGTGATAAACGTGTTTCTAATCTTTTGGTACATCTATAATTTTCGAGTTTTGTTTCTAGGATAGCATCACAGCGGAGCAAATCAAACACTTTAGTTTTAAAGTTTCCTTTTTGAGATAAAACACGGGGTGTTTCCTGATAAACGAAAAGCTGTGGGTTCCCACAATGCCGCAACAATATCTTCTGTACATTTCCGTAAAGCTCTTTCCTTCGTAAAAATTTTGAATTAAAGAGCTTCTCTTATTTTGGTATCAAAACATTTAGTAGTTAATTGATTCTTTGAATGGCAGATAGCCGGCTTTGTTGTAAAAAATTAGGAATAATTAATGGCGTTCGTTTTCGCTAAATGTTAGTATTCATCATCTAAAAAAGTTGATCATTTCCTAAATCTTTCCTTTTTCCCAAATGTTTTTTTTAATGATTTGCGCGTCGTTTTCTCTTCTTTTTGAAAAAAGTGCCTTAGCATCCCTTCGGCATCAGCTTCGGGATAAATTGAGTGCCTGAAATATTTTCTCTGGTAAACCTAAATTGCCATAACCGCGGCACGTTCTAAAGGGATAATGGGTCCCTTTGATTTTTTCAATACAAAGTAAACGCGCCAAATCCAAACTGTCTAGTTTCCAGTCTTTAGGCCAATAACCTGAATAATCTCGAGGTCAAGCGGCATTAAAAGGATCATCAAGGCCCATTAATACAAGGTTCTTGTTCTCCGCTTTTGGTTCTGGACATCGGTAAAACACGAACAAGGTGGAGCGTTCTTTTTGTTCACTTAGCCAAATCCCCAATGCAGGCACGCCCAAATTTGAATAATGAATGACAGATTTAAGGAAAATCGCGTGTTTCTTTTTATAATGGCTAAGGTGTTAATTAAATATCATCCTAACAGACTAAAGAACAAAAGTTCCCAAGCTTGCTCCTTGCGATAAGGAGACCCTGGAACCACCTGAACGAAACAAAAATATCATAAGCTCCACATCAGGAATTTCATTTTAACACGAAACATCAAAAAATAGTAATAGCTGCCTGTTGTCGTATCTTGTGCTAAAAAAGTTCTCTAACCAGCCCCCACAATTTATACAGCGCAAATACCTTCGTTAGCATGTCCCTGCAATTCAGTATCTAAAAACTGCTAATTTCTTAAACCTTGAGTCTTCATTATTTTTTTTAAGGGACGAAATTACGTTATAAATTAAGACATTACAATTCCCTTTTTCGTTTCTTCTACGCACGTTTGTCATAATTTACTTGCGTTAGATCAAATTGGGTCTTTCAAATATTCCTTAATTGACGGTTGCTCCTGAACCTTGTGTGCAGCATTTGGTAAACAAAGTTAACCTCGTTCTGCATCCCATTCATCAACACATCAATCAATAAAATGTTCTAAAAGCTCCATTAAATTAAAGTTTCATAAGGCAACCTCTTCCGTTCTTCCAAAATCGATTCAGCTTGGCTTCAATTCCCCACCTTGGCAGCCCTCCCATTTTACTTTCAAATTAATTAATATTCTTCGAGTACGGATCTAAAGCCTTTGATTTTTGATGTAGTTTGCTTAATTTGGCAATAATACATTTGCAGTGTATGGCCGCAACACGAGGTTACCTCATCAACCGTCCATCCATCAATCGTCACAGATTCTAGAATTGCTAGCCGTCGATAGACAGGATGTAGTCGAATGTTCCCACCATAAGGTCTTTTTTTGCCATTATCGTACAGTTTGTTTGACCAAGGACATCAACAAAACTTATCATATTCCAGAACACTAGCAAAATAAGGAGGGAATTCCCCAGTCTAGGGAATTTTATCAAAAATTTAGAAACGAAATGACTTAAAAAACCAGTTTCTCGACCTTCCAAAAAGGAGAATGTATAGAAAGTGCATACAAAGTAAGGTAAAAAAATACCGTGCTATATTCAAATAATTTGTAAGGCCCTCTTTCACGACTTAGGAATACAAAACAATGTTTACGTGCATTCCAAAAATTAAGATTTGGACCTCGCCACATCCTTCATGTCGGCAATTAATTGATCATAACGCGGATCTGGCGTTATTAATTGCTCGCTCCAATGGGAAGAAAGGATGGTGCCTGCCGCTGCAACTTTCAAATCTTCTTTCGCGGCTAGTTCAATAATTTGTTGTCTTTAAGTGTACGAAATTTCCATCACGCGCTTCAGTGATATTTTCACAGATAATTAGTGCCCATTTCGACCACAGACTGATGCATTTCTTCTTTAATACGTTCTTTAAAAATAGTTGTTACCACCTGTTCGTAAAATTTTCGACATTTTGAGAGCGAAGCTTTAGAGAGTCCTCCTTCTAAAAATTTGGAATTCCTTCTTCCAATCCCAATTGTAAATTTAAATGGCAATGGGTATCCTGTGGTTTTTAAAAACTACTATTTACTTTTTAGCCGTGCTTGGTTTTTTTTTATAGTGCCTTCTAATGGCTTCTAGCTTTTTGGTGTTTAGGCCGTTGTTGGTTTTACGACTGGTTTTTCTTTGGCCTTCTGCCGCATTTTAGAATTTGGCTTTTTTTTGAGTGCTTTATTGATGGCGTTACGCAGTTTTCAAATAAAAGACCCCCAAGAAAGGTATTGTTTGTTTGGCTGTGAAGGCGAGGGCTTTTTTACAGCAATGTTTTTTGCAGAAGTGCAGTAACCATAAATCCAATCAAAATTTCTTGTCCCTAGCAGAATAATGATCTGCAATCTAGGAGCAGGATTACAAAAGATCAATAGCATAAGGGACCATTGCGTACGGCAAATTCTAGCAGGTATTAAGATCGTAGCCTAAAGCTTTGTTTAGCTTTTAGGTATAGGTCATGAATGGTTTTCAAATTAACTTTTTTATGCTCTCAACCCTTTGTTTTAGGTTCGTCGGTACCGGGCATGAAATTCCATTTCTAGGTTCCAATACGGCATAATATGTAACGTATTTTTGAACCTAATGAATATACGCGGTAATATGTCATCAAAAAATAATTTCTCTTGGTAACAATCATGACCAACTGTTTCCGTTTCTTCATGCTTTGCAAAAGATCGTCCATGTTTCAAACGCGATAAACACTCTTCCAGCCGCCTCCGTCGTGAGGTTTCCATAAAAGCAGGAAAAACCAATGTAATTAAAAAATATATTCCCCAATCTAAAGGAGCTACCAGGTTTCTAAAAAGCAGGTATCTGAAGTATTGTCCGGGCCTTACTTTTTGGAAGGTAACAGCAACGGGTTTGGAACAGGAACCGCACAACTGCATCGCCAAGCAGTTAATTAAAAAATTTTTTCATCTGCCACTCCACCAAAAATGGATTATAATCACCGTGGTTCGCAATAAGGCCGCAATTTTTAAAATAGGCTCTGTAAAAAGGCACTTCTTTGTGAATTCTTTCCACGATAACAAATGGTAACCATAGTCGATACCTTGTTGTACTTTAAATCAATTTAACAGCTTCTGCAATTAACTTTTCCATTCGAGAATATCGTTACTTTAATCGATAAAGGCCATGAAACGTATCTTCCATCCGAATAAATATTCCTACTTTTTTTTACCAATTTTTTTCTAATGTTTTAGTTCTTAAAAATAATTTTCATCAATGTATTCCGGAAACAACCAAAAATGTTCCACAAAGGCCAATCATGCGATATCCATTTTGTTTTCATCCAATACAATGGGTAATGCCTTTTTCATTAATAATAGCAGACCATTCGTTAATTTTTGTCAAGACATATATCGCAGTCCGAATGTACTTTAAAACGATCCTGCATATGTTTCAAATTTCCAGCCTTCCTCATGTTTGCATAAATTCGTCTGGCAATTTATAATAAATACGCAATTATCCTCTAGAGCGGTGTCATATTCTTATACTAAAAGCGGCAACTCATCGCTATAAATGAACTCACTAAGATTGGGAATGCTAAAGGGGTATTGGCGCGTTGAAATCCTCCAAAACTACCCCGCAACCCGCAATTCCTGTGCAACATACACTCCTTCTGAATGTAAGGGTATTTAATTCATGCTTTTAAAAAACTTGCAATTAATCAATTCATATTTGTGTATTTTTGTTGCAGAAATCCAAATGGTCAATCGTAAAACGAAAGCAATATCAATAGTTTCAAACATTATATAACTTAATACGCCCCTTGGTCTACAATACTTCAAATTAACCGATGCAGATTAAGCCCAAATCTGTATTTTGGTGTATATTGCCCCCTGAAGAATGGAAACATTAAAATAGGATAACCCCCCAAAAGGTGGGGGGGGGGAACCCGAAATTTCTAAATTAATATTTTCTTCCTAAGGTATTTGAATAATAGTGAATGGTGATTTATGTTTGCCAATAGTACTTTATTTAAATATAGCCTAAATATTTTATTTTTTAATATCCTAAAAGCTCATTTAAATTCATAAAATAGTCATAAAATATACGATGGTAATTCTTAAAAAATAAAACTCACATTAATAAAGATAAGAATAATGAATTTTTGAAAATTGAATTGACATCAAGTGCTAAAGGAGTAATTTTTTTCAGCTTCCCTTAACAGTAGAAAAGTGACTTTTTAGATTAGTTGCAGCGACCTTCTATGTATACCCATGCAAAGCCTTATAAGGTTTTCCCTCTACTAATTGATGAATGAGGTCAAGAATTACACAAATATAATTAGAAAATTTTAACTTGCCGCTTACAGCGATAAGAAATTTCCTCCCTTTGTTTTATGTAGGTATTGAAGCCAATGAAAAACCGAATTCAAGGAATAATTGGAGACAAAGTATTTATTTCGGCTGACTTTAAAAGAAGAAGGCTCAAAAGCACCTGAATTATTGCGGAAAGTTTATTGTTGAAGAATTCAATTCCTTTTTTTACAAAAAGAGTATAAAAATCTCAACAAACAAAGAAGATTGGTGTATACAGGCAATTGTCATTGGGGGCTTATCGGCCAATTGGATATAGTTTTTAAATCAATTACTAACAAATTTGGAAAAAGTTGGTGTTTTTAGTGGTTCTTTTGGTGGCGAAACAAAAGCCTATATAAAAAATGATAAGGCAGATCGAAGCAGACCTAATGTTTAGAAATCATAAAGAATTGCGACGTTCGCCTCACCTTAATTTGGTGTTCAGTGCGGTCTGAAGATGAAAAGCCGATAAAAAGTCGA
>Ga0163217_1119950_pt1 | contig 15746 bp, 6 predicted proteins | sample SynspAceP_FD_185933 | JGI IMG/M metagenome (GOLD analysis project Ga0163217, IMG submission 185933) | Saline lake microbial communities from Ace Lake in Antarctica - Synechococcus sp. Ace-P (PacBio error correction) | ecosystem: Environmental > Aquatic > Non-marine Saline and Alkaline > Saline ...
CCCGCCAAAGATGAGGGAAAAATTGCCCTCGATCAAATGGTTTTCGAAAATTAGGGCTTTCCTTTCAGCCCAAAATTAAAAGTTTTTTCTGGGAAAAAAATTTTAGCACTATCTTCTTTTTTTTCCCCCTATTTTCGCCCACAATGAAAATTGCCTCAATAACCCAAAGCAATTAGTAATTAAAGACATGCCTTTAAAAGGTGTTTTTTTTTCATTTTTGAAATAATTAATGTAATTGTAATTACACTATGCCAAAAGTTTCGTACCCATTAGCATCTTCATATCGTAAAACCGTCTGTAAAAAAAGCTCAAAAGCCTTAATTTTCTTTTTCAAACATAATCTCCCAAACCATTCCCAAATTCTAGTAACCGGATCTTTTTTTGCAAAGACGATTCATTTTTCTGTGATCGTAACATATTTTATATTCTGAGGTGATAACGAGCAATACTAGGTGGCTGAAATGATATGATGGAAGTCGTATTATTTTTGATTTTTGATCTTCGCTAATGATTGTCCAGCGTTAAAATATAATTTCTTTTTGGCTTTTTTTTTGCTGATATATTCCGTTTTATCGACCTCATAAATGTAAAAACCTTTTTAGGTTGACTAATCAATATTAATTCGTCGCTATAGCCTAATAAATCATGGCTTGTGAACCACCAAAGCCTGTATTAATAATTTGCTTGTCCGGGGAATAATTCATGTTTCCACATTTTGAACAAAAACAATAGCTTCACGATCGGCATTACAAACGTTTCATACTTCTTAAGTGATGGTTTTGAGACTTCATTTTTAAAAGAGTATTTTTGCTTACCTTATACCAAGGAGCAAATACTAATATATAAACCCAAAAATTTCACATGAAAGAATCTATTAAAAAGGTCTAATTAGTTTTTATTGATTTAATTGGTCAATGAATGTATCGATAAACTTCTTTACAAGATTTTAAAAAGAGGTTAAAAATTGTATATTTTGAGCATAAAAAACTTGCAGTTTCAAAGGGGTTAATCTGTATATTTGGCGTCGATTATGATTAGGAATATATTCTTTCGACTGCGCTCAGATAAATGCACTACAGTAAGCCTAGGCACTTTGAGAAACATTAAAATAGGCAATTTCGTGTGCTAAATACATTTCTGGGATGTAGCCCTTCGACTGCGCTCAGGATAACCCTGCAACTACAGTAAGCTAGCACTTTTGAGAAACTACTATACAATAGCACTCGTGTTGCTAAATACATTTCCGGATTAGCGCAGTCCGTAAGCGCACTCAGGCTGGGGTCGAGGGGTCGCAGTTCAATATCCCTTGTTCATCCCACTTTATAAGAAAGAACGTAAAAACGGTTCACTTTTGCTTTCAGGAAACCGAAAACAAAGTTTTTGGAAAAGATTCTTTCGAGCTAAAAGTGATAGGATATTGCCTTCCTTTAATAATTTCATGAGGTTATTATATTATCTAAATCCTGTCATCTCCGACAAGTTTGAGTATCAATCCTAAAATTCAAAAACCTGTTCATCGTATATGAACAGTTTTTTCGTTTTTTGGGAATATCAAATGAAGATGATGCAACAAGACTACAAATCAGTTATGAGATTGAGTCTTAACAAGTTGGTATCCAATTTTAAAAAATTAAGGGTTCATGCTTACTTAAGCTAAGGTCGATGATATAAATAGTTGAGCATAGCAAGTAATGGTCCAACCATTATTACAGGTTTTAGGTTTATTCACTCTGGATGGCAAGTTCTAATATAAAATCGCTTTGGAACAATTTTATAGGTTTTTAGAAACTATTTACGGTGATCTTGGAAGGATGTTACTTTTGGGTAATGCTTACAAAAAATCCAACGCACAGAACTTACTGGATTCATACGTAAAGTGCTCTTATTAAGGTAACTATAAGTTGCTTTCCCTGAAATCAAACATTTTTTAATGATTCATTTTTTGAGTGCCTCGTTTTAGTTTTGGTATCTTTTGCATAATAATCCCTTGAAAATAAATAAAAAAACATAATAGATGAAATCAAGAGAGATTTTGTTAAAAAAGCTGCATTGCTGGAGTTGATTGACCCATGTACCGAATGTGTCATTTGGCGCTTTAGGTCAATAATCCAGCAAATTAAAAAATTAGGATTATAGGATTGGGTTAAGACGTTTAATCATTTAAATAAGCCTTATTTACCAACAGATTACCGAGATTACCACGGCTATTGTTGAATGTTTGATCTGAAAAAAATAAATATCTTTCTTGAAAATAATAGCCTTGATGCAGGAGATTAAAAGCCTATAAGTTTTTGAAATCTGATGAAATGACTATAGAAACTATTAGAACTTAATAAGAAGTTGATCTATTGTACATTCTACGCCATGCTTGGCATACTAGAAGGCTGTAGACCTATAAAGCAAGGTAAATATACTGGTTTTAAAGTTTCTGCAGCAAATACCGTTGAAGAATGTTGATTGCGTAAATACTCATGAAGAAACGGCTCGCACCTAAAGATTCTGAAAATGTAAAGCACAGCAGAATGTCGCTGTCTCAACATGGTGAAGAAGATTATTTGGTGAATCTGGTTCATTTTTAAGGTGTGGTTATCAGCACGATTTGCGTGGATGAATTTAATGAACGGGAAACTGCCATGGTAAGGATCGAATTGGGGATAAAGGAATATCTGAATCAAAATGGCAACCAGCATTCCCTTTTAAGAATGCTTGATTATATCCTACCCATGCGTAGGGCCTATTGCGCGCAATGTGTATATTAATACAGGCAATCGTTTTCCTTCCTTACATCACACGCCACCAAAAGGTATAGGTTTGCATAAATTACATTGTTGAAAAATGGGGGTAGTGATCAACCCCAATGCAAAATTAAATTTAAGCAAGGCGATGTGTATTACACAACCATCGGTTGAAACCAACCAATGGCGAAAACATTATATCATACCCCGACGATTAATTACCAAGACTTATTCATTAGGTTTAGATTCAAGGAGCAAAGTTTTTCTGGGAAAACGAATGGTAATAGAAATATATATATCAGGTAAATCTAAACCACACCAATGGATTCGACTCGAATGGTAAAAGAATATGACACACCCTTATGAAAAAAGTATGGTGAGTTGCGACAGGCGCTGGCATGGTGCAATAGACACTTGTTTTAAATTCTTAATTGATCTGCTAAAGAAAACTTGCACCGACCGGATGGATTGCTTTATGATGCCCCGCATCGAGCGCCATTTACCTCATTGTCATAATAATCCTAATTGAAAACAATGGAGAACCCAATATTTCCCAGATTTTACTAGAGGACTTGGTAAAACGAAAGCCATATAATTGGATAAAAAATATTTTTAATGATATAACACGAAGAAATCAAGCTTAAATTCAACCCCAACCAGCGCAAGAGATAGAAATATTTTAGAAAAGGATGGATACGTAGGACGCTAAGAACAATACCGCGATTTAGACAGACTCCCAATTGTGCCACGGTAATTTTTTGTACGACTAATAAAGATTTCAAATTGAAACCACAATATAACGGGAATTCCCCCGTATTTAGGATGCAGTTGAGAGCCATGGAAACATAAGAAGAAAAACAAATACGAAGCGCTTAAATAATAAAAAATCACTCCAGGCAAAGAATCAAAAGTAGTGCATCGAAAAAAGTAGTAATTATACACTATTTTTGAGTATCTGCATACCAAAAATGGTAGGCTTAAGTCAGAGAATTAAATTTTAGGCCTTTTTGAAGCTATAGATGACTACCAATTCTTAAAAATTAACACCATGAAAAAAACAAGAACTTTATAGATTGCCATAAACCCCCCCGTAAATTAAAGCCCTTATCACTAATAGGCCCGTTTTATAAAGTTCAACCTTTCAATGAATGCTGGAGTCCTTCTTTAAGTATTTAAATGTGAGTATTTCAAAAAAAATGGGAGCCTTAAAATGCGAGGTGCTACAAACGCCATACTACAACTTTCAGAAGATAAAGAAATAAAGGTGTAGTCCACCATCTTCTGGCAACTTTGCTCAAGCGCTGTCATTAGCAGCTAAAGTGTGGTGGTTAAGGCTTAATATTGTAATGCCGTTCCAGCCCCACAAGGTAAAAAAATAGATGCGTTAAAGTATGGTGGCGAGGTTTGCTTATTTGTGAACCTAAATTTTACAGGCCGAGAAGCAGCAGCAATAAAATTGAGAAGACAAAGGCTACTTTTTTCACACCATCAATGACTATGGACTGATTTTAGGCAAGGAACAGCAGCAAAGAGCTATTAGAACGCAATCCTGACCTAGATTTTAATTTTTTTGTACCGTAGTGCGTGGCTCGTAGCGAACAATTTTGGCAGCTAATCTTTGGAAACAATTGTAAAGTAATTTGGGAAACCTTTGAAGTTTGACGATGCCTAACCCGATCCCTTATTTGAGTGGCGAATTGAATCGAATGTAACTACAAATACTATAGCCCTACTGAAACTCAAAACGCAGAGCTAGGAGCTATCAAAACTTTCCTATTACAAGAAGAATAGAAAGATATACGCGTTACGACAAGAATCATCATGCGAGCAATTAATTGGAGCCGCTTAAAATAGTTTTTTAGGCCCTCAATTGTGCTGTTCCTTTGCACCGCTATTTAAAGAAAAAAAGTTTTTAAGGGAAAAAAAATCGGAACCATCATTTCTGGTGGGAATTTGATTGAGCAAATACCCTTTGTAGCTTAAATTTAGTGCTATTTTTTTAAATCACTTAGATACTAAAAATTAATTTTTTACGTTATAGTGGTATTTTTTTTAACAATTTTGAATGCTGTAAAAACTTGATCTAAAGGTTTTATAGGGCCTTCGCAGTTTTTTTTAAATAGGTTGAAAATTTAAAAAAAAGTATGGCAGAAAATAAATACTTTTTGAAACATTAAACCCAAGGAAGTTACAATGAAAAAATTCATATTTGTCATTACTTTTTATAGTTCTACTATGCTTCGTAGCACAAAGAATCATAATTACCTATCTCATATTCCAGATTCAGAAAATTAAAACAACTTCCTAGTTACTAATACCAACTTCAATCTAATTTAGAAAGAGAGTTAAAAAACAAAATCATAATGGAGAAAATAATAAGTGAACAAGAAAATGGCTGTGTATCGTTGACCCAGGCAATCCAAACATACAAGATTTGCCTTCGAATTCGGAAAACCACAATATGATGCCGATAGTTTAACCTTAAAATAGCTATTCTATTGGCGGCAATACAACTCATTGAAAAGGAGAGCTTAAAGAGACCACAAGCGTTAAAGATATATGCGTTAATGATTTAGCATCAAATAACGAAAGCTTCTACCCGAATGATGATCGAGTAAGCTACAAGAAATTAATAAATGTAATTACAGATCTAAAATATGCTTTTATACGAAGCACAAAGGGGTGGTCTTTGGTGGTAACGCTATGTAGTGGCGGTGATACGAACAGAGAGCCCTAAAAAACTTAAGCATGCCGCAACAAGTGACTCAGGTTGTAAGTATTACTATTTATTGGCCAATGGTAAATGGTAAACGAAAACTATCAGTCAAAATGCTTGTATTATGGAAAATCTGAATTACACCATAAATTGTCATTACTCTTAGATCTAAAATTTGACCTAAAGCCCGTTTGTTCAGAAGTCAGCTCCCTGGCGCTACATTCATTCCGATTCAATATTGGTTTTGGGAGATGATCCAATCGCCGTTATATCTTAGTGCGCGATTGATGATGCAATAGAAAAATTATAAGAGATAGTGAAAACCTAATTGATAAAAGTTTAAAAAGCGAATATCTTTTGGCGAGTAATTTACCCATTTTAAAACATTATGCCTCACGATTATTTAAAAAAAAACATTTGAATATTAGAGAGGAATATTTGAGAATTCCTTTACATGTTTGAGCTAAATTTTTTTAATTATAGCTTCAAACTCCTCATTATAAGCCTACCTCGAAACGCCCTTTTTTATCTGAGCTTGGTGTAGAGAAATTTACGCACTACTTTACTGTTGCTGCCATTGCTTATTAAGTTTCGTATTCGTAACTCCAAGCGTTAACAAAGTTTTCATTAAAAAAAAATAATAACGTTTACCTAATCGTTCCATTTGTACTTATCGTAATTCTGGCTTTGCCTGCTACAGTTTTCACTACCTCAATAAAAAAAAAATTGCTTTTCTTTTCTACTTGGGCGAACACGCCGTACTTCACGTCACAATTTGGTAAGGCTTAACTAGTATATAACCCCCGCGGAGGCAAAAAGCCCGTTATCTTGGCTTTATCGGTTCGGTGCTATCCTAACGTGGTATTTTTTAAGGAAGGATATTTAACCTCAAATTTTAGCCCCCATCATAAGCAATGAAAATGTAATTTTACGCTGCGCTATTAGATTATCGTATCGTATGACTTCAAAATTGAAAAACAAGATTGTAAACATTAATAGCTTTAAACGAAGAAACGAAACAAGCGGTGCGCGAAGTAAGGCGTTAATGCTGATAAAAACCTAGCACTTGTAATCCCCGCGGGGGTTTTCCCCTTGCGTATTGTTGCCATTTAGCGAATTGTGCAAAACTAGTGATATCCTTTACAATGATTTTGCTTCTTCAACGATTGCGATCCAGACGAATTAACCTCTTTTTTTGCCTTTTGGTTTCTCATTAACCTAGTGTCTTACTGTACAATTTTTTTTTACCCAGAGAGTCCGTGTATTTTGGGGGTTGGTCTCTTAATGCTTTTAACCTTTAGGGATATTTGCATGGTATCTATTTTTTGATTCCAGAACTATCGGTAATTATCTTTATTAAAGCTGTCGATGGTAACCTAAATAAACAATCGATTCAAAGTCTAGGAACTACTGCATGCCTTACCTTTTGAACTAAGACAAACAAAAGTCATTCAACTTGATGTTGTGTAGATAGTGTCTACAGTATTGCGGTTTCATTTGATCTTCGCCATAAAAGGCTTGATTTACCCACCTATTATATACCGCTATAATTACTTAAGTACTAATTTGGGCCTACTTTAGTACTAAGGTCAAAGAATACTTAAAACATCCAGAGAAAATTTAGCCGAAATAACCAATATAAATGTAAAAGAAAATAAAAGTACTTAAAAAAATACGTATTGAGGGAATGAAACGCCTGCTTTGAATCGGGCTCAGAAAGTCAAATTTTGTTATGCTACAAGCTCCAGAAATCAATGACAAAAACGATTTTACAACCATTTGAAGCCCTGTTGCGGGCCTCCGTCAGATAAATAAAAAACCGCAGCTATTCAAATTTATATTTTTAAACATGCAACCATCGTGCTCAAATTCAAGATTACTAGATCACTGACGATGAAAGATTTGGTGAAGGCCCACTCTGCTAATCTATTGTTTGCAGCTGAAAAAAATAAAGCATGTTTTGCGCCTATTAGATCACGAAACCGCTAATAGCGCAATACAGCCTTATATCTTTGGCTCGGTAATCAAGTACAATTTCTCCTTAGGTAACTATATGCCTTGGAAGCATGATTAGAACTGAAATTAAACAGTAAAATCTATCCGATGATAGTTGAAACGGCTCAAAATTTTATAAAAACCATAGGGCAAGCGAACATACATTAATTTGTATGAATTAATAGAACACTATTTCAACGGCGAATGAAGCTATTGAAAAATTGCCTATTCATACAGCGTACATTAAAATACCCAGCCTCATTCCTTTACTATAACTTTAACCAAATAAAAAAATCGTCTGTGGCTGTGCAAAACTTGCAGAATTACGGACAACAAATACTGCCAAACCTGTAGCTGAAGTAAAGAATCAGAAATTCTATTGATTGGCACTTTCTCCAATATTTTAACGTCCTTTAGATCGCAAGATTCGTGAAGTAATTTATTTGAATTACTTGAAACGGACCTTACGGTCGTTAGAGTAATTCCGGCCTAAGTGAACTGAAGGCAACGATGAAACATCTAACAATTTAGAATAACAAAAATGTGTCCAGTATCTTATGAAGAGTGTAAGCGTACCATAATACCTTGGCCATGCATACTCAAATATGTCTCTTACAGAAATAGAAAAACAGTCAAAAAAGCAATACGCCCGAGAACTTATGCCGTGCATAGTCTTCTAGAGCTTTTTGGAATCGCAGGTTAGATCAGGTCTTGAACGTATTTTAAAACTTTTTTAGGCTAAAAATAAACCAAAATGATATAACTATAACGCGTATGCCAGCCTTGTAAGTGAAAAACAAAAGCGAGAACAAACGCATTGAAGTTTCTAGACAATCTGCCTCCCGAAATTAAAACAAAACACTTCCTTATCGAAACTAGTGCTACATGTTACCTCTGAAAGGTAATTCACCAGTTGACAAAATACTAACAGAAGCAGAATGTTTAGCTGCTATTGGAACGAATGCTGAAAAAACTTAAACTGCTGTGTTTATTTAATAGGGAAGCAAGCATGATAGAATTCACTTTCCTTTACTCAAAAATACCTTACTGACGATACACTTTAAAATCGTTTCTTTGCCAAGAACTATTGATGGCCTTACTGAAAATAATTAAAAAATTGGTTCATGGTCATCTGATATGCTAGGTGAATCGATTATTTTCGTACTATTTATCAATGCTGAGCCAAATACAATATGTCTCGAGCTGAATTTTACCCTACTTGTCATGTAAAACTACCATACTTACAATTATCAGTTGTTCAACAATATCACTGAGTCATCAAATTCTAATAGCCCAATATATTTCCACATACTGTCCGTAGCGACACATTTAAACAAACGACCTGACTTAAATACACTGCCATCTTTCAAGCAGAATTGGCGTACCTAAATTCTTCGTCGTTCAATACATCAAGCGTTTCATTTCAAGACTACTTGTGCTCGACACCTTGCTTGCTCAATAACTAAAATTTCAATCGTACCTGCTGGTGTTCCAAACTTCCGCCTTATCAACCCACAAGGTATTTGCTCCTCTGTAAAAAAACTCCTCCCAACCCATTCCATCATGCGAATTCCCAATTCCCGCAAGTGAAAATTACCACCAATCACTTTGCTAAATCATTGCAAATCTTTTTGGCGTTGTTTAAGTAACTCTAATAGGCCTTCGTCTTTCTCGGGATAATCCTGTCCAAAGCAGCCATTATAAAGCTTCACGCATACAATACTTGCAGCACCGTTATTACTTACCGAAAGCATATACTGCCATTCGTATATGGAAAAAACATCGCTGTCCACAACTGTCTTTAATTGGGTTTTCTTCATTATTATAGATGGAATGTAAATGCCGCGTTAAACCCCAAACAACCTGCTTTACATTATTTCATGTAAATCCGTACGACTTTCCATGAATCAGGGTAAATTTTTCTAATGCGTAAATAGCGCATAAAACTGCTAATTTACCTACACTTCCCTGTTGATAGCCACCGTCTCGTTGCGTTTGGCATACACCGAAATATATTTTACATCAGAAATGTCTAATACGTCAGGGAATAACTCTACTCTAAACCTCGGAATAAGCCAATTTATCTTTCTGGAAAGTTTCATTCTACTTTAAAAAAACTCCCCACACTACGAAGCCCTTGCGCTTAAAGTTAATTGAAATATCGTCCATGATTTTTTCGCCCCTTCGGTAGGGTTGTGTTTCTTAGCTCACCATTTTTAATTATTCTAGTCGAAACAATCGTTATTCCAGTTTTTCTATCCATCATAGAATTACAATTAAGGCTTGTTTAAACGCTAAACACAGATACCAATGGCAGCAGCAAGAAAGTATTTCTTTTCATTTTTATCATTTGTGGAAAAGTTGTATTTTTTTTTTAAGCGCATCTATTTTGGCGTTATAAGACTCTAAGTAACCAGACTAACGCTTTTTTATTTTCGACAAAGGTCGAATTTGAAATAGCCATAAAGTATATCTTTAAAGACTAACTCCACGTACATAACTCCATTATAATCGCTGTTTGTTTCTTTACATCTCTTTGTCTAATGCTCCGCTAAAAATTCCTTGGATCTTTAATATTTTGTCACTTAAAACCGATTTTCAAAAGTACCGTTTTAACCCGTCCCACCATAATGGGCTAGGGTAGTAATGAGAAATCCCCGACTAGCCATAGCTCAAATCCCTCCTTGCTTTGATCAAATAGGTTTTCCGCCGACTTCCCGTCTCACAGCACCACTTCCCCTCGCTAAAGCAATGTTAAATCGTTTTCGTCTCCGAGCTATCCTTTGTATTTAAAACGCCTAATAATCCACATTCACACAGAATTAACTAAAATAGAAGGGAAAATTGCATTTTTCGGATTAATACTCATTTTGAGAACCATTTAAAACTTCTTCGGTGAGGGTAATCCCAACACTTTAATGCACAATTATTTTTTCTTTTTCAACCGCCAGAAATGGTCAGGTGATCCCGCTCCTGTAAAATCTTAAAATCTCCATATTGTACACTGCGAAAGAAAAACGGGATAGCCCTAGCTCTTTACCAGAACCACACATAAAATCATTTCTAAGCCCATAAAACTTGCTTAAAGGCATTTGTTATAGCAGCACGCAGCGTTTCTAATTGAACGGAGTTTGAATAATTTCAACTTCTTTTTCACAATATTTTTGAAAGCATATTGTCTGCCTCGGCGAACATATTTATTTAAAAATTTCCAATAAAATTGTTTGGCCAGCATAATTTGAGCCAATATCGTCTCTGAAAAATTCCAAAGGATCACCAGGCCTCTAACTACTTTAATCCGGAAAACAATTTTTCAATTGGCCTAAAAACACTTTGGGTCCGCATATTTTCCAGAAATCTTCGCACTACATTGCGCATCATTTAAAATAGCCGTCCTCTTGATTAATAATTTCTACGGAACGTACTATTTAACCCTCGTTCGCTCTTTTTAGCAAAAATTCTTACTTAATAGCGGACATATCTTCTCTAACTTTTAAAGAACTACAATTCCCTTGTTAGAAACCGCGCAAAAAATACTTTTGTCCAAAATTCCGCTAAAATCCTCAGATTTCATCCGATAACTGCTGTATTTGGAATGCCTAAATTACGTGCGAGTACTGAATGGGAAACCATAATTCCTTCCGCACCTTGCCAATCCTGAACCGGTTTAAATCGCGGAGCCCGTTAAAAAAAATAGATTTTATCTGTAATGATACTCAATCTCATCAGGCGACCCCTCTACAACCACCAAAGTGCCAAGCATAATCCGGGTAGTCTCGAAAAGTCTTTTGATTTTTGCTGTGTGTCTCGGTTCTGTAGTTAGCAACTTAATGGTAAAGTGAAGATCTTTGCCAATAATCACCCAATCTCCAACACTTTCCTAAATATAAGGATATGACCTAATCTTATCAATCAATAAACCCATAAGCTTTGGTCAAATCTGTAAGTCTTGACACCCCTTGATAATTACTTTTACCATACACATACTCCATTCTAATGCACTCTTGCATTTGTAACACAGCGTAATTTCCTAGGTCATGTCAACATCGGGTATTGGCTTAATACCCCTAATTTCCATTCCCAAAGTCAAATAATCCAGCTCCCGTTGGCCATTCCCATAACAATTTTCTAGTAAAAATAACTGAGTTCCCATTTGAAGGCATCTGAACAAAATACTTTCAATTTTAAATGAAAATCCAGTATTTACCGCAATTGCGGATTCCTTCCTTACGAATAGAATTTCTTAATCAATAATAACTCAAGGATCGAGATTAAATTTATAGCCATGATGGCAAAAATGCGGCATAAAGAGGCCATTTAACCTATAGCACTTTTTTTTATAAAGGGCATGCGCTAAAAAAAAGCTTAATATCAATAGCTGTAAAAAGTATCATGACCTTAATAAAGCACAATTTGAATCGTTTCAGTGCTGGGGTATTCGACATTTTTGCTAAAATCTTTAACTTTTAATATCCGGAAAAAATTTCAGGTTGACTGTGAATTTTTTCAACCCTAAGACCATAAAAGCCAGATATAATCTGAGAATACCTAGATTGACACGCAGTAAGGAGATTATTCGCATCTCCTCATATGAATATCTTTTAAGGATTGACGAATTAGAAATAAATTTTACTTATCGATCGAATCGAAAGCACCAATTATAAAATTTCAAACCCAACTTGCTCAGCTTCAATTGTAATATGACCCCCCTGTTAAAATGGTCCCTTGTAAAAATCCAATCCCCACCATTGTCCAATATTTTTAAAATACTTTTCTAATTGGTATTGTTAGTCCTTTGAATGGTTTTTCCGCACCCAAGAAGCATTAGGATCGTTGCGCGCTAAAATCTGCCTAAAAAATAATGATGCTTTTTCCTAAAGCCAACGACCGCATCTTTTAACGTGCTCGTCCCCGGACCAATATTATCAGGCAAGATCTTGCTTGCCGAAAAACTCCGTCATACAAACCCATCAATATCCTCGTAGGACCTCTTTCAGTTTATAGCTAGTAATTTTCTTTATTTCTTGCTAAGTTTTTGAGAAAAATAACAGTGAAACAAAGAAAAATATAGAGAAATAAACAGTAATTTTTCAAATTATTAGGATGTTTGATCGTACTATACAGTACCAAAATAACACAAAACTAATCAATCTTAATTTATAGCATATTAAGTAACGAATATAAAAAAGAAACGAAACCTCCGCAAATTTTCTCGCCTCGTAAGCAAACCCATTAGGGCTAATCACCTTCTATTTATCTTGTAAAGTTTATTGGTATTAATTTAAATCCATAGTCCTGTTAATGAAAAAATAGTACCATTTTGTGCTGTTTTGGCTTGCTCAACAATGCAATGTAAAGAAAAACAAAAGAAAATAAAATGATGAAACAACAAAAATCTGGTTTCTGGCCACGTTTGAAAAACATCCGAATGGAAACAAATTAATAACCAATAGTAAATACCCCTCCAGGTATGGTTTATTCGGGGGCATTTCAACCAGGGTCAAGGCAAACGATAGAATGGCAATGCAATAAAAACCGTCACATGTATGCAAATAGATGTTTTTTATGATAAGGCAGAATGACAATGTCAAAATTTTAAAAATTTGTCAGGAACGAAGTACATCACTGGTAGCGAGCGTCCCATGCTGAAAATTTAAAGACAATTGCCGAGGGAAACCAAAGCCATGATCAATTTTACAACCTGGGCCCTGGTGTTTAACAAAAACAAAAATCGTCCCCAATTTATACATTTCTCTCCAATGGGGAGTGAAGAAGGTGCACTGGGAGCATCCTAACGCCTGAAAGTTCTATTGGGAAAGGAGAACGAACCTGTTACAAATTTTTCTTTGAAGAGCCATGCCTACTGTAAACATGCGCAAAATGCCGACGGAAGCAGAATGGGAGCGGTGCCAGCACATGAAATCAAAAGAATAAAATATACTCCTGGGGAACAAGTCTGAGTCTAAAATACAAACCAATACTGAAGAGAATCCGGGGTAAATAATACAGGGCATATGGTCCAGTAGCGCGTGCAGAGGAAAACGGACCACCAAACGATTTGGACTGTACAATTCCCGTAATGTGGGGGATGACAAGCGGATTGGGATAGTAACAAATATTATAGAGAACTACGACAGTTGAAAACTACGAAAGCCCCAAGGGCCGCACAGACTATATCCTAACAATCCCTATGCAAAAGAGGAAAGTAATTAAAGGATGCTCCTTCATCAGTGATTCTATTGGGCCAGTTATCGGGGCATAATCTCAAGAATGGCAACAATCCCGACTCCGTCGGAACATGTTGGGTAGAACGAGTATCATTACCAATGTTAAAATCGGAAATCAAAAAATATGATTTCAGAAAACAATAGGGTAAACACACTTTTGGAATAACTTTTAGGGTATGTTTTTTACAAAAAAGTTTACTTTGGGACAACCTAAAAAGAAAACTAAAAAAAAGCTAGAAATAAATCATAATAGCTTAAAAACAAATTTTACACTGTTGTTAAAAAAATTAATAAGATCTAGATAATTCCAAAAAAATGAAAGAATAAAACACTAATATAGACCGGCCCGCAGGTAACTGCTGCCATTTTAATCTGCACGTCAGATTAAAACCATGGATAACAGAACCGGAGGCAATTACTACCACACAGAATAGATAATTTTCCAGCATCCGATGCAATAGAATGGCCACCATAGATACAATCAAAAGCAAGCCCAACGTTTGGAATCAAATCAGAAAAATTATACAGCCGGTACGTTAATAACGAATGGAGGCATCTAAGGCTAGATAGTGGACACACACAAGAAATGAAGGCGGAAACATGCTTATAATCACTGGCACAGCTAAATATTTTAAACAACCAATGAGCAAAAGCTTAAGTGGTGAGTACCCTGCCCGTTCGAGGGCTTTTCTATAAAGGCAGATGTTGCATTGTGGCTGTGATACGGCTGGTCAGAAAAAGGCATCCTACTTGCCAAACATTTTAAAATTACGATCTAGTCCAGCAAGACGAAATCGAGCCTCAAAAGAATGCAACATAGATCAATATCCAAAAAATATACTATTTTTACAATACAAAGTAGATCAGTTTCAAGAGATCAAGTCGGAAGCTTAAGATGGTCAATAATACTATGAGAGAAAAGCAAAAAACATACAGACTTTTTATTGCATTCAGGGCACAAACCGAATACGTATCTCAAAGTCAGTTTTAGATATGGATGATACGGCTAATTATAACCAAGGGTCAATCCACTAAAACAAATTTACCTGGTTTTGCTTGTGTGAACTCCTCCAAATAAGGAATACAGGCACTATCCCAACAGAACGGCTGTACGGCTCGTAGACGCCAGAACTTATTACGGACATGAAAACGCCCAGCCTACTAAGCAACATTTATAAAAGGCTTTAAACAATTCTAAGTGTAACCACCAGCTTAGATAATTAAAAACCTTTGTTAGTTTAAATCGGACTTGTAATCTCAAGAAAATATGGGTCCCATTATCATCAATCCGAAATTGCTGGGAATAATGTTTCAAGTTGCACATTACATATAAAGGGACTGTACAACTGAATTCATCATTGTTAGTCCAAACTCAAACCTCTTCTAACCTCCTTATGACTTCATAAGCCCATAGCCAAACCATTCTCGGACATAGGAAAACCTATCCACATCACTTCCTTCTGGGTAAATTAATTGTGTACCCCATTCAACAATTAAATAAGTGTCTGTTACGTAATTCCGGGTCCATAGTTAAACGATCCGAGCTCCCCAATCCTCCAAACTACGTATTAACTTAATTTCAGCAGCGTAAAAAAAAATAAAAACAAACACAGAAAAAAGTAAGTAACTATTTTCAAATGACATATAGTTTAAGTTATTACATAACAAAATTACGATATTTTTTTTAAAAGGGCCTATTTCTTAAACATTTAAAATTTTTTCATCCAATAATCTTAATAAACAATCGGGAATTTGGATAATAATTATGGGCAAATGGGTTAGAAAGACAGAAATCCTGCAATCGGAATGGCTAATGCTACAACATGCTTATCTAATCAGAACCCAATAACACCAATATGTGGATAATAGGTAACTCCGTCTAAACTTAAAAAAGCCATTCAAAATACTAGGGAAGGCTTTTTTATTGATCCCTATAATACCCAATAAAGGGTATAGGTACAACATCTAACTAAAACGATCCGGCTTTAATAGCGGGATAATCCCTCACAAATCCAGATATCACCTCAAGTAGTTCAGCAGTTATTACAATCTGCTCCAATAAGATTTGCCTCT
>Ga0163217_1029276_pt1 | contig 15745 bp, 23 predicted proteins | sample SynspAceP_FD_185933 | JGI IMG/M metagenome (GOLD analysis project Ga0163217, IMG submission 185933) | Saline lake microbial communities from Ace Lake in Antarctica - Synechococcus sp. Ace-P (PacBio error correction) | ecosystem: Environmental > Aquatic > Non-marine Saline and Alkaline > Saline ...
GAAGAAGAGATGGAAAGCCCTGCCTTCAAAACTTCCCCCGTTTTCCTGCTGTGGCCCCCCCTGCCAAATAAATCCCCGGCCTGAAAAAAACCCGCTTTTGCCCCCGAAAAAAACCGCCAAGTTATGGAAGAGCTCCCTGCCCCTGCCAAGGCGTTGCAGCGTCCAAAGGCCCAAGGCCGCCCCCGCGCGCAAAATGCGGCCCGGTGCTGTTTTTTTTATCAACCTGGATCGCTTTTTCAAACTGATCAACGACAGTCTGGGCCACGGACACGTGATCTATAACTGAATTCAGGTGTGCCAATCGCAAAATTGAGCGTTGCCTTTCGCCCGGCGCATCACTCTATGCGGTTCGGGTGGGCGAACGAGTTTGGTCGGTAACTGCCTTCGATGAAAATTATTGGCTCGCTGCCAAGTTGATGGTCGGAGCTGGTGGCCAAGCAGATCATGGATGGACTGCACCCTGCCGAATTACGTCCACAATCGCGTCTGATCCTTGTGCGTAAGCATCGGTGTAAGCCGCCGCTGAAAGGTCCAGCAGCAACAAGCCAGGACCGCGTGCGCGAGGCTGATCTGGCACTTGATATTCTGGCCAAGGCCCGTCAGGTAAAAACGCAAAGATGGCACTTACAGTTGATTCATTGCAACGTGAACGCGCATTATCGGCTGAGCTGGAGCAGCGTTGAAGTTGAGGCTCCCTGGCCCGTAAATCAGTTTGAAATCCCCATTACAGCCGATTGTCGAGTGGCTGGCCCTGGCCCCCCCGGCACCAGAGTGGTGGGTTGTTTGAAAGCGCTTTACGCTGGCGCCGGGGAGAACCGGCCCTGGCTGCCTCCGGAATGAATCAATTCGATAACTGGAGGAAACCCCGCGCCATCATCGAGGTGGGCGAATGGTGTTGCGCGAAGCCTGTCCCCGTCAGGTATTGCATTTGGCATGGGTCAGGGCCAATCAGAAGCTGCGTTGCTCGCGTCACCTCTCCAGCCCCTGTCAGTTGTCCAGAAAAGCGGCTGCCGAATCGGTTTCCGGTTCTGGAGGATACCGGCTCCGCCTACCAGCCCTGTGCTGGAGATCACCGCAAAGCCTCTGATGCAGGACGGCCCGGAAACACTGGCTACCCTGCGTGAACTGGAAGCCATGGAGTGCGCATCGCGCTTGGATGATTTTGGTAACCGGCTTCTCGTCCCCTGCTATCGCACCGTTACCCGTTTGCAATATCATTCAAGGTCGACAAAACTTATTAACCAAGGCCGCAGTGAACGAGCGTCCTCAAGGGCGATCAGCCGCGCGATCATCGGGCAGGGCAGGAGGCTCTGCGCATGGACATTTACGCCCGAGCATAGAAACCCCGGAGCCAGATGATTTTTGCATGCCGAGGGCTGCCAGTTCGTGCAAGTTACTGGTTGGCTCGGCCGCAGCCCGCCGACATACTCCAAAACTCGCTCTCGAACAGCATGCGGACCCGGACTTCAAAACGCAGTACGAATGCGCGCGCCGCCCGTTGCATAGCGCAGGGCAATGCATGACGTGACGCAAGCGCCAAAACCTCCGCCCGGCCAGATCCCCTGCTATAGTTCACTGCGCGTTAATCGGGATTCGACAGCGCTTGCCCTGGCCGTCGGGCGGAGCTTGTTCGAGTGGATAGTCCAGACCAAATAACAATAATGGGGTTCAACCATGCAGCGCTGGAATGGGTGTTTGTCGCGGATTCTCGCGTTTTCTGTTTTCAATCAAGTCGCTTTGCTTCTGCATGCAGCGGAGTAGTGCTCGTTCGCGCTCATTTCAACCTGGCAGCGACCAAGCCGATGGGCGTGCCTTCGGTCATCTTCCGGAGCGTTTTTTTGCGGACCTGGGCTCTGGTCATGATTTGCTGGTGCTGTGATCGCATGGCCAGCGCATGATCTGGCTTCAAGGCGCCCTCTTTGCGGTAAATTGTGCTGACTCTGGTGGCACTCCTGGTGGTCTTTCCCACTCAAAGGCATGCTTTGACATGGCGTCAGTTGCCAAGATCGCTTTTGATTGGCTTATTCTCACGCGCTTCTGGGGCATGCGACTATCGTGTTTTATAGCGTGCTCCCGCGCTTAGGCTGCGCGCCAGGCTCACTGCTTCGGTACGGTAGTACTGCACGGAAGGCAGTAAATCCGCTACAATGGCGCTTTTTCCTGCACGGGATTTGTCACCAAATGGAAACAATCCGATTCTGAACCCATCAAAGACCTCGTGCCGCTTCCGAACCATTCGGGGTAATCTTTGACTTTACGATCACAAACATGATCGCCTGACTGAATTTTGAGCGCTGAGCTCGAAGACCCCTCCCGTTTGGAACGATCCCGAGCCGCGCACAAGGCGCTGGGCAAAGAGCGCGCGCAACTGGCGCAATTTGGTCGAAACCCTGGATGAAATGATTTCTGGGCCTGGCCGATGCTTCCGAAGTTGCTGAAATGGCTGCCGAAGGAAGAGAATCGCAGTTGCAGCACATCGTCACCGAACTCGCCCGCTGCAGGTCACCTGGAAAAAGCTCGCGTTCGCGCAGTTCAAATGTGAGATGGACCCGAACAACTGCTATCTGAATATTCCAGGCGGCTCCGGCGGCAACCGAAGCGCAGAACTGGCCATATTGCTGCGCGTCATTATTTGCGTTGGTGTGATCAGCGGCGGCTTCGAAAAACCGAAATTGTCGAACTCTCGCGGTGAAGTCGCGGGCATCAAGAGCTGCGACCAGTCCTTTTAAAGTCAAGGCTGAGTCTGCCCCTTTGGCCTGGCTTGCGCACCGAAAATCGCGTGCACCGCCTGGTACGCAAGATGCCCTACGTACTCCGCAACACCGCCGCCACACATCCTTTTTCTGCGGTAATTCGTTCTCCCAAGATTGATGACGATATCGAGAATCGATATCAACCCGGCTGACCTGCGCGAGAACTTATCGCTCCCAGGGCGCAGGTGGTCAGCACGTTAACACACCGACTCGGTCCGTGCGATCACCACGTACCACCAATCACCTGTGTCAAGCCTGTCAACGCCAGCGTCACCCAAGCATTGCAACCGTGAATAACCGCGATGAAAGATGTTCGTGCCAAGTCTCACAGCAGGAAATGATGAAAGCCGCACGCCGCAGCGCAGGCCGCTGGAAGACACCAAATCCGAACCATCGCTGGGGCCATCAGATCGTTCCTACGTGCTGGATCAGTTCAGCGTATCAATGATCTGCGCACCAACCATCGAGACATCAACTGCAACCGTGCTGGACGCGATCTGGACGAGTTTTATTGAAGAGCGAGTCTGAAACAGGCCTTAAGGCCCGTTTCCCCTCTCGTTAACCGTCGCGCCGCAGCAACAACCTTTGAATGACCGACCTTCTGGAATTCCCGACATGACCGATCACAAGAATGACCCGCAAGCACCCCCCGAGAAGAAACCGCCTGATTTCCCTCGCAAAGAAAAAACTCGGCGGCTGTAGCGTAGCCAGGGCAACGCCTCCCCAACCGCTTTCCGTCGTGAACAGCCTAATGCCTGGTATCTGCAGAAGAACCTAGTGCGGTACAAGATACCAAGGAAGACTGGCTGAAAAGCTGAATTCCCGGTCAAGGTGCGGGCGCATCATGCTCAACACGTGGGCCCTTTATGGTGATCCAGGACATGACCGGCGTATTCAGGTCTACGTGACGCAAGACCGCGTGCCGGCCGAGACGCTGGAGGCAATCAAGCACTGGATATGGCGATATCATTGCGCTGAAGGCTTATGCACGCTCCGGCAAAGCGATTTGTATGTCCGCATGACCTCGGTGCAACTGCTGACCAAATCCCTTCGTCCGCTGCCGGACAAGCACCTAAACGGCTGACCGACACCGAGCAGCGTATTCGCCCAGCGTTATGTCGAATCTGAATCGTCCAAACGAAAGACACCCGTGACACCTTCTGTGCGTCACGGTGATTGCGCAATCCCGGCAAGTTCCTTGCCGAGCGCAACTTCCCTGGAATTCGAACACCGTATGCCTGCAGACCATACCCTGGCGGTGCTGCGGTCCCAATGCCCCGTTCGAGACGCAATCACACGCGCTGGATCTGCCGATTTCCTGGCGTATCGCCGCCGTAGCTCTACTCAACGCCTGGGGTTGGCGGTTTGAGCGAGGGTTGTTTCGAGATCAACCGCAACTTCCGAACGAAAGGCTCTCTACTCGGCACACCCTGAATTCACCCATGCTTGAGTTCTAATCAGGCCTACGCTGACTACGAAGACAACATGGACCTGACGAGAATTATTCCCGCGAGCGGCCATGGATTGCTGGCAGGCAAAACCGATGTGCTTAACCAGGCAACTGTCCCACTTCGGCGAGCCCTTTGCCGGCTTGTCGGTCTTTCGATTCGATCCTCAATTTCTGCCCTGAACGTTAGCGGCGGCAGACCTGCAGGTCTGAGTCCGGCCCGCGCGATTGCCAAAAGCCGGGGCCCGATGGAAAGGTTTCCGATGGGCTTGGGCAAAGTGCAGTAAATGATCTTGAAGAGCGCGTCGAGCACCTTCTGGAACAGCCGACCTTATACTCGCTACCCGTTTGAAGTGTCTCCCGCTGGCGCTCGCAGCGATGATGACTCCTGAGCGTGACTATCCGCTTCGACTGTTTAATTGGCGGCCGCGAAGATTGCTAACGCTGTTCGAGCTTAACGATGCGAGGACCAGGCCGAGTCGTTTCCAGCCGCAGGTAGCGGATCAAGGACGCGGGCGACGTGAGGCCATGCACTATGACCCGATTTCGCCGCGCCCTAGAAGTAACGGTATGGCCGCCGACGGCGGGTGAGGGTATTGGTATTGATCCCGGTTTGTATGCTGCCTGACGGAATGCGCCTCGATTCGCGAGTGATTCTGTTTTCCGCATATGCGGCTGAGGCTCAGGGTTAGTTTTTAGTATGGCAGGAAACCTGTCGGTTGGTGTTTTGGTGAGTGCGAGTTGCGTCACCCGGTGACGGGACATCGTCTTGCAGGCCGTCCCATGGGGCTCGGCGATGCCATCCCTGGCCATCGCGTCCCGACACCGGGCGCCAATCTCGCCCTTTCGCAGAAGGTCATCGATCAGGTTTTCCGCGAATCGGGATTGAACGTGCGGCGGGGGAACGGTTCTTTGGGTCGGTTTTGAATTCCCTTCGAAGTGCTCATCCTCTACCGCGGTGCCGGCAACCCCTAGCGGACCGTCAAATGGCCCAGATGGCCATGCGATGAGCCCCATGGATGGCTGTAGCGTGTCCACCTGGGGTTGCCGCCGAGCGTACATCTGCATCGTAAGATAGCCAATGCGCGCTCAGATGCCAAGAGCGTTGCACAAGGCTAAAGATCGCCATGAAGCTATGGATTAACCTAGCCACCACAACAATCAGGAACACTAATGACGGTAAAACAGAGCGAACATACAATTGTCCATCCGCAGCCTGCTGACCGCATTGTGAGGCGCAATCGCCGATACGTCTGGATGCGATCAAGTGGGAAACGACAGCCTGCGTGAAGATTCTCGCAAGCGCTGTAAAAGCCTTCCCACGTGGGGCCTGACTATTACGCGCAGCGACCTGCTTAGGGTTCGAACCCGGCGTGATGCGCCCAGTATTTCGGAAATCGAGCGGGAATATCACCCGCCAGCTGGCCACGTTCAATCCAGTTGGCAGAATCATGCGGACGCATGTGCAAGGAATACCGCATGGTCATCCGCATCCCTCGAAGCCGCGCGCACCCGGATTATGGGCTTAATTCCAGGAGTGTAGGCTCTGCCTCCGAACGCCTTCCAACGCCGGCCGACCCCGACTCTGACCGACCCTAGCAAATTCATGCTGCAGCTGAAATCACTGAACCAATATCGGACCGACCTGGCGAGAGCCCAAAATCATAGCCGCGCCCGAAGCGGTAAGCGATTCTTCAGGAACGCATGAATATGGCGTTTCCGGATGAACCTAGTGCGGTACGTCGTAATTTGAAATCTGACGGTATTGTTGGATGCCCGCAGCGGGCGCCGATTACATCAGATATCGCAGCGATGCGATGTTCAAATGACGGGATCTGAGATCCTGGACGTACATGATGGCATGGTTCATGTGGCCACCAGTTTGAACGCCAGCAGCCAAGCCCGATCTGTACTTCCTGCCAAGGGCCACCGTCCTCACTGGTCACTCAGGAAGGGCTTGGCGATCTGAATGGAAGTGGATTACCTTTGCCTCCTACCCGGCGCGCTTGCGCAAGCTGACCGAATCGCACCCGGCGATTCACTGGCCCGAGTAGCGGCGGTTGATTTTCTCGGACGTGTTCCAGTTCTTCCGGCGAGCCAGGACTACTCCAAGGAAAAATAGTTACACCAATGCCAGCCGCGTTTTCGGGCTCGAGCCAGCAATTGGGTTTGCCGTTCACCAGGATCTGGCCCTATCTTGAAAAGGCTTTAATCCTGACCTACAACTATATCCAGCTGGCGGTGCGCAAAGCAAGCTGCACAGATCCGCATTGCTGTTTTGCGGCAAACCATTTACGCTGGAAGATATGCGCACCCTGGGGCAATTGTGGAAGAGGGGCTGGTGGCCGCCGCCGCCTAATTTGCAATGAGCTCCTTGCCGACCTTGAACGCGTAAGCCCTGGATGTGTTTTTTTTCCGGCTTTGAACAATCTCAGCCTGCGATCGTATCGAAGCTATTAATGGCCAATATCCTCTGAGGAAAATTATCTGTGAGTGAAGGCAAAGAGCTGAACAAGCTACCCCTGATTCTGACCGTTTTTTGCGACCTCGTGTGTGCCAACGGTCATGGTGCTGTAATTCTAACGGCTAATATGAATGCAGCCGGGAAGAGCAGGCATGTTGCTAGCCGATTCAGCCGGTGACAGTCGCTCGGCCGAGGCCGGGGCAAATCGCAGCCGCGCGCAATCAGGTGCTGAAGTTTGACGGTAATCCCCTGGGCCTGCATACAACCCGATAACGTTTGTCTGCCTCTGGGATATCGTAGCGCGTGGTGCGTTGCAACCGCCCAGAACGTACCCGTTTGCGAGTAACTGTTATGGCAACCACTATGTAACACGGCTGAGCGCAAGGTAGCACACTGGAGGCAGCTGGAGGCCAAGCTTGGGTGACGATTCGACAAGGTCCCTACATGCAGATCGCCGCGCCTTTCCTGTTAGCTGAAAAGCCCTGGCAATGGTGTGTTTCCGCCCGCCTCCGCTGATTTCAATGCGTTGAAAAAAGTACGACCGCTGTGACAGGTCAAGGCGTTGATTAATTGGCCAGGACCCTTACCTACGGGCCGGTCAGCGCACGGCTTGAGCCTTTTCGTGCCAACCGGCATACCGACCGCCCCGTCGCTGCAGAACATCCATTCAAGGAGCTTGCCAGCGCGACCTTTGAATTGCCCAATCCCCGCGCAACGGCTGTGCTGCAGACTGGGCAGAGCAGGGCGTAAAATTGCTGCTTGCAGCGTCGCTATTACGTCGAGCTAGTCCAATCCGGGGCGCATGCGGCCCGCTGGGAGGTATTTACCTCGAAGGTGATCGAGATAGTCCTCGGCAGCAAATGAGCATCTGGTGTTCATGCTGTGGGCAGCATGCAGAAGAATGGCGGCCCATGGTCGAGGACCTTTTCCCGCCACAAGTATTGACCCCGTGCATCCTCACCGCTAATCCGCGGCATCGCGGCTTTATCGTAACGCATTTTTCTGCGGTCCAATGCCTATTGCAGAGCAGGGTCGCAGCCGAATTGCACTGGCGTCTGCCGCAGAGCGCAGTCCCTAATGAAATTATTGTTAATTTGTTATCGTTATTGCAAGGATGCCCCATGGATTCCCATCTTTCAACCCTATACCCGCCCTGGTGCCAACTACTGACAAAAACTGTTCGTGCAGAAGGTCGGCATACGGCGCTGGTGACGAATCGATAATCCACCAGCCCTCGGGGTGTCGGTATCCCAGGTGTTGGGCTGGAGGATTATCGATCGTCACCAGCGCCGTATGCCCGACCTCTGCCACCGACCAGTTTGTCATAACGTGCGCACCATGCCGCGGTTAGGGTTGCAAAGCATGATCCATGGGCACCTCCTGAACAACGAAATAAACAAAATTAACCAATAATTCTAAGACTGCCTCTGCGGCAGACGCCAGTCAATCGCTGCCGACCCTGCTCCTGCAAATAGCTATTGCCGCAGAAAAATGCCCGTTTACCGATAAAGCCGCGATGCGCGGATAGCGGTGAACGATGCAACGAGGTCAATACCTTGTGGCGGAAAGGTCGACCTGGGCCGCCTTCTTCTGCGCATACTGCCCCACACATGAACACCAGATGCTCCATGCTGCCGAGCGACTATCTCGATCACCTTCGAGTAAATCCTCCAGCCTCGGCCGCATGCGCCCGGCATTGGACGCTCGACGTCAATAACCGCGGTTGAGGCAGCCAATATCGCCCTGCTCTGCCATCTCTGCAGATCAGCCGTGCGCGGAATGGTCCAATTCAAGGTCGCGCGCAGCCTCCCGTGAAGATGTTCTGCAGCGACGGGGCGTCCGTATGCCCGGTGCAACAGAAAAGCTCAAGCCGTGCGCCCTGACCCGCCCGTGGAAGGGTCCTGGCCAATAATCACGACCTACCTGGCCAGCGGCGTACTGGTTCAACGCATGAAAATCAGCGGCCGCCCGCCCCCCCCCCCCCCCCCGCACCCGGGCGGAAACACCCCTTGCAGCGGCGCTTTTTCAGCTTAACAAGAAAGGCGCGCAGATCCTCATGGTAGGCCTGGTCGAATCTCCACCCAAGGCCTGCCTCCAGCCTGCCTCCCAGTGCTACCTGCGCTCAAACCGTGTTAACCATGTGTTTGCCATAACAGTTACTCCGCACCGGTACCGTCTGGGCGTGCAACGCAACCACGCGCTGACGATATCCACCAGCAAGGCCAGACAAACCGTATGCCGGTTGTCCATGTCGCAGCACAAGGAACGTCCAACACATTCAGCCACCTGATTGCCGCCGCTGCCCATTTGCCCGGCCTCGGCCGGAGCCGAACTGTCACCGTAGGCTGACCGCTAGCAACATCCCTGCTCTTCCGCTTTTGAAGTCATATAGCCGTAGAAATACGCACCAATTACCGTGGGCAAACAACGTCCGCAAAAAACGTCAGAATCAGGGTAGCTTGTTCAGTTCTTTTGCCTTCAACTACAGATAATTCCTCAGAGATATTGGTCATAATCAGCTCGACTACGATCGAGGCTGAGATTGTTTCGAAGCCGAAAATACACATCCAAGGCGCTTAACGCGTTCAGTCGCAAAGGCCTTCAGGCAAATAGCGCGCGGCTGCCACCAGCCCCTCCTCCACCAATTGCCCAGGTGCGCATATCTTCCAGCGTGGTCTTGCGCAAAACAGCAATGATCTGCTTGCAGCTTGCCTTTTGCGCACCGCCAGCTGATAATAGTTGTAGGTCAGGATAAGGCCTTTCAGTAATAGGCCAGATCCTTGTAACGGCAACCATTTGCTGCTCGAGCCCCCAAACACGCGCTGCAATTGGTGAACTAATTTTCCTTGGAGTAGTCCTCTCGCGGATAGAACTGAAGCAACGTCGAGAAAAATCACCGCCGCTCTCGGCCCCAGTTTGAATCGCCCGTCCGATCGTCAGCTTGCGCAAGCGCGCCGGGTAAGGAGGCAAAGTTGAATCACTTTCCATCAAAGAATCGCAGCCCTTCCTGAGTGACCGTGAGGACGGTGGCCCGTTGGCCAGGAAGTACAGACTCGCTGGTGCTGGCCGTTCCAAACTGGTGCCAACAATCACCAATGCATCATTACGCCAAGAAATCTCAGATCCGTTCATTGAAAACATCGCATCGCTTGCGTAATCTTGATGTAATCGCGCCCGCTGCGGGCTATCCGGCAACAATACCGTCAATTCAAAATACGCCTACGCCTTGGTCATCCGAAACGCATGATCATGCGTTCCTGAAGAATCGCTACGCTCGGGCGCGGCTATATTTGGGCTCTCGCCCAGGTCCGACCCTGATATTGGTCAGTGATTCGCTGAGGCATGATGCTCAGGTCGGTCAGAAGTCGGGTCCCGCCGGAAGGCGTCGAGGCAGAAAGCCATACAGCTCCTGGAAATAAAGCCCCATATCCGGTGCCGCGCGCTTCGAGCATGCGGAATGACCATTGCGGTATTCCTTCACATGCCGCCGCATGATCTGCCCAACGCGGATTGACCGGTGCCCAGCAGCGGGTGATATCCCCGCTCGATTTCCTGAAATACCTGGCGCAACACGCCCGGTCGAACCCAGCGTCGCTGCGCGTAATAGTCAGGCCCCCGCCGGGAAGGCTTTTACACGCTTGCGTGGAAGAACTCTCACGCACAGCCGTCGTCCCCAACTATGAATCGCATCCCAAATACGTATCGGCATTGCGCCCTCAACAATGCCGGTCAGACAGCTGCGGATGACCATTGTACTGTTTCCTTCCTGTTTTTTACCTCTAGTGTTCCTGAATGTGTGGCGTAGGTTAATCCATACTCATGGCGATCCTTAGCCTTGTGCAACCGCTGGCACTGCTGAGCGCGCACTTGCTATTCTACGATGCAGTGTAACGCTCGGCCGGGCACCCCAGCTGACAACGCTACAAGCCATCATGGTGCTCATCGATGCCATCCTGCCAATCGAACGGTCCAGCTAGGGGTTGCACCGGCACCGCGTAGAGGGATAGCACTTCCGAAGGATAAGTCAAAACCGACCCCAAAAAGAAACCGTTCCCCCCCGCACGTTCAATCCGATTCGCGGAAACCTGAGTCGACTGCCCTTCTGCGAAAGGCGAGATTGGCGGCCCCGTGTCGACGTTCATGGCCAGGGATGGCCATCGCCGACCACCATGTGACGCCTGCAGCGTGTCCGTCACCGGGGCTGGCCAACCTCGCACTCTACCAAAAACACCCGATCAGGTTTTCCGCCTGCACATTACCTAAAACTAACCGCTGATACCTCAGGCGCATATGCGAAACAGAATCAATCGCGAATCGAAGGCGCATCGTCAAGCAAGCATTACCAACGATCAATACCAATACCCTCCCCGCCGTCGCGGCCAATACGTACTCTAGGGCGCGACGAAATCGGCGTCATAGTCAATGCCTCTCGTCCCCGCGTCCTTGTCCGCTACTGGCCGGAAACGCCTCGGCGGTCCTCGCATCGTTAAGCTCCGAATAGGCGTTAAGCAATCTCGCGGCCGCCAATAAACAGGCTCGAAAGCGTCAGTCACGCTCGGTCTCATCGCTGCGACGCGCCAGCGGAGACAACTTCAAACGGTAAGCGCTAATAAAGGTTCGTCTGTTCCAGAAGGTGCCCGAACGCGCTCTTTCAAAGATCATACCTGCAACTTTGCCCAGCCCCTCGAAACCTTACATCGGCCCCGCTTTCCTTGCAATCTGCGGCGGCCGCTCCAGATCCTGCAGGTCTGCCGCGCTAACGTCAGGCAGAACTTGAGAATCGAATCGAAGACGCGACAGCCGGCAAAGGGCTCGCCAAAGTGGAACAGCTTCCCTGGTAAGTGCACATCGTGCTGCCCAGCACATCCATTGGCCAGCTCGCGGAATATATTCCCTCGGTCAGGTCCCATGTTGTTTCGTAGTTCAGCGATGCCTGAATAGAACCAACATGGTGATTCAGGTTGTGCCGAAGTAAACGTCCTTCGTTCGGAGTTGCGTTGATCTCGAACACCCGCTCAAACCCGCCAACCACCAGGCCCGCTTGAGGTTAGAGCTCCGGCGCGTACGCAGGAACATCGCAGATCCGCCGTTTGTGATGCGTCCTCCGAACGGCTTGCCGCAAGCACCGCAGGATGTCTTGCCAGCATCGGTGTTTCGAACTACCAGGAAGTTGCGCTCGGCAAGTAACTTGCGGATATGCAGCAATCACCCCGTGAACCGCACCAGAAAGGTTGTCACGGTTCTTCGTTGACGATCAAGAATCGACCATAAACGCGTCGATAGCGCTGCTCGGTGTCGGTCAGGCCGTGGTGCTTTGTCCGGCAGCGGACGGCAGGGAATTGGTCAGCAGTTCACCGAAGGTCATGCTGACATACAAATCGCCTTGCCGGAGCGTGCCACACCCCCGGGGGGCCCTTCAAGCCTGCAATTTATCGCCATATCCCTAGTGCTTGATTGCCTCCAGCGTCTCGGCCGGCAGCGTCCTTGCGGATCACGTAGACCTGAATATACGCCCGTCAAATTGTCCTGATCACCATAAAGGCGCCACGGTGAGCAGATCGGCCCGCAACCTGAACCGAATCAGGCTTTCAGCCAGCCTTCCGTTGGTCTTTGTCCGCATAGGTCTTCTGCAGATCACCCGCATAGCTGTCACGACGGAGCGGGTTGGGAAGGCTTGCCCTGGCACCTCAGGCGCGAGTTTGTCCTTGCCGCAGGGAAATCAGGCGTTTTCTTCCTCGGAGGGCTTGCGGTCATTCTTGCTGACGGTCATGTTGGATTCCAGAAAGTCGTATTCAAAGTGTTGTTGCTGCGCGCGACGTTAACGAGGAAACGGGCCTTTACAGGCCCTGTTTTTTCAACATCGCTTTCAATAATACTCGTCCAGATCGTCCGTCCAGCACCGCGTTGCAGTGTTGCTGTTCTCGATGTTGTGCGCAGTCCTTGATACCGTGACTGATCCAGCACGTAGAAACAATCTGATGGCCCCCCAGCCAGATGTCGGATTTGGTGTCTTCCGAACGCCTGCGCTGCGCGTTGCGCTTCAATCATTTCCTGCCGTAGAGCTTGGCACGCAACATCTTCATCGCGGTATCAACGGTTGGCCATGCGGGAACGCTGGCTCTGACAAGCTGACCACGGTGTTGGTGTGGTACGTGGGTGATACGCACGGCCTAGTCGGTGTTGTTAACGGCTGACCAACCTGCGCCCCTGTGGGAGCGATAATATCTACGCGCAGGTCCAGCCGTTGAATTATCGATTTCGAATATCGTCCATCAATCTCTGGAGAAACGAATACCGCAGAAAAGATGTTGGCGGCGGTTGCCGGAGTCTAGGGCTCTTGCGTACCAGGCGTGCAACGCCGATTCGGTCGCAAGCCAGCCAAGGCGTACCGCCTTTGATAAAGAACGGTCGCGCTCTTGATGCCCGCGACTTCACCGGCGGGAGAAGGAAAAAAAAAGGGTTTTTCGACAATTTCCGGTCTCGAAGACCGCGCTGAATGCACACCAAGCAAATATCAATGCGCAGCAAGCATATTGGCCCAAGTCCTGCGCTTCGGTGCCGCGGAGCCGCCCCTGAAATCCAGATAGCAGTTTTCGGGTCCATCCACCAACTGACATGCGCGAAACTCGAGCTTTTCCAAGGCTGACCTGCAGCGGGCGAGTTCGTGGACGATGTCTGCAACTGCAGATTCCAACTTCCCTCTTCGCACCATTGTCAGCAACTCGAGGCATCGGCCCGGCCAGAAACCATTTCATCCAAGGGTTCGACAATTTGCGCCAAGTTGCGCGCGCTCTTTGTCCCTAGCGGCCTGTGCGCGCTCGGATCGTCCACACGGAAGGGGTCCTATCGAGCTCGCGCTCAACTTCAGTCAGCGATCATTTTTGTGATCGTAAGTCAAAGAATACCCCCGAATGGTCTCGGAGGCGGCCACGCAGGTCTTTGATGTGTCAGAATCGGATTGATTTCCATGGTGGACAAATCCCGCAGGAAAAAAGCGCCTATTGTAAGCGGGGATTTACTGCCTCGGTGCAGTAACTACCCGACCTGTAATGTGCAGTGAGCCTGCGCGCAGCCATACGCGGGAAGCAACGCGTATAAACACGATTAGTTGCCGATGTCTCCCAGAGCGCGTTGAGAATAAAGCCAATCACAAAGCGGCCCTGGCACAAACTGCCCATGTCAAAGCCCAGCCCTTGTGAGTGGGAAGCCACCATGAGTGCCACCAGAGTCAGCACAATACCGCCAAAGAGGGCGGCCTTGGAGCCAGATCATCCGCTGCCAATTGCGATCCAGCACAGCAATCATGACCAAGGCCCAGGTCCGCCAAAAAACGCTCCGGAAGATGACCGAAGGCACGCCACGCGCTGGTCGCTGCAGGTTGAATGGCGCCGAAGGCACTACTCCCGCCTGCAATGCAGAGCCCCCAAGCGACTTGATGAAAACGAAAAACCGCGAGAAAATCCCCGCGAACAAACACCCATTATCCCAGCGCTGCATGGTGAACCCCATTATTGTTATTGGTCTGACTTATCCCCTCGAAACAGCTTCGCCCCGACCTTGCCAGCAAGCGCTGTCGAAATCCGATAAAACGCGCAGTGAATATAAGCAGGGATACTGGCCCGGCGGAGTTCTGGCCGCTTTGCGTCCACAGTCCATGTCATGCCTAGCGCTAATGCAACAGGGCGGCCGCCGCGCTACTTGCGTTTGAAGTCCGGTCCCGCATGCTGCGAGAAGCGGTTTGAGTATGTTCGCGGCTGGCGTGCCGGCCAAACCAGTAAACCTTGCTACGACTGGCAGCCCTCGGCCATGCAAAAACTGCCATCTGCTCCGGGTTTCCTATGCCCTTCGCGATAATGTCCATGGCGCAAGGCCCCTGCCCAGCCCGATGATCGCGCGTTCTGATCGCCTTGAGACGCTCGTCACCTGCGGCCTTGGTAATAAAGCTTTGTCGAACCTTGATGAATGCAACGGGGTAAACGTGCAAGATAGGCCCAGGGACAGAAAGCGTAAACCAAATCATCCAGCGCGATGCGCACCCCATGGCCTTTCCAGTTCACGGCAGGGTAGCCAGTGTTTCCGGGCCGTCCTGCATCAGCCAAGGCTTTCGTGATCTCCATACAACAAAAAAAAACCCCCCACAAAAAACAACAAAAGAAAAAAAAACCAAGGCGGTAGCGGAAAGCCGGTAATCCTCCAGAACCCGGAAAGCCGATTCGGTCAAAGCCGCTTCCTGCAAACTGCGGCTGGAGAGTTTGACCGAAGCAACGCAGCTTCTGATTGCCCTGACCAATGCCCCATGCAATACCTGACGGCAGGCTTCGCGAACACCCATTCGCCCACCTCGATGAATGGCGCCGGTTTCCCTCCATATCGAAATGAATTCATCCGGAGCACCAGCCGGTCCTCCCGGCGCCCCACGTAAAAAGCGCTTCAACACCCCACCACTCTGGTTGCGCGCGGCAGCCACCGTCGACAATCGGCCTGGTTAATTGTGATTTCAAACTGATACGGGCCAGGGCCTTCACTCACGCATGCTCCAGCTCCACCGATAATGCGCGGTCACGTTGTCCAATGAATCACTTGTAAAAGGCCATCTGCGTCTTTACCTAGGCCTTGGCCAATCAAGTGCCAGAATCACCTCGCGCAATCGCGTCCCTGGCTGTGCTTGCTGGCCTTTCACGCGCTACACCATGCTCGCAACTAAAATCAGCCGCCGATTGCTGACGGTAATCGGCAGGTGGCAGTCCATCCATGATCTGCTTGCGCACCAGCTCCGCATCGACGGCAGCGGCCATATCATCGGCAGTACGACAAACTTCGTCGCCACCGAACCGGCATAGTGATCGCCCGGGCGCAGGCAAACGCTCAATGCGATTGGCCACCTGAATCAGTACTAGATCACCCGTGTCCGTGCCAAAGACTGTCGTGATCAGTTTGAAAGCGATTCCAGGTGAAAACAGCACCGCCGCATGCCGCGCGCCGGGCCTGCCTGACGCGCAACGCCTGCAGCAGAGCTCTTTCATTACTCTGCGTTCGGCAAGCCGTCCATGCGATCATGCAGAAAACGAGTGAAGCCAGCTC
>Ga0163217_1044039_pt1 | contig 15744 bp, 19 predicted proteins | sample SynspAceP_FD_185933 | JGI IMG/M metagenome (GOLD analysis project Ga0163217, IMG submission 185933) | Saline lake microbial communities from Ace Lake in Antarctica - Synechococcus sp. Ace-P (PacBio error correction) | ecosystem: Environmental > Aquatic > Non-marine Saline and Alkaline > Saline ...
ACACACGCCGGCACTCGGTGTGGCTCGTCGGTGAATGGCCGCTGGTCCAGTGTGTGCTCGCAGAAACGGGGCCGGATCGGCGTCCCGGCGTTCTTTCCGACTGGTGACGAATGGCAAACCGAATCGACTCGTTAAGTCAATTGGCCCGACATCGTGACTCGCTCGTTATACCATCTCAAGGTCCCTGTTCACTAAAGCATATGATAGATTTTCGAAGTAACGAAACCAGAGGGCGAAGGCTCCTGATGTTATGTTCCAAGACTCCGTCAATGTATGAAATCTTCGAGATTGCGGTTTTCCATATCGTAAAGAAGTTCGCAGCCGGGTCGCCCGTCGACCGGTCAATTCTCACACCCCACCGCGATCATCGTACTATAAATGACGTGAAAATTGGCCTCCAACGGAGTCGCTATTTCTCCACATATGCGTACGATAAACGAGGCGACGGATTCAGACTGTGACGTGTTGTGTCAGGGAATCCGTTTAGCCAGAGTACTGTTCTCCCGCGTGCGGAACGCCCGGGATATATAGATAATGGATTGTCGGACTCGTGTCTACCTGATTCAAGGGTCGGTTTTCCTGTTGATGCCTCGCTGCAAACTGCCCGATCCCACCACGGTCGTGAGCACCACGAAGCACAGGTGACCGTGGCGGCGGCATGTCGGTCCCAGGCTAGACAGCACAGCGACACATAACAGACATAGAGTGCAGGAAGGTTTCGCCGGAAACGAAGTAGGTGCCCGAAGCATGGCCAATCGCGAGCGTGCGTGGTCGGTGCAGCTTCGATCAAGTTGTCAACCGTGCATGACCATGTGACGTACAACCGAGTGGTTGAAACCCAATCGTTGTGATTCGCTCGTTCAGCAGGACAATGCCCACTTTGAAAGCACCGCGTCGCGTGCAGACCGGGAAACTCGATGTCTCTGGGGTACTCCGTACGTTGCCCGAACAGGACTAGGTGCTATGCTCGAGAGACTGCTCGGGACAGGGAACATTCGGCATATGCCGCGAACAAGCCCGGCATAGCGAAAACGACAACGTACTCCGATTGCAAGCGCGTTGTAATACCGAGGGTCCAACACCCTCCACCCTTCCACAACCGATCACTAATCCGCACGCATCGTGAACCAAATCTCGCACGATTCAGAGAAAGAGTTTCTGTGGTGTACACCGTTTTCCTTAAGCAGGCACAGCAAACGAGTGAGGAGATTCGAAGCGAAGAGGAACGTGCCCTGAAGAAGGCCGTGGCCTCGAGGGAAGGCGCTGCCTGAGGAAGACGACTTCCTGAAGGCAAGCACGTTGCTGAGGACAGACACGACCGAAGAGGAAGTTGAGAAGCTCCGCCGAGCAACCGTGAGGCAACCGATCCGCGTCGTGGAATTTTTTGACGAGCCAACGGCACGCGTTCTTGGCCTGAGTTCCGAGTTTCGAACGCGGTTGTCTGGGCCGAACCCAGATCTGTGTGACGGGCCCCACATGCTGGATTGGCAGGGGCGATCTTCCGACGGCTCAATATCACCCGGGCACCGATTTGGACGGAGATCCGCGAAAACTTGCCATGGGTTGGTGTGACGTAGCTCGTCACCCTCGGGGAGAATCCATTTCATGAAACCGGCAATTGTATTCTTTGGCCGAGGTCGTTCGACTCCGTTTATATCGGACATCTGTGATGCCCAAGCAGGGAATCGAACGTGTTTTGCCCCGATCGATACACGTTCGAGTTTGGATCCGGCCGCGGCGAAGTCCGTTGAAGAAAAACGGCCCCGTCGCGCGCAAACATCAGCACGCTTGCTATCAGTGTTGAAGTTGCTTTGTCCGGATACCCCGGCAATTGTCAGTGGACACGCGCTCTCGTATACCTATCGAGACAGCGACAGCGACGGCCATCAGCTTTACCGGTCTGACCGCTCGCGGAAATTGCACTCCATCTGATTCCCCCGCGAACATTTCTCTGTACCTGAGATGTGAGTGCGACTCTTTGTTATTCTGTAGATTGAGTGGAAAGACCTCCGAGAGAATTTTAAGATTGGCGACCGCTCAGCGTGATGACGCGACGGTCTCTTCGCGAACGCAGACTATCTGAGTAATCGATTTCTCCAGCGTTCGAGACATCGAAAGAATGACGAGTGACGCAGTCGGCACTATCGATGCGGAGAGATCAGCGATGTCGCAATCGAATCACAGCAGCGACGCTACGCTGAGGCGATCAAAAGCGTTCATCGAAATCTGCTAACGACGTTTTTCAGTCCTTCGGCCGCAGAAGTCGACACGCCCTATCATGCTCGGCACGAGGTCTCTATACGAGTTAAAGGATAGCGAGACACACCATGTCCCGACAAACCTCACGATTCAACCTGAACCACTGACGCAGCAAACGCGATCGCTTCGAGAGGTGCGCATGACGATCGACAACGTTCAACACACAATCTTACCCGACGAAAGAAAATGCTTTCAATCCGTCATTCCTTTTTGGTTGCGAGACTAGAAGTGCGTCGAGAATGGATTCAGAAGCAACGCGCGGCCTCGTTCAACGTGGTCGAGAGCAAATACGACAGGTTTCCGATAAGAAGCCATACGCAGACGTTGGCTGACGTGGGCAATCGACCACCTCGATTGTTGAGCGACTAGAGCTGCCGAGACTGCCCGAGATGTTTGAGAGTAGCGAGAATGAGTTCCTTTCGCCGGCTGGTCTTGATCGCAAGGAGCAGGAGTGGTCAAAACCGGTAAAGGAGATGACAGCTCAGCCTGTTCAAACGGAATCAACAGATAAGTAACGTAATCGGCTCAACCCACCTCCTGGATGCATGAATCGTACGAGGCAGTCACAAGTTAGACTTTGTTTGAGTCGACACTGGAATGAACTCGGATGAGCGAGAGACTGACTTTACCTCAGAGGCTGCGGCATCCACGGGAACACGCACGTCGGGCAGTCGACAGTTGCCGATTGCGGCGAAAATCCGCTGGGCCTGATGCGGACTTTCGTTCCTACGCCCATCGGCTCTCTCGGCGAGAATCCGAAAAGTACTCAAGCACGTGCTAACCTTCCACGTCAGAGAATCGGATAGGCGAGACGATCGCGAATGCCAATCCGCAGCACGGCCTTGAGCCGGTTGATGTCCTTGATTTCGGTCGCCAAACCAACCACTCGTCCGCCTTGCAGATGTGTTCCGTAGACGGTCCAGGTCATGAACAGAGCGAGAGGCGAATTCCATGATAAAATGTCCCCGAGTTTTGGCGAAAGAAATTCTACCGCGCACCCTGGTTAGCCCAGAAACGCGAACTAGTGTCGGTTTTGTCGCACTGTCTCGGGAATTGCGCTCGCCTCATCGGCGACAACCCTATGGGCGCTGAGACGCCAACGCGGCATAACACTTTGGATCCGACCCATTATCCCTGGATCACGTCGCATCTTCGCCCGGTCGTGCGCTCTCGCTTATCATGCTCGATGCGGTATTCGGTCAAGGCTGCGTTGACCGACGTCGACCACAGCAGGAGTGCAGGAAACGAGTTGTAATTTTCCATCTTCGGCCGGAATGATGCCTCACGTGCTGGTTGACGTTGTGCTGACCCAAGTCATCCGCACAAAATTGACTGCAGTCGATTGCAATCGCCGGAGTTCAGGCTCACAACGTCACCTAGACGACAAAGTGCTGTTTTGCCATGCTACTTCGTGTGGATCTCACATCGAATATAGACAATCGTCATCGAGACGTAGCCCATCCGAAGTGACATTCTGGCTTCTTAGCAAGAGGAATGGCTTCCTTGCTCCAATCGAAATTCACCGCACCGCTTTTGTGTAACTCTACTGTTCGTTCTTGGAGATCGTGAGATTCATATGCTTCACCTTCCAGTGCTGTGGAGCACACGGTGCCTAGATCCGGGCGTGACCGGAATGCTTCAGTGGGACGTTTGGGTCAAATGACGCGTCGGGTGACGGCCCTGGTGAGAACGGCCGATCGCTTCTCCGAACAAAGCGGTCCGACTATCTCAACGCTGCCAACGCCCGCTTGCTTCGCAATCAAACGACGATCTGACCCGTCCTTCACCCAATCCAGAAGTCTGCGATCTGTGCTGGTCGAAAGCGGGGGAACGAAAATCCTTTGAGCGTTCTTTGTACTTGGTAGATGAGCCCCCGGATCTTGTCACGATTCGGACGCCGTTCGCAGCAAGAGCTGAAATTGGTGTGCCCGCTCCGCACATTAACTTTTCTGCGACATAGTTCAAGAGCATACGCCCGTTTCAAGTCAGCATTGATTGGGACGGACACAATCGTCAATGGTCAGCCGCAAAACCAGTTTGGCAAACTTATTGTTTTCCACACGACAGCAGGGACGCCACCGTCCTAAGCCTAAAACAAAGCGGTCTCACCTCTCGCTCGCGTCGATTGCATAAGACGACTAAGCTTATGTAGTGAATTCGTTCTGTTGATGATCTAACGTACGTAGTTGCAAAGGCCTGGCCTAGGCAGAGCCCCATCATCCGTGTGTTTTATAACGTTACTTGTGCGATAAATGAAGACGATGTTCTCAACCGATGGCGTTTTTCACCGCGATAAAAATTTGTGACTATCATCTCAGTTACCGAACTGCGCGTCAAACTCTCCATACTCTTCTTTCTCACGCCACCCCTTGAATCTCCTCTCACGATTTCCTTCACGCGAGGTTCTCGTACTTCGGTTTAGAAAGTGATCGGTTGAACGGGATTTCGTAGCGAGCTTGATCTGGAGTGTCGACTCCAGGCGTCCCAGCGTAGCGGCAAGACTTTCCTTGAAACCACAGGTTACGATTCCTTCGCAACTATCCGCGGATAGGTTAGCCGTTGGTGGTGCCGCTAGCCCGGTTCGTCCTGGACCTCCCGCATCGGGGCAACCGACGGTAGCGCGTGCGGCTAACAGGACAATCGACAACATTTGCTGTCCATCCGGCTTGGCTGTCCTCCGTTTTGCCCTTGTGAGCGACGGCGAATGGCGAACCGTGAATATTCCGACTGGCAAGGCGCCGCTTCTTCGGTGTCGCGCGTTATTCGTACCGAAATCCGGGTTAGGGGGGCGATCTTTGCTATCCGTAACAAATCTCCGACTTTCCGGGTCTTTCTGTGCCCGGGCCTGCCCGGTGCCTGTTTAACGACAAGCGGTTCGGGAAAGTGTTGGCGGTGTATTAGCCGTTTTGGGCGTTAGCCTAGCGTTTCTCATGCGTCCGTTTGAACCGGGGCTAACGCCAAACGGCCTTACACTCAGATTAGACCGCAAATGAATTCCCGGACCTGCTTAGTCGCGGACTAGGATCTGACCCAATCAATGCGACGGACTCGGCGCCTCAAACGCTCCTGAGCATCTCGATGAAACGTCGGCGCGGTCTCTCACCAGTCCTCCGTCGCGAACTCGCCACGCACCTCATTTCAGCCACCCGGCCAGGATCGCACAGGATTGAGCCTCGCGGCCGAAACGTGGCGTCTGGCCAGCCTTTTCTAATCCTCAAGGGTCGTTACGATGCCAGATCAAGTCTGTCGAAGTCTTTCGGAAATCGACCAGGCTCGGTGCAAAGATAGATGGGCGCGGCGGCGGGTAATCCGATCATCGGCTGGCCTCCAGGTTGTCGGGCGTCACGTTGGGCGTTGTGTCGCCTTGGTCGATCCGGGCCTCCGACACGAATGGCGGATGCCGCGGGAAACTCGATGGGGATGACGGTTTTGTGATAGGCAGCGTCGAGGTTGGTGGCGTTTCGCGAGAAGTGTCCGGATTTCGTCTATTTTTTTCGTTCGTGTGAGTGAACCTCCGGCGGAGCGCCGTAGCCCCGCTCTGCCATGCACGTGAGAACTAAAGCATCGGCATAATTGAAGCTTCTCCTGCCACAACGCGAACCTTCACAACATGATGCTTCCAACAGGAAGTTTCGGCGGATAGTTCATACGCATAAAGAAGCTAGAACAAGGCGATACGCGCTTGAACACCGGCAAATCGCTTGAATAGATACACGATAATGGTAGAACGATGGGTGAAATTCTCCGCATTTCAGCGTGGCGACGTTCTTCACCGTTTTGGAAATCGAGAACTCGTTTTCTCTATTTAAAACTGGCGAACCGACTCGAAGGTGTGGAACGCTTTCGTGAATCGCTGCCTTGAGAGAAACCATTCGCGTGCGATCTTCTGCAAAAGACTCCGTGTTAACGACTCCGCAATCTATTTTTCGAATCGACTCACCCACGTCCTTGCCTCTCGATCCGTATCCAGGTTCCAGATCCTCAGACGAAGTTCATGTAAAGGCGAGGCTGAACGTGCAAACGGTGCGCTGATTGGTTGAGCAATCCCAGTTCCTTGCAGCTTCTCGCAGCTTTCAGATCCGTCAAGGTCGACGTCGTACTCCGCATACTGGTTGGGGGGAAGATTTGCCGGATTCCCTCCGGTGTTGCGATGCCGGGGCCCGTCAGGCGAAGAGCGGATCCCCGACGAAAGCTGATGCTCTTTGGTTCTCCCATGGTGACACAGCCGTTGCCTTCGCTGACCCAATTTCGAATCCAAAGAAGGGACACATCGCCCCGTTCGATCAACGTAGTCGGCGTGCATCCGCTCGACGCCCCCTGCGACTACAACCCGTCAGGCGGATTTCTCGCTCGTGGTAGAGATTCGAGGGGTACAGACAACGTCTCGCCACTTCCCGACGTTTGGCGAGACCACGAATCCGGTTCATCAGCATGCTGAGGTTCGTAATTGTATGGGCGGTTCAGTTTCGGCTCATGGAATTTTCCTGCGAAGAGGTGATAATGTTACCAAATCCCGTCGAATGCTACATAACCTCCCTTTTGTCTTGGTTAGGCGACAGCCCGGAGACAATAAACGGTTAAATGGTAGGGAATCTTGTTAAAGACTGGGCCTGGATAGATCTTAACAAGATTCCGCTGCGCTCATTAATATTTCGCTGGTCCCTTAGGAGGATTTTGAAATGAGCGTCCAAACGCTAACCCCACACGGCCACTCGGAAACATCACCGGCCTCGAATTCGGTCCTCAGCTCGGCCGCGCTCGTCGCTTGGACGCGAATTTCGCCATGGTCGAGGAATGGATGAATTTTCGCGAGTGTGCGTGTTGCCCGAATTCCTTGGAACTTAGCAATGAATCTGATCCGCGCACACGTCCTCCCTACTACGGACGCGAATGTCCGGAGTCTTGCTGGCGGTCGTTGCTCAAATGAATGATTCCTCACGATGATATATGATGCTTCTTACCGAATCTCGGTCCTAGACGCCGAGTCCATTGAGACTTATTCTGAGTCGAAACGCCGTCGCAGAGGAGCATCGACGTCAGTCTCCATCGAGCCAGTGGCGACAGATCATCTCGAAATCTTGCTTGTGCCATGCACCATCGGAATTTGTACCGCAAAACACTGATTTGTCGAGGTAAACTATTTCACCCCGCATTGCGAAGGGCTCAAGCGCGGCAAGATTTCGATGTGTCGGAATCAGTGGTTACCCGATTGAAAACATGTTTACCGACGGATGGACTCGTGAGAGCCGAGCATGATTGCATCGATGTCGTATAATCATCAAGTTCACGCTCAGAATACCACTCTGGTCGAGCCCCGTTCTGCTTGGTACTGCAAAGCACTGGGCGTGGAGGATGTCGATGAATGCCGGTCCCCTTCGGCGGCGCGGATTACTGACCAACACGCGACCTCCTACCCGAGTTGGCGACGGGATTCCGTCTGAGTTCAGCAAACCCTCGCCTAGCGCGCATCAGCTTTGTGGACCGCGTGGCGTCGAACACCGCGCGCAACCTAAGAACTCCGCAGCTGCAATTCTCACATCGCGTCGTCGACGGAGATCTGCGCGGAACGACCGGTAAGCCGGAGTGCCAATCCAAAGAACATCGCAAATGGGCCGCAGTGGCTCAGCGAACCGCGAGTGAGACAACAAGCTCTCGCGGATGTCCGCCAAAGGCGCTCCAACCCATTCACAATGTCATTCTCACCGAGGATCCAGAGCAAACGAACTATCATGCAATAAGCCTCTCCAAATCAAGCGACGCTCGAACTGAAACGAATTGATATTTCTGAGCCTGGCAATCCGCCGGGTCAGTTCTCGTCGGCGTTCCATCCATGGGTGTTTGTGGTATCCGATGTCGGATGCTATCTCGGCAGCTTCCCGTTCTTCGAGTTCCCCCGATTCCGGCAGAATTGGGGGTGGAAAGTACTCGCGATGGGTAATGGCGTTCAAACCGTTTCAGTCGGTGAAATACGCTGTTGCCGTGAACGCTTTACTTGAATTGCGGTGAATGTGATCATGCACACGGTGCCACACACTGCTGCGAGCATGAAACCAACGTTTGTGTGAGTGCGGATCGGTGGGCTAGACCGATCAAGTCATCTTCGCCAAGCCAAACCTACACTGCCATTCGTCGTGTTTCGCTATGGAGCGCTCATTCCCGCATATGGTCAAAGCCGCACTCGTCGAACCACTGCCCGATCGGTCCTTGTCTATAGTCGCCGAATGGCGGTGAATCGAGGCTGCTCCCAATGGCACCAGGTGAGAATTGTTTATGGTTCTCGGGCAGGCCGATTGGTTGTCCGTGTGGCATTTGCGAGGCTGGCCGAGCTGCAACGTATGATCGTCGCCGACATCAACGAGCGCGACTCGTAACTTTGTCACCATAGTCGTATCTGGCGTTGCGAATACCGTTTTGCTCAACGGCGACGATTCGACATCGAGACGATCGCTCGCTCGGCAACACGGTCCGGCTTGCCGATGTGATTGTAGGAATGCCACTGGGCAACAATCACAGCATCGGTTTCAGTGCCTTTCGAGTTCGCTTGCCTTTCGCCGGGCGTGTCGTGTATTAGGTAATACTGATTGACGCAGAACTCCATTGACATGTGCCCTCCAAGCTCACCGTCCTTTTCACCGATCGTGAGTTGACTTTGATGTCCAGTCCGCAATCGTCGTCTGCCCGGTGATTTCCAAAGGACTCCGAGTTCGTCTGATCGAGGACGACTAAAGAGATTTAACACCTTTTCTCTGAGCTCCATAGAAAACGCACCAATGGCGTCCTTCGACGAGTAACGCCGGTGCTTATCGATAGCTGGATCCGCACCTCGAGTTCCGGGGTCATCAAGCCGCGATCATGATCGAGCGTGTCTGCGTAGGATTGCGGACTTTTTTATAGTCGTCTTTCGCTTCGCGAGAGGGACGACTTAGGCTCATCCAATCTGGGCTTTTCGAGGTTAGCGTTCGTTTACCGCGTGAAGCGATATTCGGTAACGATTTCGTGCAGTCGAACCAGTTCCACTTTCATCGCGAAAGCGGTTCCTGGCCGAGACAACCGAGCGATCTCGTCAGAGTCCCAATCGTGAATGTCGGATCCGAGAGTATGAATCTGCTATCCTGCGAACAACTCGAATGCCGTTTTCTTTCCATTCCCCTCAAAACACACTGATTCTTGAAGTTCCGGCGGGGACCCGAGTTTGGCCGCCCGAAGTGAACGCAGAGTTGTTCGGCATTTCGAGCGTCGGCAGAACGGCGAATCGATCGCTTTCCGCAAGCGATCGTGGGCTGACCGCGAGACGCGTCGTCAGGAACGTTGCCGTCCATCTTGCGTCGCCTACCCAGAAGCACGAGTATACTGATTTCGCGCCGACACCAAAACAACGAGGTGAGGCAACAGTAACCGCATAACACGCCGTGTTGCAAAGCGAAGTTGCCCCACGCCCAAACACACGTGGGGTGGAACGGTTTGCCAAGTGGTTTTGGACCAATGTCGGACTTTTGAAGCCGTTATGCCATCAGAGCAGTCAGACTTTGCCATACGCCAACATGCATGTCGCCCATCACTGGTGGGTATTGGGCGCCGTTGCGCGATCGAGGCGATACGCGAGGTTTATATGCTGATCCGGTCACGTTTCGGTCTGGATTCCTGACGTGATCCATTCGAAACGTGGCGCTGCTCGATGAAACGTGCACATAGGATCGGAGTCACCAGCCGGGTCCCGATACGGATTGCGTGGCAACACAGAATTCGACACGGTCAGGGACGTTTCACCCCTGATCACATGTGGAAAGCCCGAAAACCACGGAGTTTCGTTTCGCGCGATGGCGGTGACGACATTCGGGGCGAACGTCAACGGCCTGTTTTGTCGCCGTGTGCCGAGCCAAACCAATTCGGGAACCGCGCGCGTGGTGAGGAAGACGTGGCGTGTCGATCGGATCAACCGAATGAAGAATGCCGGAACTCGTCGTTAGGTCGTATACTAGGTTAGGGTGGTTGGGTTCCATTTGTCCCCTGACTTCACACTTTCCCGTTTTCCTTGGATGAGCCTTGCCGTCGAGAGTTCCGCTGAGTTTTCGTCGGTCATTCGTCCAGGTCAGTTTTTCAGAAGTGGTAAAATTCTCCGCGTCCGAGATCGAATGGCGATCGCGGTTGAGACAGTCGATCCCGAGTGGAAGCGACAGAAGCCGGTCGCAGGTGGATGAGCGAGTGACTCCCGAAGGGAGCCGTAGTTGCAATCGATCGAGAATGCGAGCTGCTCGCCCGTAGGTCGCCAACGTCAGCACAAAAGCGACCACCCCAAGTAAAGGCAGGTTCAGCTTACTGATTCCGAGCGTCCGCGCTCGATAGGAGTCGAACTGGCTAAGCCAAGAACGAAGATCTTAATGGGGCGGTGTGGCGATGAGCGTCAAAATCCTCAGGGAAAATAAAACGCCAGAACGCATTTGAGGGTAGCGAAATGAACTCGCACGTCGCAAGTCCAAATTGATTTCTCCTTTCGTGTGTGGACCGGCGGAGCGGGAATTTTCACCCCGAGCACGATCACATCGCCTACTCCGCCTCAATCCGCAAACGGCTCCCCATTGAGGAACCTCCATCGGTGCAGAATCCAGCGCGTTCTCATATGGCATCGACGGATTGTTTCGCTCCGGCTCATCATTGCAAGCCTGGGATCGTCCATTGAATACGAAAGAGCGGACGCGGCTCCATCGTATGGTCATCCCAAGCGACTATGAGATATACGCGCATTCGAGTAATTGCACCATGCGTTGGCGGCTGGTTTTTCCAGGTCAATGCGATTTCGCTGAAAAAGATGCCCGAGGGCAGTTTTAATTGGAGAGAATCATGCGCGGGCGAGCGACGCAGCGGCGGGATTTTTGCGGGAGCATTGACTCTCGCATCGAGACCGTCCTCGAGTCACGTCCCGCCGTGCGTTGACCGTGTTTTTGCCGTGTCGCGATTACAATCGGAACCGCAAACGTGGACGTTGCCCGAACCGAGACTCTATCGACCTTCGGATACCGATGCCGTCCGGGGGATGGTATGGGCAATTCACCACGCGCGGGCAACATCTGAGTTGGGGCACATCAAATGAACCAACCGAGTTGAATGTGACAAACTCTGCGCTGGCGGTGGATCGCCCGGTTCGAAATCCTGCCAATGCCAATGCACGATGAGGTCCGATGCAATCGAGCGTCGAGCGATTCTGTCCGACGAATCACGCCCGATTTGATGCTGTCCGACCGAAACACCTCCGGCTACGAAACGATTCGGATTGCCCGAGTACTTCGGGCATCGACGCGACGCGACATCGCCCTTTGGTGAAACGAATCAATCCCGCCGGTCTTGCAGCGGGGGGGAAGTCATGTGTTTTTTCCGAAACGACATTCTCTCGAACTTGCAACGAATTCGTTGCAGCATCGCGTCGAATGTTCGAGAATTGGATGAACCAGGGCGGGTTTGACGTCGGGTGTGCTCGCCCTGAGGCGATCTACGACAGATTATGTTTGTTGCCAAAAACGCGCAGCAATCCGCCCGGTTGATCCGGACGACTCTCTCAAGGCGATCCAACGGGAATCCATCCCGAAAAATCTAGTTTGGAACTCAGCTTCGTCACTGCGGTTCACCATCGAATGGATCAGTCCCGAGGTACCGCATCGACACATGCCGGCATACGATCATGAGGATCCTCGGTGGCCGTGATGCATCTTTTTAAATGAGCGGATCCGAAACTCGATTCAGGGCTCCGGTCGTCGCAGTTACCAACATAGCGTCATGGCGCGTCCGTTCGGGTGCTCACGTCGCGATGATGAGGCGTGGATACAGCGAGAACCGAGGCATTTGATTTTGGTGTTCGCCGCGAATCGTACTGACCGGCATCTCAACTCCGAACGTTTGCTGTTGGTCCGGAGAGCTGGAATTGCAAATGGGCAGTCAACGGCAGGTCCGATGGTTTGTTTCGGCCAACGTGTCCCCGTGTCCAGTTTTGCAACCGACACGCAGCACGCATTGCTCGAACTCCCCGCGTCTGAGCAGTGGAGCTATTTCGACATCTCGCTGCGGTCCGGCGTGGGAAGGACATCAAGCTCACCAAGACGCTTCCGCGTGCGGTTTCGCGAAGAGGCTCTCACGCAATCGGGGCGATTCAACATCCAGCGACCGCAAGCATCGAGCGGCGACCGAGCAGATCCGCACACGTTCGCGTTGGATACCTCTCAGGGTCCTCGCCGAATTGCGAGTTTCGCGAGTCTTTGCGGAATGCCGAGGGCGAAGTCGTGAATCCAACGACCCGCACTGCGATTCGCCTGACGTGGATTGCTCGCCGCGTCCTGCCGGAGGGAGAAATTGACCTCGGAGAGATTCGTGATCCGATCGTTTGATGAAATCAGAAAACAATCGCATCGTTGGAGGGCCGCGGGTGATCGGCCGCCTCCTGGCAACCGCACGTGACGACATCCGATCTCCGCGCAGCGACGGATTCCCCTCCTCGACTATTGTAACTGGGATCGCAGAGGCGTTTAGAACGTCGCCGATCAACAACTGCGAAACGATCCATGACGTTTGTCATACAGATTCGTGTTGGTCGATTCACCGTCGGCGGAGCAATTTGCATCAGCACTTCGTGCATTCTTTCACCGTTCGCGAACGGGAGGATAACGCGGCGGAATTGTGCAGTTGGCGCGCCCTAGTCCGTTTTGGCGGTGCGACTCCGATGAGTGTTTTTGGAGCTCTTTGGCCGGCCAGCGATTGGAGAACCGTGTTGGAGTCGACGCTTTTGGCAACGCGTGTCGGTAGTCAGCCGTTTTTTTTGAAATGGCCGAATCATTGAAGTTGCGCCGAATGGTGCATCCCGCTGGGCCGCAACCTTACTGCGAATTCACACGAGTCGCGTCGCCCGTCGGGTTCCAAGGCTTGTATGCCACTGCGGCCCCGTCACTGTTGGCCGAACCCGCTCGGATTGCCCGCGCAGTACCCTGTCGCAGTTGGCGAATCGAACTGCATCGCACGATGGGTGCAATGGGCTCAGGAAATGGCACAGCGCCACCCGCTTGCCCGATGCCGCAACGGCGAAACATTGCGGGTGCAGCGCCGCTTCGTCACATCCTGGGTGTAACGTGGATTTCTAGGTGCAGTTGTGGTGGGTTATTCTAGCGGTCCATGCCTTGATTTGGGCGGGGATGGGCATTGATGACCCAAGTGGATTCAGCGAAATTTGTTCCGGTTTCACACTGCGTCCGCGTCAGTTGCTTTTATTTGGCGATCATGCTGTGGGTGCTGCCGGGATCACGTGGTTGGGTTCTTACGCGACGGCCCCGACCCGGGTCGCTGGGCAAGTTCATGACGCTGCACCGGGGTAAATGGCCCTGGTCGCTCTGTGGCGACTTGTGTCGCCTGCCGTGTATGGCGGCGTCCGCGTGGCGATGAATGACAGCCACTCGTCCATGCCGGTGTTCGAAACGCATGGGCGGGCCGGGAGTACTCTGTTGGCTGAACGACGGTATCCGTGGCGTGAGGTTCCCGTTTTCCTCGCAATTTGGTGCGCCGCCCCCGTCTTCCACCGACCCCAGCGTAATGCAAATGAAAAAGAAGTCCGAAACGGGGGATTGCGTGATTGGCATCTAAGAAACGAAAGGGCTGATTGCGAAGTCTTGACTGGTTTGGGACGCTTACGAGCCGAGAGGATCGACCGGAACTGCCAAAAAAAACGAGTCGTCGCGATTGGCGTGCAGAGGGACTCTGTTCGTCCCCCCCGTGAATGGATGGCAAGACGTGGAAGCTGTAAAGCGGCCCCTCTCCTCGGAAGAGATCCCCGCCCTTGGAACCGACCTCATCCCTGACCGAGACCTCCTTCTCAACCCGTGCGTTGCCATGCCCGACGTTGGGCGCGAATGACGACGACCGTCGAGGCAGGCGGACGGATGATCAACGAAGCGCTCTGAGTGACGTCCAGATCATCGCAAACGAATCCGTTACGAACGGCCCGTCGCACGCTGCATCCCCTCCGGATGAATCCACGCCGAGCTGTTGCGACGTCGAGCGAGGAATGGTCCGATTCCTGCCACGACTGCGCCGCGAGCGGCATACCCACGCCGGCCATCACGGCATTCTCGCCGTGGTGCTGCGATGCCCTGCGGCACATTCGGAGCCGAACTCGATCGAGCCACCGTCATGGGAACGCCAACTGCGCAACGACCTCTCTAATCTTTATATCCGTGACGGGTCGGGGCTGGACGTCCCCGTAACCATTTGCGTCGAGACACTTCCGCAATCGATTTGTCAACACCGACCCGAGGTTCATTCCGAACGTCCAACGAAGCTCACGGTGGATGGGACTTCACCTTGAGCCCCGCACAGAACTGGATGAACGCGTCCTTTTGGAAGGGCATCGCGGATCGAGTCCCGCGCTCGGTCGTAGATGGCGTCGATGCCAAGATGGCCTTCTCGACTGCTTTTGGATGGTAAAACTCACCGAACTGTGCCGTTGCTGACACCAAGCAATCCCCATCAGCGATTTGCAGCCGAATCTCGGGCATCTTCGTTCCTCACGTCTCGGGCCGTTTCCCTCGCCGAAGCATTTCCAAGTGACCGGCATGAAACAACGCCGAAACCCTCGTTGAACAAGGCGTCTTTGTCGATCATCCCATCGGAATCTGGATTCAAACCGGCGTGGTTCGGTGATGTATGACCAGCAACATGAGTTGCAATGGACGTCGACGACGGAGCCCCGTCATCTAGCGAACGTCAGGTGTTCGGTTTCAATTTGGCTTTTGGCGATCAAACCCTGATGGGCTTGGTCGCGTCGGGGTACTGCAGTGGCAAGTGAAACACGATAATTTCTGCAGTGCTGGATTTTGTTTGTGACGATCAGTAGAAACAAGCAATGAAAACACATCAACCCTCCCTCTCCGGACCGATCCATCGGAATCCCACCGGTGGGATCTTGAATATGACGCGGCGGTTTTCAACAGAATGCAGGCGTTTTGGGGGAAGGGACACCCGTCGAGCAGCAGTACGGTGATAACGATTGTCGCGGCCAAGTCGCACTGATTGGACTGACGCTGCCTGCCTTTGACACAACAACTTTCCGAGCGAACGCGATTCTTCGTGTCCGGGGGCCTTGTCGAGTCGCTCACCCACACGAATCGGGGCTCGGAGGGTGCGGCAGAGGGTTTGAGATTTCTTCTGGCGAGTTGGGTCGCGGATCTTGGGACGACCTGTTCCCGCGCCCTCGATCAATCCGAGCGGCCAGATCCGTTTCATGGACTTCAACAGTCTCGCTCGTTTGTGTCGGCGGATCGATTCCGATGCTGATCCGCCGGTCATTGAAATGTCGAACGACCTGCCCCACGTGAAAAATTCCACTGCGAGGATTTATTGTCGCGGATCGATTACAGCGAATCGACAGGGCCTCGTTCGATTGACTACGATGAGATCGAAGCGGGGTTCGACGCAACGGGCCGCAGCGCAGTTTGCAACACCTATTCGACAAGT
>Ga0163217_1116415_pt1 | contig 15740 bp, 8 predicted proteins | sample SynspAceP_FD_185933 | JGI IMG/M metagenome (GOLD analysis project Ga0163217, IMG submission 185933) | Saline lake microbial communities from Ace Lake in Antarctica - Synechococcus sp. Ace-P (PacBio error correction) | ecosystem: Environmental > Aquatic > Non-marine Saline and Alkaline > Saline ...
GGTGTATTATCTGTGAGATGGTTTTCAGCAATTACTGGCGATGGCATACAATTACTTCAGGTGACTTAAACGGTAGGCGGAGATACTAAATGCTTATTACGATGTTACTTTTAGAGATCACTAGCAGCGCAGTAGGCACACAGAATTAGCTGCTGAATGCAGTAACCAATGCAAAATTAGCAGACAAGCCAGTAAACACAGAACAGAACATTAAACCGATGCCTATAGCAGCTTGGTTGATTTAGTCCACATATTCAGTATACACCATTTAAAGATTGTATTGCGTCTATTATTCGCCATTAAACATGCGTTTTGGCAAATAGTCTTACTAGCTGTATTTTCCTGTTGTTTAGATGTTCACATTAACTTATCTGTCGATGGCAACATTTACTTTCAGGTGACTTAATGCGTAGGCGGAGATTACTATGCCTATTAGGGTGTTTTTTAGAAATTATACTGTCAGGTGTGTCATGTAGGAACAACAGTATATTGAGCTGCTGATGCATTGTAATCAATGCATAATTTAGCATACAATGCTAAATCACAGAGAATTAACCGGATGGTGCGTATAATAAGTCTGCTGATGTAGGCAGATATTATATACTAGCGCTTAAAATAGTAGAGGTCACTATAGTCAGCGGTATTTAAGCCAACATTGCAGTATACGCCATTAATTAGATTGAATGCCAAGCCTATATGCAGTGAACTGGTTTATGGTCAATATAGCTACAGGCGTTTATTGTATACTGGTTCAGCAATTACTGGCGTGATGGCAAATTATCTTCAGGTGATTTATCACGGTAGGTGTTGGAGATACTAATGCCTTATAGGTGATGTTATCTTTTAGTATAAGATGATTATCAGCATCGGCGTCAGTAGCAATCAGAATTATGCTTTTTGATGCATGTAACTAGCGCTATAAAAATATAGTTGTACTATTAGCAATCGGTTGATTTAGCGAACAATGCAGTACACCTATTAAATAGATTGATGCATGCTATATGCAGGAACATGTTTATGCAAGATCACTCAGGCGTATTATCTGTAGATCTGGGTTTTTCAGCATTACTGGAGATGGTCCACATTACTGTCAGGTGTACTTAACGGTAAGCGGAGATACTTAATTGCCTTAATTAGGGGATGTTTATTTTAGAAGATGTATCATGAGGTCGCAGTAAGGCACAACAGGGAATTACAGTTTGATGCGTAACTAGCGCTAATAAATAAGTAGATGTACAATAGGATCATCAGTGATTTAGGCGAACATGCATGTATATTCACCTTTACAGATATTGATGCTTACATTTAGCATGACAGGTTTTAAAGCGCAAGAATAGCTACAGTGTATTACTTGATAGATGGTTCTAGCAATTACTGGCGATGGGCAACATTACTTCAGGTGTCTTAACGTAGGGGGGCGGAGATACTAATGCTTTATTTAGGCTGTTGTTATTTAGAGATCACAGCAGGTCCCTCGCGTAGGCATAACAACAATAGAATTTAGCTGCTGATTGCATGTACCAGCAAAATTTAGCAACATATGCAGGTAGATCACTATGAAAACATTACTGATGGCACCTATACAGCTGGTGATTGTAGTCCAACAACGTGTAACGCCATTAAATAGTATCTACATTAGCAGGAAAGGTTTAGCAAGATCTAGCTACATGTTGTATTATCTGAAGTGGTTTGCATCAATTACTGGGCGATGTAACATAACTTCAGGTGAATTAACGGTAGGCGAGATGATACTATATGCCTTATTATGGTGACTTGTTACTTTATGAGAAACACAGGCAGGCGCCGCATACGTGCACACGAATTAGCATGCTGATTGCAGACGTAATCAATGAGCATATTTTGGGAACCAGAACACGAGCGTTAAAATGTCATGATAATATTTATTCGATGGAAACTAAGTAACTGCTTGTTTTAGGCATATGTAGCTCAGTAACTAGTGCTAAATAAGGTATAGATAGGTGAGAGACAACTATAGACTATTATTTCCAATAAGCAATTACCTTAGAAAAAATTTAGCAAATGGAAACTGCGTAGACGGTCAAGTAATTACAATGGGATGAATGCTACTCCTCGTGGACCTTAGTAGACTTAGGTTTGTAACAGTAACAGAAAACGATGGAATCATCGGGAACGAAGTACTAATGCTACTTTAAGGTGGAGGCATTAGTGCGAGCAGGCCGCTGGTCTACGGTAAATCCGTCACCTTAGGTGTGGCTGGCAGGTGGAATTACCGCTACGGAATTAGCGGAACAATGCGTAATCACTTTCAGCCTGAAAGTGCTACATTAAGCAGGAACAAGGTTTAGCAAGATCAGCTGACAGCGTATTATCTGTAACGGTTCAGCCATTACTCAGGCGATGGTAACATAACTTCAGGTGACTTACGGTAGGCGGAGATACTAATGCTTTATAGGTGATGTTAACTTTAGAAGATCACAGCAAGGCGCAGTTAGGCACAACAGAATTAGCTGCTGATCTAGTAACCATGCAAAAAATTGGCTGAACAATGCAGTCACACAAAAACATTCCGATGGCACTATAGAGCGGTGATTTAAGCGAACAATCGCTGTAACGCCGATTAAAGAAATGCTACATTAGCACGTGAACAGTTTAGCAAGATCAGCTACAGGCCGTATTATTCTGTTAGATGGTCAAGCAATTACTGGAGAATGGCAACATAACTTCCAGTGTGACTAACGGTAGGCGGAGATGCAAATGCCCTATTAGGATGGATGCTTACTTTAGAGATCAACAGCAGGCGAGTTGCAAACAGATAGCTGCTGATCCAGTAACCAATGGAAAATGGCCTGACAATGCAGCAAACACAGAAAACATTACCGATGGCAACTATAGCACAGGTGATTTTTAAGCGAACAACGCTGTAACGCATTAAGATAGATGCTACATTAGCAGGAACAGGTTTTAGCAAGATCAGCTACGGGCGTATTATCTGTAGATGGTTCAGGCATTACTGGGATGGTAATCATAACTTCAGGTGATTAACGTAGGCGGCGATGCAAATGCTTAATTTAGGTGATGTTACTTTTGAGATCTACAGCAGGTGCATATAGGCACAACAGATTAGCTGCTGATGCATGTACTTAGCGCTAAATAGTAGATGGCACAATAGCATAGGTGATTTAGCCAACAACGCTGTACGCCATTAAAAATAGAATGCTACATTTAGCAGGAACATGGTTTTATGCAAGACAGCTCAGGCGTATTTATCTGTATGATGGTTCAGCAATTACTGGGATGGTAACTACTTCAGGGGTGACTTAACGGTGGCGAGATGCTAATGCTTTTAACTTAGGTGATGTCACTTTAAGAAATCACACGCAGGCCGCAGTAGGGGCACACAGAAATTGCTTGCTGAATGCAGTAACCACTGCAAAAATTAGCAGACAATGCAAGTAAATACAAGAAAATATTACTAATGGCACTATAGCAAATCCAGGTGATTTAGCCAACAATGCAGTAACACCATTATATTGATGCAGCTATAGCCGAACAGGTTTAGCAAGAATCAAGACTACAGGCGTAATTAAATCTTGTAGATAGTTTTCAAGCAATTACTGGCGATCGGCACAAACATTACTTCGAGGTGACTTAACGTAAAGGCGAGATACTAATGCTTTATTAGGCGAATGTTCTTAGAGATCACAGCAGGCGCGTAGGCACAACAGGAATCTAGCTGCGATGCAGTAACCAATGCAAAATTGGCTGACAATTGCAGTAAACACAGAAACACATTACGATGGCCTATAGCCAGCGGGTGATTTAGAGAACACCGCTGTAACGCATTAAAAATAGATGCTACATTAGCAGGAACAGGATTAAGCAAGATGCAGCTACAGGTGTATTATCGTAGATGGTTCAGCAATTACTGGCGAATGGCAACATTACTTCAGGTTGATTAACGGAGGCGAGTACTATGCTTTATTAGGCGATGTTACTTTGAAATAACTGCAAGGTGGCAGTAGGAACAACAGAATTAGCCTGCTGATGCAGTAACCCAATCAGAAATTAGCTCAGACAATGCCAGTAAACACAGAAACATTCCGATGGTACTATATCAGCGGGTGATTTTAGCCAATAACGCAAGTAAAACCATTTAAAGATAGATGCTCATATGCAGGAACAGGTTTAGCGCAGATCAGCTACAGGCGTATTATCTGTAGATGGTTCAGCCATTACTGGCGATGGTAAATATCAACTCAGGTGACTTAACGGAGGTGGAGCCTGCCCAATGCCTTATTAAACGGAGATTGGTACTTTAGAGATTACAGCTGTGCAGTGGCACACACAGAATTACGGCTGCTGAATGCAGTTAACCAATTGCAAATTAGCAGATAATGCAGTAAACACAGAAAATATAACCAATTGGCACAATAGGACAGTCGATTTACAGATAGCTCAGTAACTACGGCAAAAATAGCTTGAATTGGAACAATAGCTTCTGTTGATATAGCCAATGGAAGCAGTAAGCCAATTAAAATGTGATGCACTATGTGCCGGGTCAGGAATTGCACAAATATAGCTTACAGGAATATTAATCTGTTGATGTATCGGTTAAACAAGGCGATGGAAACAATAAGTTCCATCTGATTTAACAGTTACAGGTGGAGCAAACACTTCAACGTATGAATAACGTCACTTTATAGAAATCGCAGCAAGGAGCAGTGGTACAACTGAATAGCTGCTGATGCAGTAACCCACGCAAAATTAGCCGAACAAACGCAGTAACACAGAAAACATTACTGATGGCACTATACAGCAGGTGACTTAAGCAAACAATGCAGTAACACCATTAAGATTTGATGCTACATTAGCAGGAACAGGTTTTAGCCAATCAGCTCGGTTAATTATCTGAATGGTTCAGCCATTACTCGTGCGATGCTAAGATCACTTCAGGTACTTAAACGTTAGGTGGAAGATGCAAATGCCGAATTATTTAGGAGATGTTACTCTAGAGAATTACAGTGGTGCAGTAGGCACAACACAGAATTAGGACTAACCGATGTTCAGTAACTAATGCAAAATTAGCCGCCAATGAAGTAAAACACAGAAACATTACTGATATGGCACTAATCACAGCAGGTGATTAGCAAACAAGCGCAGTAACACATTAAGATAGATACTACATAGCAGGAACAGGTTTAGCCAGATCAGACCTAAGGCGTATTATCTGAGTGGTTCAGCATGTTATCTTCTTATCGCGTCATATCACTTCAGGTGAACTTAACGTAGGTATGGAGATGCCCATTGCTTATTAGGAGATGTACTTTAGGAGATCTAACAGCTGGTGCATGTAGGCACCAACAGAATTAGCTGCTGAATCGCAGTAACCCAACGCCAAAATTCAGCAAGATAATGCAGTAAAACACAGAAAATACTAAACCAATGGCACAATAGCGACGTCGATTTATGCAATTAGCTCAACGTAACCTAGCGTTTACGGCAAATAGCTGATGGAACAAAGCTTCTGTTGATCACTACGCCATGTGCCGTAACCCCATTAAAGGTAGACTGCTACTATTGCAGGGTCGGAATTGCAAGAAATATAACTAACCACTGAGTATTATCGTAATGTTATCACAGTTTCAACAGGCGATGGAACAATAGTTCATCTGATTTAACAGTTACAGGTGAGCAAATTCCTAACATTCGAATAACGTCACTTTAGAAGGAGGTCCGCATGCCAGGCGCAGTGTAGTAACAAACCTGAATTACGCTGCTGGATGCAGTAAACCAAATGCAAAATTAGCAGAACCACTTAACACAGAAACAACATTACGATGTAACTATACAGCAGCAGTTTGATATAGCTAATAACGCGTAACGCCTTTAAGATAGATGCCCTCCTAAGCAGGATCAGGAATTACTCCAGATAGCCGCTGAGGGAAGTATTAACTCAGGTCAGATGAAAAGCGCATCGGCTACGGATAAAAGTTAGCGATGCCAAAACAACTGCTTATAAGATTAGAACATAGTTGGTAATGAAATAACAAATGCTCTGGATGCTACACTAAGTACGAGCAGGTGCAGGAACAACGCAAGTCGTATCTTTAGATGTGGCTGCCTCTGAATCACTGCGAATGAATTAGCGAATAATCGCGGTAAACAACCCATTAAATTATTAATAATCGCTTCAGTGGCTAAAATAGGAGAGGACAGTAGCGACAGCTGATTTAGCCCCAATAACTCAGTGACCAGCGCAAAAATTACAAGTAGCACAAACAGCTATAGAGGCAGCTGATTTTACACAACGCCGTAACTAGCGCTAAAATAGTAGAATGGCTCGATTGGTGGCCGTTTAGATTTACTATAATGCGTAACACCTTTTAAAATAGATGCTACCAAACAGAGAACTAACAAGAATGTGACTACAGGAGTTTTATCGTCGAAAACTGAATTTGGCCTACGGATTACAGAGTTAGCTGATGCATACAATGCGAGTGCTGCTTTTGATTAGATAAAATAGTTTGGTAATGAAATAACAAATGCTACTGCCCCTTGGCGCACCACTTTAGGACGAGCAAGGTGCAGGAACAACGCAAGTCCATATACCTTGAATGTAGCCGCAGCCGGAATTTAACAGATAAATGAATTAGCCTGACATCAGACATAACTACATACAACAAATAGTTATGGAACTATCGTAACTGCTGACTCTAGCGGATAGCTTCGGTAACCTCGGCAAAATTTAACGATGAGAGGATTGTAACTGCTGAATTTAGCTGATAACTCCGTAACTACCAGCAAAAATAGCTGATGATAGCAGTAGCTTAATCAAATTACGCGAATGGTACAACACAGGGCAGATAATGCGCGGAATGCAAATTGGGAATTAGCACAGCCTATACGTCAACGCAATGTAAATACTACAGTTGAAAGACGCTAATCGGTGACGGGTACTTAATGAGCCAAAACATCCAACAAGTAGTTGAGCCATTGCGCCACAATCCACTTCAAAAGGCAGCAAAATTTTTTATAGCCGCCGTCCATAGCTGTTGATAGCAATCTAGTACTAACGACAATCTTTAAAATCTTATATACACAATATACAGCTCAGTATGCAACCCAGCGGTAGCCAGAACAAGCCACCACGTACACACGCAACGCAACTCTATCTATTATGTACTTTTTTTGACACCCCGGGTGTTTTCAAATGTCAGTGTCAATCTAGTGGGGTCATGACTTATGATGTTTTATTGCTTGCCATCAGTTATATTCAAAACGTAGTGTTTGTAGTAAAGTAAATAGGTACTATACAATAGACATAAATTTTGAAATCAATCAACACATAATAATTATTATTCGTTTCTACATCTATTGGCGATGTCCCCTTGAATGCGCTAATTTGAGGTGCCCAATATTTGCTCAAGCTCCAAAGTACCGATGAAATAATTATCGATGGTAAATAGACTCCAATTACGGTTTTAGGCGACTGTTTTTCTACGAAAGGTAAATCAACCTGGAGTCTATTTTTCGCTACCTATGACGGAACAAGCTGTGGAAACAAATGCGACTAGACGTATTTTATTTTAACAGACTGAGCCAACTGCCCACCGCTGCATAATCACGTGACCTTTAAGATATTGAACTAAAATGTTCTCCATCCGGGAGCGAGCATCACCTGTCACCATTACCGTTAACAGGGCACAAAAGCACCTACACATTACATGCAAACTCCAAAGCTGTTATTTAAATTGTCGCCACATTGGTAAGGACAGGAATCAAAAATATTACCCCAGATTTCCACGGTGGTCTGTATCAGGTCAATCTAGTACCTTGGTAATGAATGTGTAAGGTAGTGAAGATTCGATATATACAGCTACATAGAGAGCACTATCTCAATTAATATGATACTTGATGTACCCAATGCCTGGTACCTTAACAACGTCTAGCGCCGCGATGTACTGTAACGCTGGATGACAATGGAACCCAAAACGATCCGTCAGAACGATAGTGTCACTATACACCAATCCAGATTTTTATGGAGCTGATAGTATTTACCTATACGCTATGTAAGCTTTGGAGATTGAGTCCGAGCAACCTGTAACAATTGATGTATTGCCAATTTAGATACCAATGATGACGTTGTAAGCATTACTGAAAAATCAATTATTGTCATTGACACTGGGATTGTATATATAATGATCTTCGGACAAATGGAACTCTTACCCCCTACTTCGCCTACCAATGGTAGAAATAGTTAGAACCAAAATGGAACTCCGAACAACCATCCAGATGACATTTTACGTAACACCTAATAAAACCACGGCTTTTGTAGAAGTCACACAACCCGACACTTTTTCAATATACCCAGTTTGTGATACGCAGGTAATGTAGTACTTTCACCGTGACATTGTGTTTCGATGCACTAGATTTAAGAATAGCGATAAGAACGGGTATTTAGATGCATGGAAGAATTTGAACTTGGATAACGATAATGATCCCAACCATGCTACCGATCTGACGGCGAAGATATCATATATACATAATAGAATTGACTCTGATATGACGGAGTGCCAGACAATGTAGAAGCTCAAAACCACAGCAGATTATTATTGTACCAAGTGGAAAGTAGATGCAAATAATAATGGTTAGATGATGCTTATGAACAAAAATGGAACCTTGGTTTAAATCCGGTAATACTGATAACTCAGATACCAGAATTATTTAGATGAAGATAGGAATACTGAATGGGTGTTCCTGACGGCCATTGAGGCGCATGTTACAATCATGGCATGGTATTGCAGATGTGGTATATTAGTGTTGGAATGAAGATATATGAACGGCTTGATGATGGTTACGAGGCAGTAATCCATGATATTGACCTATGATGAAATAGATAATCCTTTTACAGATCTTCCCATACGATGAATGATGATACGCATTAGAGAATAGCTGACGATGATTGATGATAGGTAATCACAGCGACTATCGTGAAGATGTAAATGGTGATGTGATTGGTCTAAATGATGACATAAATAAATAACGGAATCAAATTATTTAGATCCTGACTTTAAGTGGTTGCTCGTGATAGTTAAAAGTGTAATAATGTGTCACACCGAATGGTGATTGGTGCTCATGATGTACTTCGAACTTGATGGATTGAAATTAACCCTAATAATACACGTTAAAATCTTTTAACAGATGGGTGTGTGGTGGTTGTAAACGAAAGCATACAATACCAAGGAAAACGTATTTGATGTACTTCTCATGGTGGGGTAATATTGAATAAGGACAATAAACTTCCAGTGGTACGTAATTTCTATATTATAAGATTGTCAAGATGCCGTCAATAACTGAAAAAACTTAGCAGGATACATTTACATAAAACAGTTAGTAATATCGAAAACCCATCAATCATACTTAATTTTAAACTCACTGTTTGGCCCTTGCCTATGCCTTACGCTATGTGAACAACGCGTAGTGTTTCTTGGCCAGCAAGACCGCCACATATACACAATACATGTATACACAGTTAGTGTAAAACCCGGCCTATGCAGGTTCAACGTGGGGCACTTAGTATTCGCAGCGCTGCATCGTTCGCGAGTGGTTTAGGTTAGAAGCGCGCCCCAACAACGCAACACTAAATGTACATACACCAATTGGGTATAGAGCAATGGGTTTAGGAGTATCTAAGTAAATGATAAATTGGAACCCACCTCTGAAACAAATTTGGAATGTGATTTTCTATACAATTCCAAACTTCAGAGAAGGGTAAACTGAGTTTTGGACTAAAGCAAGTGCTATTTAATAGACATTCGGTTTCACATTTAGATCATACGTTCAGAAAAGATAAAACCTTACAACCAGCATGTGGACAATAGGTTTTTCCTCCGAAATTGGAGCAGGGTATATTCATCATACCGATAATTTTATTTAGGATTTGCCAGTACCAAGAATATTAGAAACATCCCCATTTTTGAATCCTCCTCTTTATCGAACGGCAAAAAGATAAAGACAGATTGAATTTTTATTTTACTGGGCTAATGTTTTTGGGACTAATCCCTTCTTAAAATTTTAAAGCCAGTGCTCACTATAAATGGTTCAAGGCGCCTTGCAGTAGATGCATCCGCTAATTTTATGTTTGATAATAAGTTTATTCTTGGCGCTGCATACCGCCTGGGATGCTGCAACTTAGTGCCCTGGTAGGCTTTTTCATGTTCTGACTGAAGTTACTTATTGGTATAGCCCTATTGAACAGAGAAATTACAGAATTGGGTAAGCCCGCTTTAATCGACGGTTTCCTTTGAAATTATTTTAAGATATGATTTAAGTAAAAGACCAAAGAAGTAACCTAAGATCACCCAGATTCTTTTAAACGACAAGCTTTTTCAGGTTTACTGCAAATTTTAACCTTTCTTGTTACCGTGTAATTCAATATAAACTGACTTAACGTTTCTTTTTATTTAAGCCTGTTTTCCTTCATTAAATGGTGCTTATAGAAGTAAGAGGTTTCCATAAATTTTTTCTAGTCTTACTTTTTTTTTTTAAAACACAATGATACATTAAATTCATGGGTCCTTTAATCGTATCGACAGCAATAATTTTAGGTTTTTCATTATAGATTAATAACTTAAAGTATTATTTTTTGTCATGCATTAGTTCGCAAATTGCTAAGATTTAAAGAAAATAAAATTGAAACGAAGACGTGTTCATACTCGTTATATGAATTAGACGCCAAAATTGTACCATGCCAAAAATGGAGCTCACGAAAGCCTACTTCACCGTGCTTTTCTGTTTTTTGTATGAAAACGATAAGGTAGAACTATGTTGCAACAAAGAGCAGCGCATAAATACCACTCTCCTTTATTATGGGACCAAATACATGTTGCAGTCATCAGCGTGTTGGAGAATCAAACATTCAAGCAGAAAAAAAGGTTCAAGAAAAATGGGTTTTAAAACGAATTAAAAGAACTTTTTTCATTTATTACAAAGCACCTTTCGATAATGGGTTAACAGAAACACGAATTAGATCATGTGATGATGGTTTATGGCCATATGCCACCAAAGATTAACCCTGAAATGAAGTGCCGATTGAAATGGAATGAAGCCCTGAAGCTAATAAAAGCGATAATGTTAGAAAACCCCGACAGTATTAACGCATGGTTTTTAAAACATATTCTTTGCGATAAATTTTCAATCCACAATCACTGAAATAATTTTATACAATGAAGGTAAAAGTAAAGTAAAAAGCACATTTTAATGCTGCACACAGATTATACAGACAGATGGAGTTTTGAAAACGAATGATACTGTCTTTGTTTGTGTAATAATCCTAATTTTCATGGCCACAATTACGACTTATTGTACAGTGTTACGGTGAAATGTGATCAAAGAAACAGGTTTGTTATCGTGTAAAGTCCTAAAAGATTTAATTAAGAGTGAAATTGGAAAATGCTTTGAAAATCACAAAAATCTAAACGTAGGGTCTCCTGAAATTTAAAACCTAAACCCAATGCCCGAGAATATTGCAGTGGTCATTTGGGATAAATTGAGAGCACATATAAGATCAAGATAAGGAGTTAGAGGTGGTACTTCTATGAAACCCAAAAACTTTTGTGAGCTACTCCGGATAAGTAAAAAAAAAGCATGTACTACCCATTAAAATTTATCCTATTTTGAAGAACGCCTTTGGGGTGGTACTAAACTAGGGATATTTTTTGGCAAACATACTAGCGGAATAGTGTTGGGAAAGCTGGGGGAAATATCCACTGTATAAGGCGAGTGTTTTTCCGGTTGTTTGCAAACGGGCGATTTAGCCCATACATCACTGCAAAATTAATCGATGAAATCAGAGGCTTATTGGGTAAAGGTTGTAGAACGATTTGGTAACGGCATTCCCTATTTTGAATTAATTTATTGATGCTAAACAAGATTGTTCCAGCAACTGGCAATCCTAATGATGAATTGGCAAAAAAGCGTCAATAACTCTTTGGAAAAACGAAATGTTGGTACATCTCTGGATGCCTGAAACCAGATGCCGATTTAATTGTTGATTTAATAAACGGTTACTAAAAAGCCTATCACAAAGAGTATTGAAATAATACTTATTAGCGCTGTTGAATTATGAAAAGTGAAAGAAGGGGATACTTTTTTTATCAATACAGGAAAAATTCATGCTATTGGAAGCAGGGTTGTGCTGGCAGAAATTCAGCAAACTTCTGAAGTAACCTATCGCTTTTTTGATTTTAATATGAAAAGATAAAGCTGGTCATTTAGAGAATTTGCACCCTGATCTGGCTTTAGAGCATCGATTACGAGAAAAAAGATGATTTTTAAGGTGGCGTATGCATACCGATACAAAATACGTAAATTCAATGGTGATAGTCCTTATTTTAAACCCAAATTAATCTACAAACTTACAGAAATAATGAATTTTCGAACTTGCGTCAAAGAGATCATCTTTTACAATTTTACATGTGCGTAGCTTGGCCAGCAACCTATTGCTTAAGAGCATGGGCAAAGCCCATTTAAATAAAGGTGAAACGATACTCGTATCGGCGAGTTCAACAAAAGTTGATATTCATACCCATGACGCTACTATTAGAGGTTAACGATTTAATTCTAACATTCGATAGTACTATTGTACTATAAAAAGAATTACCTTTTGCAAAAATAAAATTAGTAAAATGCAAAAGTATTCAAATTTAAAAAGGATATTCCAACTACGTTTAGGTGATTTTGAAGCAGTATACTTTTGGGAAGCTCAAATAACAAAAAAGTTCAAAGAAGTTCTGCCCTTATAGAACTGACGCAATAAACTTTTGATGATTTAATTGTTGGACACGTAAATAAATAATACGTAGATAAACAAAGTAGCATCTTAAAAAAGTGCGTGTTGAATTAGAAGAAACAACAACTTTGGTTGAGAGATTAACAGTTAGGCTAAGGCAGCTATTCAAACGATACCAAAACAAAAGCTCCAAATTAAAATGGTTCCTTTTGTTTGTATTAAAAAATGCTAAGCTATTTAAAGCTCTTAATTTTTTGCCTTTTTTACTTCTCAATATTTTTTATATTTTTTACCGTACTAGAAATCTGATACTTCTGGCGGTGAGCATTTTGTAAATAGAAGTCCTTATATTTTCCGTTCGATTCTGCACTCATTTCAGCAATGTAAGGAGCTACTAAGAAATCTTTGTTATTTTTGCGCAAATTTAAACCGTAAGCGTAACTTCTGTATATAATTGTTTATCACTTAATTTAGTAAAGAGTCAATGCTAAAGAGTCATTAGAAAACTTAGGCATTAAATTGAGCCTGTAATCAGTTCTAAATCTTTTGCATTGTAGCGAACATTCCTGCGATACTCTTCATATTTTTTGTTCGATGTATCTTTCCGGTCCTGTTATTTTTAGCCTCAAGCTCAAATGAATTCCAAGAGGTTGAAATTGTAATAATGCAGCCTCACCAAAAAAAGGGTAAAATTCTGTCATTGATGTCATTGTTATCATCTTAGTTAAATAGAGGAAAAGATATCTGGATCTGTAACCGCTGTAGAAAAAAACTAAATCTTCTCCACTACCATTAATTTCTAAAGAATCTAAGTTTTTAAAGAATAGTATCTTGAATTTTGCTGCAAGTTAATAAGGTTCCCTTTTTTAAACTTTAATAGTGCCGTTAAACCTCCATAGTTGTTTGGCATCATTAGTACACCACAAGAAGCTACCAAAAAGTCGCTACTAAGAACCATAAATATTAAGTTTTCATCTCCATCCAATTTTAACCAACTCATGTATTTTAGAAAAAGGTTGGAACGTATTAGTTGTTTTTTTGAATGTCTATTTTAAGACTCACTTTAATTAGTTAAGAAAGGGGCAAATATCACTATTTTTTTTATATTAAACAGCCTATAATCGTATTCTAAAAATTAGAAGCACCTTCCATCAATACGGCACAAAGTAAAGACGTCCAGTTACCAACCACCATAGCCAAAACAGCTTAATAAACTCCAACAGAGGTCAATAGGGTCGAAAATTAGCAGCAACGACAAGGAGCAGAGCACGCCACCACATGGCTTGACTATACCCCACAGCCAAAAAGAAGTACGGTGCCTTATCAGTTTTTGCGACAAGAATAAGCAAACCGGCATGAAATGGTAAAATCCAAATAAAACCTTATGAAATTATAAACCAGGATTTTCTAGTACTTTACTCAAAATCCATTTTCATACCACCTCGTGCCACAAAATATAATATAAAAACCACTCCCACTTTATTACTGGCTCCAGCCCCTTCATAATTTTTGCCTAGTAGGAAAGTACATATGCCCAGTATAGTGGCAACAACTACCATTCCAAAAAAAACTGGATCCTAAAAAGGATAGAAAATTACTAAGGATCTGCCAAGGAGCTGCTATTTTATTTAATAGTCACTGATGCCATCTCCAAAAAAAATGAGAAAATACCTAGGCTGTAAAAGCAAAGAATAACAACATCAAATATACACTTTTAAGCTAGGTACCACGTAATTTTCTCAGAAAATAAGGTAACTTTTTTTTCGCAATTCCTCAATAGCAGAAGTATCGCTTTTAAGCCATTGTGTCGATTTTTTTAAAAGTTTTTCCAACAACCAAATAAAATAATCGCCCAATCGCAAACATATAGCTACAACAAATCAACCAAAACCATTTTGCCGTAATTCATCAGGGTTGTATGAAAAAATTTCAAGCATAGCGGCCTGGTTGGCTCACACCGCTCCAACTCACTGCAATAGTAGAATAAACTCTCCAAATAGCATCAAAATCATTGCGCGCCGAACCGTTTCAGGAGAAACAAGTGGATACAATTAAAATGGCTATAGACCGCCGATAATGATACCTACTGTCCCTGTAAAAACTAATTAAGGCCTTTAGCCTAACTGCAATCCGCTTTTAAGCGTACTCCAATATGTCCCATTAATACATGCGGCTGCTATAAATACCTACTCCGCCCTAAAATAAGTCGATATTTCATCAGAAACGATATAGGCTGCTAAAATGGAGGGCAGTAAATAGCACATTTAAACGGCAGGCACAACGCTATAAAATTTACCCCAAAACCTTAAGATCGATGATGTATAAAAACCAGCCAAACATAGGGTGAGTATCCAAAAACCTACAGTATCGTTGTAATAAGTGTTGTCGTTTCCTATTTTTTATTGGTTTTTGTCAAATATAATTAGAGACAATGAAATCTACAGCTGTTCTTTCTTATGAATCCTAGCAACACCATCAAATCCGGTGTTTTTTTGCGGTAACGTAATTTGCTATTTCTTTTACCGATACACGAGCGTTTACCCCAGCACGCCACAACTGCATATTTAAAGCATAAATCAAAATCGTTTATAGTTAATCACCGAGCAATTTACCTGGTCTAAGGTCATGAGGTGCTAATAACAATGTATAGCGTTATTTAGAGACCCGATTTTTTGGGCTATTTCAATTAGCGTTTCGTAGAGCTGTAAATGGCAATAGCAATCACTAAGCCGTATTCTGTAAATCTGAAATAGGGATCAGTGGTATCTTTACTCCCATTAACATTTACTTATGTGCTCAGAAATTTGTCGTGCTTTCAATCACTCCAGGTGTCAAGTAGTACTTTTAAATTCAGGTGTTTTTTTGTATAGGTTAAATTTCTTTGCTAACCCTCTCTGATTTCTTCTACAAACCATTATTTTTATAATACAAGCTAATTTAATGTCATAAACGGAGGCAAGCTGGGTTG
>Ga0163217_1020892_pt1 | contig 15736 bp, 10 predicted proteins | sample SynspAceP_FD_185933 | JGI IMG/M metagenome (GOLD analysis project Ga0163217, IMG submission 185933) | Saline lake microbial communities from Ace Lake in Antarctica - Synechococcus sp. Ace-P (PacBio error correction) | ecosystem: Environmental > Aquatic > Non-marine Saline and Alkaline > Saline ...
AGAGAGAGTTAGATCCTTTAACATAAGACAAACATTTTTTTTTCTTATGTCTACTACATTTTTTCAAGGGCATGGCTACACGAGATTTGATTTCTTTGGGGACCCGTTAATAACATTTTCTTCCCTGGGGAGTGTTTTTTTTATCTTACCGCCCTGGACAGCCCATTATTTGGAAGTTTTTGGAAAGCGCCCCGAAGGCTATATTTTTTTCATACCAGGATTTTTTTTATGAGCTTATTTTTTTTCAAAAGCAAATTGGGGGAACATTTCATTCTATTATAACCATAAACTACACTCTTACATTGCCCTCCAGGAGGTTATATTTCTAGAATTGCGGTTTAAGAAATTAATGATGAAGTATTAATAATGGGAAAGGCATATAAATTTCAAACTAGCGCAGTTATAATGCAACTATTAGAATTTGGCCGGCAATACAGTTTGGCAAGGCCTCCAAAGTACACTTCTTTATGTATTTATGGAGACATTGCGATTTGAGAAAAAATCGAAAGAATTTTAGAACTAAAAGTCTGCCCAGTTTTTAGCTGATAAAATTAATATTAATGAAACATTTTAATGGATCGTTAGACATTGAAAAAACAAGGACGATTTTGGATTACAACGAGTTATATTGGATCCCAGCTTTAGTTTGGCTAATTCTTTTACCGATTGGAGATCCTTGGGATATCCGGATTTGCCCTTATTTTTCCATGTTTTAAATAAAGAAATCAGTGGAGTTTAAAAAAGGTATAAAATCTTTGGATTTTAATCATAAATTATTCCCGATCTATGTTTAATATCAACTTCCTATGGAATGATAAAAACATTTTAAGGCTTAGGTTCTTGTTTTTCCTAAAGATTAATAGGTTTGCGCAAGACTGCCATGGAAGGCTACCACATTTCTTGCTAAAAGCTAGTGGAGAAAGTAAGGATGCAAAATCAATTCCTACTTAATATGAAGGTTGATGGGACAAGGGATATAAAAATCAAACTCTTAAACTTAATATTTAAAAAAGAGAATACTCAATTTACACAGTTGAAATTTAAACATTATTAAAATTGTATCTTTCTTATAAGATTAACATTTTTGTTTGATTCGCTAGTTTTAAGTTTTGATAATTTAAAAAAAGTTAATTTAACTTCTAACTCATTGACCATTGAATGGCTATAAGAAACTTGGATGGTGAAGACGGGTTGCTTACACCGATATTTGAAATTAATTGTTGGATTTGACTACTTGTGAGGAAGGTGTGGTGAGTACTCTTTTTAGGATTCGGTTATAAAAATGTTGGGTGGTGTTCGAAAAGAGGTCATTTTTGCGCGGGGTAATCTAAAATATTTTGAGAAGAAGAATTTAAATAGTGGACGAAGGGAATTTGATCAGTAAATTGTACACCAGTGACCGATCTTCCAGGCATTGCATAGGGTTACGTTTTTATGGATGCTCAAAGGATCAAGGGCCCAGGATATGGTGTTTGAGTTACGAGACACTTGGCGGGTTTATAGAAGTGTTTATTTGGAGCCTTTGATGACAAATTTTCTTTACTGATGAATCGGCCGGGAACATTGCCCAGAAGGGTATTGATATTGGTATTGGTGTTGCCGGTTTACCAGGCCATGATGCAAAGATTTGGGAGCCTCTAGTAGAGGCTACGGGATATGAGGTGGAAACCAAGGAAAAGCAGATCCTTGGGGGAAATTTATTCAGTAGACATGACGCGGAGGAATCGGAAGGTTGGTTACGCTAAGGAGCTCGAGATTTTATGCGAAGAAAAAGAGCTGTAAATAATCATTGTTTTCAAGCTGCCTGGTTATTATACGGCACAATAATTCTGGTAGAAGCACAATCTTATTACGGAGAACGGTATTGCCTGAAATTGGAGCGTATCATAGGATTTAGCAGTGACAGGGAAACCTGTGGGAAGTGCCAGATAATTAAACATTGTTAAAATGGTGTAAAGGTTATCGAGTAAAGCTTGATCCAGGAGGTTTTCCAAAACGCAGTGATCCTTTTGCAAAAATATTTAAATTTCATACATGCACTACTAGAGACAATTTTAATGGATCTGGAAGAAGAAATTACGGATGAAACTTGATCGTCCAATGGAATATTAGAAAAATAAAAATATGATGAATGAAATTTGGATTTAATTGAGAAACTAGATTAATAATATCCTTATCTTGCAATTGTTGGGATAGAGGTTATCCAGAGCATTCCTGGGTTTTGCAACTCCTTTGATGTTGGTGATGTTGAGTGGCGTTGTAATTGTTGGTATTGGTGATGTTGCACGCGGATCTTCCGATATTGGCCTTGAATCAGGTTTTATTGCGGGTAGTCTTAGGGTTTAATGTGTTGGGTGGCTTTTGCTGTTTAACGATAGATGTTAAAATGTTTAAAAGAAAAATAATCGGGGATTTTTTTGATATTAATTATGATCGTTACATAAATTTTATTGTTGGCTAACAATGTTGGGTCACCCCGAAACGGCGAAAAAGGGAACTTACTGCCGGTCGATGGATGGCATTGTGGGAAGGTTTTTGTTTCCATGAACAGCAGGTTCCACATTATTTATATTTAATTGGGAGGGAATTATTATTGGTTTATTATTGGCTGGTTGATAGCTATTAAGGTAGACTGAAAAAATGCAAATTGGGTCTCTTTTGTTTAATGGCTTTGGAGGGGCTGCGCGCCCTGATCGGGTGGTAAGAATAAAGTAAAAATGTTATAAGCTACACAGCTAACATAGTTTGTGGATTATAATAGGGGCATTACTTTTTTCGGTAGTTTATTGCTGGGGCAACTCGGTATCTAAAGGTGGTGGTAAGGATACATATTAAAACTTATAAACAAATTACATTATCGGAATTGTCATTTTTGCGGCATTTAATGGTTTTTTATAGGTAGATAGTCAGTTTTATTGTACCATATTGGCACAGTAATCTATGGATTCTTATTTGTGCTTCCCTTTTAGGGGGGTGAAGATATGCAGTGGTAATATACTGCTGAATTTTTCACGGTTTGGTGCACTACGGGATTTTATATAAATATGGTATGCTCGTTGGGTGGAATCCTGGTGGTTGCGGATTATTCTAACAGTTGCCATGTGTGGGCGCATGAATAGAATTAGGGTGTTTTTTTTTGGGCCTTTTGGGGGGCTGCAGCATGTGGGAATAAGACTAGGATAATAAGAGACAGCAGCGATGCGGCTATATGATGAACTACTCAATGTGGTATAGTTCAGGCTGGTTGGAGTTTTGACAGAAACTGTATTACAGAGTTGAGAGCTTTGACAAAAAGGGGTATGTAAAGTATGCGATACATTCCTGTAGCTGGACGTAAGCGGGACTATGAAATGTGCTATTCGTGCCGAATCCACGTGGAATAAAATATGCTGGTTTGAAATGGAAGATATTAATCCCAGTTTAGATCCGTATATAGTAATGGTTGTTTGGAGCTTATGATGTTTGTAAACGCGCATACATCAGCGAGTCATATTACGGGTATGCCTTCTTGGATGTTGCAAATGAAACATATCATTGTAACAACAGTAGTATGATGCGGTTATGCGGGATTGAGCATGAATTGTTTACAATTCAACTCCATGCTTTTTCGGTGGATTGCAGGCGTTGCGGATTGGGTGGGGAATTGAAAAATATGTGAACTTTGGTTTTGGGTTTTCATTAATTGGGGGAGGGGTTTTTGGGGTGTTTTCTGGCTATATTATTAAATAAAACACTGATTATATTTTTCGGTGGTGCATAGTTCATCGTGGATGTAATTCTTGATAATTTCTCTGATCTGCTCTTCTATTCAATGTTGGAACGGCAATAGTTCACATATTTTAGCATTATGGCCATTAACAGCGGAGAATTTATAATTAATCAAGAATATGTGCTCTATTCTCCTCTAGGACATAAAGATTCTACACTTTACCCGTCTATGAGTAACATAGTTTTGGTAATTCTCTGTAGTGATACTATCCTTGCATGATTTTCAGCAAATATATCATACTTGCGTATGTGGTGCTTTTTACTTTAACTCTGGCACTTTTGTAAAGCCTGTAACTTGTTTTTGTACTAATTTTCCCGTAGATAAGGCCTAGATGTCATTTTCCACTATTTTATGTAGTCTAGTTTAGGGTTGCCTTTTATCACCTAGATTTTATTTTTTTGTTCTGCTGGAGGTACATGGTGAACATACTGCGTTTTAGATACTCGGTATAAGGCATCTGATGCATTGTCTGCCAGTAACTTTTTAAATTTTTGAATTCATTTCATATCTCCTGTTTTCATATTGCTCATTTTTCGCTTATACGACATTATTAAACCGTTTTATATATTATAATTTAAAATGATGGATTTTATCTGATTAAATATTGATTTAGTAATATAATTCTCATTTATGAAAACGCATAATTGACTATAGAGGTGAAATAATTATGTTATTTTCAGATTAAGGGATTTTTCCATTATGTAAATTATTTTGTCGATTATTAATTGTCTAATTTAGAGCCTCAGTTTAGAGGTGTGACATGTAGATTCTTTCCTTTATGTTGACGACATTTTTGGCATAAATATTGGTCATGATCTTTTTTTTGTTTTCGCTCTTGAGTACCTAGGGGTATGCGTTTATACATATATTTGGAAAGCCGAAGCGATACACCTCAGTTCGGTGACTGTCGATAGTATCGGAGGGGCCGGGGCTCAAGGAATACGCACAGGCTAACGCCTGTGTTTTCGTTTTCCGCTGTTGAGTACTAGGGTAACACGCAGTGGAAACAAAATCGATCACAATGTGATCGGATTTTTCTTGTCGGGGTGGAGAGTTGGAACCTCTAACATCCATTGAAAACCCATAGTGTTACAGATATTTTCTCCCTAAAAAAGACACCGTGGATAGGAGTATCGCGGCGTTTTGACGTTTTTTTCGTACTTCAAAATAAGAGGTATATAACGTGCAATGGATTTAAATTTATTCATCTTTATTTGAACTTTAGAGACTGGGCTAGGTTTTTATAGGATACATTTAACGGTGTTTATCAGAAGAAACAATGTTTTTTACCTTATATTCTCAGGGATTTCCTGTCAGTTTTGATATAGATATCTTTGATATAGCTGCCTTTCGACTACAGCAGTATTTTTTCCTGCTCAAGAGTTTTTACTGCCCTGGTAATCCTTTCTTGAGTTATACTTGCTCAAAAAAATTCCCATTGTATATTAGGCTTTGCTTATCCATTCATAGTTTTATTAATTCCATGACGTGAGTTTTTTCAGCATAAAACCTTTGGAACTGTTCGTTTTGGCATACTATTTGAGTTGTTGTTTCTGAATTTCGGCATATGGTATGTCCTTAATCTGCACTACCTTATAAAATAAACGCTGTCTTTGTATGACACATGGAATGTTATTTTAATCGCCATTCAGGCCAATAATCTTCATATCTCCTTATTGTATTGAGAGCTGCTGTTGGTAGCTTCCCCCTTTCTAGGGGGCTACATGGCATAGTCACGGAAGACTTTACAAAAAAAGACTTTCAGAGGTTTGAAATTTTGGAAAGCACAATAATCGGAGGTTCTTATTTTTATGGTGATTTTTCGGTACACGAAGGGGGTTATTCCACTCTAACTATTGACTGTTTGTGAAAAAGGCAATGATTCTAACACAGGTAGCCACAATTTCAGGAACCGAATTGGTCGATCCCAACAATTCGTCGGGATATTGATTCTATATTTCGTTTTAAACATGTAAAAATGACGCCATCATTTTTACTAAACCCTTGAAAAAGATGGTCGACTTTATTGACCAATTAGGGACTATTTTAATGGATTTTTGGTTATATTTTTAGATACCAAAATCAATGACCAGTTGACATAGACTTCCGTAGTGGTAGGTAAGTCATATAAAACTTGTTTTTGAAAGTGCTTTGATAGGTGCAGTCAGAAGTTGTGTCAGAAGGTGCCATAGATGATACTATATTTTGCTTGGGGATGAGGTAGTTTTTTTGAATCTTGTGGACAATGAGCTGGTTTGAACTTTGTCAGAGTATACTTGCGGCTGTTTTCAAGGAGTAAACAGTTTCAATTCTGGAACATTAGGAAAAACCATGGTTCATTGTATAATCTATCGATTTTAGAAGTGATATTTTAGTCGAACTTTTTCCACATGGGAGGAAGGTTTTGAACGCAGCAAACCATTCGCAGTCCATATGGCTACATAATCACAAGCAATATTGGTGCAGTCTCTCTCAATTACGTAAGCTCTGCTGTGGATGAAAATGCATGGTGGTTTCAAATCAGATGTTGGGTACGAACCAAGATCGTTTTCATTTGACTATTGAACGGGTTCTAACAGGTTTTCTATACTATTTCGTTATTGTATATTTAAATACAGAATGTCAGAAATAGTTTTATTAATTTAGATAAATGGGCTACTTATAGTATTATTTTCTAATTTTTGTACTTCTAGAAAACATAGATTTCTATAATTAAGATTTATATGCAAGAGTGACTACTGACTTCGGAAAGCCAGATTAGAGAGGGGAATTGTGAAATGAATGACCAAAATGACCAGTAAATGTTGTTGCGACATACGTGTTGAAAACGGCACATATAGACATTTCAGTCTGAGCGCAAACCCGGGTGTATTTTGTTTCATTTTCAGAGGTTAATTTCGCAAAACGTCAGATACGTTTTTTGGTTAGATCCGCCAATTATGGTCTGTTCGACTTTGGTGAACCTTGGTTCAAGGCCTTTACATGAGAATATAATCGAAGTACCATTTGCACAAATAAATGCACTTGCGAAGTAATTGCAAATGATACGGTAGAATCATCCAGAGTTTGCACTAAATCTTTGCCATCTGTGCTTTGACCTTTTTTGTTTATTATTCCTTGAGGAGTGAATTTGATTCCTGGGGAACTGCGTTTTCGAAGTTCCAAGATCTGTTCTGGCCTTGGTGCAGATAAGGAACTTCTATAATAATTACCATTAATGAACACTTGAGAAAGGACTAGAAATCCTGGGGAAGATTTGTATTCAATGTTGTTGGCATCGAGTCGAAGGGAAAATTAACCATCAGGAGAGTAAAGAGGGGTAGTAGTATTGACCTTCGCTGGGGTCGTGATACCGTTACATGCAGTTACGATGCCTATTGACTATTATGGAACATCAGATTTTAGAAGTTTTCGTAAGAACTTGAATTAATTGCAAAGGCGTTTGCTAGAATGATACGCCTATTTTTCACATTAACTGATGGGGCCGTGTTGTACGCAAGATACTATGTATGCCGAAATGCGATAAAAGCGAGCACGAGTTTCCTTTGTTGGGCTTCCCGAATGAGATGCCGCATTATTTGAGATCCGAATGAATTGTCATCGACGTAAAATCAATCCGCTGTCGGTTTTGGTTTTGCATCATAATTGGTTTGGCGGGCTACTTCGATGCAGAAAATCATGAGGTTTTATTGCCATTGGCGAAAGTGGAAGCATAGAAATATTCGATATAAGAGAGATTCGAAGACTAGATGAGATTGAGGAAAGTAGGCTAGATTATTTGATGAAATTTAACCGATTACCACAAATAGTACATGGCAAGATTACATTTTTATTAAAGTGAGACGAACATTGTTTAGAAGGTTTCAGGTTCTGTGACTGGAACTGGGTTGTGAGATAGTAAAGGACTTGTGGTGATTGTGGCGGCGTAATGTTCTTGCGCTACCTGCTGTCATCGTAAAGCTGAAGATGGAAAAAAGGTAGCGCTAGTGGATAGAATCGAATATGTTGGAGTTGATGATATGCTGATGAATTCAGCCGTTTGTGTTGCCAGTTGATTAGTGCGAGCTTGATGGAGTTGAATTAACGTTGGCATAATTTTTTGATGTCTGAAACGATAAATTAAGGTATTCCACTGTGTGGTTATTGGGCGCTAGTTGCCGGTGTGAATCTACTTTTTTGCCCCTTCGGGCGGAAGGTGGGAGGTCAATATATTTTGATGCGGACTCTGAGTTGCTTATCATCGACCACGTTGGTGAACTTATTTCACTATGAACAGGGATATTGCTACTCTTTGATGGTCGTGAAGTTATGACGTGACAACATTCATTAATTTTGGGTATTATAAGTAGTTGTTGATTCCAAGGTAAAGATTGGTGCTAGAAGACGGTTCACTAAACTATGATAAATTGGTGTTTGCACTGGGTCGACCCTTGGTTTCGCAATTTTCAGGTTAGCTTAGTGCTAAATGTTTTTACGCTAAGAACAGTGATGTTTGGGAATTGAAATAGCTTTTGGAATACTCCCCAGAGAAAAAGTAGTGGGTAATAGGAAGGTGGTTATATTGGTTAGAGATTGGGTTCCATAAAAAGTGGTGAATAGTGACCGTTTTTAGAAACGGAAAACGGAATTTTAGCCGGTTTGCTTCTGAATGTAATTCTTTTCATGACTAATAAGTTATGGGTAGATGTTTTGACAGGTAAATGTTACGTCATAGAAGGAAATATCAAATAAAATAGTTTGTTCCAGATGGGTCTGTTCTGCGGATATTATAATTATCCGGAGTAGGATCCCGTGTTTAATACTGAACTTGCCGAAAAGCGGATCTATCGAAACCGGCTCAAGTAGATGCCAGGACACGCCACCAAGCGATGAACTTTATGCATTGGTATGTACCTTTCATCAATTACATTTGAACTTATGTCCGATTAGAATCCGTTCAAACGGTGTGGAACAGGCAAAGTTGCTGCGCTTCAATTGTGGGCAAAGAAGTAGTTTTTATGTACCATTCGTGGTTCTGGTCCCAGACATTGATATACAAATTACATTGTAGGATTTCAGGTGGCTAGATCATATTGTATGCCGAAGGGAGAAAGACACTTGTTTTTTCATTTGGTATTTTAGTGGCGATAGGCTCTCTCGTTTGATGCATCAACCTGCTAAGGATATGTTAATTGGACCAATCTAATATATCACGAATGATTAATAACTAGCGATGCTTCGATAGATTTAGCAGACTTTAATGCTTGCCTTATTCATAAATATTGATTAGAGTACTATTGGGTATAATTCGAAAGTGATTACAAAGGTGACGGTATTTGTTATTGTTACGGTCAATATGTTTCCATGCTAAGATGATGAGGTATTGGTAAGATAAAGCAGCGGGACTGTGGCCAATACCGATCATGATTCTTAATTGGGGGAATTTGTTTTGGGGCACGAAGGTTCAGGAATTGTGAAGCTATTGGTTCAGAAGTCCAAAATGTAGCTGTGCCGAGATCGTCATTATTAATTGGGCAACCTGTAGAATGGTTATTCATGTGTTCGAGGTGAATATTTGTGAAAACAATCTCCGTGGTAGGTGAGCATGGTACAGGAGGGGGCATGCCGTCTTTAGAGGGGACACATATACAGGGAAGCCTATCGAACGTTCCTTTATATTGGGGACCTATTGAATATACCATTGGTTAGCATCTGCGGTGGTCTAAAATCGGTTTCGCATGTTTTTTCTGGCAGTATTTTTCGTGTGGGTGAATGAGGGATAGGTTCCGTTGTATTCAGCAAAGTAACGAGGAAGTTTCGGTTGTTGTTTTGGGTACAGGTGGAGTTGGATAAATGTCATTCAAGGCGCAAAGCGAGTAAGCGCAATAGATAATTGGGCAATAGATAGTTATATTAGGCGTTTGGAGATGGGAAGACTTTGGTGGCTACCCATACATTTGGAGATAGAAATGCAATGGTTTTACTACAGCTGCCCTGAGGTAGTTAAAATGAAGATAGTGGAGCGGATTATGCATTCGAATGTACGCGTTCTGAGTTGGGCATGGTCTCTAGCCATGATTCGCATGCCCAGGAACCCGCTGTTAAGTCAGTGGTATAGAAAGGATTCGGGTTTGATGTTTGTTTGATGGGATAGGTATATATCATCTTATATGGAGGGTGCACTCGGAAAAGACTTTCCGAAATAGATGGAGCTATCATCTTGGGCTTTAAAATTGGAGAAAGATAATAGAACTTGCTTGCCGAATTAGACAACTTTTTGACGACCATGTTAATCTGGAAAAAATGCAAAGGGGTATCGTATTTGACTAAATGGAAAAACCTGTTCGAACAACAGAAATATAGAACGAATTCGGAGTGATATCTTTCGGTTTATACTGTTAAAAAAACTTTAAGGGTAGGGGAGATTTTGTGTTTTTGGTTCTCCGTGAGAACGCCTGAAAATACTTATTTTTAAACGGAGTGTCTGGGTGCGCTTTGGGTTTCTGGTTCGCAAAAGTGGAGTAATGTACACCTGGGATGATACAGGGGTGAATCGCCCATGTCAATGCGATGCTTCCGATGGGGTTTGGGTGATGGTTCGGGTTATTTAGCACAACAGACTTTGAAAATGGTTTGTCGAAGATGTTCCCATTCTGTAAAGAGACTGCTGTGTCAAGTAAGAAGCGAATTTGTTTATTTTGGATTTCTCTGGGGGTTTTTGAGCGTTGGTTTAGGTATAAATATGGAAAAGTTAAGCTATTTCGGGCGCTTCTACCATTACAATATTACTCAATGATCTTGTTGAAGACTCTAATAGAAAATTAATAAGCCAAGAATGAGCCGAGAGAATTATGTTTTAGGAAGTTATAAAAAATATAAGCACCATATCAAAGCTAGTTTTTGATTTGTGGCTGAGATGATTTGATTCTATATGTAGATTCTGCACTGCTTTTAAAGTAAGAAAAAATGAGGATGTTTATGAGGATTTCCGGGCGCTCATGATGGTCGTATTGGGAAGAGCGCATCGTGAGATCGTTGCTCTTTCTTTTGCCTCATTTAGTATATTATTTGCACTGTTTTTATGGAAAACGTTAACGAACTGGCGAAAAAGAAGGCGGATGGCTGATAGTAGAGTTTTGATAACAGCTGGAAAGTTAGACCAGACTAGAGCGTGGAATTAAATAGGTGAGAGACACAAGAAGCATTCTGGATTACATGCTTATTTTGACGATGATTATTTGGGAATGAAGATAAGGCCGAACAATTTCATGAAATCTGCCTGTTCAAACCCATTGTGGTTTAATTGATGTTCTTAAGTGCTTTATTTGAATTAAAATATACTTTAGATAATTCGGTATTATTGAGTCAAAGCCTAAAATGTTGTGGTTCATCAGACAAATTGATATTACGTTGGGCAGGTAGCCTGCAAATGTTTGCTAAGGATCGTAACGCCAATAGCATTCTGTGGTTTCTGCCTATTTTCACCATAGATTTTCTAATGCCGGACTTTTTTGTGGATGTTTGGGTCAAAGAGGATTTTCATAGTTGATGGACTATAAACATCTTCTGATGAGGTTAAATATTGACTTGTTAAAAATATAAGCGAATTCCAGCCATAGAACTCATACTTTTTTCATTTTTTGAAGTAATTTGTCATAAAAATAGCCATCAAACCAGACACCATTTTTAATAAAATACCTTTGGATATGTTATGATTTGTGCAGTAATGTGTAAAAATGTTTCTTACTCTAAATCATAAGATCGGAGCCTTAGGAAGATGCTTATCCTTTGCCATGTTTGGGGTATATGGGCAGTTTTAAGATAGTTTTCCTAGTAAGGAAGGAAATAAAGGTTTGGCGTACAACTTTTCCACTAATTTTCATTTAAAGGTATTTTGGTCGCTCGGACCTATTTGCATAAGTGAATGTTTATCATGAAAAATATATTTCATTGATGGCATACCCGCAATTTAGTTTTTGAATTTTCGAGAGGCAACCATTTACTACGAACTAGAAGTAAGGTTAAAGATATCGAGGCGTCGGAATGCATAGGGTTTGAGAAGAGTATGACAATCTGATTTGGCTTATTTTGGGATACAAGGTAGGGTAAGGCGATGAATTTGACGATAAACAGCTTCTTTCGTTTTAATATTTACGGTTTTCGAAAGTTCTCTAGTATAAACTTGGTCTATATTATTAATTCCGCTAACCAGTTTTTGTTTTTAAATATTATCCTTGTTTGTATGATGTATTACACCCTAGCGTAATTATGTAATTTTATTTCCCATTAGGAAAACCAAATTTTATGACAGGTTGAATTACTAAGAATGTATTGGACGGAAATATCTTCCCGGAAAATACTCGAATGATCTGTAAAATGTTCATGTCCAGTAGAGTCGGTGCGGGGAGCGGTCAAAAGGATGAGCGTAAGGTATTGGTTTGATTGTAACAAAGAGGGAGCGGCGTTTATGTATCGGAGATTAGCATAAAAATGCTTACGAAATTTGAATATGTTTTTTGAATTTCTTCTGATGAAGTGTATTCTGCAACAATCAATGCCAAGATTTATTTTGAGCTGCTCTAGCGGACCAAGAGCAAAATTGACGAAGCTGCTCCCCTTTTAAAAAGATAATAGATTGAATGTACATTGTTGATTTTAGCGGTAGAAAAGGAAACGGAACTGGACAATGATTTTTCCACAGATATCTTTTCAATTGCACAATAAAGTTTAGAGTTGCCGTGCTGAGACCTATTTTATTTAATGCATATTCGTCGTTGTCATACGCGAAACCTACTGATGGTAATTTAAGCAACAAGATATGTTGGGGTCATATGAGAATCTATTAAGCCGATTATAGAAAAGATGAAAGGCCAACAGAGCAATGAGAACCCATTATTGAAATCAAACCAATTATCCCAAATTTAATGCAGGAAATGAGCTTTATAACCTTTGGGAGAACCATGCTCGGTTCCTTAGCACGATGCTGCTACCTTAAATCATTCGGTTTTCAGTCAACTATGAGGATCTGATCCCCCATGTGGCCAGTTCGCTGGGTGTATGGCCAAGAGCGTGGGCATATTATAAGTTTCAACAATAACTGGGGATGCAGCCATAGTTCTTTTAAATCTATGGTTTGATATTATAGTACGCGGGAGGGAATAGATTTGGGCGCTATTTTATAGAAATTTAGGATCTTCATCCGTTTAGATGTTTTTATGACGAGCGCGTTCCTGATATTGTGAAATTGGAACTTACGAGTTTGATTGGGAGGACTATTGAAAACAAAATGGTTATTTCTTTCCGGATCACCGGTAATTCTCCAAAGACATTGGTGCGAGGAACTATAAGCGGGCTATGGTGCCCAGGAAAAGGGGTCAAGTTGGTTTTGACTGATTACGCGTAGGTCGCTTGGAGATCCAGCCTGACTGCACGTAAAATGTTTTGACCGAAATATAGCGGCTACTGGTAATCTATTTGGCGCAATGAAGGATGTCCTTAAAAGATATTTATGAGTAGATAACCGGTGATCTCTATAGTTGATCAGGACTAAGGAAGCGTCACGGTAGCGCTAAAAAATTGGGTGAGTAGCTTTACGGGTGCGAGAGATTTTTCGCAGTAACATAGTTTCTGGCGTTTTTTTTCTATTTCAATGGCAAATCTGTTTTCAGATCTATTGATTGTGCAATTACAAAGATGTTTTGGGCAGGATGGCCTTTTGCAGAGGCGCTTTAACGCTATGACTGGTTGGAGATAAAAAGTAGTTTGACTTTGCTACGATGCTTTTGCCTTTAAGCATACGATACAGGGGTAGCACACAGTAGTGAAAAAGATTTTCCATTATGGAAGGTAACCAGCAGGTGACGTATTACAGATGAAAAGATCGAATAGTTAAGATAATAGAAGAAAAATATTGGCCTTGTTGTATGAAAGAAAATATAGTCCATCATTTCTAACGGCTTTAATGCAATGGAGGCTGAAGTCTTGAATACTCGACCAACAGGTTTTTTTAAGGAGATTACAATGCAGAGATCTGTATTCAATCCGATGTGATATGGGGGCCGGTAGGTAAGAATAGTGAATGGAAGAGCCATCAAGGCAAGGAGTCAGTTCCTAGTCATCCAAATACGAATTAGACTTAAAGATTGCCACAAGATGGTATTACGGTATTGATGGTGGCACATTGAAGTCTGTGTTGCATAGAACTGGGGCCGATATTAATAATTTATTTCCTGCGGAGCCTTGGAATCAGATTCTTTCTAAGTATCAAGCTCTTGGTAAAGTCGGATTTTTTTGTTGGTTAGGGGTATAAAATTTATTGATAATGGAAGATTGGATGGAGGCGGTGGTCAGGGGTTGGACTAGGGAGTTGTTTTGACCAAGCAACAAGGAGTAGTGGTTTGGGCGTATAGAAAGTAGCGTGAAAGACTTCATTCAATTATACAAATAACAGGACAGCTTTAAATTGAAAAAATAGAATTGTTCAAGTTGCCAAGATGGTTGTTCGTGAGATTAATAAATGTGGAATTTAGGTTGGGGGGGACCCCGTAGTCGAGGAAAGCTGATTTACCGTTGCCGTGTATTAGAGTAGAGCAATATTTATTGGAGTACCGCAATTAATTCGAGAATTTGGCCAAGTGCTTTATAGAGGTGGTTTTTTATGAGGAGGTCCTATTTAATGGAGTGCTCATTTTTCCGGTATTGATCGGCTTTGGGATATAAAGGAAGTTCTTATGTGCTGTTTTGATTATTGGGTGGGGCGTACGACGAAATGAAAATGTATTTGTTGGATCGGGAGATAATCCCGGATGTAGTTGGGACAGCCCATGCAAAGGTGGAACAGGGATCTAGGCGTAAGATGAATGCTACAGGCGCAATGGTTGGGGTTCTTTTTAAAGGATATTAAAAAAGTAGCTTTAACATTAATTGTTAGGGAGGATTGATACGATTTGGAATTGGTTTAGATTTTCATGAAGGGTTTCACAGCCTATGGGGTAGGCGGCTTATAGACGAGTTGACGTATGAACCTATGTTTATAGAGACTGTTTAAGTGAACCATTGATGCCCTAAAACACATTTTTTATACGTATCATATAGCGAAATTGGGGGTATGTTTCTAGATGGGATTTAAAGGTATTCCTTAAGGAGGGTCGTTGTTGACATTATCTCAACATGGACTGATGGGGCGGAATTCAGAAGTCGAAGATTGCTACCATGAGAAGCTATGAATTCGCCATTGACCGATTGGTGTTAGGCCAATATCAGTTGCATCGGCTTTTGCATCTCGATTTTTCCTTCATCGATGCGATCTAAGGAAGTAGATTGGATCTTAATAAGGGCTCTGATATTTTGGATTTACGTGCCTAAACAGAAGTTTGGAAGTGAAAAGGATATTATAGCTTATTTACAAACCGGTTTGGGCATTGATATAATGGGAGTATTGAAAGAGGTAAAAAAATTGGGACATACTTGGGCAAGCTATTGGAGAATACAGTGGTATTTTGGCAGATGGTAATTATATGGGAGAAGCCACGAGCCAAACGTAACATAAATGATTTTACATTATTGCTTAGTAGTTATTTTGGGGGACTTTTTTTTTTTTTGATTGTAGGCCATCATTCAAGTTCAAATTCATCCATTTTTTATGGTGGCTATTGCGCATGGTTATGGGTTTAATCCGGAATGGGGGGAATTAATTATGTTCATTATGGTTTTCGGAGACTTTTGGGGAGATGTTTTTTTGATTCATTCTTTTTTGGTGTTTCATAACGGAAAATTTTAGAAACTGGGGTGGAGTATGGTGATGCCCGATATTGAATTAATATGGGCGCAATGGGTAATGCAATGATGATATAAGGGTTATTGTGTATACCATATTTGGGATAGCGCCTTCTTATGTTGAATCTTGAGACCAAGGTGTGTCAGGAAGTGGGTTTTCTATGAGGGCCAGACCAGCGCTTTGGGATGGGTTTTGACGGTCTCATGTATGGT
>Ga0163217_1049412_pt1 | contig 15734 bp, 23 predicted proteins | sample SynspAceP_FD_185933 | JGI IMG/M metagenome (GOLD analysis project Ga0163217, IMG submission 185933) | Saline lake microbial communities from Ace Lake in Antarctica - Synechococcus sp. Ace-P (PacBio error correction) | ecosystem: Environmental > Aquatic > Non-marine Saline and Alkaline > Saline ...
AAAGGAAAAAAAACAGAGGGGGAAAGGATTTTTTTTTCCCCCCCCCTCCGGGGCCCCCTTTATTTTCCAAATGGGTTTCCCCGGCGATCCGGGCCCAAAAAAATCATCCTGATCAAAATTCTTCAAAGTCGGGTCCGTTTTCCCCTGGCCCAGGCCCCTCCATTCCCCCGGCGGGGTGGTGATGGGGAACCCTGCGGGCGATCCTGAGGTTGGCTTGGCCCAGACCGCGGCCGATCGAAACCTTTTCCCTGGCACGCCTGCTTCTCTCTTATCGTTGGCGATCATCTGTTTTCACGGCCCTCCCCCCGGTTCAAGCAACTGTGGGCCCCCAAAGTTTGTTTGGGAGGCCTCTGGGTGGCGGGAACGGGGTGGCATCCTTCTTTTGCCTGATCTTCGGTGGTGAGGACATCCCGCCGATCATCGGCCTTGGATTCCCTCCGGTTCTTCCCCGCCTCTCCAGCTCCCCACCTTCATGCCCGGCGAAAATCCAGCGCATGCTTTTCTATGGCGCGGTGCTGGGGATGCTGGGCTCCTTGATTGCCCCTGCTCACCTCGGGATGGTGCCGACAAGCCTCACCCGCCACCGAGCACAATTCCAAAACAAAGAGTTACTGGGGCAGGGCCTGGGCAAAAATGTGGTCCCTCCGGCCTGTTCGGTGGCATCGCCGGAGCCGGTGCCACGAAATGGGCACGGTCGTGAACATTCAGGCCCGGCGGTCGCCGCCCCTCTCCGGTCCTGACCCGGGCCGTTCGTGTTGATGGTGGTGATCCTGGGAGCCCTCGGGGCTGGCCTCCCCTCGATTTCCCGATGGCCGTGCTCGCCGCATCGCCCTCAAGGTGGGGATCGGGACATCATCGGACTGGGCTTCCTCAAGCGGCCCATCCGTCTCGATGAAGGGGGCCCTGATCATGTAACGGGTGATTCTGCTCACGGTTCCTGGTGGATCTGATGGTGGCGGTGGGGGATTGGGTTGTTTCGTGGCCAACTTCCTGACGATCGAGCGGATGAACACCCTGGAATCGCAGGGGGTTAAAGGCGATCAGCACGCGCGATGGCGATAACCGATCTATCGGGTGGCAGAAAAGCGGCTGGCTGGATCAAGGCGAAGGGCAAGGTGCTGCCTGTTCCAGCTTCAAAATGGGGCCATGATTTTTGGGGTGGCCAAGGCGATCCTCCATGAAAAGAACACAACGCCATCACCAGCTGCGATTCCGTCATCTTTGACCCTCAACGTCTGTGACCCACCTGGGTGTCACGGCGGCCCTGCCCCTCGAGAACGCGTGAAGAAGCGGTCGAGAAGGGCCGGCCGGTCTATGTGGTGGGTGCCCGGGCACCAACCTTCCAGAGGCTCGAAAAACCTTCGGATGTTCGAGATCTTGCCCCCTGAGCGGGTGGACCCTCTCGCCGCTCGTTGCCTCAATCAGGCCCGTGGCAAAGGCCGGCGTGGCGTAATCGCTTGCGGACGGCGGCTAAAGCATGGGGCCGTCCCCGCGACCCTCTGTCGCCATGGCCGAAATTGGTGCAGCCCGAGAGGGCCAGACGCGGGCTCGACTGGCTTGCACCGTCGCCGGCGGCCCAATGCCCTGGGAGGTTGGAGTCTGTGACTCCGCTGCCCCTCGGCAGCGACGGGCTCCTGGGTTTGGAGCGAGCCGCATCCCCTGCCTGCGACTGGAGGCGTTTCGGCCGCCCAATGAGCTGAGCGGGCGACCCGGGGACGCCCCGCTGTGGTGGCGTTTTCTGGGGCAGTTTCAATGACCGGCTCCTCTATGCCCCTGCTGATCACCCGGCGCCATCAAGGCCCTTGATCCATTCGCTCACTGAAGCGGCTGGTGATCTGGAGTGTGACCCCTGATCAACGCGCTGATCGGTTTCCGTGCAGGAAAAGCAAAGCCGAGACCGCCATCGCTGCCTGCTCGGCCCGCTCGGTTGCGCACGACAGCCCGCGGTGATCCGCGAGGGCCAGCAAGCGCCTGATTCCCTCCCAGGACCTGGTTTGTGGGTGAATCTGGTCGCGCCTGGAGGCAGGCGCCAGGAAATCCGGCTGATCTGAGGTTGGTTGGCTGCCCGAAAACCTGCAGGTCGACGAAGTCAGCTCTCACCGGCGAAATCCATCCCCGTGGAGACGGGCGTTTGCCCCGTGGCTCAGGCAGTAGCGTGGGCTGAGCGGAGCGGACATGGCCTATGCGGCAGTTTCGTCACGGGCGGGCGTTTTGCTGCGGGTTGTCGTGGCCAGTGGAAACGACCACCGAAGTGGGTCAGATCTCCCGGCCTGCTTGCGGCAAGCCCTCCGTGTCTTGACGACGCCGCTCACGCGCAACGATCCGGCGTTCAGCGTACGTTGCCTGCAATTTATCACTGGTGCTGGCCGGCATCACCTTTGCTGTTGGTTTTGATCCGGGCGGGGGCGGCGAAGATGTTTTGACGGAGCTCGTTGGCCTGGCTTGTGGGGGCCATCCCCGAGAGCTTGCCGCGATCGTGACCATCAGCCTGGCGATCGGCGTGGGCCCGCATGGCCCGGCGCAACGCGATCATGCCGACTTCCCGCCGTGGAGGCCCTGGGCAGCACCAACCGGGATCTTGCTCGCGACAAGACACGCACCCTCACCCAGAACCGGATGACGGTGCGCGAGATCTATGCCGGAGGCAGCCATGGTGGCCCTGGAGGATCTCTGGCCCTCCCGTTCGGGCGGTCCGACCCCTTGCTCGACAACAGGGCCCTGCAGGAAACGCCTGCCTCCGGGCCTGGCTTTTGCAAACGACGCCTCGCCTCGACCGGAGGGCCGATCTGGTGGGCGATTCCACCGAGCGCGCCGCTGCTGGTGGCGGCCGAGTTGGCCGCCATCGGACCGCGACCATGCCCCTCGGCCCACCCCCCGCCAAGACGCGATTCCGTTCGCGGCCTCCGATCCCGCACCAGTACATGGCCACCCTGCACGGCAGCCGGCGCATCCTTTGTCAAAGGGTCCGCTGGAGGCCGGTGTTGCCACGCTGCCGGCACCAGCTGGATCGCTCCGGCGTGGCGATCCCGACTCGATGGGCGCCGTGGAGGTGGCCCGTCCACCCCGCCAAATGGCGGGGCGGGGCCTGAGGGTGCCCTGGCCTTCGCCATGGGCAACCGCCACGGCCGATGAGACCAGCCTGGATCATCACCACGTCGCCGGAGGGCTCGACTCTCGGGCTGCCAGGGCATGCTCGATCCGCCCGTCCCTGAGGCGCAGCGGGCCGTGGTCGGTCTTCCTGTGCTATCAGGCCGAGGATCACGTGAAGATGATCACCCCCGTCGACGCACCTGGAACAACCGGCCTCTGGGCGATCGCCCGCCAGATGGCCCTTTACCGGCCAGGGTGATTGCCGGTTGTGGGGGTGGAGGGCAAAGATCTGGCGGCCATGACCCCGGAGGCCCTGGCCCGCCTGCGCCGACTCGCAACAAACCGATGTGTTTGCCCGGGGTGGGCCCCACCCAGAAACTGAACTGGTGGCGGAAGCCCTGAGGCCCATGGCGGCCGTGGTGGGCCATAGACCGTGCGACGGCGTGAGAGATGACGCCCCCGGCCCTGCCGCCAGGCCGACATCGGCAATCGCCATGGGTCGCGGTGGCACCGAGGTGGCCCGGAAGGCCGCTGACCATGTTGCTTCCCGATGACGATTTTTCGCCTCGTCGAAGGCAGCCGTGGAAGGAGGGTCGCGGTGGGTGTACCTGAATCTGCGCAGACCTGGCCTTTGTTGCTGCCCGTCAACGGCGGTGCTCGAGTCACGTATCCTGCTGGCGGCCGGCTCGGGCTTGAGCTGCCGGTCCACGGCCCCTGCAGGTGCTCTGGCTCAACATGGTCCAGCTCGCCGGACGCATGTCCGTACCACTGACCTTTGACCCAAGCCAACAAGGGCTGATGTTTCAACAGCCTGCGCCCGTCCGCCCAGCCAGCCGCTGCTGACTCCCCAGGCTATCCGGCGGGTTGCTGCTGGTGTCCTTTGGTTTCAACTGGGGGCTTGTCTCCAGCGTCTTCTCGGGGGCAAGGCCATCGGCGCCGATCTGGACCTGGCGCGCACGCATGGCCGTTTCAAGCCCTGGTGCTCTCCCAGGTGGTCTACCTGGTCAGCATCAGCCAGGTGGGGCGTGGCTCTGCCCGTTTGGGGCGCTGGCGGTTGGCAAAGTGCGATCCGTCAGGCCCCGCCCCTGCTGCTGGGGGTAAGCGTTGGTTTGCTGCTCCAGTATCTGTTTAGCCAGGCGCCCTGGGATGAACAACTTCTTCGCACGGGCCCGCTGGGCCTGCGAGAAATGGTTGAATCTCTGCCCTGCCCATGCTGGCCTGCTGCCGGTGTCGTTTGCTGGGCGCAGCGGCTTGATCACCCAGCGCTTGCCTCCCGTTCCTGGAGGTCCCTGTGTGACAAGCCAAGCCCTGCTGCCAGCGTCGCCTTCGCCGTTGTGCTTGCTGTCACCGTTTTTGGCCTGACCCACTCACCGAGGCGGCCCTGGCTCGGTGGCCGCCGTGGTGTGGTCACGGGGTGGTGACCATGGGCCAGGCGGTGGAATCAGCGTTGGAGCGGCCCAGGCAGCCTTGACGCTGCTGTTCGGAATTTGATGGTGGTGGTGCGGGCTCTGGGAGAGGGCACGGGTGTCTTCGCGTGCTGGCCCATCGCCTGCTGGTGTCTGGCGCGCGGGAAGGACGTCGCCTGCTTGCTCGCCTTGGTGGCCTCGGCCACCTTTGATCGGAGCCTGGTTACCCAACGCCACCACTGGTGCTGCTGCTCGGTCCCCTGCTGCCGCCCGTCGCCAGGGTAGCTGGCGCTCGACCCAGGCCTTTGCTGATCCTGCTGGTGCTCACGGCCAACAGCAGCCGGATTGCTGACTGTGATCGGTGATCGCGGCTACGTTCATCGCGCCCAACGGCATCGAGGTTTGGCTTCGGTCCCCGCGTTACCTGTGGAGATTGACGGGAGGGGGGGCTGCTGGTTTCTGGCAGCAATCCTGCGACTCTTCCTTGGTTTGTATCGCGAACATCTGGCGGGCCCCGCTTTTCCCCCCACAGCAGCACCTCCGCCGCAAGTTTGCACCATCGCCCCACCGCCTGGTGCTGCTGCTGATGCTGCTCGGGCCTGCGATGCTGGGCCCCTGTTTCCAATCGGCGGCGACCCTGCTGCGGTGCCCCCTCACCCCCGATGTGGGTGGCGCTTGTTGGGCGTAAGTCAGCCTCACGATCGTGCGCGTGGCCGGCTGCTGCGGTTGGAGCGCCTGTTGGCAGACGCTTGACTGGTCGAACGCTGATTCTACTTCACTGGCGGTGTTTCGTGGTTGCCTCGAATCCCTGGGAGCGCACGCGGTGTGTTGGCCAACCGTGGCCCCTGGGTCTGGGCCGATCGTGGCAAGGATCTGTTCTCTCCAGCCTGTTGCTTCTCGTTGCCACGGCCCCTGCTCCTCGGCGGTTGGGTCCCAACATCCCCTGCTGGCGGCCCTGAACGCCGCCTGCTGCTGAAACATGCGAGCAGCAGGGTTCGCCGCACCGCCAATCCCTCTGTATGCAGCCCTGATGCTGGGAGGGACCTCGGCGGCAATGCACCTTGATCGGAGCCTCGCCAACCTGGTGGCCGCCGGCATCGCCCGCCATGAAGGGGTGGCGATCAGTTTTTCGCGGCTGGCTGCGCACTCAGCCTGCCCACGGTTGGCGCTGCAGCTGGCAGCGGCGGTCCTCTGGTTGCGGGTTGAAGCCTGAGGTGGGCAGGGCCCCCGACGATCACAGTTCGTTAACTGAGTCATAGCACAGCAACTTCACCGCAGCCACCAGCTTAACAGCCATTACGGCACCTTAACGTTTTGCCCAACCATTGCGCTTCGTGATTTCCCCCAGGTCCACCTGGATCTCCCTGCAGATCATGCCCGCCTGAGCCTCGGCGATTGGTGTCCCCGAATCTCAACGACTCTCCCCCGTTCTTCACCCCGATGATCGTCGTTGCCGCTCAACCGGTTCCCTGTCCCGCCAGCTTCGTGCAAGCCTGGTGGATTCCGCTTTACCCGATCCTGGGGGCCACGGTTCTCGTTGTCTGGGCGCCAGGACTGATCTGGCGCCTCGGAGTGCCAAGGCCGCTCCGGTAATTTCCAACCTGCGTTCAACTGGTGGCCTTCCCTGCCAGCTGCCTGGCCTGGATTGGCTTCGACGGCAACCCCCTGGACCACCAGCTGGACCTGGCTCTCCACCGCCGGGCTGGACGATTGGTTTCGACGGCACGATCAACAGCCCCGCGGCTGATCGCCATGACGAATCATCTGTGGCGTGGCATGTGGTTGGCCCAGATCTATTCCATCGGCTATCGGAGATGGACCTGGGGCTGGCCGATTTCTTCGCTGTTTGAATGTGTTTGAGGCTGGTCTGTGTGCTTGGTGCTCACCGATTCGCTCTTCTCGCCTATGTGGTGCTGGAACTTCTCACCCTCGGCACCTATTGATCGGGGCACTTGGTTTCACCAGTCGACTGGTGGTGAAAGGGGCACGCGATGCTTCCTAACCAAGCGGGTGGGCGACCTGTCATGCTGGCTGGGATGATCGCCCTGCTGCCATTGGCTGCAGCTGAACATCAATACCCTCAACGCCCTGGGCTGCGCACTGCCACGCCCACACCGGCACTCACTTGGATCTGGCTGGCGATGCATTGCCGGCCCGAGGGCAAGTGGCGCCCCAAGATCCCGCCTTATCTCTGGCTCGTGAGGCCGAATGGAAGGGCCGATTCCCTCTCTGTTCTGCGTAATTCCCGTGGTGGTGGTGCCTGTGTGCTGCTGCCGGATCGAACCGCTGCTGGCGGTGAGCCCGATCGTGATGGGGGTGCTGGGTGATCGTGGGAGGCACCACCGCTCTGGTGGGCGCCCTGATCGCGCTGGCCAGATCGACATCAAGCGGGCATCTCCCTTTTCTGGTGAGCAGCTGGCTGCGGCTTCCTTCCTCGCCGTCGGCAGCGGAGCTTCCGACTCCGCCTGGCGCATGCTGCTGATCTATCCGCTTGCCGAGGCCTTGATCCTGCTGGCTGTGGGCACCGTGAACTGTCAGCAACGTCACCGCCAAGAACCTCACCCAGCTGGGCGGCCTCTGGAGGCCAGGCGGCCGCTGATGGCTGGCCTTCCTCACCGGTGCCGCCGGTCCTGGTGGCCCCTGCCGCCGTTTGGGTGGCTTTGGTGCCGCTGGCCACCCTGGTGGGGATTCACTTGTGGCAGTCAGGCACCGGGTTTTGCTGATCGGCATTGTGCTGATCACCCAATGGTTTGATCAGCGCCGCCTGGTGCGGATCTTCGGGCCTGATCTGGGGCGGGCGGCCGTCTGTTATTCACGCCAGCGCTCGCCGGAATTCTCTGGTTGATGGTGTTGCCCACGCTTGTGTGTGCGGGCCTGGTGCTGCACGCAATCCTGAATGGCCATAAAGCAGGGAGTGGCCAGCGTTGGGAATCCGATGGCCTTCCCCCTGTGCGCCTCCCCCTGGCGGGTTATCGGTGTGGCCGGCTTCTCTTAACCTCGTGCCCTCCAGCCGCGGCTTCCGCCCATACCCGCGCCCGAAACGAAATCGGCCCACAGCGCCGTGCTGCCCGCTTCCCTCTCAGGCCTCCAGGAATGGCTGGCCTCGATCTGCACACCGAAACCTTCTAACCCGGCGCACGGTGGTGGGCCCTGGTGGTGTTGCTGGCGGCCGCCGCAACTGTTTCGAGCGCTGGGTTGTGGGATGGCTTTCAGCCCGCAGCGGCCCTGCTCTCGCTGGCAGGCGCAACGTCGCCTCAGCTTCAGCACCTCCGGCCCGGTTCAAGACCTACCGCGCTCACAGGTTTTGTTCGGCGTGGTGTTGAATGGGGCCTCTGGCTCCTCACCCGTCAGAGACGCGTCAGCCTGGCCCACCTTCTGAAGGGGACAATCACCATGTTGACTCTGCTGCTCCTGCTCCCCTGGCGCCCTGTTGGCCTTCCCGCTCCTGCCGTCTTTCGAGCCCCTGGGCCCGGCGCGCTTCCGCCTGGGTCTGTGGCCGCCCAGCTACTGATCAACGCTTTGGCTTGGCCTCCATCCGGTTGAGGTTTACGACGCGCCTGGTTGACCCAGCTTGTCTGGAGTTCCATCTGCGCCTTGATGGCCTCAGCTGCCGCTGTGGGTCTCACCGCCCTGATCCACCCTGCTGTCGGTGGCTGGAAAAGCTCCCCCTGAAGAAACCCGCGGTCCGCCTCTTGTACTGGACTGCTTCTGGCCGCCGATTTCGGCCTCAACCGGTGCCTTTCTGGCCCGCACGCCCTGCTGTTTCGTGCTGGCCTTCGAATCACCTTGATCCCACCACCTTGTTGCTGGCGATCTGGGGAGGGGAGCGCCGCGCCACAGCCGCGAATTTCCGTTAATCTGAATGTATGGGGCGTTTCCGGTGTAGCCCTGCTCGCGGGTGTGGCTTCGCCCTGGGCCTGCTTAACACAACGGCTTCAAGCTTTTGCCTACGACGATCTGGCCCAGGTGAGCCTCGCCGCCGGGCTCCGCAGCGCTGGATCATGGGCCTGCTGCTGCTGGCCTTCGGCCTGAAGATGCCGGTTCTGCCCTGCACGGGCTGGCTAAAGCGCTGGCCTACAGCCAGGCTCCACACCGGTGGCGATGCAGCTCAGCGGGTGGGTCCTCCAAGCTGCGGGCCTATGGCCTGCCTGCCGTTTTGCCGCGGATGATGGGCGACCACCTGGCCGCCCTGGGCCCGGCCATCGCCGTGCTGGGCATGGTGTCCGGCGCTGTACCGGGCGCCACTCAAAATGCCATTGCCCAGACCGACAATGCGCCGCTGGTGCCTACAGCCTCCCCTGGGCCATAATGGGCCTGCTGAATGCTGCCATCTCCCGCCGCTCAACCACTCAGCCTGCAGGGGGCCATGGCCCAGATCCTGGCCCACGGCTGATCACCTCGCTGCTTGTTCTGTCTGGTGGCATGATCGAGGACCCCGCAGGACCACCGAAATCGCGGGCCCTCCGGACTGCTCAACCCTTGCCGGGGGCTTGCCTTTCACCAGCGCCCTGTTCCTGTTGCCCTGATGGCTTCAGCCGGGGTGCTGGCCAGGCCGGTTTTGTGGCTGAAATGGTGATCTACAGGGCAGCTTCACCCTCTACCGCCGATCCCACCCTCGGCTGCCTGCTGCTTCCGGGTTCCTCACTGCGGTTTAAGCCGTGCGGCTGTTCATTCGGGTGGGGCTTCGTTCGGCCTCGACCAACGCCTTGGCGGATTACAGCCGAACCAGCCTGGCAGGAGCCGGGTAGCCGGCCCTGAGCCTGTCGATGCTGGTGATCGTTGCCCGGCCTCTGGCCGAACCTCCTGCTGGGCTGGAGCGAGGGCGCCACGGCCCCTCGCTGGCCCTGAACCCATCCCATCCCATCCGGTGTTGGTGGCTGCCCTGCCGTCCGCCCGCCGTTCCCCAAGCCGCCGCCCTCCTGGAGCTTTTCTCTGACATGAACGGTTTTCCTCACCAAAGCTCTGACCAAGGCCCTGCCCCCTCCACCCATCGCCTTCGCCGAGGTGGTGAACGCCTTGAGGCCGGCGGCTCGATGTGCCGGACACCCCCGAGAACTGATGGCACGATCATCGGCATCTTACAAGGCTAGCGCGCGTGCGATGGATTTTTCTGGCCGCGATTCTGCTCTACATCGCTGAGCAGGTGTTCCCTCAACCCCCTGCCGGCCTTCAAAATACTTCCCCCAGCCAGGAGTTCTCGATCGCCCCAATTCCTATCAGGGGGATCAGGCCGAGCTCGCATCTCTGGCGCGGTGAGGCCGGGGCCCACCCTGAGCTTGCATGGAGTTCCATGGGAAAGGCGAAATCGGCAAGCTGCCGAAGCTGCTCCATCACCTCTGGCTGCGGGATCAACCATGGGAGTTCGCCGAGGCCTGCAATGATGCCATGCCTTTGGCCACCAGGGCATGGGCGGGCCGCTTCAAACGACTATCTTCGACAGTGGGGTGTACAAAGGCAGAACGCGACAAGGCGATCAAGGCTACTCAAAGGGCAACCCCCTGATGCTTGGCCTCTACAAACTGTTTTCCGGAGATGCTGCTGGAGCATGTGGTAAGAAGCTGTCCTATGTGGCGAACCTGGGCCTGTTCGGGAGGTGAATGGCGGCCGGTCTTCTTGAGATGAAGCGACATCTAACGACGAGGCGGTTTTTTTCGGGTGTTTCCCGCCCGCGGATGGACTCCTGGTTGAAACGGCATCTTCGCGGTGGCTGGCCGGCCGATCTACCACCGAAAAGTGGTTCATACCGTGGCGATGCTTCGAGATCAATTCCCCAAATCAGAAGGCTTCACCTGGCTCTACGAGGCGCACCCCCTATGTGAGGCGGTGTTCTACCGCACCGGCACAATTCCGCGGCACCAAAGAGCTAACAACGCCCAGGCTGGGCCAGGTCCCTCCGAGCAGTCCGAATTTCAACTAAGCGGCATCCCTCTATGGCCGATTGTGTTTTCCTGTGGGCTCAGCGGGGATAACCGCCCACCTTGCTGATGCAGGACATGCTGCATTTTTCTGCCGCCTACCTCACGAGCTTTTACCTACACACAAGCGCGGGCGAGGACCGACAATCCCTGGTGCAGCTGGTATCACCTTCCAGCGCTCATGTAAACGTAACCTGCGGTGATCCCCAGGCCCGCTGCGGGCCGCCTTTGCTGTTCCGCTCGACGATCCCGATGCCCTGAGCACCTCAAGGCGAATCGTGCCTTCTTCGAAATCCAGATGGAACCGCTCATCCGTCCGAAGCGGCGCCTCAGGGATGTGCAAAACCGAACATTACCGCTAGAGATTTTGTGTTTCTCCCATGGGCCAACATCATCGAAACCGCCAAGGCGCCGGCCTCTCCTCCACCTTGCTTCACAGCCGTGGAAGTGGCCCGCCTCAACCGGTGCCCTCGAGAGTCCTGGACCGTTCACACGGTGTTTTTTGCTCCGGTGGACGAACCGCCTTTCGCCGCCCTGCCTCCCGGCACCGTGCCAGACCCTGGTGCAGAACCCACCCCGCTGCTCGCATCCCTCAAATTCCATGTGATCTCCGGCGCCTACAGCCGCAGCGATCTGGTGGATCAGCCCAGCTTGGGGAGAGCCTGGAGGGGGCCATGATCCCGATCCGTTGCGCCGAGCCCTTTGAAGTCAAGAACACCTCAAGTGGGGCTCTCCCGCCCCGACATTGTCTGTGACAACGGCATCCGTGCACGTGATCAACCGGGTGAATGCTGCCGGCTGAAATGGGCTAGCCTGGCTGAATCCCAGGCCAGAGCCAGCACCCGAAGAAAAGAGGTAAATTGATCGGCCTTGGAGGTGTTGCCACAGAGAAGGGAAGGTCGCCCGCCCCCGTACCAACTTCATCCTGTGGCTGTGCAGTCGATCGCTGCGGCCAACTGCTTGACGTCTGGGGCCGTCGGAGCAGAACCCCGACGGCCCGTGCGAATCAGATGGCAGAGGGCCCCGATTCCGAGGTGTCGATGCGCACCCACGCTTTTCGAACAGGCAGCACAAAGATCTGCGCGTCGCCGATTTCTCCCGTGCGCGATGCGCTGATGGCGGAGTGACGCATCCACTTCTCGTCATCGAACCGACCACTCGACCTTCACTTTGGTGATGAATTCAACGGTGAATTCGGTTCCTCGGTAGGTCTCCCTCCACCTGACCTTCCTGCCGCCGCGAAAGCCACGCACATCGGTGATGGTCATGCCAATGAATACCCGGCTTCGACAAGGCGGTCTTGACATCGGTCAATCTTTGGCGGGCCCGATGTCGCTTTCAACCTTTTTCATAACGGAAAACGAGGGCCTCTGAGGATGGGGCTGGATGAAGGTACAGAGGAGTGAATCGCCCCTGAAACCAGAGCCCGGCTGAGCTTGAGGCCCGGTGTCCGACGCTGTGTAGCCGTTGTGAACCAACAGCTGCTCCGGCAGGGCTGTTAGAGAATCTTGGGCAGGAAACTGGCGGCTGCGCTCGTGCTTGGGGGTTGGGTGAAAAAGGTGGCTTGGCGGAGCCTCCTCGACAATCCGCCCTTCTGACATCAGCACCAACGCGGTGGGCCACCTCCGCGGGCGAAGCCCAATCTCGTGGTGAACACCACCAATCGTCATGCGCATCGCGGCCAGGCCCTTAATCCCCTACAGCACTTCCCCGACGACCATTTCGGGGTCAAGGGCGCTGGGGCTTCATCGAACAGCAGGATGCGTGGCTCCATGCAGAGGGGCGGCCAATCGCCAACCCGCTGCTGCCTGCCCGCCGAAGCTGGCCGGATACCTTTGCTGGCCTGCTCCCGGCGAATGCGAACGCGCTCCAGCAGGGCCGGTGGCCTGCCGCTCCAGCTTCGCTGCGGCGTCGTTTGCGCACCAGCAACGGCGCTAGGGCAGAGGTTCTGCCAGCACGGTGAGTGGGGAAACAGGTTGAAGACTGCTTGGAAGACCATGCGGTTTTTCGCAGGCGATCAGATCGATGTTGCGCAGGTCGTTGGAGAGGGCGGTGTCCGTCGATCGTGATCGATCTTCCTGAAACTCTTCGAAGGGCATTGAAGGTGCGGAATGAAGGTGCTTTTTCCGAGCCCGGTGGCCCCATGACTCAACCACCACCTCGCCGCGCCCTGACCGCAGGTCGACCCCGCGCAGGGCATGAAAACCGTTGGGATACCGCTTTCTCTGAAACGCCGATCGCCTTCGATCATCCAGGGCCGCCGTCGCCGCTGAGCCTGCGCTGGACTGATGGAGGGGGGTTTGGTCATGGCTCAGGCAGGCGAGAGCGGAGCGGCGTTCCAGGGCCCGGCTGCCGAGCCCCAAGGGCGGCGCATGCAGCAACCAGAACAGCAACGCCAGGGTGAGGTACACCTCGGCGGTGAGGCCCAGGAAGTCTTGGTTGGCCATAACGTGTACGGGCGGTGCCGAGCAGTTCGAGGCAGGCGATCAGGGAAAGCAGACGTGTGTCCCTGCAACAGGAGATTGAACTGCCCCACCGTGGCGGCAGGGCGATACGCGGGGCCTGGGCAACAAACCCACCTGCTGTAAGGCCTGGGGCACTGTCAGGAAAAAGGTCCCAGGGAGCGAGCGCCTCCGCTTGGCCGGCCGGGTACGGAGGCCAAGCCCGGCCCTCACCGCCTTCAGCCACGTAAGGCGCCGGCAGAGAAGGTGAGCACCCAGGCCGCCCGCCAGCCCGATCCGGTGCCAGGCCGCCGGGCAGCAATGAAACCAGGGATGTTCTGGCCGAGGAACAGCAAGGGGGATCAGCGGGGCACCCCCGGACGAATTCCGATGGTAGACCACCGAGCCGCCAGCGCAGCAGGGGCCGCTTCGCTGCGTCGTCCCAGGGCCATCAAGACCACCAAAGCGGAAACTTGCGAAGGATCGCGGAAGCTGGCCATCAGCACGTGAGCAGGCAAGGCCTCCCCATTCCGAAGGACGGCACCCGCACCAGGCCGACAGGCCGGCCGCTGATTCAGGGCCATGCCCAGCAGAATAGAGCAGCGCCAGATCAGGGGAACCAGTTCAGCAGGCGTGGCGGCAGGCGGCCGGCCCCCAGCGGCCTGCCGACCAGCGGATGGCAAGCAGCAGGGCATGTGGATCAGCCACCAGCGAGCCTGCAGCGGCACACTGAGCCCGCAGGGGCGGCGGGGCCAGCTGGCCAGAAACGCCAGCAGGGCAAAGGGCGATCCCGGTCGTTGAGCGCCAGAGCACGCCGGCTTACGGTCCGCCTGGGAATGGGCGCGCAAGCAGGCCCCACTGAGGCCGGAGGCCATGGCCAGCAAGGCCACTAGCAGCCACAGCCGCCATTGCTGATCGAGCGGGTAGCGCCCAATCGTTTTGGCGAAACAGGGTGCCCTGTTGGCCTGGATCACCACCCACTGCGCTGCAGAAGGCCCAGCGCAGCAGACCACAAACGACCGCCCGCGATCAGGGCCAGCGGCGCAAGGCTGATCAGCCCGTCGGTGCGGCTGGCGAACAAACTCGCGGCGGCATGGCCTTCAGCGCGGGTGGGAGGCCATCAGCGCGCGCGGATTTGAACAAGCTGGTTCAGGGCCGTTCATCACAGCGGAGATCAGCAGATCGATCACCAGGTAGGCCCCCAGCAAGCAGCAGGAACACCTCCGTGCCCGGCCGGTCTGGTTGAGGTGGTTTTCAAGCCAACGGAATAGAGGTCGGCGTAGCCGACGGCCACCGCCAGGGCGGAGTTCTTGGCCAGAGAAATGTACTGGCTATTGAGGCCGGGAATGATCACCGGCAGGCCTGGGCAAACACCACGAGCGCATGCTCTGGCTCCCAGTGCAGTCGCCCAGGGAAGTGGCGGCTTCCACTGGCCGGGGGCACCAGCGGCGATGCCGCACGCACCACTTCGGCCACGAAGGCACCGGTGAAGGTGATCAGGCCCGGTGGCAGGGCGGCGACTCGACCAGAGAAACGCCAGGGAGCTTGGCCAGATCCCCATTCAACACAGTTTGCGGCCCTGCAGGACCACAGCCCCTCGGCGAACCAAGGCCAGATAGAGCCCCCGACTTGGCCAGCACCACCCCCAGGAATTTGCAAGGCCTCGGGTGCCGTTGCCGAGGAGAGGAACCCAACGAAATAACTCAGAACAGGGAGCTGAGCAATCAGGGGGATGTTGCGAATTCACCCCACGTAGATCCGCCCCCAGACGGCCGCACAAGGCCGTTGCCCGCTGTTAAGCCGTCATGCCAACGGCCGTGCCCAGGCAGCGTGGCTCCAACCAGCCCAACCACGATCCGCCCTCAGACTGGTTCACCAAGCCCACCACCAGGGGCCCGCCAGTAGGGCATGGCAGCGTCGAATGGGATCAGGCTTTTCGGCCACATCAAGCTGGCCGGTTGACCCAACAGCGCCAAGCTGAGTAGCAGGCCGGAGGCGGTGAGATTGCGCACCAGGTTGCCCACCGCAGCGCTATCACACGAGCATCGCCAGGCCAACCACTCCGCTGCACCGCAGGGGATTCAGCGCCGATCCCGCCAACAAGGGATAGGGGGCTTCTGTTCGCTCATCGGGGGAATAGGCAATCCGGTGTGATCAGCGGAACGGGTTGATAGATCAGGCCACCGTCGTCCATTGCCGGTTTTTTCGGCACGATCTCAGTTTCAGCGCAGAGGCACGGCCCACGTTGCGCTCCGAAGATTTCGCCGTAGTTGCCCACGGCAGTGACCGCCCGGACGCGAAAGTCGCCGGCAGACCCAGCTGTTTACCGGAAATGCCTTTCACACCAAGGAAGCGGCGCAGGTCGGCCTGGTTGGTGTTTTGCTTTGGCTTCGGCCAAGCTTTTTTTCGGCCACGTTCGCCTGGGTGATCCCCAGTTCCTCAGCTTGGGAGGGCGTAGACCGTCGCCAGCGATCGGCATCGGCCCAGGCGGGATCGCCGTTGATGCTGCGGGGTGAGCGTGTCCTTGCTCATCACCACAGGGAGGAGCACGTGCTGATCGGGGTCGGGGAAGCCACTTGCGCTTGGCCGCGAGCTGGGAGCGGTCGCTGGTGACGGCCACACCAGCGTTTTGCCGCGGTAGGCCGGCATAGGTCTGATCGCCGGTTCCTGGAATTTCAGGGGGGTGTAGGCGATGCCCTGCTCGCGCATGCCCCGGGAAAAAATTCCCCCCGGCCCCCCAAGTTGAGCGTCGGTGGTGGTCCCGCTCTTCGACGCAGATCGGCTTGCCGTCGAGATCCTTGAGGCGGCGATGCACTGGCGCCGGACCAATCCATTCCCTGGCCGTCATAGAAGGTTGTTGGACCACGCTGGAGCATTCCACG
>Ga0163217_1076725_pt1 | contig 15734 bp, 21 predicted proteins | sample SynspAceP_FD_185933 | JGI IMG/M metagenome (GOLD analysis project Ga0163217, IMG submission 185933) | Saline lake microbial communities from Ace Lake in Antarctica - Synechococcus sp. Ace-P (PacBio error correction) | ecosystem: Environmental > Aquatic > Non-marine Saline and Alkaline > Saline ...
AAAAAAAAAAAAGGGGGAAAAAAAGAAGCCGGAGGGGAGAATTTTTCGGCTTTTTTTTTGTCCCACAATTGTGGCTGGGTCAGAAAAAACCTCAGCGGAGCCGGTGCCCGTTCCTCCCCGCCCCCTCCCCCCCGGGGGCCCCCTCAGGCTGCCCCCTCGCTGCAAGCAGGCGGCCCTGCTCCTTCCAGCCGACCTCCAGAAACGATCCCACTGGAGCGACTCAGATCCAGACTCTTCCAAGCAGATGTGTTTGCGCCTCGCCCTCCAACTTGTCCCATCCGGCCGGGTCCAGGCTCGTTTGCCTAGCTCCTGCGTCCGGGCGGGACCGACCAAGCTTTTTCCGTTGGAAAGTGTAACGACGGCATTCGGTTTTTTCGGCGCTTTGTCTCCGTTGATCCCTGCCGCCTGGGGTTGGAAATTCGTCTCTCAGCTCTGTTACCGTTCAAACGTGTTGGTCCTGGTTTGGGCTTGGCGGCTCTTCCTGCGGAATCGGAATTGGCTGGGTCCGGTTCTGCCCGCGTCAGCAAACGGTTGGCCTCGGGCTTCGCCCGGTTGGCAGCGGCAAAGATGTGTTGCGTTGGGTGCCCATCCTGGCTTCGGCTTTGGCCGCCACGGCCAAGGTATCTGATCGAAGCCTCAGCGGCCGGAGTGGTCCCCTGAAGGCAGCGGTTTTGTCGCCTTCCGGAGCGAGGGTCACCTCTTCGACCAGGGTGCTGTTTGTAAGGAGGGGTTTGAAAGGGAGTCCCCGCCGAGGCTGTCGTAAGAAGCTGCCAGGTTTGGCATAGCCGCATATTTTGGCCGCTCTTGGCGTCAAGCGTTTAGCCAGATCGGTGGGTTCTGGCGATCGACCAGGAATTCTGTCGCCGGTTTCATCGTCGTGACTCCGGCAGGCAGCCGTGGCGGATCGTCAATCACGCAGCCTCTGCAGCGGAGCTTCCGCTACCAGAACCAGTCGATCGGGACTAGGGCTGCTCCTTCGCTGATCTAAAAGGAATGGCGGCTGAATTCAGCTGGGCAAGCCCGCGACGGTATTTTCGGCTAGGATTGACGGCGGCGCGGTGCAATCTGCCTGGCGGAAACCCACCAGCTGAATTTTCACCGCCTCACCCCAGGTTGGCCGGCCATTAAGACACTGGCGCTGTGGCTGCCGGGCCCCGAAGTGGCGGGGCCATCCGTCAGGTTCAAGCGCACGGGGCCAGGCCGTCGCTTGGGTCGGATCACTCAGCCGCAGGGGTTCCTGTTTGGTCGAGCTGAACTACGAGTGGGGGCCGATCCCGAGGGGCCTGGTCCACCAAGGGGCTATTGTTCGTCGATGCTCGAGCTCCAGATCCAGGGCCTGCGGGGACATCGCGTCGTGGCGTGGCGAGATGGATTTCCTCAATTCGCGGTTGGCCGCTCCAGCCAGCGGGCCTCACCTGCTGACCGCCAAAGCGGCGGAGCAACCTCCTGCAGGGGCACCGAGCTGGATTGGTGGGGGAGGGCCCGCCCGGTTGGTTGGAGCGGCCGGACGGCAGATGGCCACACCCCAGGCTCCGCAGAGGAGCACGGTCAGCGGAGAGCAGCGGTCGCTGGCCCAGCCATCGAAGTTCCTAACGAGATCATCGGTATCACCCTTGAAGGCCCCTGTCCCTGGGACCGAGTCTGCGCGCCGCTTGCGTGGGTCCCTTGCCTGGCGGCTGGCTCTGCCTGGCGGACTGATGGTTTGGAATAGCAATTTTGAATAACAAAGCAATGCAGAATTCTTGGCTCGTTGATGAAGTAATCTTTGTGCTAGAGCCCTGTCGCTGACGGAAAGAGTCCCGGCTGGATTTGACTTTTGTTACTGTTCGCGCCTAGGTGGCCCGAAAACATCGCCCTATACTCTCGCCAGCGGTCCCCTTCATGTGCGGACGTTTCAGCTCCAGTTGTGGCTAGGGGGTTCTGGTCGGATTTACTGTCCTTCTGTCTCCCTGTTTCCATGGGCGGCGGGTCCTGTTTCTGCAACTGCATGAAGACCCACCGGCCTAGGGCTCCCTGCCTGCGCTCGTATGGGTGATCTCAAACCTTCGATTCGTCCCTCGAGGAACGTCTCGATGACCATCAGCCCACCAGAGCGTGGGGACAAAGGCGTATAGGTCTTCCGTCGATCGGAACCGCTTTTCCTGTCGATTTCGATGTGCTCGGCAAGCTTCTGGCCGTACTTGATCGCAAGCCTCGCAAAGGTCCAAAACCACCACCTGGTTTTGAACCTCCACGCCAACGCTCAACGATTTCGACAGCCACAACGAGTGAGTCTTGAGGAATGTTTCCCGCAAGATCTTCAGTGCTCACTTCGGCCAACTTTGGCTTCGTCAGGTTTTCATCTGGCTCATGCGGCGGCTCTTCTTAGTCACTGGTGGCCGCTTCTCCAAACTACATACCGGTTTGGCTGGCCGATCCCCTGCCACGTCCAAAGCCGCAGTGCGCAGGCTGGTTTGGCCCGATCCTTTTGGCCAAGAGATTCTCAAACGCCGATGTGGGCGCCGGATTCCACGGCATTCCCGATACCTCAGGCTGTTTCATGTGTGGAGAGCCTGGGGTTTCAACGAATTGAGTTCCCCAGTTGCCTTGCACGGCATTATCCGCGCCTTTGGTGATGGCTGGTCTCATGCTCATGCCAGTGTCCCTTCGACTATTCACATAGCCAGGCGTCCAAACTGAGTGGTTTCCAGAACGTTGATGTTCGATGCTCAACCCCATCGGCGGTCTCTGCGTGACTGGGCTTCTCCTCTCGCTGGTACTTGGAACCTGTTTTGCCATGTGTCCCCTGCCCACCACCCAGTTGATGGGATGCCATCGACGCTGGGCCCCTCTTGCGCTGCAATGGCAAGGTCAATTTGCTTTCCGTGTGGCGATTCATCCCCTCTTGCCCCCATGAATTGCATCAAGTCGTGAACCTTTGATTTGTTCCCAGTCTTTCTTCCCAGGCTTTGGAGGCAGGGCTGTTGCGCCCTTCTTCACTGGGAACTGGGCTGTCTACACGATTTCGCCTCAACTCTTCAAAGGTGAGATTGAATCGCCGTCACTGGCAGCCGTCTGGTGACAGACATCGCCCATTCACCACGCTGCGATCGCGGTCACGGTTTCCATCATTGCCGGCCACCAGTACCGCCCAAACTGGGGAATTGGTCACAGCCTGTAATTGGGGAGATCCTTGAAGGCCAATGAAGGGTGGATCCATGCTTTCCCCGCTCCGAGGGCCACGATGGTCGTCGAGTTTCATGACACGCTCCTGGCATCCTCTCAGTTGGTCCGTGTGAAAACTGGCCTGCTGTGGTGGGTCGCTGACCATTATCGTTGGCGCATCGAACATGAGCGATGCCTTCTATCCCTACATCGGGATTATTACCTCAACTCGAGTGTCGCTATTGCAACGCTCTACCACAGTTGTGGATTGGTGGCTTCATCAATCGTTGGGGCTGTGTGCCCGACGCGGCCTTATCGCACTCATCGGCGATTAGACCGTCAGTGCCAATGCATGGTTGGTACACGTGCTCGATCGCGTTCTCAAGGCTCGCGATTGCCTGATCAGCCACCTCAACTGGGTTTGTATCTTCCTGGGCTTCCAAGCTTTCGGCCTCTACATCCACAACGACAACCTATGCGTGCTCTGGGCCGTTCCCAGGATATGTTCTAGTGACCTCCGCCATTCAGCTGCAATCCTGTTTTTCGCTCAGTGATTCAGGGACTGCATGCCTGTCTCGTCTGCTGGCACAACAGCGCCTAAGCGCGCTCTCCCGGTTGTCCAGCGAGGTTTTCATCGGAGCCGGTTGTTGCTGTGGGTTTTGCAGAGTGGCCGCGGTCCGAATTTCCCCCTGGATACGGCCGACTTCATGGTCCACCACATCCACCGTCTCCTTCGTACTGATCCACAGGTCATCTTCTGTGCTGATCTTGCTCTGAGGGTGGTGGCTTGTTATCGCCGCAGCTCCGGCTTCATCCCCGATATAGGCGAACCCTGGGCATTCCGCTTACCCCTGTGACGGCCCCGGCCGTGGCGTGTACTTGCAGGTTTCATGGCTTGGTGACACTGTTGGTTCTCTGGTGCTGTTCTGGATGTACTACTCCATCGTTCGATCGTGTTGTCCACTTCAGTTGGAAAATTGCAGATCGCTGTGCGGGAACCGTCAATCCCCGGTGGCACTGTCAGTCACATCGCCAACGGCAAACTTCGCCTGCATAAGCGCATACCATCAATGCGTTGTCTGCGTGATTTCCCTCTGGCGAGGCCTCTTCTACGTGATCAATTCATGCCTATGGCTCCTCCTTCGAGTGCCTATGGCCTGCAATTGTTCCTCGGTGCTTCACTTCGTCTGGCTTTTTTGTTTTTTTTTGTTTACTGTTTGTTTTGGTTTCCCAGGCCTCATGTTTCCTGTCAGCGGCGCGGCTACTGCAGAGGCTGATTGAGTCCATCGTCTGGGCTTCACAACAAGCTTGAGGGTTGCTCCAGCGATTCAGCCACGGGCGCTGAGCATCATCCAGGGTGCAGCCGTTGGGCGTTGCCCACTACTCTCCTGGGCGGTATCGCTACAGACCACCTGGCGTTCTTCCTGGCCCGACTCGTCGCGGTCGCTGACCTTCCTCCTGACCTTCCACAAGGCAACGAATTTCCTTCGTTTTAGCCAGGGTCTGGCACAGGACCCGACCAACCCGCCGTATTTGGTACGGCATCGCCACGGCTCACGACTTCGAGAGCCATGGACGGGATGACGAGGAGAAAGCTTTACCAAAAACTTCTTCTCCACTAACTTCCGGTACCTGGCGATCATCGGCCTCTGGGTTTCGGGAAACCTGTTTCATATCGCCTGGCAGGGCAACCTTTGAGCAGTGGGTCGCCGATCCGCTGCATCGTGCGTCCCATCGCTCACCGCGATCTGGGATCCTCACTCGGCCAGGGGGCCATCACCGCCTTCACCCCCAGGCGGGCGCAACCTCCCGGTGAACATCGCTTTATTCCGGTCCCTGTACCACTGGTGGTAACACATCGGCATGACCACCAACGCCGAGCTTTACTCAGGGATCCCATCTCATGATGATCCCTCTCGGCTTGGGCGCTTTTCGCCGTTGGCTCACCTTCAGCCCAAGTTCCTGCCTTCCCTGGCCTGGTTCCAGAACGCTGAATCCCGCTGAACCACCACTGCTTGTTCTGTCGGTTTCAGCTCCTCGCTGGACCGGTCACCTGGTCACGTGCCATTCCCCGAGGCCCCGAGGCCACACGTCGTGGGAACAACTTCACTCAACGTGCTTCCTCACCCAGCCTGGTCTGGCTCCGTTCTTCACGGCAACTGGGGTCTTATGGGCGAAAATCGACACTCTCCAGATCAGATCTTCGAACTTCGAAGTTCTGGTAGCGATCCTCACCTCCTTGGGTGGCTTCCCAGCCCAGAACCGAGGCGCTCTGGCTCACCGAATCGCCCACCACCACCCTGGCGATCGCTGCCTGTTGGTGTCGCCTGGCCACATGTATCGCACACCAACTTCGGGATCGCCATTCGATCCGGGAGATTCTGGAAGGCCTCACAATCCTCCTCAGGGCACACCGTTTTGGTGGGCCGCTTGGTGGCCGGTTCATAAGGGCCTTTATGAACACGATCAACTAACTCCCTGCACTTCCAGCTCGACTTGCCCTGGCTTCGCTCGGTGATCACAGCCTGGTGGCTCAGCACATGTATGCGGTTTGCCGTCCTATGCGTTTCATCAGCCAGGACTACACAACGCAGGCAGCGCTTTACACCCACCACCAGTACATCGCCATCTTCCTGATGTCGGTGCCTCGCTCACGGTGCGATCTCCTTCATCCGTGATAGACCCCGAGCCAACAAGAAACAATGTTCTGGCTCGGATGCCTCGAGCAACAAAGAAGAGATATCCAGCCACCTGAGCTGGGTAATCCTGTTCATCGGTTTTCCACCCCCTGGGCCTCTACGTTCCACAACGATGTGGACGTGGCCTTCGTACCCCCGAGAAGCAGATCCTGTTGGAGCGGCTTCGCTCAGTTCGTTCAAGCTCCCGTGGCAAGTTGCTTCTACGGCATGGATGTTCTTCCTGTCGAAGCCGACAACATTGCTCCCACGGCCTGGCCCTAAAACTACGGCGCTGTCTGGCTGCCTGGCTGGATGCGGAAGCGATTCACTCGGGAAACCAACATGTGTTCCTGCAGATCGGCCCTGGTGACTTCCTTGTTCACGGCACGCCATCGCTCCTTGGACTGGGCACCACCACTTGATCCTGGTCAAGGGTGCACTCGACGCCGGGTCAAGTTGATGCCTGACAAGAAGGACTTCGGCTATCCTTCCCCGCGACGGCCCCGCCGTGGCGCACCTGCGATAACTCAAGCCTGGACGCCTTCTACCTGTCGTTTTCTGGGCCGTCAATACGTCGGTTGGGTCACCTTCTACTGCGCACTGCAAGCACCTCGCCATCTGGCGGGCAACGGGCTCAGTTTCAACGAAATCAAGCACCTAATCCCTGATTGGGCTGGTTCCTGCGACTACCTCTGGCTCGAACATGCTCCCAGCTGAATCAAGCGGTTAAACCGTTCGGGAACAAAACTGGGCTGTCTGGGCCTGGATTGTCCTCTTCGGTTCACCTGGTCTGGGCGACAGGATTCATGTTCCTTGATCTCCTGGAAGGGGCTACTGGAGGAATTGATCGATGACCATCGTCCTGGGCGCACCAGCGCACACCGCTTTTCGCCAACATGGTTGGCTGGCGTGACAAGCCGGTTGCACTCTTCGATCGTTCCAAAGCCCGTTGGTGTGGTCCCTTGGCCGGCAACTCTCTGTGGGTTACATCCTCACGTACGGGTGCTTTCTGATCGCCTCTACATCGGGAGAGTTCGGCTAACGCCTCACTCGCACTGTAATTCTCGAGGGATCGATACCTCAACCATTCCCCCCTGGCTACTGCTGGGGTTTCTTTATTTGGGAAAGGATTGCCCGCCGGTGCTCTGCCTGAACTTTGTCCTGTTGCTCCGTTCTTTCTTGCTGGCGCCAGGGTCCCGAGGGTTCATTTTCCTGCTTTTTTGTGTAGCCACACGTTTTCTCTGCCTGGCCCCTGCGAGCCCCTGCCTGGGCCCTACGAGCCCGTCTGCTGCCCCTTTGGGCAGCAACCCGTAATATTAACTGATGATGTTTGCTGATACTGTATCGCCCTGTCCCCAGAGTCGAGTGATTCGCTCTTATTGACGACTGTTTTATCTTGTTCCGATTCGCTTGGGAATGAGCCGCGCTTGGGCCACCATTTCCTGCCTTTCCAGTAAATTTCAATTTCCAGATAGACCAGCGCACAACGAACAGGGTGAGTGCCGTGGCCTACCAGCAGGCTCGGAGATATACCTTACAGTGCCGATACTCACCCTGCTGGCAGCGCCGGCACCCGTTGGGCGAAGAACCAGGGGCAGAAAACCGCCAGTGAGTGGGGCTGTCATGCCACAATCGGCCGCAAGGCGGCTGCTGGCGGCCTCTTCGTATCGTCTTTCGCTGCAGTGGCGCATCGCTCCGGCGACGTGATTGGCAAACTTCAATCGATCAGGCTTCCAATTCTTTATGCTCGCCAGAGGCTCACCAGGACGCTTGACAATTCGACCTGGGCGTAGAATGTCCAGAATAGAGTCCCCGGACCAGCCAGTACCTTAGCATAGCTCCGAGCAAGGTGCCAGCGGAACCGGTGAATCAAAATGATGATCGGATTCGAGAACTCTCGTAGAGGGCGGCCAGGAACTAGGAACGTTGTCGTCACCGAGGCCCAGCCACAAATAGCTGCTGGGTCTTGCCGCCCGCCTGACGCTCCTCTCCGGGCCAGTCCACCCATTCGAAGGTCGGGTGACGCTGGACTGCCCTGCTCCTGCTTTTGACTGCTCAACGGAGGCGAGGCCTGGCCTGTGCTGACGGCCGTCCTTGGGCAGCGGCGCTGCACGGTGATTGGTAGCCGTGACAGGCGACTGCGGTGATTGAGGTGGGGTCCGTGGGCTGGAACCAGCCGCGCCACGTCCCACCAGATCAGGTCACCGACCGCGGCTGCGCACTTTCCAAGGCCGAGCACGTCTCTCGGCAATTTGCGCCGGTCTTCGGCCCATCAAAGCTTGGACCACGACCCGCCGCACACCCGGTCTCCTTCAAAGCTGTCGTTCACGATAGCGACTGCAAAGCTGGCCCCGAGGGTGTCCGACGACGGTGTCGAGATCGAGGTCGAGGAGGCCATTCCGCAGCCGATCGGTTCAAGCGCAGCAAGGGGGGCGTCGGCACTGAAGCGTGTGCTGACCCGCTCAAAAGCGTCCCGGTGGCGTCTGGGCCGCTGCGATGAAGCTCGCACCTCGGCCTCGAAAGTCGCTGAGATTGAGCCGGCCCCGCCGCTGATCGTCGAGCAGTTCGAGCTCCAGCCCCCCCTCGCTGCTGATCCCGCACGCGGGGAGGGACACTCAGCAGCACCGTGGCCTCGGGGATCTGTTCGCGCAGGCCGCCCCAGCCGTTGGGCGATGGCTTCGTTTGCTGTTTTCTTTGGCGTGCCCCGCTGCTCCAGCGGTTAGGCGCAGGAAGAAGATGCCTTCTGTTTGGGGCGCTGTCGCCGAAGGAGCGGCCGCCGTAGAAGTTGCCTGACCCGCAACCAGCCTTTTTCTTCGCACCAACCTGCCGACCGCTTCTCCACCACCCGCTCGGTGGCTTGCGCAGTGAGGCACCACCGGGGAGGCAACCACGACGGCCGCGCCCTGGCTGTCCCGTCTTCTTTGGGGATGAAGCCGTTGGGGCAGCTGGCAAGGCCCCAGCCCGCCCAGCACCAGCCCGCGAAGACATCCGAGCAGCAACCAGGCGGCGGCGCCGAAAGCCTGCGTTCCAAGCCTTGCGTACCAGTGGCGCAGCCGGTCCAGCCAGCGTTGGGGGCGCTGCAAGCAGCCGCTCAGCCAATCGGTTCCTTCCAGCGCATGGCGAGAAGCCAGCTGGCAGCCACGGGAGTGAAAGGTGAGGGCGTTAGGGTGGGAGAAGAGAATCGTGGCGCAATCGTCGATCGCGATCGGTTGGTAAGTCGGCCGACACTGCCGGGAAATGGCCACACCGGCCAGGAAGACCACCACAGCCACCAAGGAGGTGGCGGATAACGCACCCCCAGTTTTCTGCATGGCATGCGGGCGGCCCGCATCGGCGATTCGCCGGCTTCAGCCGCCCGACCAATGTCCTTCGCTGACGACAATAGGCGTCATCCACCACAAGCGGTGGCGAGCACCATGCCGAACAAGTGAGCGTGCGTTGATCGAGCTGCCTGTGGCCGTAAGCCCGTGATGCTGCCCAATTCAGGGCAAACCGGTGACCGCACAAAGCGCTGACCAAGGCCAGTCGACTGATGCCCAAGGCCACCAAGCAGCACGAGCAAGCATCGAGCGCACCGGCATCGCGCAAGCCTGTTCCAGGTCAGCTGAATGCTTTCGCGCACCGTATCGGCCACATCGAACATCCCGTTGCAGCTCATGGCCTGCGGGAAGCTGGTTCTCGATCTCGCGGGGGAGGCCATTGACGGCATTGCTGACATCCAGGGCAATTGGCTACCGTCCCGCTGGAAGATAAGCACCGCCACGGGTGGGATCGTCCGCCCAGATTTGATGGCCGTGCTCTCGAAGTCTTCGAGATCCAGGCTCACGCCGCCCCACCTCCTTGAGCACACAACCCCGCCGTTGGGGTTTTTGCGACCACGCAGCTCTTCGATCAAGGCACGCTTGGCGCAGCCCCCGCCTTCCATCTCCACGGGAAGGGTTTTCTCTGATTTTCTGGGCTGGGCAATCGCCACACTGGCCCAGGGCCGCCAGCACGTTTCTGCTCGCGCAGGGCGTCCACCAACATCGCTGATCGTCAGCCCACGTTTCGAGAGCCCTGGGATCCCAGCCATAGCGGAAGGCCAGCGGCTGCTGCCGACGACGGCCAACATTGCCGACCCCTGGCACCCGTTGCAGCGTGTTCCCCGCAGTTTTCATCCAACCAGCCGCTCCAAAGAAAGCGGTTTCGACAGCACCCTCGGGCGCGCTGAAACTCAGCACCATCAGCAGAGTGCGTCCGGAGCTGCGCCTGACTTGTACCCCCAGCCGCGCGACCTGGGGCGGCAGGCGCGGTTGGCCAGGGAGGCTCGTTTCCTGGCGTTGATCTGATTGAGCTCGGGAATTTGCCCGCCTCAAAGTCAGGGTGATCGAGCTGCTGTTGGCCGAGCTGGTGGAAACCGATTGTTTCGAGTCGCTCCAGCCCGTTCAACTGGCGCTCCAGGGGGTGGTGACGCCCGCTCCGCCACGGCGGCGCCGCCACCTGGGATAGTTCGCTCGCAACATGACCCTGATCGCGGGATCGGTGGCGTTTTTTCCACCTGCCCAGTGCCCTAAGGCGATCAAGGCCACTCATCACACCACACAGGGCCTCAACCACAGGGTGAGCACGGGCTGTTTCAAGAACGGGTCCCGACACCGACATGGGGCCTGTTGCCGCCGCTCGGCTGATCGTGTTTTCCAAGGGCTGTCTAAGGCGTCGGCAAAGGGGGCTGCTGGAGCCTGCGGTAGGGGTGTGGAATAGCGCATGAAAAAGCCCCACCTGAGTGGGGCTCAGAAGCCTGGCCGCCCTTGGATGGCGGTGGATCAGCTGAGGCGGCCAAGGCCGCCGGTGAGCTTCATGCAGTGGCGAGCCATCAGGCTGCCAGCCAGGAACCAGGCGAAGGCGCCGCGCCGCAACCGCCGACCAGAAGCCGCTGGCGAATTCGGCCCAACCGGCTTTGGTGATACAGGTCGGCAGGTGGGTTGTCGATTCGTGGCGTCCGGGGGTGCCATATGGGACCAGTGCCCGCCGTGCCGCGTAAATCGACAGGCAGATCGTGAGGATCGAGACCAGCCCGATCGTGGGGCCAGCAGGCCCAGAGGTGCTGGGTATTCGGTCAGACGCAGGGGACCGGTGAGGGCGAACGGTTCCGTAAGAGCAGAAAGCCATGGGCTGCCACTTCAAGGCCCGACCGGTTCGCCGCCAGGGAAGGCCGGTAGGCCGGCAAAGGGCATTCAGAAACGCCTTGGAGAAATAGCTGCTTGTTGACGGGGAGTGGCCAGATTTGCCGACGGTGGCATCAGCGACGGGTTGCACGGTCATGGAAAAGAACGGGGAGGAACGAACGTTTCAGCAGGCCACGCGCAGGGAGGCAATCCGCAGGGGCTGCTGGCTCAGTCGCGGCTTTTCGATCAACGTTGAACACAGGGCCCATCGGCGATGGCCGGGCCAAGGATTCCCCAACGAATGGAACGAGGGATTGGACGGCAGCCAGGCGGGCGGCCGAATTCTCACAAGTCCATGGCTCGGGCCAATACAGCAACCGCGGTTAACTGTATCGAGCATTCCGGCTCACCTGGCAGGGTCCGCGCCCGCCCAGAGGGTGACATAAAAATACAATCCCCCATGGAGCTCTTCAGCTGATGGCGTTCCTTCAGTGGCGTCCTGCATCACGGCATTTTTCTTGTCGCCTGGCTTGCTCGGTCGTCCACCGGCCTGGGCCAGCGGGCTTCGGCCGGGAGGACCAGCCCGGGCGTGCTTGGCGCGGCCAGTCTGGTCGCAAGACCAAGACCAAGAACCAAGAACCCAAGATCCGGCAAGGCCACTGCCTGGGCAGCGGTCACTTGATTTGGAGTTTGGGCGTTTCAGCGCTGGTTGAGCGCGAAGCAACGCTCTGCGCGAACTCCGTCGCATTTTTCGCCCGGGGCCAAGAAAAAAAAAAAAAAGGGGGCGAAAAAAACGATCGGCTCGCGGCATCCACCTGGCCCTGCGATCGGGGGGATCGGCTTCCTGTGCTGGCCTTTCTGCGGCGGGCGTCTTGAATTCCGATCCACGGGTGGCGGCCTGGCCGCCCGAGGGGCTGGTCCGATTCCTGGCAAGCCGGCGCTCAGCCGCTGCCGCTGCCAACTGAAGAACGGCGCGCAAGGTGTCCCGCACCCCGGTAGACGGCCGGCCGACCCTGGCTTTCGTGATAGGTGCGCAATCTGCAGTTCGGCCAGCAGGCCGAAGCAGAACAACTGGACGCCCGGCAGGATGGCGAGACGGCAACCCGACAGCAACGGCCGTTGCGCCGATATCGGCATCGAAGATCAGCTTTTCGCCCAATAAAAACAGCTGATCACCGCCCAACGCCAGGGAGCCAGACCTGCCGAAACCAAAGACATGCATGGTCGGGTCAGGAACATCGCTTCATGAACCAGACCGTCAGCAAAAGGTCCATCAGCACCCGGAAGTGCGATCGATGCCGTACTTGCTGCTGCCGAAGCGGCGGGCGGTGGGTTGGTTCACCCCTTCACCTCGCTATCGAGCTCCCTCGATGAAGGCCAGGGCCGCAGGAAACGGTGCAGTTCGCCATAGAGGTGAGATCGCCACCACTTCGCGGCGGAGGCTTGGCGAACAGCGTAATCGTGGGAGCCGTACGCCGTGAACCCGGCGATCCAGGCGATTGGCGATCTTGGAAGGGAGCAGCCGCTTGCAGCGCCGCATCCTGGCGCTGGTGGGCAGCAGCTGACTAGTCGTAGCCCTGAATTCCAAGCCGCTCCAGCAGCAGGGGGATGTCGGCAGGGTAGTTTCTGCAGATCGCCATCCAAGGTGATCAGCACCTCCCCAAGCGCTGGCATCGATAACCCTGCGCCATCGCCGCTGGTCCTGCCGTAGTTGGCGGCGCAGCACCACCGCCACCAGTTTCGGATCCGCTTGGCCTGCGCTGCTAGGGCGGCGCGGTTACCGTCGCTGGACGCCCGTCATCCACAGCACCAGCTCCAAGCTTCGCCCACGCCCGCAGAACGGCCAGAAGCTGATCCTAGTACGCAACGCCACACTGTCCTGCTGTTGTACGGGGGATGACCACCGAAGCTCGCGTTTGGCTCGGGTTTTCGCCATGCGTTTGGCAGGTATGGGGGCCTGCAACCTACGGGAGCCGCTCCTCCAGCCGCCTGCTCAGGGAATGGGTTGTGCCGTCATGGCAGCGCACACCGGCCTGCTCCGCGTCAGTTCGCTGCGGTAGTGGCTGGCACCGGAAATCGCGACTGTGGGCGCGGCAAGCTGATCACCGCCAGCCCGTTTGTGGCATGCCTTCGCTTCCTGAGGCTGTGCAGATAGCGCCTTTGCCCAGATACAGCCCCACATGGGTGCAGCGTTGTGGTCGGCGAAGAAGATCAGATCCCCAGGCGCACCAGGCTGAAACAGGCTGCGGGCGGATCGCCACCGCTGGCAGAAGCGTTCCTGTTGATAGGCTCCCGGGGAATCCAGATTCCCGGCACTTGGCCAAGGGCTCTGGACAGGCCCGGAGCATCGTAATTCCGGGCCCGTGGTGCCACCCCAGAGGGTAGTGGTTTGGGTTTGTCCAGCCGCCTGGCTGGCGTAGTGCAGCACAGCCGGAGCGCCGCCTCGATCCGCCCTGGATCGAGCCAGGCGGCGCCCGGGTGGCTCTGCGCCAGGCTGCGCCCAGCAGGTCGGCCTGCTCTAGCCGCAGGGATACCTCTTCGAGCAAACGCACCTTTATCGCCCGCCCCTGGCCGAGCAGGGCTCAGCCACGTCCGGCAGCGCCCGGCGGCGAACTGGGTGGCCAAGCCCGAACCCCGCATCCGGCTGTAGCATCAAGTGGCCGCCCCAAGCGCCAGCAACTGCCTGCGATCAGCAGCTCTTCTGCCGCCGGCGTGCCCGGCTGGCAGCGAGCGCGGGGCCAGAGCTGGATTTGGAAAGGTGCCTAAATCTCAGCATTTGTTGCGGTCTTGGCTGATGGCGTTTTACGCCTTGAGGGGGACGATGGGCGACATCCTGCAGCGAGCCGGAATCACGCGAACTGGAGCAACAGTACAGGGCCGCCGGACTCCGAGGCCCCAGCTCTCGGTGTGCTGGCTGCTTAACGACCGTTCCTTGGAATGGCAGGCGGAACCAGCTGAGCGATCCAACAGTGTCCTTTCTGGACCGACGTCTCTGGCTGCCTGCTGCGGGATGAACCAGTGGCCGTTTATCCCGCAGTGTGGAAACTGTTTTGTTCTGGCCGGGGTGAGGCCTGTGCCAGGCTTCGTCTTGATCGAGGACGGCAGCGAACTGAGGCGGGCCATGGCCGACATGATCCAAGGGATTCCAGCCAAGAACGCCACATCCTGCGTGGACCGTGCTGATGCGGGCAACCAAGCAGTGGCCCGGCTCTGCTGAGGCCAAGTGCAAAGGCCTGGATCGCCCAGCGTCAGCTGCTCAATCGCTGGTTCGGCGCCTGGATTGGCCCGCAGTTGACGTTCAATCTCTGTTCAGAAAACCTGGGGGTGATGCCCCTATGGACGGGAACGCCAGTTCTATGGAACCGGCGATGGAGACCGCAACCGGCTCAGTTGTTGAGGCCACCGCGCGCACTCCTGCACGCGATTGTGGGCCGGCAGCTTGTCTCACCCCCCGGCCTGCAAGCCGGATGCGTCACCTGCTCAGGCGAATCGCTGGATCCAGGTGAAACGACGGGCCGATCCGGAGAACCACGGTTGGGAATGGCTTCCTCGGTGAAGGTCCTACCGAGAGGGCGAGGCCCTGTGGGAGCAAAGGCCGGCCTGGATGAGGCCGGCGCGCCCACGACGCCGCCTATGTTGGAGATTGATGGCCACCATCCTCTCTGGTTGGTGTTTCAGCGAGGGTGCTGCCGCGCTTACGACCACACCCTGCTGCCGGAGCTGGCGCCCGCCCGGCTGGCCCAGGCCTGCGGCGCCCTGACTGAAGCTGGGGGCAGAACGCCCAGCAACGACGACCGGTCTTGGCCGCCAGCGGCGCGAGCCACGGGCAATCACCAGAAACGGAGAGGGAGGGATTCGAACCCTCGACAGAAGTTGCCTCCTGTAACTCCTTAGCGGGAGCCGCTTTCAACCAACTCAGCCACCTCTCCAGGGGCGAATCCGAGCTTATCAGCGCTCTCGCCGACCTGCGTCGGCCTGGAGCGCTCGGCAGGCGGTACTTGAAGCCGCCAGAGGATTTCCCAGGAGATGGTGCCCGAGGCCTCGGCCAGTGCTCCGGTCGTCACTCTGGCCACCTTCTTTGCCGGCAGGGTCCACACCGATTCCCTGCACCAGTTCAAAGCAGTCGTGGCATCGATGATCAGCTGGTCCATGGTGATGGCACGGCCTGGCCAGCCTTTTCCGCCGAACAACACCGTCAGCGTGTTGGAAAGGCCGCCTGGGCACCCCATCGGCCGTAACCAAATCGCCACCACCGCCAAGCGACTCGGCCCGCTGGGTCAGGCAACGGTGCCCGTAGCTCAACCCCTACCCGGGGGCACCTCGCGGAATTCAGGGTCACCCTGGCGCGAACGTCCACAGCCGGCTCCCATGCGACGCTGCCCCGAGATGGGGAGGCAGGGCATGGCCATAACAAGGGCCGCCCCCACCCGCAACCAAGGTCGTAGTGGAGGGATGGCTGCGCAGGGTTCTGCCGAATTGGCCAGGTGGCGGCGGGCCTGTTGGGACAGCCCCTGGCTGGCCATGCCTGGAGCCGCCGCCCCAAACAGCAGCTTTTGCAGGCGGTCAGGCTGGCGTTTCGCATCATCGGGGCCCTGGTCGGCCATCGGCCAGATGGGAAACACCCCGGCCACTGCACGGCATGCGAGCCCGTTGAGCACGCCAACAGCTGGGCCCCCGTCTGGCAGTCAAATGCCCAGACGGTCATGCCGTACGAGCTTGAGATTGCAGGGCCATGCGGCGGCACTGCCCCAACTGGCCAGGCTCTGGC